>Ga0209656_10000802_pt1 | contig 20294 bp, 19 predicted proteins | sample BogFormECP12_OM2_FD_188239 | JGI IMG/M metagenome (GOLD analysis project Ga0209656, IMG submission 188239) | Bog forest soil microbial communities from Calvert Island, British Columbia, Canada - ECP12_OM2 (SPAdes) (version 2) | ecosystem: Environmental > Aquatic > Freshwater > Wetlands > Bog ... | reverse complement strand
CCCACCGCCCAGGACCTGGACTACCACCTGTCCACGCTGTTCCCGCCGGTCCGGCCGCACGGGCACCTGGAGCTGCGGATGATCGACGCGCAGCCCGGCGACGGCTGGATCGTGCCGGCGGCCGTCGTTACCGCCCTGGCCGATGACGAGCGTGCCGCCGACGCCGCGCTGGCCGCCGCCGAGCCGGTGTGGGAGGGGGCGCCCGACGCCCAGGACCCGTGGCTGCGGGCGGCCAGGTACGGTCCTTCGGACCCGCGGATCAGCCAGGCCAGCAAGGAGTGCTTCGAAGCCGCCGGCGCCGCGCTGGCCCGGTCGGGCGCGCCCGCCCCGATCCGACGGGCAGTCGCCGACTTCACCGAGCGCTACGTGATGAAAGACCGATGTCCTGCCGACGACCAACTAGACGGAGTCTGAAGATGACGGAGTCACAGATCGACCCAGAAACCCTGCGCGCGGTCATCGCGCGGGAACTGACCGGCGCGCGGCAGCGGACCTCGCTGCTCACCGACAGCGTGGACGAGGCCGACCTGGTCAGACAGCATTCGCCGCTGATGTCCCCGCTGGTCTGGGATCTCGCGCACATCGCCAATCAGGAAGAGCTCTGGCTACTCCGCGAGGTCGGTGGCCGCGAGCCGATGCACCCGGAGATCGACCGGCTGTACGACGCGTTCGAGCACCCGCGGGCCGAACGTCGCACGCTCCCGCTGCTGCCGCCGGCCGAGGCGCGGGCTTACGGGCACGAGGTGCGCGGCCGCGTGCTCGACCTGCTCGAGCGTGCTCCGTTGACCGGGACGCGGCTGCTCGGCGACGGGTTCGCGTTCGGGATGATCGCCCAGCACGAGGCGCAGCACGACGAGACGATGCTGATCACGCACCAGATCCGGGCCGGAGCGCCGGTACTGGCCGCCGCGTCCCCCGGCCCGGCGCCCGCCGACGCGTTCCGGCTGCCGGCCGAGGCGCTCGTCCCCGGCGGCCCGTTCACCATGGGCACCTCCACCGAACCGTGGGCGCTGGACAACGAGCGCCCCGCGCACGCCGTCGACGTGCCGCCCTTCTATCTCGACACCACCCCCGTGACCTGCGGGGCCTACACCGAGTTCATCGAGGACGGCGGGTACGACGACCCGCGCTGGTGGACGCCGGTTGGCTGGAAGCACCGGCAGAAGACCGGGCTGACCGCTCCGCTGTACTGGCGTCGGGACGGCGGGCAGTGGACCCGCCGGGTCTTCGGCCGGCCAGAGCCGGTCACGCCGGACGAGCCGGTGCTGCACGTGTGCTGGTACGAGGCCGACGCCTACGCCCGCTGGGCCGGCCGACGGCTGCCGACCGAGGCCGAGTGGGAGAAGGCGGCCCGGTACGATCCCGCCACCGGCCTGACCCGCAGGTACCCGTGGGGCAACGCAGCCCCCGGGCCGTCGCACGCCAACCTCGGCCAGGCCTTCCTGCGCCCGGCGGCGGCCGGCTCCTACCCCGGGGGGGCGGCGCCGTGCGGGGCCAGGCAGCTGATCGGAGACGTCTGGGAGTGGACGAGTTCGGACTTCCTGCCCTACCCGGGGTTTGAGGCGTGGCCATACCGGGAGTACTCGGAGGTGTTCTTCGGCCCGGAGTACAAGGTCCTGCGCGGCGGCTCGTTCGCGGTCAGCCCGGTGGCCTGCCGCAGCACGTTCCGCAACTGGGACTACCCGATCAGGCGGCAGATCTTCTCCGGCTTCCGCACCGCTCGCTCAGCCACCCTCTCCCCTGGGGGGACCGCCCTCAGGACCCCCAGGGCGACCGCCTGATGTGCCGGCACCTGGCCTACCTCGGGACGCCCGCCTCGCTGCGGACGCTGCTCATCGACCCGCCACACGGGCTGTACCGGCAAGCCTGGGCGCCGCGCCGGCAGCGGTACGGGACGGTGAACGCGGATGGGTTCGGGGTCGGCTGGTACGCGCCAGACGACCCGGTCCCGGCCAGGTACCGCCGCCCGGTTCCGATCTGGGGGGACGAGTCCTTCGCCGACATCGCCCGGGTGACCAGCACGGGCGCGGTGCTCGCCGCGGTGCGCTGCGCGACGGAAGGCACCGACCTGGGCACCGCCGCGGTCGCGCCGTACGTGTCAGGCCGCTGGCTGTTCAGCCACAACGGCAAGGTCGAGGGGTGGCCGGATTCGGTCGCCGGGCTGGCCGCCATCCTGCCCGCAAGCGCGCTGCTCGGTCTGGAGGCCCGGGTCGATTCGGCGCTGCTGTGGGCGCTGGTGCGGCGTCGGCTCGAACTCGGCGTGACCGCGGAGCAGGCCCTGGCGGATACCGTCCTGGCGCTACGCGCGGCGGGCGTGACCGGCCGGTTCAACTTCCTGCTTACCGACGGCCGGGTGATCGCGGCCACCGCGGCGGGCGACACCTTGTGGTACCGGTCCGGGCCGACGGACGCGTTTGTGGTGGTCGCCTCGGAGCCCGGCGACGACGAGCCCGGCTGGACCGAAGTCCCCGGTAGTTGCGTCGTCACCGCCACCCGCCAGCAGGTCAGGGTGGCTGAGATCGGCGCGCTTGACGGTCATGCCACGCAGCGCCAGGTCACGCAGCGCCAGGTCATGCAGCACCAGGACATGCAGCACCAGGACATGCAGCACCAGGACATGCAGCACCAGGACATGCAGCACCAGGACCCCGAAGACGGAAGGATCGCGATCCGATGACATCCCTCGACCGCCGGCTGCCGCCTGGTTTCCTCGCCGAGGCCCTGCGCGCGGACGCGCTGAGCGGGCTGACCGCGGAACCGAAGTCGCTGCCGCCTAAGTGGTTCTACGACGCCCAGGGCAGCGCGCTGTTTGACAAGATCACCGAGTTGCCCGAGTACTACCCGACCCGGGCCGAACGAGAGATCCTGCGCGCCACCGCGGCCGTGATCGCCGGGCAGACCCGGGCGCGGACCCTGATCGAGCTCGGCTCCGGGTCTTCGGACAAGACCAGGCTGCTGCTCGACGCGCTGCGAGCCGCGGGCACGCTGCGCTGTTACGTGCCGGTCGACGTCAGCGAGCCGGCCCTGGCCGCCGCGGGGAGGGCGCTGTCGGCGGAGTACCCGGGCCTGGACGTGCGCGCCGTGGTGTCCGATTTCGAGGAACGTCTCGGGTTCCCGGCCGACGGGGACGCGCCCGCGCCCCGGCTGGTCGCCTTCCTCGGCAGCACGATCGGGAACCTGGAGCCCGATCAGCGGGCCGCTTTCCTGGCCCGAGTCCGGGCCCAGCTGCGGCCGGGTGATTTCTTCCTGCTCGGCACCGATCTGGTCAAGGACGAAGCCACGCTGATCGCCGCGTATGACGACGCGTCGGGGGTCACCGCCGACTTCAACAAGAACGTGCTCGCGGTGCTGAACGCCGAACTCGGCGCCGATTTCGACCTGGACGCCTTCGAGCACGTCGCGGTGTGGGACGCCAGCGCCGAGTGGATCGAGATGCGGCTACGGTCGCTGGCCGAGCAGACGGTACATCTGCCGGCCATCGGGCTCACCGTCGGCTTTGCCGACGGAGAGGAGATGCGCACCGAGGTGTCGGCCAAGTTCCGCCGCACGGGCGTGTCGGCTGAGCTGGCCGCCGCCGGATTCGCGATGCAGGCGTGGTGGACCGATGCCGAGGCTCAGTTCGGCCTGTCGCTATCCGTCCCAGCCTGAGCCTTGCCGCTAACCGGATCAAGGCCGTCTGTCCGTGATCACGTGCCCTTAGGCGTCATTTCCGGAGCCTTTTGGACATGTGATCATGGTTGGCACATTAGGCACGGCGTACGGGACGGCCGATGCGCTTCTGCAGGCAGACCGTCACGGTGTCCCCGGCTTCCTTGCCGATGACCTTGCGGATGTCGGCCTTGACTGGGAGCTTGTGGGTGCCGTCAGGCGGACATGGGCGAGCCAGCCATCGCGGTGCGCGGGCTGCGCAAGAGCTTCGGCCCGAAGGAGGCGGTGGCCGGGATCGATCTGGAGATCGCGGCGGGTTCTTTCGCCGGGCTGGTCGGGCCGAACGGGGCGGGCAAGACCACATCCCTGTCGATGATGACCGGCCTGCTGCGGCCGGACGGAGGCCAGGTTCTGATCAACAGGCTGGATGTGTGGGCCGACCCGCCCGCCGCCAAGGCGGTCATCGGGGTGGTCCCGGCCGAGGCCCGGTTGTTTGAGCGGCTTAGCGGCGAGGAACTGCTGGAATACGCCGGCCGGCTGCGCGGCTTGCCGGTCGGCGAGGCGCGCTCCCGGGCCGCGCAGTTGCTAGGCGTGCTGGACCTGACTGCGGACGCCAAACGCCTGGTCGCCGACTACTCCACCGGCATGCGCAAGAAGGCCACCCTGGGCTGTGCCCTGATCCACAACCCATCGGTGCTGTTCCTGGACGAGCCGCTCGAAGGCGTCGATCCGGTCTCCGCCGATGTGATCCGCCGGCTGCTGACCCGTTTCGTCGGCTCCGGCTCGACCGTACTGTTCTCCAGCCACGTCATGGAGTTGGTCGAACAGGTCTGCGACCACGTCTCCATCATCAACAAGGGCCGGATCGTGGCCACCGGCACCACCGAACAGGTCCGGGGCGGCAAGACCCTGCAGCAGGCGTTCATCGACCTGGTCGGTTCGAGGGCGGCCGGCGGGGAGGGACTGTCGTGGCTCGGCTCTTCGTCCAGCTGAAGCTGCGCTTGCTGCGCAATGGGCTGCGCTCCTCCACGCAAGCCCAGGTCGCCTTCATTCGATCTTCGCCGCGCTGGTCGCGGTCGGTACCTTCGCCGGCCTGGCCGCGCTACGCGGCAACAGCGCGTCGGTGGATCTGACCACGGTCGTCTTTACCGTATTCGCGTTCGGCTGGCTGATCCTGCCGCTCCTCGCCTTCGGCCTCGACGGCACCCTGGACCCCGCCACGCTGGCCCTCTACCCGCTGCGCACCCGCCCGCTGGCCGTGGGCCTGCTGGCCGCCTCGGCCACCGGCGCCTGGCCGCTGGCCAATCTGGTCGGCCTGCTCGGGGTGACCATCGGGCTGGCCCGCGGCGGATTCGGCCTGTTCATTGCGCTGCTCGCGGTCCTGCTGGAGGTGCTGTTCTGCATCACGCTGGCTCGGTTCGTGACCGCGGGCCTGGCCGGGCTGCTGCGCTCACGGCGCGGCAAGGACTTCGCCGCGTTCCTGATTATCCCGATCTTCGCCGTCTACGAGGTCTTCACCCAGGTGGTGCCGAAGCTGACCGCCGAGGGCAAGCTGACCCCGGCGAGCTTCGCCGGCGCCGACGTGTGGATGCGCTGGCTTCCGCCGGGCCTGGCCGCGCACGCGATCCAGGACGCCTCGAATGGGCACCCAGGCACTGCGTTGCTGCAACTGACGCTGCTCGCCGCCGTCATCGTCGTGCTCGGCCGGTTGTGGATCGGATCCCTCAGCCGGGGCCTCGTGACGGTCGATACCACCACACAGTCATCGACGGTGCGCGGCGCGGCGCTGCCATTCGGCCGTTACGGCCTGCGCGGCACGGTGGCCGCCCGATCCTGGATCTATCAGCGCCGCGAACCCAGCTCCATCATCTACTGGTGCATCACGGCGGTCGTCATGATCGCCGTGTCCATCAGCACCATCCTGACCCCGAGGTATCTCAGCGGATTGCTCGGCAGCGCGGCCCTCGGGGCCGCTCTCATCGCCGTCCTCCACTCCGACTCGATCGGGATGAGCGGACCGAGCTTTGGCTTGGAGGCGATGGCGCTGAGCGGACGCCGCGCCCTGCGCGCCTATTTCTCCGGCCAGAACATCGCGCTCGGCATGATCGCGGTGCCGCTGCTGACGCTGATCTCCTTCGGCCTCGCGGCCGTGGCCAAGCACCCGGTGGACGGATTCCTGGGCATGGCGGTGGAACTCGCCGGGATCGGCGCAGCCTTGGCCTTGGGCAGCGTTTTCACGGTCACCGCGCCTTACCCGGTGGAGAAGCGGGTCGGCAGCCCTACTCCCAGGCCGGTCGACGGATACATGGGCTATCGGCTCGCGGGCACGTTCGGCAGCCTCTTCGGCACGGTGGTGGCGGTCATCCCGGTCGTGCTCGCCGCGGTATTCACTCGCTCGGATCCGGCGGTGGTCCGGATGCCGGTGCTCGTGCTGTGCGCCGCTGGGTACGGTATCGCGCTGGCGTGGATCGGCGTGCGGGTCGCCGGCGGCGTGGCCGAGCAGAAGCTGCCCGACCTCTACCAGATCGCCGTCCGTAGCGAGCTCTAGCCAGATGCGGGGTCCTGATCGGGTAACGAACCACCCCGCTGCGCCTTGTTCCGGGCTGAGGAATAGCCGAGCAGAGCGGCGAGCCCGAGCGCGCTGCGGGGAGCGTAGGGGACGCGCCACATCCCGCCGTGGGCGGCCGCGTGCGCCTCGTCTTGCCAGGGATGTGCCTGCTCCGGGCCGCCGCCAGTGTGCAAGTCATGGACGAGCAATGCCGCCATGAGCGTCTTGGTGGTAGCGGGTTCGAAGACCTCGAGGCCGAACCGGGGCGCGCCTGCGTACGCCGCGGCCAGCACCCGGTTTTTGGTGACCGACCGGGTACGAGTCGGCGGGGCGACGTTCATGGATACGGCCGCGCGGCCGTCACGGGCGACGGTGGCACGCCAGCGCTGCACACGCTTGGCGAGGGCATAGTTGGGGCCCTGTTGAGGCACCAGGCCGTCGCAGATGCCGGGATTGGCACCCGGCGGATAGGCGGGGCGGAGCAGCCGCCCGCCGGACAGAGTCCGCAGCGGCCAGCCGCCGAGCTTGGCCGCGCGGGACCGGGCCGCGAAGGCGCGGACGGACTGGGCCACCGCGTCGGCCGGGACGGCGAACACGTCGGTGGGCGTCGCCAGGAACGCGAGCGCGACGTCGCGGCGCCCGGCCCGCAGGCGCTCGGTCAGCGCGTCGACGGCGCTGGCGACGCGGACATTGGCCGCGCCGTCGGCGTAGACGTAGTTGCCGAGTACCAGCGGGCCGTCAACGCCGGCCAGCCAGTCGGCGACGGCCGGGACGTCACTGGCCAGGTCGACACCCGCACGCTGCGTCAGTTCCTCGCCGTCCTCAGGGGTCACCGCGTCTTCGCCCGGCTTGTCGTGAGCTACCGGGACGAGCAGCGTGCCGCCACTGCGCCGCGCCGTTTCCAGGACCCGCTCCCAGATGGCCGGGCGGGGCAGGTCCACCCCGATCACCCGGGCGCCCCAGCTCAGCAGTACGGGCAGCGGACCCACTTCGGCGCCCGCCCCGAGCGCCACGACCGTGCGGCCGGGCAGGGCCAGCCAGTCGGGGTTCGCGGCAACGGTCTGAACGGCAGCCGCGCATGACGGCTCGATGACACCCGCGGTGACCCACGCCTCCAGCCTGCGCAGCAGGGCGCTGCCGCACAGCCGCTCACCCCGGTAGGGCAGCGACAACTCCCTTTCCGCGGCCCCGGTACCTGCCACCGTGACCGCGGTCAGCACGCACCGCGCAGGCGTCGTGAGCAGCGTCTCCAGCCCGGTCTCTGAGCCGTCGCGGCCCACGACGCGCATCTGCCTGTGCAGTGACGCCAGCCCGTCACGGGCCACCGAAACCGCAGCCTGCTTCGATGTCAGCCCCGCTTCGATCAGCCTGCGGAAATGCGTTAGGTAGCCCGCGCGCCAGTTGGTTTCCCGACGAGCATCGAGCGCGCCGGCCGGGTCGACTCGGGCCAGGGCATCAGCGACCACGGCCTGGCCCAGTGCTGAGGTGCTCCTGTGGCCGCCCTCCGAGGCAGGAAAGGCAACTCCGGCGGCCTCGTCGCCGCTCATCTCGCTCATGCGATCGTCACCAGACCATCATGGCGCGAGAATTATGATCCGGGCGATGTCGAAGATGGCCCGGTCGCTCCGACCTGGTGATGAGAGCGCGTCGACGGGGCGCACGGAATACCGAGGGAGACACCGGTGAAGTACTTGATGCGCCGGGGACGCGCTGACCGTGCCGACGCTGTCGCAGGAGGCGATCCGGCTCACCCGCTGGCTGCACCGGCTGCTGCCCGACGACGGCGAGGTGGCCGGCTTGCTGGCCCTGATGCTGCTGACCGACGCGCGGCAGCCGACTACCTCGACGCGGCCCGGCGCGCCACTAGCCTGCCCGAACGCCGCTACCTGGCCCTTCAGGCCGCACGGCTGACCTATGACGGCACCGCTTGACCTGGCCGGATAACGAATCAGCGGGCGCGTTCGGCAACGGGGGCTAGGGTCCGGAGCAGGTGGCTGAACCCGCGGGGAGCCCGCGCCTGGCGTCGGCCGGAGGTCTGGACGGTGATGTCGCTGGCCTGCACGACCGGGCAACCCGCCTCGGTCGCGGCGGCGAGCAGGGCGTGGTCCTCGGCCGTCCGCAGCGGCCTGAATCCGCCGGCCGCGAGGTAGGCCGACGCCCGGATGCCGAGGTTGGCGCCGTGCACATGCCGGTGCGGCCCGGCCCCGAACTCGTACAGGGCATCAAATGCGGCCGGCACGTGCGGCGGATGCTCGGCCCAGTCGGCGACTTCGACCGTCCCGAGAACGACATCCCAGCCCCGGGCGGCGTAACTGAGCTGGCGCCGCAGCCAGCCGGGCGGCACGACGGTGTCGGCGTCGGTGGTGGCCAGCCAGATCGCGGCCGGATCGCGGCCCGCTGTCAGCCGGAGCAGTTCGGTCATGCCCGCCGCCCGGGCCGCGCCGACGTTCCGGGCGCGGACGCTGATCACGCTGACTCCGCAGGCCTGCGCGGCGGCGACCGTCTGATCAGTGCAGGTATCGGCGACCGCGAGAACCTGTGCGGGGATGCCGGCGGTGTTGACGGCCCGCCGCAGCGCCGACAAGCAGGCAGGCAGCAGCGTTTCCTCATTGTGCGCCGGCACCACGACACCCACCGCCTCGATGATGGCCGCCCGCCTCATACCAGTCCTGTCGCCTGAGCCACCGATAGCGGCGTCCCGTCGGTGCGGAGATAGACCTCGGCCAGGAAGTCGGGCTCGGTGTGCCGGACGAGGCGGCCCAGCCCTGGCTCGGCCGCGAGCATGCGATGGACGTCGTCGCCGGACCGGGGATAGTCGGTCACGGGGTGCCGCCAGTGCACGGCGAGCAACGTGCCCTCCGGCTCGAGGGCGGCGACCGCGTTCTCCAGGATCTGCTCGAGGTCGTGGTTCCCGAAGTAGTACAAGATCTCCGAGAGCACGATGAGGTCGAAGCGGCCGGACGGCCACTGCCGGGGGATATCGCGCTGCTCGACCTGGACGTGCGGCAGTTCCCCGGTGCGCCGGGCCGCTGCGCGGACCGCGGCCTCGGCGACGTCGCACGCCAGGAGCCCATCGCAGCGCCGGGCGAGCATCTTGGTGAGCACGCCGACGGAGCAGCCGAGCTCGAACGCCCTGCGGTACCGGGCGGCCGGGAGCATGGCCAGGCTGATCGCGTATTTACGTCGTTCGTACCAGCGGTCCTCGAAGCCCCAGGGATCGGCTGCGGTCTGGTACATGGCATCGAAGTAGCCCGCCGGCAGGGTCTCCGGGGCGGTCATCGCAGGAGCACCTCGTGCGCTCGGGTGAAGTGCGCCACGATGCCCGGCGGAAGCACCGGCCCGGCGCCCTCACGGTCGGTGAGCTGGCTGGCGAACGCGCTGATGGCCGATCGCTTCCTGGCCTCGATCTCGGCCGGCAGCGGAACCTGGCAGGCCCGCGGCCAGGGCACCCGCCGGTCGCCGGGTTTCGCCCAGTGCCACATCCAGATCGGGTAGCTCAGCACTTGCTGGCCCGCCCACCGGGCCGCCCGGCGCGCCGCGCGGCCCGCAGCCTCGTGGTCGGCGTGGGCGTCCGCTTCCCAGGGCGCGAGGCAGACCATGAAGCCGGCGCACAGCTCGCGCAGGCGCGCGGATAGCTCGCCCTCGCAGGCGGCCAGGCCGGTGTCGGGGAACCGCAGCCTTATCACGTCAATGCCGAGTACACCCAGCACGGCAAGCGCGTCCGCCGACTCCGCGGTCCGCGTCCGCCCGATGGTCTCGGTGTCGGCGCCGGGGTGTGATGCCTCACCGTCGGTGACCGCGATCAGGCGCAGTCGCGCGCCCCCGGCGGCCAGCACGGCCATCGTGCCGCCGACACCGAGTACCTCATCGTCCGGGTGGGCGGCGATGACCACCACGCTGGGCCAGGCCTGCGGGCTGGCGGCCGACAGCTGCCACAGCTCCGGCCAGGACTCCCAAGCCTCCTCCGGGGTGCCGGGCAGGTCGATGCGGTTCGGTTCGCCGCGGACCCGCTGGCCCGGGTGACTCACCATGCAGCGCCGCTGTCGGCCACCAGCGCACCGAGCTCAGCCAGGTCACGCTCGGCGTGATGCTGCCTGAGGTACACCGTGAGATCGGCGATCCGGCGCCCGTGCGCCTCGTCGTGGCTCAGCGGGCCGGCCCCGAGCGCGCGGCCCACCCGCTGCATGACCTCGGTGGCCGTAGCCTCGATCAGCGCGCGCACCCGGAGGGCACGCCGTCGGCCGCTGTTCTCTCGGTCGTCCGGATCCGCGTCGATCTCGGCGGCGGCCGCTTCGAGTGCCGCCCGCGCGGTATGCATGGCGATGTCGACGGCACCGAGATGTGCCAGGGCGTGCGGGCCGAGGTCGCGCTCAGCCGCGGCCGTGACCAGCGTGTGGCCCACCCCCCGCGCCCCGCCGTACCAGCACGCGGCGACGCCCGCGCCGCCGTGCGCGAAACTGGGCCGGCTGGTGTACCAGCCAGGGCTGCCGACTGGTTCGGCTGGGATGTCGGTAAAGTCGACGTTGAGCGTGTCGCTGGCAGCCATGCCGGTGGCGGGCCAGGTGCCCGGGACCGGGGAAAGATCGCGCGTGCTGACCGCGAACAACCGACTGCCGTCCGGCGCCGTGGCGGTCACCAGCGCGTCGGTGACCGAAGATGCCCCGGAGCAGTACTGCTTGGTGCCGTCGAGCCGCCAGCCGCGGGCGGTCTTGCTGGCCATTAGCCCGGGGCCGGGCGGCTGCGCGGCCCAGACACCCCAGCGGCTTCCGGCCGGCGGGGCGGTAACGGCGCCGAGTTCGGCGAGGATGGCCAGGGCGTCGGTGTGCCCTTCGGCCAGCCGGGCCAGGGAAAGGTCTTCCTCGCCTAGTTGCGCGAGGACAGCCCAGCGCTTGCAGGTCCGCCCGCCGCCGGGCAGCGGCAGGTTCAGCCGCCCCGACTTGACCGCGTTGGCGAAGGCCCTGGCGACCCCCGCGGCGGGCCAGAGACCAGCACGATCATCACCGATCGGCGGACACGCCATGGTCAGCGGATAAACGAAATGGATCATCCTCACCCCCTAGTGGCTCTCTTCGCTGCCCGCCGCCGCGCCGGGCAAACACCCGGTGTCGCGGTAACCGGGACCGGACCGACGCAGTATGGGCCGACGCCGACGCAGTATGGGTTCGACCACGGCGGTGCGGTGGAGCTCACCGCCACTGAGGTCACAGCGGTCACCGAGGATCCATTGCCCGACGACAATGTCACCGCTCTCGTCAGTATCAGCTGATCAGAGCAGGACGAAGACAGCCGGCGTACCGAGGTGTCAGACCCTCGGGCACGGGTAGGGCCTCTGACCGCCGGCAGAGCGTCGGCGCCGTGATAGACGGCCGCCAAAGGCGGCGACCGGGACGGAGGCCATGGTGAGCGAGTTCGACAACCTAAAGAACGAGGCCGAGCAGTTCGCCCAGCAGCATCCAGACCAGGTCAAGGAGGGGGAGGACGCTGTGGAGAAGAGGTTCGGCATGGGCCAGCAAGATCAGTCCGGCCAGGGCGGCCCGCAGGACCAGTACGGTCAAGGCCAGCAGGACCAGGGCAGCTACGGACAGGGCCAGCAGGGCCAGTATGGCCGGGGCCAGCAAGATCAGTCCGGCCAGGGCGGCCCGCAAGACCAGTACGGACAGGGCCAGCAGGACCAGGGCAACTACGGCCAGGGCCAGCAAGACCAGGGCGGATCGCAAGACCAGTACGGGCAGGGGCAGCAGGACCAAGGTAATCAGCAGGACCAGTACGGCCAGCAGGACCAGCAGGACCAGCAGGATCAGTACGGCGGAGACCAGCAGTCGGGTTATTAGCCCCGTCAGAACAACAAGAAGCTACCGTGGGCGCGGAGGTCCGTTGACGCATCGTCCGTTACGGCTGCCTCGTCCCGGTGGCTTGCCGTCTCGGGCTGGTCCTTGCCGTCTCGGGCTGGTCACAGCCATCGGCCGCGAACCGCCCAGGCTAGCCGGCACGTTGGAACATCGAGCCGGCTACAACCGGCACGATGGAACATCGAGCCGGCTAGATGCGACGACCAGACGCCCCGGCTGGCATGCGACGGCCAGATGCCCTGCCTGGCATGCGACAGCCGGACGGCTCGCCTGGCACGGGCGTACGGGGCTTGCCGTGAGGTCGGCTAAGGAGACAGGCTCAGGAGACGTCGGCTGTCCTCTCCAGACTGATGACCTGGTCGGCAGCGCGGAGCCGGAGCTCCTCGAGAAGCTCGGCCTGACGGTTGGCCCGGGAGATGAGATCGTCCAGCCGGGCGGCATCGAGTCGCCTGTCGGTCTCGGCCAGAGCCCGCAGGGTGCGCCAGCCCGCGGCCTTGCCCTCCACGCCCAGCCGTAGCATTTCTAGCTCTTCCAGGCTGCTAAGCGGCGACCGGCCGAGCAGGAAGCCGTTGAGTTTCAGCCGCCCGGCCTTCTCGCCGATCCAGGCGGCGTAGACCTTGTAGGCGCGGACTGGGATGCCGAGCGCAGCCATCATGTCCAGCAGGCTGGTGCGATCCTGTGCGACCTCGGCCGCGAAACGCTGAAGAACGCTGCCTTCCCCGGGGTCGTGGTGTGATCCCGCTACCCGGCGGGCCAGTTCGGTGCCCACGGTGGCACCCGCCAGATGATCGTTGAGATAGATGCCTAGCACGTTGTGCCCGAATTGCCTGGTGCTTACCACCGCGGTGCCTGCCCTTGCCATGAACCCTCCACGCCGGACGTTAGGTGTGTCTTCGTCCTGCGCGTACTGCCTCATAGGGCGTGGCTTATGCATGGTAAGGGGGCCCGGCTGACGCGGTAACGCTCCAGCCAGCTCGTTCGGGGAAAAGGTCGCAGGCCAACTCATCAAGCACGTAACCACTGCCGAGGATCGCTCCGGCCGAGGCCATCAGCGCTGGTTGCCCGTGGCGCGCGATTCAACCACCGGACGGTGCTGGCATGATCGTAGGCATGACGGTCGTGAGGATCAATGCGATTACCGTGCCCGCCGACAGCGGCGACGAGCTAGCCCGCAGGTTCGCGGCCCGGGCCGGCGCGGTGGATAACCAGGACGGCTTCGAGGGCTTCGAGCTGCTCAAGCCGACGGACGGGCGGACCACCTGGCTGGTGGTCACCAGATGGCGGGACGAGGCGGCGTTCCAGGCGTGGATGAACTCCCCCGCGTTCGGGCACGGGCACCGGTCGGCCGCCGAGCGGGCGGGCGGCGAGGCGTCTCCGCCGGTCGGTGTCGGCAGCGAGCTGTGGTCCTATGAGGTCGCCGGCGGATCGTCCCGCTGAGGGGCCTCGGAGGGCCGGCGCGAGATGGCCGGAGGCCGGCGAGGTATCCGGTCAGCCGACGCTGGCCCCGAACCGCCGCAGCAGCGCGCTCTTGATCCCCGGCCGTGACCCGAACACCAGCAGGAACAGCGCCTCGCGGGCGAGCCGCTGCGGGTGCTGGTCCACGGTGACCGACCGGCTTCCGTCCCGCACCGCTAGGGCCGCGGCGGCCCGGACGGCCAGCTCCGAGGCCGCCGCGCGGGCCTCGGCCATGGTGGTCGCGTCGGCGGCGAGCGCTTCGTCGAGCCGCTCCCGGCAGGCGGCCAGCTCGTGGTCGAGCGGCCCGGGGCCGAACAGCCGAGCGCACCGGCTGACCAGGCCCAGGGCGAGCGACCCGTTGATGCGCATGCGGTCGGGACGCAGGCTCTCCGCCGGATCGAAAGGCACCTGACCGGCGAACCGCTCCGCCGGGACCAGCACGCTGTCGAAGCCGAGCCGGACGGTCACGCTCGCGTTGACGGCGGCGAGCCGCTGGCGGGTCACGGTGAGCCCGGGCTGGGCGGCCGCGTCCAGGATCAGCGTCACGATGCTGTCCGCTGGCCCGCGGGCCTGGACCAGCAGCAGGTCAATCAGTCCCCAGCCGGTCACCCACGGCGCCTCGCCGTCCACCTGCCATCCGCCGTGGGCGGCGGGCCGGGCGCGCAGCAGCGGCGGTCCGGGGATGGTGCCGGTAAGGGCGATACCGCCGCGCACCTGGCCCCGGCACACCGGGCCGAGCCACCGGTCCCGCAGCGCCGCGGGCGTGCCTTCGGCCGCCAGCGTCATGGATAGTCCGCGGTGCTGCAGCCAGACGAACGTGGTGGCCAGGCAGCCGCTGGCCAGTTCCTCGGTCACCGCGCAGGCGGCCCTCAGGTCCAGGCCCAGCCCGCCGGCCTGGACCGGGACGGACGCCCCGTACAGGCCTTCCGCCGCGAGCGCGTTGAGCTGGGCGGCGGGGAGCACGTCTAGGGCGTCGACCCGCATCGCCTCGGAAAACAGCAGGTCATCAGCGAACCGACGGGCAACCGCCAGAACGTCCCGCGATGTCGTGGTCATAGGGTCCAGGCCGCCGCGAGCTTGTCCATCACCGCGTTCAGGCTCGCGTTGGTAACCTGCCGGGCCGGGTCGGCAAGGTACCACTCCACGATCTCGCGAGCGCCCTGCTCGAACGGGATCACCGCCCGCCAGCCGGGCACGATGCTGTGCACCTTGGCGTTGTCGAACACCATCGAGTGCGCCTTGTCACCCAGCAGTCCCGCGCCCCAGTCGGGGTCGGCGGCCGCGATCGCGTCCGACGGCACGTGCACTAGGCGCGCCGTCACCCCCAGCGCCGCCGCGAGGTCCTCGGCGATCTGGTTCCAGGTGAGCACGTCGTCGGAGGTGATATGGATGGCCTCGCCGAGGGTCCGCGGGTGCCCGAGCAGCGGGACGAACGCGCGGGCGAAGTCGTCGTGATGGGTCAGCGTCCACAGCGACGTGCCGTCCCCGTGGACGATGACGGGCTTGCCCGCGAGCATCCGGCCCAGCGCCGTCCACCCGCCGTCGAACGGCACCGTTGTCTTGTCGTAGGTGTGTGAGGGCCGCACGATCGTGGCGGGGAACCCCTGCTCGCGGTAGGCGGCCACGAGCACGTCCTCGCAGGCGATCTTGTCGCGGGAGTACCGCCAGTACGGGTTGCGCAGCGGCGTGGACTCGGTGACCGGCACCCGCGCGGGCGGCGTCTGGTACGCCGACGCGGAGCCGATGAACACGTACTGCCCGGTCCGGCCGCGGAACAGCTCGATGTCGGTGCGGACGTGCTCGGGGGTGAAGGCCACCCAGTCGGCCACGGCATCAAATTCAAGATCTTTGATTTCATCCCGAACGGACCGCGGTTCCCGTATATCGCCCCGCAGCATCGTTACGCCGGGTGGGAGTGGCCGGCTGGCGCTCCGGCCCCGGTTCAGCACGAACAGCTCGATGCCGCTGTCGACGGCGACCTGCGAGCACGCCGAGCTGATGACCCCGCTGCCCCCGATGAACAACACCCTCAGATTTCCCATGCTCCTACGCTAGCCGGGCGGGGCTCCCTTACGCCCCGCCGGATCCTTCGGTAGCTTGAGGCCATGCAGAACCGGGACGGATGCGCGCGACGGGCGCGGCCGATAGCCATGGACGCGCGCTAACATGAACGTTGTCGGCATGGTGCTGCACCCCGAGCGGGACTGCAGCGGGGCGGTCGGGTCGATCCTGGACTGGGCGGCCCGCCGGGAGATCCAGGTCCTCGGCATCGATACCGAGATCCGCAGGCTTGCCTGCACCGCCGAGGCGGTGACCGCCGAGGAACTCCGCCAGCGAGCCGACCTTGTGGTCAGCCTGGGCGGCGACGGAACGATGCTACGCGCGATGCGGCTGGCTGACCGGCAGCGTTCCCCGGTCCTCGGGGTGAACCTGGGCAAGCTGGGCTTTCTGGCCGAAGTGGATGTGCCCGACCTGGCCGACGCCCTGTCCGCCATCGATAGCCACGAGTTCACCACCGAACCGCGCCTGGCCGTCGACGCCATCGTCGGAGACCAGCTGATTACCGCGTTCAACGACATCGCGTTCGTCCGGTTTCCCGGGCACAAGACCGCCGCCATCGCGGTGGAGGCCGGGGGCGGCCCGTTCGTCAGCTACGCCGCCGACGCCATCATCGTCGCCACCCCCACCGGCTCGACCGCGTACAGCTTCTCCGCGGGCGGGCCTATCGTGAGCCCGGCGGTGGAGGCTCTCCTGGTCACGCCAGCCGCCCCGCATTCGGCCTACAACCGCGGGCTCGTCGTCTCGGTCGATGACAAGCTGACCCTGAACATCCTGCCGACCAGCGGCCGGCTCGCCGTGGAGGCCGACGGCAACGTCGCCGCCAATGTGGAACCCGGCGACCGGATCGAACTTCGGCCGCGCCCCGGTGCCGCCTACGTCGTCCGCCTCGGCCACACCACGTTCTACGAGCGGGTCAGGCGCAAGCTGCGGCTAACCGACTCCGCGGAGATCGCCGTCGGCTGGCCATGATCCCGGCGACCTCGACGACCCCCGGCCTGCGTTAGCAGGCCTGCAGGAGGGGACGGGCCTGCGGCCGCCGGGCCATGTCGCGCGGGGCGCGCGGCGCCGGGCATACCCCGGAGGTCCGGCCGTTCCTGGCGGCGTATCCCGGATCTGACGGCGCACCGAAGACGCCGACCACCGCTGTTCTCGCCCAGCGCATCCTCCTGGCCGCGGTCTCGGGGTGTTCGTCGTACTCCTGCGCGACCCGGGCCGCGCAGCCCAGGTCGCCGAGTGCGCGGGTGGCTGCAGCGATCGCCTGCTTGACCTGCACCGCGCTTGGCTCGTCGGAGCGCTGGAGCGTGGATGCGAAAAGCGCGTCGGTCCGGGCGGCGCTCACGCTCGGGTCACAGGGCGCGGATCGCATCGCGAGCCTCCTTCTTCCACTCATGGGCCTGACATCCCCCGGCTGCCCGGCCGGCCGTTACCACGGCCGGCCGGGAAGCCCGCGCCTGCGTCAGGCCTCAGGCGCCCCTCAGCAACTCGGAGGGCCGGGCAGCACCCGTGATACACCCTGCGGCCGCAATACTTCTGGCTCCGGTGCTCAGCAACGGCCGGAGCGGGCGGCATATGATGTGACCGGCGCGGCCGGGAGCACCGGGGTGGCGGTGCCAGCCGGAGCGATTGCAGAAGAGGTGTGTCGTGGCCGAGGCAGAGGGCGGGCGATGCGTCCAGGCAGGACGCATCGCCGGCCTGGACACCAGCGTGGCGCATCCAGCCCGGGTCTACGACTACTGGCTCGGCGGCAAGGACAACTTCGCCGCCGACCGGGAGGCCGCCGAACGCGTGCTGGCCGCGGCGCCGGGCCTGCGGTTCCGGGTGCGCGCCAACCGCGCCTTCCTCGGCCGGACGACCAGGTACCTGGCCGCCGAGGCCGGCATCCGCCAGTTCCTGGACATCGGCACCGGGATCCCCACCGGCGACAACACGCACGAGGTGGCCCAGCGGGAGGCCCCGGATGCGCGGGTGGTCTACGTCGACAACGACCCGATCGTCCTGCTGCACGCGCAGGCCCTGCTGCGGAGCACCCCGCAGGGCGCGACCGACTACATACAAGCCGACCTGCATGATCCCGGGCTGATCCTGGACCGGGCGGCGGCCCTCCTGGACTTCGGCCAGCCGGTGGCGGTCATGCTGCTCGGGGTGCTGCACCTGATCCAGGATTCCGAAGACCCGTGGGGCATCGTGGCCAGGCTGATGGCCGCCACTCCGGCCGGGAGCTACCTGACGATCTCCCATCCCGCCATCGACATCCACCCGAGTCAGGCCACCGTGCAGCGGATCTACAACGAGAATGTCTCCACACAGCAGACGCTGCGTACCCGGGAGCAGGTGGCCAGGTTCTTCACCGGTCTCGAGCCGGTCGAGCCGGGACTGGTACAGGTGCATCAGTGGCGGCCGGACCCCGGCGACTTTGCCCCGGAAGGGGTCGTATCCGCGCACGGCGGCGTGGCGCGCAAGGCCAGCGCCTAGTGCGGTGACCGGAAACGTTCCCATTGACCGATACCCCGGAGTGGGCTTACGGGGTGCGCCGCTTGGTGGTGCTCAGCGGTGCGGGTATCTCCACCGACTCGGGCATCCCGGACTTCCGTGGACCGTCGGGAGCCTGGACCTTGAACCCAGTGGCGCAGCAGAAGCACACTTACCAGGCGTTCCTCGCCGATCCCGAGCTTCGCGGCAGCTACTGGAAGTCGCGATACGAGCACCCGATCTGGCGGGCCAAGCCCAACGCCGGCCATCTGGCCGTGGCAGCCCTGGCGAACTCGGACATTGACACGACGGTCGTGACCCAGAACACGGACGGCCTGCACCAGCATGCAGGCGCGCCGGCGGATCGAGTGATCGAGCTGCACGGGACGATGCATGGGATCATCTGCGTCGAGTGCGGGCACCGGTCGCCGACGGCAGAGGCGATAGCCCGGATCGGCGCGGGCGAGGCCGTGCCGCAGTGCCTGCAGTGCGGCGGGATCCTGAAGACCGCGAGCACAATGTTCGGGCATACCATGTCCCCGGAGGTATTCGCCCGCGCCGAGCAGGCTGTTACGACGTGCGATCTCCTGCTCGCCGTCGGGACCACGCTCACCGTGGAACCGGCGGGCTCCCTGTGCGCGAGCGCGGTCGGTGCCGGGGCGACACTAGTCATCGTCAACTGGGATCGCACCCCCTACGACGGCATCGCTACCGAAATCATCCGGGACCCGCTCGGGGAGGCCCTTCCGGGCATCGCCCGGCACTTGCTGGCCCTCGCGACTCGCTCCCATGCCGAGCTTGTGTCTGCCGCTGCCGGAGGCCCCGGCGGTTCCCTCCGCGTCCCGCGCCCCAGTCAACTGCTACGCGCGGAAGCACGGACCGCGCGGTTCCGCTCGCGGACTGCCGAGCTTGCGCGGCTCACGGCGTGGTGCGCGGGCGCGGGAGTGCGGACCCACCTCGTGTCCGGGCCGCCTGGGGTTGGCAAGACCCGCCTGGCACTCGAACTGGCCGACCGGCTCGCCGCCACTGGCACGTGGGATGTCGTGTTCCTGGCACCCAACGCTCACCTTCAGGTGGGCAAGCGGCGACCGCTGCTCGTGGTCGTGGATGACGCCGAAACCCGCCAGGAGCACGTGGCCGGGATCATGCACGCGACGACCGCTGGCCCGGTGGCAGCGCCGATTCGCCTGCTGTTGCTCGCCCGCACACGAGAAAACTGGCGGGACGGGCTGCCGTCCGAGGTGAATACCAGCGAGGAGCTCGCACCGCCGGACAACGTTCGATTCGGGCACGCGGACGCAGTGCGGGACGCTGCGGACGACTATGCGGGCGCGCTGACCGCCATGGGATTCCCCTGCCCTCCCCCGGACAGGGGCTTCCTCGCTGGACTGACGGACGCGCCAGACCTACCGGGCGCGCTGCAAGCGTCCGTACTGGCTGGCCTGCATGGGTTGACTGGACGCGCCGAAGACCAGCTCCTCCGGCACGAGCTGGCCTGCTTGCAGCGTGCAGCGGATGAGCACGAGCTGGAGCTGCCTGCCGAAGCGGTACAAGGTGCCGTGGCCACCGCTATCCTCTGCGGAGCCGCCAGCGAGAACGCGGCCCTTACCGCGCTTGGGCACATTCCCGCACTACAGGATGCCGGCATCCGGATCCGGGCCGCCCGGTGGCTGCGTGACCTCTACCCGCCAGCCGCGTCCAGGCGGTCACCGTACTGGGATGGGTCGCTTCCGGATCCGCTGACAGAGGAACTGATCGCCGCCGCCGTCACCCCCCGGTTCCTGATGGGAATGCTGATGGAGACGACGCCGGAGCAGGACCGGCGGGCGCTTTCCGTCCTGGCCCGCGCCGCCGCCACCCGCCCGGGGCTGCGGGTATGCCTCACCGAGCTACTGTCCGTGCTGCCTGGCCTTTCGCCGGTGGCGGTGGACGTAGCGCTGACCGGCGGGTATCCAGTGCCCCTCGCCGAGGCGCTAACCTCGCTCGCCCAGAACGCCGCCCTGCCCGCCGAGCTGCTGGAAGCCATACCGCCGGGCACCACGGTGCTCGGCGAATTCCCGGTGCTGCTCGCAGAAAGCCTCGTCGAGGTATACGAGCGACGTGCCGAAACACATCCGGAGTCAGGACCGCGTGGCCTCGCGAGGATGCTGATCGAGCTGGCCGAGCGGCTGGCCGATCTGGGCCGGGCTGACCAGGCACTCGCAGTCGCGCAACGGTCCGTGGAGGCCGCCGGGCGGCTGGTCGGGCAGCTCGACTATCCGGCC
>Ga0209656_10000801_pt1 | contig 20306 bp, 10 predicted proteins | sample BogFormECP12_OM2_FD_188239 | JGI IMG/M metagenome (GOLD analysis project Ga0209656, IMG submission 188239) | Bog forest soil microbial communities from Calvert Island, British Columbia, Canada - ECP12_OM2 (SPAdes) (version 2) | ecosystem: Environmental > Aquatic > Freshwater > Wetlands > Bog ... | reverse complement strand
AAGCATCGACGCGCCGTGCCAGCCGATCATCGCCGCGCCAATCGCGCTGGTAATGTGGTCGTAGCCGGGCGCGATGTCGATAACCAGCGGGCCCAAAGTGTAGAACGGCGCTTCGTGGCAGAGTTCCATTTCTTTCTCCACCTGAAGCTTGATCTCGTCCATCGGAATGTGGCCGGGACCTTCGATCATCACCTGGACATCGTGTTCCCACGCTTTCTTCGTCAATTCGCCCAGCACTTTCAACTCGGCGAACTGGGCCGCATCGCTGGCATCGGCCAGGCAGCCGGGACGTAGCCCATCGCCCAGCGAGAAGCTCACGTCATGTTTCTTGAAAATCTTGCAGAGATCGTCGAAGTGTTCGTAGAGAAAATTCTCCTTTTTGTGCGTGTTCATCCAATGCGCCAGTAGCGCACCGCCGCGGCTCACGATGCCGGTAATGCGGTTGCGAGCCAACGGCAGGAACTCGCGCAACACGCCGGCGTGGATCGTCATGTAATCGACGCCCTGCTCGGCTTGCTCTTCAATTACTTCGAGCATCAGGCCGATGCTTAAATCCTCGTTGCGCTTCACTCGCGAGAGCGCCTCATAAATCGGCACTGTTCCAATGGGCACGGGCGAGGCCTGGATAATAGCTTTGCGGATCGCGGGAATGTCGCCGCCAGTGGAGAGGTCCATCACGGTATCGGCGCCGTAATGCACCGAGTGGTGCAACTTCTTTAGTTCCTCGTCGATGTTCGAAGTGGTCGAGGAATTTCCGATGTTCGAATTGATCTTGCACTTGAACGCGATGCCGATGCCCATCGGCTCAAGCGACTTGTGATGAATGTTGGCGGGGATGATGGCACGCCCGCGCGCAATTTCACTGCGAACCAACTCCGGCTCAATCTTCTCGCGCCCAGCGACGAAGGCCATCTCCTCCGTAATCACGCCCTGGCGGGCGTAATGCATCTGCGACACGTTCCGCGAACCATTCGCAGCAGCCGTTGCCGCCAAACGTTTTTCGATCCAAGCCTCTCGAACTCCCATATTATTTCTCCTGATAAACTCGCTCGCGAAGCCGTATGTCTGCTCGCGTCGGATCCACATTGGCATGACCGCAGACGGAAAATCCCTGCTAGCGGCCCGGATCCAGATCTCTCATGATCACATGCAGCACTTGGCCGGTTTGTCGCGCATCGCGCTCCGTGACCTTAGTTTTCAGTCCACCACCGGCTGCGGCGTCATCTCGATACGCTCGCGCGATGGCTGGCAGCCGGGCGCACCCTCCGCGAATCAGTCCTGCTCTCTCCGCAACTGCGAGCCGCGTCTCGAACGACCAGTCGGAAATTTTCTCGGCCGGCGCGCCCGAGGTAATCAGCGCACTTAGCCCCTTGTGTTCCAGAGCGTCGGTCACAATCGCTTCTAGGATTCCACAAGAGGTGAGCAATGCGTTTTCGTATTCACCCTGCTCGAGGGCGCCACGACTATCGAGATAAGCCTGCTCGACAACGGGCCGAAGCTCGGCATTGTGAACAAATTCGAAGCGATGCGGAGGCGGTGCTTCCGACGACGCGGAAATGACCGGTCTGCTGTCAGTTTGGGAGAGCGACGCAACCGCTTGCTGAAGGACGCCGAGCAACCGTTGGACGATCTCGGCCGGCGCTCCCCCTTCCACGGCATGACCGTCCCCTGAGCGCATCAGAAAAGCCTGGCTAAATGACCGGGCAAGCCAGTGGGCCTTGCTCCCTCCCGACAATTGATTAATAGTGACTCCGCAATCTTCTTGCCAGGCCCTGGTAGCGCCGATGGCAGACACACTGGAAGGATCCGCCGCCACTAGCTCCCCGAGCTGACGGCCACGGCCAATCAGGCCATTGAGGTGAGAGAGGTAGGTTTCAATCTGCGCCCGCAGGCTTTCGTCCATCGGTTGCTTTTCCGGCTGGGTGTCCAAATCTGGGGAGTGCGCCTTGCGAGCCGTGTCGTCGCTCGGATTTGAGAACTCTTGACAGTCCGTGGGAAGCATGCTAACTTTTCCAGCCGCAAGTGGTTCGATGACTGGACCAGTATATATCACGGGTTTCGCCGCCGAGCCAAAAAGATTCGCCGTTTACCGGCCACGTGGGGTGGCTGCACTAAGAAGCTGAAGAGATGCCGAAGCCTGCCCTGGCAGGGTGAAGCCGATCGCCGCTGGCAAATCCGGAGGCGAACTGACGTGATTTCTTGGTGAGATCGGCGGACTTTATCAGTGATCAACATTGACGTTTCCACGTCGAAGTCGATAAGTTGTGGGAAAGTGCTTGGTTCCCTATGTGATTGAATTCCTGACGGAAGTGGAAGCCGACGCCGAACATGTTGGCAGGCGTCAGTCGACACACCCTGTGCTCCGCAGGAAGCAAGTCGCGAGGAAACTGGCGTTCTTGCAATGCGCTGTTAACGTATAACGCGCTGTCATGGAGGTAACACTATGGCTGGATCTCCGGCCGCTCTGATTCACCCCTCGCGTATTCCAAATCGTTGGATCCAGTTGATTGCCGGTATCGTCGCGATGATGGCCATCGCCAACCTGCAATACGCCTGGACTCTCTTTACCAAACCCATACAAGCCCACCTTCACGTCTCTTTGCAGGCGGTGCAGGTTACCTTCTTTATTTTCGTCGCGCTGGAAACCTGGCTCGTGCCCTTCGAAGGCTTTCTGGTGGATATGATCGGTCCCCGATTCATGCTGGGGATTGGATCCATCATGGTCGGACTGGGTTGGATTGGGTCCGGCCGCGCAGAGACGATCGGTAGCCTCTACTTCTGGTACGGAGTAGGCGGCGTCGGCGCTGGAATTGTCTATGGCGGGGCCATCGGGAACGCCCTGAAATGGTTCCCAGACTACCGCGGTCTATGCGTCGGCCTGACTGCGGCAGCTTTCGGCATCGGAACGGCAACTACGATCGCTCCTATTGCCGACATGCTGAAGGTCTCTGGCTATCAGCACACATTTATCGTCTGGGGAATGATCCAGGGAGTCGTAGTGCTGGCCTCGTCCCTCTTCCTGGCAAGGCCGCCGGTCGGATGGACGCCGCCGAACTGGAAAGAGAAAGAAGCGAAGATTAAGGCCAAAGTGAACACTTCGGCCGTCGACATGACACCGCTGCAGATGCTATGCCAGCCGTCGTTCTACATCATCTACGTGATGATGACCATGTTGGCCTTCGGGGGACTGGTGGTCACCGCGCAGCTCAATCCGATGGCGGCCTCATACCACGTCGATAAAGTCGTGGTGCTCTGGGGCATGACCGCCTTGGTCATGGCGATCACGGTCGACCGTATCTTGAATGGTTTGACGCGTCCCTTCTGGGGATGGGTCTCTGACCACATAGGCCGCGAGAATGCCATCTTCATCTCGTTCATTCTCGAGGCGGTCGCAGTCTACGCCCTGCTCCAACTGATTGGCCATCCGGTCTGGTTCGTGGCACTGTCTGGCCTGTGTTTCTTTGCCTGGGGCAACATTTTCTCGTTGTTCCCTTCGATTACGGGCGACCTCTACGGGAAGAAGTGGGCCACTACTAACTACGGCATCGTGTACACCGCAAAGGGTGTCGCAGCGGCCTTTGCTGGACCTGGCGCAGCCTGGTTGTTCGCCAAGACCGGATCATGGACCAAGGTTTTCTGGGCCATGATCGTTTGCGATCTGATCGCCGCGTTTATGGCTTTGTTGTGGCTGAAGCCTCTCGCAGCCCGGGCCGTCCGCGCTTCGGATCAAACGATCTCGGGTGCCGGCGCCCCAATGCCTCTGAAGGCGCGAGGTGTGGCGTAGCGAAATTGAATGGTAACAATGGTTGACGGAGGCTGATAGATAAGGGCTCTCCTTCCGTAGGAAAGAGAGCCTTTTCTTATCTCTGAACGCTGGCTTTGCAATTCGCCGCTGCGGCGAATGATTCATAAGCCGGCGACTCGAAAGCACACTCCCAAAAATTATTGCTTCGCCGCTCGCAGACGTTCTTCCAGAGACTTTACCTCAAGGTTCAATCCCTCGGGGAGATGGCTGCCGAAGTGGGCGAAATGCTCCCGGATCAATGGAACTTCAGCCATCCAGCCCTCGACGTCCACGCTGAGCAGTTCTTCCACATGAGCGCTATCGAGATCGAGGCCGGCTGTGTCGAGATCGGCCATTTCGGGAATACGTCCGATCGCCGTCTCCTTGGCGTGCACTTTCCCGTCGCAGCGCTCAAAGATCCACTTCAGCACTCGGCTGTTTTCTCCATAGCCCGGCCATAGGAACTTGCCTTTCTGGTTCTGGCGAAACCAGTTGACGTAGAAGATTCTCGGCAGTTTTGATGCGGCCGAGTGCTCACCCATCTTGAGCCAATGCCCAAAATAGTCGCCCATGTGGTAGCCGCAAAAAGGAAGCATGGCCATGGGATCGCGGCGTAGCTGTCCGACTTTTCCGGTGATGGCCGCGGTAGTCTCGCTGCTAGCGGTTGCACCCAGGAAAGTGCCGTGCTGCCAGTTGAAGGCTTCGGTAACCAGCGGAACAATTCCCGCGCGCCTTCCACCGAATAGAATGGCATCGATCGGTACGCCTTTCGGATCCTCCCATTCGGGGGCGATCACCGGGCACTGCGATGCGGGTGCCGTAAACCGCGAATTCGGATGCGCCGCCGGCCGGGGCGTTGCGGGACTCCAGCGTCGGCGCAACCAATCCACCAACTTGGCCGGCTTCTCCTCGGTCATTCCTTCCCACCACACATCTCCGTCGAGCGTCATCGCACAATTCGTGAAGATGGAGTTCCTGGTGATAGTCAGCATGGCGTTGGCATTCGATTTCATGCTCGTGCCGGGAGCGACGCCGAAGAAGCCGTATTCCGGGTTGATGGCGTAAAGCCGGCCATCCGCGCCGAATTTCATCCATGCGATGTCATCGCCGATAGTTTCCACCTTCCAACCTGGAATTGTCGGGATCAGCATCGACAAATTGGTTTTGCCGCAGGCGGAAGGAAACGCGCCCGTCATGTATTTCACTCGGCCTGACGGACTGATCAACTTCAGAATCAGCATGTGCTCCGCCATCCAGCCTTCGTCGCGCGCCTGTACCGATGCAATGCGCAGGGCGTGGCACTTCTTCGCCAACAACGCATTGCCACCGTAGCCGGAACCGTAAGACCATATCTCTCGTGTCTCGGGAAAATGGCAGATGTACTTATGCTCCTTATTACAGCGCCAAGTCGCGTCCGGCTGATTGGGGCCGAGCGGCAACCCGACCGAATGCAGTCCGCGCACAAATTCGCCATCCTCGCCAAGGACATTCAGCACGTGGGTTCCCACCCTCGTCATAATGTGCATGTTCGCCACGACGTAAGTGGAATCTGTGATCTCCACTCCGATTCGTGCAATGTCGGAGCCGATCGGACCCAAACTATAAGGGACCACGAACATGGTGCGTCCCACCATCGACCCGGCGAATAACTCTCCCAGCTTCTGCTTCATCTTCGCGGGATCTTCCCAGTTGTTCGTCGGGCCAGCCTCTTCCTTGGTTCGTGAGCAGATAAAGGTTCGATCTTCAACGCGGGCCACGTCGGCAGGATCGGACCGCACCAGGAAGCTGTTTGGTCGCTTCGTTGCGTCCAGAGGGATCGCTGTCCCGCTCAGCACTAGCATCCGCAGCATCGACTCCTGTTCTTCCGACGAACCGTCACACCAGTGAATGCGATCGGGGTTGCACATCCGTGCAACTTCTTCGACCCAACGCTCCAGCTTGGCGTGCCGGAAGTTACTCGACGCTGCATCAACTTCGATTGTGACCGTGGCCATAGTAATGTCTCTCCGTAGTAAAACAATCGCGGATGGATTCCGGCATTGTCGTTGAAGACTTGGATCCGACGAGCATTGCCCACGATTGGATGCCAGACTCGCAGGCGTCGCACAGACCTTAACTCAATCCCACCGGCTCGTATGCCCGTACGGCGCTTTGAGTTGTCGTGGGGACAATGTCATCCCCGCAAGACATGACGCTAATATTCTCTCTCTTTTGTGAAGATTATTCCAGCATAGGGATGCGGCAGTCAGGGCAGTTTGATCCATCCCTTCATTTGATTCCTCCAATGCGCGAAATCAGGTTGGCCCTTCTTTTCCTATGTCGTCACATTCCTTTGCCAAAATGTCACATCGAACCGTGATTTGGATCATTGCGCCATTTTGGGTTTAGGCCTGAAATGAAGTGGTCAGTCATCAGACCATTCAGATGCTAGGCACTGCATCACTCCCGAAGGCCGGTTTCGAAGCGATTCCCCGAAGTAAGGTCTATCAGGAAGTTGCCCGCCAGTTAGAGCGGCGTATTACCGAGGAGTTAAAGCCCGGCGACCTGCTTCCCCCAGAACGCGAACTGGTCCGGACAATGGGCGTGAGCCGCGATTCCGTGCGGAACGCCATCCGGACCTTGGAACTGATGGGACTTCTGGAGCCACGCCAGGGCATCGGCACTGTGGTTTGCAGTCCTGCCGCAAAACCCTCCAATCCTCTGGCGAACGCGCTCCTTGAGAAGCGGAAGATGGTTGCCGAACTCATCGACGTGCGCAAGATGATCGAGCCACCCCTGGCCGCCCGCGCCGCTCTGCATGTCTCTCGCGATGCCATCGCTGAAATGGAAGAGATTCTCGCACGCCAGAAAGCCAAGGTGCTTCAAGGTCAACTTGGGATCGAAGAGGATTCAGAATTTCACTACGCCATTGCGTTGGCATCCGACAACGACGTGATTTTGAAAGTAGTGGATGTGTTGATGGATTTGTTGCGCGAAACAAGGGAAAGCTCGTTGCAGGTGGAAGGGCGGCAGGAAAAATCGCTTGCCGGTCACCACCGGATTCTGTCCGCTTTGAAGTTGGGCGATGCCGCAGGCGCTGAGTCTGCGATGCGTCGGCACCTGCAGGAAATTGAAACTGTCGTACTGAAAAAGCTCTAAGAGAATGGAGGTTGCCAAATGGGTCAGTTATTCGCGGTCGAAGTCATCTACCGAGGAGTCTTCCAAAAGACTCTCGCGAAGAACATTACGCGCGACATCGTTTTAGCCGCGCACAACGAAGGCAAACTGGGCATTTCCTTTGGCCGTTACGGGGATGCTCCTGAACGCAATGGCATTCCAGCCAAGAGTTTCGCAATCGTCGCCAATGACGAACTGACGCTCGAAGCCGGAATGGCGCAATACGAACCGAAACAAGTCGATCTGACCGTGGTTCTCGACGACACGCTCTGCAAGGGCGGAGAGTCCTGGGCTTGGTACGGATTGCAACCGGTGCATCACGCTCTGAAGCCGGGACACACCCTCATCGTTATTTCTCTCGAGGATGCGCCCACCCTGCTCAAGAGCATTCACCGCCGGGAAGAGCCTTACAAGCTGGGAATCATCAAGGGTCTTGCCAGCTTCTCCGGCATGTGGGTCTTTAAAGATGACCACACTGACGTCCGCGTCCTGGGCGCCATCGCCAAGGCGCTACCGGAAGTATTCAGCCTGAAGTCGGTGGAGCAATTCATCAACGAAAAGTTGAAGAGCGCTGTGAAAGTCACGTCGGCTCGCACCGCTTTCGAGCACTTTACCTCAGTTCCGGTAAAAGCTGGACAAGGTAATCCCGAAGTGCCGTTCAAGTTTGAACTGCCCGGTTGGGAAGATATGCGATCCGGCGCTTCCATTAAAGGTCAGCCCCAGGGCGGCCCTTATCCGGATCCAGTTACGGGCAAAGTCGGAGGCTTCCGTCCGGCCCGCAACGAACTGTTCAAAAAGTACTCCACGCGCACTATGCGGCCGGTCATTAACTTCTCGACCTGCACCAAGTGCACGCTATGCTGGCTGAATTGTCCAGATGCCTCCTTCGACGTCACCGCCGAAGGCACCTATGACGCCAATCTCGAAGCATGCTGCGGTTGCGGCGTTTGCGAAGAGGTTTGCCCGGTAAAGGGATGCGTCTCCATGGTGAATGAGTCGGAGTTCCACGACAACAAGAGTCAGTGGGAAGCCTACGAGACAGACAAAAAAGCCTATTTGAAATGGCTGGAAACCACCATTGAAAAGGCTGAACCGATCGAGAAGCGGTCTCATGGATTCCGTTATCGCGGCCAGTACGCAGAACAGGTCCCCGAGGCCCTGGAAATCGCTAAGAAAGGCTAGCAGCCCAGCGGGCAGCTCGAAGAATTAGCCCGAAAGACAAGGAGATTGAAATGGCGACATTAACACTACCGGTTGAAGAAAAGAAAAAAGGTACTGAGCAGGAAGCTCTGATCACGGGCGCTGAGGCCATTGCGATTGCCTGCAAACTGGCCAACGTGGACGTGGTCACGGCTTATCCGATCCGGCCTTACGACACAGTCATGCAATACATCAGCCAGCTGGTCGCAGATGGCGAAATGGATTGCGAATATATCGTGGCGGAGGGCGAGCATTCTCAATTCGAAATCGTGAAGCATGCGTCGGTTTGCGGAGCGCGTGTGTTCTGCGGTTCGAGCGGTGTGGGCTGGATGTACGCGATGGAATGTTTGACGGTAACCCCCGCGCTCCGCGTCCCCATGATTGCCATGGTGGGCAACCGGGCGTTGGACGATCCGGGCGCGTTCGGCGTGGAGCACAACGACGCTCTGGCCGTCCGTGACCTGGGCTGGATGTTGACCTGGGTTGACAGCGCGCAGGAAGCACTGGACACAGCTTTGATCGCGTATCGTGTGGCGGAAGACCGCCGCATGTTCGTACCTCTGGCCATCAGCTGCGACGGTGCGTTCCTCACCCACTCGCAAGCCTTGGTACAGATCCCATCGGCGCAGCAGGTCAAGAAGTTCCTGCCTCCTTACGACCGCGGGGATCTCCTGCTCCACCCCGACAATGTGATTTCGGTGGCCCCACAGTGTAACGAAGATTGGGTCACGGAGATTCGGCGGCAGAACTACGCAGTCACTGAAATCGCATGCGATGTGATTCGCGAAGTCTATGCCGATTTCGAAAAAACGTTTGGACGCAAGTACGGCAACCCGTTCTTCGAAGAGTATATGACCGAAGATGCGGAAGTCGTCCTGCTAGGCATGGGCACACTCTCCACGCCGGTCAAAGTGGCCATCCGCAAGATGCGCGAAGAAGGCAAGAAAGTTGGCTTCGTTCGTCTACGCTGGTTCCGTCCGTTTGCCGGTAAGGAAATTGGCAAGTGCCTGGAGCGCTTCAAGGCCATTGGCGTACTCGATCGCGACATCTCGTTCGGTTCGCCGGACCTGAGTGGCGTAGTGGCGACCGAAGTTCGGTCCGCCATGTACAGCAACAGCGCTACCAGACCGCCAGTACTGGGCTTCATCGGCGGATTGGGTGGCCGCGAAGTGACCGTACCAGACGTGGAAGCGATGACCGAGAAAGTATTCCAAGCTGCAAAAGGTAAGGCGCAACCCCTGACACAATGGATCGGGCTGCGGGGATAACGCGGCTAACGCGTTTTCCAGAGCCGGAAAGGACAAACAATCATGAGCACATTTGTAGATGAAAAACCGACGCAAGAGCTGGAAGCCTTCAAAGGAGTAAAGAAGGTTCCACACGAGGAGTACTACACGTCCGGCCACCGCACCTGTCAGGGCTGCGAGTCTGCGCAAATCATGAAATTGATGGCGAAGGCCGCAGGTCCCAGGACCATCGTTCTGGGAAGTACTGGGTGCATGTACGTGGCTAACACTTCTTACTACGCCACTCCCTGGGGCGTCCCCTGGATGCATACACAGCTGGGCAGTTCTGGCTCCAGCGCGTTAGGAGCGGCCGCAGCATTCCGCGTCCAGATGCGCAAGGGTGTCATGAAGGACGAGCCCATCAACGTCATCGCGTTCTGCGGCGATGGCGGCGGCGCGGACATGGGTCTGGGAGCAATCTCAGCCACCATGTGCCACCCCGATTACAACCTGCTGATCCTGATGTACGACAACGAGTCCTACGCCAATACCGATATCCAGATTTCCGGGACATCGCCCTATGGCGTCAATACCTCGTTCAGCACGCCAGGAAAAGTCAAACGGATCATGAATCACCGCTGGAAGAAGAACATGGCTCCGTTGATGATGGTTGGCCATCCCACAGTGAAGTATGTAGGAACCATTTCCACCTCATACCCGCTGCAGGCGATGAACAACGTCCGCAAGGCGCTGTCGATCGGCGGCCCGACCTTCATTCACTGCCTCAATCCTTGCCCCAAGGGCTGGGACTTCGATCCGGTTCTTTCCTTCGAGCTGGGCGAGTTGGCTGTCAACACCGGCATTTGGCCTCTGTACGAGGTCGAAAACGGCAAGCTGAAGCTCTATGGCAAGACCGAACAGATCGCCAGCGGCAAATTCAAACGTCTGCCGGTTCGCGATTACTTGCTCAAGCAGGGAAGGTTCGCGCATTTCATCGACGAGGATATCGATTACTTCCAAAGCAAAATCGATGACATGTGGAACAAGTGGCTGGTGCCGGGAATCATCCCGCTCCAGAAGGACATAGAAACAGCCGAATAATTCGTCGCCCCCTTCTCAAAAAAGGGGGCGCGTTTTTTCATTGACCCGGATGTTTTCGGCAAAGAGTGCCAGGCGTATTGAGACGAGCAAGTAACGAGCAATTGTGAGAGCTAGGTAGGAGGGCCCGTGGCCACGTATGTGACCTCCTTCGTTTGTACAGAATCCACGATCCCTAATCGTTGGGTTCGGATGCACGCTCGCACGTTTGCGATGGTCGCCATCGCGAACCCGCCTTGCGCCTGCTCGCTAGTCCTCAATTCGCCAGCTTCAAGCCCATACACCAACCTCGTGCCCTCATTCGTCGCCATTCAGTCGGCCCGCTGCAACGATTCCAAACACCCAATATCTGTTTTATCCCCCGCGGGTCGGTCGGATTTGCTATGCATTCGGAAGCGAGTGGCTTCACCGCGGTGCGGTAAAGAATCCGCATTGCTTCACTAGGAGAAAGCACTCATGGCTACCCAAGTTTTAGTTCCCAGTCAGCGAGATACCGCGAAAGAAAGTTACGGCAGCATCGCTGGCAACCGATGGATCCAGTTGGCGTGCGGCATCGTCGCGATGATCGTCATCTCCAACTATCAGTATGCTTTCACACTCTTTACCCCAGGCATGAAGCTGACATTTCCCGGAGTGCCTTACGCGAAAATCGCAGCAGTGTTCTCGGCTTTCATACTTTTTGAGACTTGGCCGATGCCCGTGTCGGGGTATTTCGTTGACAAGTTCGGCATACGCAAGCTGATGACATTCGGCGCGATTTGCATCGCGCTGGGATGGGTACTCGGCGGGACCGTTGCCAAGTCTCCGCTCGACCTATACATCTATTACGGTGTGATCTCCGGCACTGGTGCAGGAATCATTTACATTTCCTGCGTTGCCAACGCCTTGAAATGGTTCCCCGACCGGCGTGGATTAGCCGCTGGCCTAACCGCCGCAGGCTTCGGTGGCGGAGCCGCTCTCACCATCATGCCCATTGCCCATTCAATCCATAACATGGGATGGGCGCATGCGATGGCCGTTTGGGGTATTGGCCAGGGCATTGTCGCGCTTGCTGCAGCAATGATCCTGCGCCATCCGCCCAGCGGCTGGGTTCCGGCAGGCTGGGACCAGAAGGCGAAGCAAGTACGCAAGGCCGTCGCCCAGTCGAAAGTGAACTTTACCTGGTTTCAAACTCTGGGAAGGCCCGAGTTCTACCTACTCTATACAATGTTCTTCTTTGCCACCGCCGGTGGGTTGATCGCTACCGCGAATCTTTCCCAGATTGCCAAGTCTCTCCACGTGAGTGACGCGAAGATTTGGGGTTTCGCGATTGTCCCCTTGGCAGCAACCCTCACGTCGCTCTGTAACGCTCTGTCGAGAATCATTTGGGGCTCGGTCTCTGATCGGTTGGGACGAGAACGAACGATGTTCCTAACCTTCGGTGTCGAAGCCGTCCTGGTATTCCTGGTGACCAAGATAGCCGGAGCGCCGATAGCCTTCCTGGTGCTGTTCTCCTTCATCTTCCTGTTCTGGGGTGAGATCTATTCCTTGTTCTCAGCCACGACGGGAGATATTTTCGGCCCCAAGAACGCTTCTGCCAACTATGGCATGGTGTATACCGCCAAGGGCGCGGCTTCCGTGTTCGCCGGATTCGGAGCGGCTACGCTGGCTGCTTACTTCGGCGGGTCTTTTGCCGTTCCGTTCTACATCTCGGCGGTGCTGTGTGCGATCGCGGCACTTTGCTCCATCCTCATTCTGAGGCCATTGCTCAGGGGCAGGATCGAGAAGGAAGCTCGAGCGGCTGATGGGAAGGCACTTTCAGCTGCACTGGCGCAAGCCTCCACCACCAACGAGCTGCACGACGAGCACCATCCCACGGCTGTTGGCCAGTAATCTTTAACTCGGACGGCGGTCGAGGCGTAGCTGCAAAAGTAGTGTGGCTCCGTCCTTGATCGCCGTCCGAAGCGGTTTGCGTTTCCGATTGTGATCAAAACGGTCGACGCGCCTGCAATACCTGGCGCCATTCACTAGATCCCGGAGCCTGGTCCTAGGATTGCATTTTGTTTCGTGCGAGCGCAGGACAAGTCTGCGCCGACCCTAGCCCTCGACTGAAAACCGCAAAGTCACTGTGCCGAGGAATCGGTTCGCGCTGCAGAGCAAGCCAGTTGCCAGCTGCTTGCGGTGACCGCGCTTTCCTGTGTGACCTGAGTAACCTTGTTTCCAGCGCCCATCGTTCCCAGAATAGGACATGACCTGTACAAAGTGCGGTATTGATCTGCCCTATGACTCGCGCTTCTGCTTTAGCTGCGGCCAAGTACTCGGAGTAGTTTCCGTCGGCGGAGGCGCAGCCGCAGCCCTTGCTCCGGCTCCTGCTCCGGCCTCCATTCCCGCTGCAATCCAGGCGCCTGAGCCACATGCTAAGCATGCGATCCGGAGCGGGCTTGGAATCCTGCTGCTGGCGGTCTTGTTCGGCGCGGCGTGGTACGCGCAAGCCCACAGCTCAAATTCGTTGCCCAAAGTGGATGGAGCCCAAGTAACTCAGCCGGAATAGACACGGCCGGGGAGGACTCGAAGGAAATCGAAGAAGTATACGCGGAACCAATGGCAGCACGACTGGATCTCGATAACGAGGTCGGTGCGACAAGCCTAGACGTGAGCCTTTTCAAAAAAACGCGGACCTGAAAGTATCAGATCCGCGTTTTGCTCGGTTCTTCCTGTTCTTCTTACCAGGCCGTGTTGGTTACCAGGTTATAGGCATTCACGCTGCCGAGGCCGGTGGCCATGTCCCACCCGGGGGTTGCGCCGAATGACGGCTGATACGCCGCTGCGCCTTTCGTGGGCGTAATGACGGCCACGCATTTCCCGCCTTTCCCTCCTCCGCCCGACAGGGTGCAGCTTGGCACTCCGGTATAACCTTGACCTTTGTTCGTCAGAGTCACAGCGGTAACCACGCCAGTGCTTGTGTTGATGGTCGCCGTGCAGGTTGCCTGAGTACCGCCGGCGTAAATCGTCGTGCCGGTGGGTGAAAGATACTTCGACTTGTTCGAGGGCCCGCTGATTTTGCAGGTCGGAGTGCTGGTATAGCCGGATCCAGCGGACTTCAAGGTCAAGCTGCTAATGGCTTGAGTGCCCAGGGAACCATTGGTTCCAGAAGGCCGGTAGCAATCGGCCTCAAAGGCGGTTCCGTTGTACCGGCAGTTGATGTCGTTGTCGCCCTGGGTGATGTCGTTGAACACGCAACTATTACCCTTGGTCTCGTTGATCGAGTAGCAGGCGCTGTTGCCGGACTTGCCGAATTCGGTCTTGGCGATGGAGTAGTAAGTGGGATTAGGATTTCCCGCCCGAATGCCCCACTTCTGGTCCACCAGGGCTTGAATCGCGGCCATGGCGGGCGAGGAGGCCGAGGTTCCGCCTACTCCAAACCAGGTACTGGGAGCGCCTGTGCATGGCACGCCTCCGCTGCTGCTGTCCGATGCGCAGATGATGATGTAGTGCCCCCAGACGCCGTTGCTGGCAAACAGCGATACGTCCGGGACATCGCGCACGCCGTCAGCCGGATTACCGAAGATGCCCGATTGCCAAGAAGGTTTGGCGTAGCCCTTGCACGTCGTGTCCTCGACGTAGGCGTAGGTGGCATTGCCCGCGCCCGTGGCGCAGCCGCTGGGGCCGCCGCTGCCGGCACCGGTGCTCAAGAAATTAGCACCGGCACTGCTGTTGCAAAAGCCGGTGCTGCCATAGGGTGTGCTGAAGCCTTCGACGGTGTACGCCAGATAGCTTGCGCAAGAGTCGTTCCATGGAATTTCCGGGATGTAAGATTTAGCCGAGCCATAGGTCGAGCTGTTTGTGGAGTTCCAATAGGTGCTCTGAGGAAGACCGCCTTCCAGGGAGTTGTAAAGATCCTCGAAATCCGTGCCGCCCACTGATACGTTGTATACGCTCTCGCCCCATCCGGTGATGCCAATCCCGGGGTACGCGTAAAGATTACCGTTCGTAAAATCGCGCGCACAAACAGAGGCGCCGTTGTCGCCGGACGAAACAAATATCGATACACCCGCCGCTGCTGCGGACTGGAACGCGGAGTTAAAAGCGGCATTTGCGCTGGCGCCGCTGATTACTTCACAGACCCCATAGCTCATGCTGATGATTGGTGGTGGGCTGCCGGCGCTCACCAGATTTTCAATGGCCACCAGGCCGCCGAAAGTGGCGAAAGTGCTGCCGTCGGTACAGGACGCCAGTTCCACGTTCGCGCCCGGCGCAATCGCCGTTATCATTTCCACATCCAGGTCGGCTTCAATGTCGGCACTGTTGGTGCCGGGATTCGTGCAGTTTCCTGCCGAGTTAGGATGGACTGTGGTCAGAGTGCCTCCATACGATGTGAGGCCGAACGTCTTTTGGTAGATGGCCCAGTCGGTGCTGAAGGAGTTTGTGTCCTCCACCACTACCACGGTCTCGCCTTTACCGGTGAAACCCGCGGTATATACCGGACTCACGTTATAGATCGTCTGGAAGTCGGCAGGCACAAGAGCATAACAGTCGGCGCCGCACCCGGCGAAGGTGTAGTTCGTGCGGCGTTCGTTCATCGCGTGGGGCTTGAAGTTGTTCATCGAAACGACACCGACGACCGCCTGCGCGAGGGCCGCCGGAATTTTCGGATCGCTCATGTTAGCGAAGTGCTGCTTGCCCTTCACCTGGAGTTCGTGGATCTCGGTATGAAAAGCCTGGCTGATTTCGCCAGCGTTGCCGGAGAAGTCCATCACCATGTGGTTGGGATATACATAGCCGACCGTGAAACCGTGCGACTCCAGCCAGTTCTTGATGGTATCGATGTCCTGCTGGGCCACTCCGTATTTCTCCCCCTGTTCCGCTGCCGTTATCCACTGGCGGAAGTTGGGCGACGACTTGTCGGTAAGCGAGTCGATGTGCTGCTCGAACTCGCGCTCGAGTTCAGGTGCGCGCTTCAACTGCAGCAGCATGTGCTCCACGGGAAAGCTGTCGGGCAAACGTCCGCGATCATTCGTGGCTTTGGCTTCCGGTCGAGTGTTGCCAGCGAGTGTCACAAGCTGGCCCTCATCGATCGGTTCCGTAATGAGGATATGGTAGTTCGATGCCCCAAGCACGCGGGCAGCATAGCGTGAGCTCACGGCGAGGCCGACGGCTACAACTGCCAACAAGACACAAATTTTCTTGATCATAGATTTCACCTTGAGGTTCTTGAGGTTGCTAACGGTAGAACTCCCACAGGCAGCCTTATTCGGCCGCGGAGAATGGCAGCCATTCTATAACGGTTTCCACCGATTGCAGCAAGACCTGATGAGAATATCGGTTTGCCGAAAAAGACGTAGTTCAAACGGGTGTATGCGAAGAAAGCGGCCCACCGGGGGCACTCCAGCCCAACTGTTCTGTCCGGACTGCTCTCTTGTACCCTGTTTGAGGGATGACAGTGATCCCAATGAACAGTAGGTTAGCAACGATCCCTACTTGGTGGGGTTGCCCGCTTCATCGCCTGAAGGACGTAAGACCACAGTCAAAAGTCTAACTGTCTCCCAACCGGCGGCTGAAATATCCCGGATAGCCGTCTTCACCCAAATTGGTTTTCAATCACAAGCTTCAGAGGAGGAAACCACGTGGGGCTAGGCGTAGCAACAACATCATCGGCGCAAGTGCAGACTTTCATTGCTCTTTCCAACGTTATCGAGGCACGATCGACGCCAAGAAGCTTGTGCTGCGGGGCTGCCGCCAAACCCGCCTATAGCGATCCAATCGAAGGCAGAATTCCCGGGTCTGGAACTGACGCACAAAATCACGCTGCACTGCTGACAACGCGCGCTCAAGACGAGGGCCCGGTCGTGGACGAGATGGTCCTTTGTAGACTTTACGGCTTAACGCGTGCAGAGGCAGCGCTGGCAGCACATCTCTTGCAGGGGAAATCGATCGAGGAAGCTGCGGCGGAACTCGTCATCAGTCATCATACGGCGCGCACTCATCTGAAACGCATTTTCATGAAGACGGGCACGCACCGTCAGGCTGAACGCACTACGCAAGTGTTCGCTGCAGGTTTGTAGATAGGCGGCAACCGCAAACTGCGATTACGGGCAAAGCTGGTCTCGATCTAGCCATGTCATCGCTTTTCCTTCAAGATTGCGCGACACTCCTGCTGAAGCAGCGCGAACAGTTCCTCCATATGCTCCTGGCGTGTACGGAAATTCACCGGATTGATTCGAAACCAAGCTTTTCCCTTGAGTTCGGTTGTTGAAATCCAGAAGCGACCGCTCTGCTCCACTCGCTGCGCTACTTCCGCATGCAGCCTCTTCGAATCGGCCTCACTGAGCTCTGCGCCTTTATAGCGGATGCAGATCGCCGACATGGGTGGAACGCTGGCTGGCTCAAAGTCAGGGTCTTTCGCGCTCAGAGCGTAAAGGTGTTTCGCCTGGTGCACGTTGTTGTCAATCCACTCCCCGATCTGGCGGGCGCCATATCGTTTGAAACTCATCCAGATTTTCAAACCGCGAAACCGCCGCGACTGCTCGAATCCGTGAACATAATATTGATAGCGTTCGTTCTCCTGGTCGAACTCGTCGGTCAGATACGATGGCTTCATGCCGAAGGATGCCGTGAGCCGGCGCTGATCTTTCACCAGCACGGCGCCGGCATCGAGCGGAGCATAGAACCACTTGTGAGGATCGATGGTGATCGAGTCGGCGAGCTCAAGCCCGCGGTCGCGCATCGGCCATGCGTGAGAGAGTAGCATCCCGCCGCCATATGCCGCATCCGCGTGCAACCACATACCTTCGCGATCGGCGATGCGCCGCAATTCGCGGATATCATCGACCGCGCCTGTATTCGTGGTTCCAAACAGGCCGACCACACACATCGGCTGGACGCCATCTTTCTTGTCCTTCGCGATCGCTTCCTCAAGTGCATCGAGCCGAACCTGAAATGCCGAATCTGTCGGGAGCGGGCGCAGCCCGTTTCGTCCCAGCCCGACACAGTCCACGGCTTTGTCAATGGAGACGTGCCGCTCCTCCGATACGTACACCGCCCAGCGCTCGCTTATGCCGTCATACTGTGCGTGATCGCGCGTCACCGCATCCCGGCCGAGCTTCAGTGCGATAAAGTTCGCCATCATTCCGCCGCTGGTCAGATTGCCGCCCGCGCTTTCGCCGTAGCCGCAGAGATCGGTGAGCCAGCGCACTACTCTTCGCTCCATCGCCACTGCCGACGGCCCAATTGAATATGCGCCGACGTTCTGATTGATGGCGGAACAGATGAAGTCTCCGATCACACCTACGGGATTTGGTGAAGGCGTGATCAGTCCCATATAGCCGGGATGACCGACGTTCGTGCAATAAGGCAGCATCTTGTTCTTCAATTCACCCAGCACGCTGTCGGCTGAACTCGGGTCCTGCGGCAGTGGCTCGGTGAAGAGCCGGTTCACCACGCCTGGTTCCACGTCAGGGAATACGCGTTTTTCCTCGATATGATCGAAATAGTCTGCCATGAGATCGACGACCTGATGGCCCATGTCACGAAATTCTTTCCTGTCCATTCGCAATCACCTTTCGGTATTTTACCCATCGGCTCGGAATATCCGCCCTCGGCCCCTTGCTGCCCTTGCGCAGACCGGTGGAATCGATCTCCAGTTATCATTACCGGATTCGCTGTCTCCGGGTCGATAAGATGAATTAAGGATTGCATGAACTGAAGATCGCGAGGTCCTCATAATCTATGTATCGCGACAACGCACATTTGCTTCGCTTCACCTTGGTAATTCTGTTCGCGTTTGGATTCGTGTCGGCTGCGATCGCGCAATGGGCTCCGATGAACCCGGTAGTTGCCCTCCAGCCACGGGCCGATGGCGTCGTCTTCACCATGAGTTCTGGGACTCTGCGCCTGCAGGTTTGCTCAGACTCGATTGTGCATGTGCTCTACTCTCCGAGCGCGGCGTTTCCCGCGAACCGTCCTGATCCGGTCGTGATCAAGACGAATTGGCCAGCTACAAAGTTCGCCATGCAGGAGAACGCTGACGAAGTCACACTGTCTACCTCGCGGCTGAAGATCGTCGTCACTCGCAAGGATGGCGCCATTACTTATCGCGATCTAGCCGGCAAGCAACTGCTACAGGAAGCCACGAGGAAACTGACACCGGTGAAGGTAAATGGTGAGGATACTTATCGCGCCGAGTCCTTTGTGAACATCTACGGCTCCCGCGAGGCTTTCTATGGACTCGGCCAGCACCAGGCCGGAGTCTGGAACTATCGTGGCGAATCGGTCGACATCTCGCAGGACAACAGCAACATCTCTGTGCCTTTTCTGGTGTCGAGCAACGGCTATGGAATTTTTTGGAACAACGATTCCCGAAGCCGCTTCAACAACCGTTTTGCCAACTATCTCTACATCAGCTCGGAAGTGGCCGATGTCATCGACTACTACTTTTTCTACGGTCCTGATCTCGACAAGGTCATCGCAGCCTATCGTGAACTCACCGGGCAGGCGCCTTTGTTCGGCAAGTGGGCCTATGGTTTCTGGCAGTGCAAGAACCGCTACAAATCGCAGGAGGAAATTCTCGGCGTCGCACGCAGATATCGCGAACTCCAAATCCCTGCCGACAACATTGTGCAGGACTGGTTCTGGTGGAACCGCAAGGGCGAATTCGTTTTCAACAAAAACTACCCGGACCCTAAAGGGATGGTCGATGAACTGCATCGTGAGAACTTCCACCTTATGGTTTCCATCTGGCCATTCTTCGAGCCGGGATCGGCCAATTACGATTTCATGGACAAGAAAGGATGGTTTATCGACAAGTTCAAATTCGCCAAGCCGCCATATCACACGGATGCTATGGCGGTGTATGACGCCACCAACGCAGAAGCACGCAAATTCTATTGGGATCAGGTGGACCAAGGTCTTTTCAAGATCGGTGTCGACGCCTGGTGGATGGACACGACGGAGCCAGAGACCGAGGGCCAGGAAGAAAACATTCAGCTCGGCCACAGGTTGGCAATCGGCAGCGGCGACCGATATGCGAACGTTTATCCTTTGTTGGACACCGCGGCCGTGTATGACGGGCAGCGTGCGTCGTCCGACCAGAAGCGCGTCTACATCCTTTCGCGCTCCGCCTTCGCCGGGTCGCAGCGCAACGCTGTAACTGCATGGTCGGGCGACATCAATTCAGATTGGGTCAGCTTCCGTCGCCAGATTCCCGCGGGTTTGAACTTTGCTCTCTCCGGGATTCCGTACTGGACTACTGACATTGGCGGCTTCGTCTCCGGCGATCCCGACGACCCGACCTATCGCGAACTCTTCGTACGCTGGTTCCAGTTCGGCGCGTTCAGCCCCATCCTGCGTGTTCACGGGACTCGTAAGACTGATCAGAACGAACTCTGGTCGTACGGACCGGACGCGCAGAAGACTCTCGTCAGCTTCGATCGTCTGCGTTATCGTCTGCTGCCTTACACCTACTCGCTTGCTTGGAAGACAACCAGTGACAGCTACACACCCATGCGCCCACTGGTGATGGATTTTCGATCCGATGTACGCGCTGAGAATACTGGGGATGAATTCATGTACGGTCCCGCGTTTCTGGTGAGCCCTGTAACCGAGCCGGCAGCTACGAGTCGCCGCGTCTATCTCCCGGATGCGAAGTGGTACGACTTCTGGAATGGCGTGTCCGTCGATGGAAAGCGCGAGATCACAGCGGAAGCGCCGCTGGATGAGTTACCGCTCTACATTCGCGCCGGTTCTATAGTTCCCTTCGGCCCTGCTGTCGAGTGGTCAACGGAGAAACCCGCGGATCCGATTGAGTTGCGCATTTACCGCGGCGCGGATGGCGAGTTCACGCTGTACGAAGACGAGAACGACAACTA
>Ga0209656_10000800_pt1 | contig 20324 bp, 20 predicted proteins | sample BogFormECP12_OM2_FD_188239 | JGI IMG/M metagenome (GOLD analysis project Ga0209656, IMG submission 188239) | Bog forest soil microbial communities from Calvert Island, British Columbia, Canada - ECP12_OM2 (SPAdes) (version 2) | ecosystem: Environmental > Aquatic > Freshwater > Wetlands > Bog ... | reverse complement strand
CGTGGTGGACCGCCTCGCCGTTCCGTTGCCCGTCGAAATGATCTGCCACATCCTCGGCATCGACGGCGACCACTATAGCCAGGCCAAGCGCTGGTCGGACGCGTTCGCCGCCGCAGCCGGTGGGGTGTTCAGCAGCCCGGCCGAGCGCAACGAATTGATGTTGGCAACGATCAAGGAGTTCAGCACTTATTTCGTGCCCCTTATCGAGGCGCGTCGCGCAGAACCCAAGGGCGACTTGGTCAGTGCGATGGTCGCGGCGATCGACAACGAGTCGCTGAGCAATGTCGAAACACTGATGGTCGCGATCACCATCATGGTCGCGGGCAACGAGACGACGACGAATTTGATCGGCAACACCGTGGTCGAACTGCTGGCCAACCCCGACCAGCTCAAGTTGTTGCTCAACGATGCTGGACTGCTGCCCAATGCGGTTGACGAAGCAAATCGGTTGACCTGCCCGATCCAATTCGCTTTTCGCGAGGCGACCGAAGACACTGAGATCGCCGGAACGCCAATCCCCAAGGGCGCCATCATTGCGTTGCATATGGCCGCGGCAAACCGTGATCCGCGTCGTTTCGATGACCCCGACCGGTTCCTGATCACCCGACCCCCTGGCAAGAACCTGGCATTCGGACACGGCATTCACTTCTGTCTGGGCGCCCACCTGGCTGGCCAGGAGGTGAGGGCGGCGATCAGCGGGTTGCTTCCGTATCTCGACCGGCTTGAATTGACCGGTGCTCCGCTGCAACGCAATCCGACGGCACTTCTTAACGGGTGGCAACGGGTCGAGCTGGCGTGGGTCTAGGATGTGTGTGCGCCGGCATGTCGCTTTCGTAGGTTGATGCCATCAACACCTTCCGGTGTATCCGCAGGTCGCGTCAGGTCGTTTCGCGTCGTTACGGGATGCGAAGCAGGTGCTCTACCTCTTTGATGTCATCCTGACGCCCAATCCGCGGTCAGCGCGTCGATCGTCGTGATGGTGGCCAGCATCGCCATCGTGTGCGTGATTGCTAAGTCGGCGTAGGCGGGGGGAGTGCCGCCGACCGCTTCGCGGGGCACGACCACCCGGTATCCCATCTGGGACCGGCGACATCCTGGGCCACGAACCGATGGGAATCGTGCGCGAGGTGGGTCGCGACATCACCAATCTGGCGGTCGGCGATCGGGTAGTGATCCCGTTCCAGATCTCTTGCGGCAGTTGTTACATGTGCGACCAGCAGCTCTACACGCAATGCGAGACCACACAGGTTCGCGAGCAAGGGATGGGTGCCGCCCTGTTCGGCTACTCCGAACTGTACGGCGAGGTTCCCGGCGGGCAGGCCGAACTTCTTCGGGTGCCACAGGCTCAGTTCACCCACATCAAGGTGCCGGCGGGACCACCGGACTCCCGCTACGTCTATTTGTCTGACGTACTGCCGACCGCCTGGCAGGCTGTCTCCTACGCCGCTATCCCCGCCGGCGGCTCGGTGACCGTGCTCGGCCTCGGGCCGATTGGCGACATGGCGGCGCGCATCGCCGCTCACCTCGGCTACGACGTCATCGCGGTCGACCGGATCCAGGAACGACTGGCCCGAGCCGACGCCCGCGGTATCCGGACGATCGATCTGGAGGATGCGGGCGACAAGCTCGCCGATTTGATCCGCGATCTCACCAACGGTCGCGGCACCGACTCGGTGATCGACGCCGTCGGGATGGAGGCGCACGGATCACCGGTCGCCAAGCTGGCTCAACAAATCACCGGCCTGCTGCCTGACGCATTGGCCAAACCGATGATGCAGAAGGCTGGCGTGGATCGCCTCGATGCGTTGTACTCCGCGATCGACATCGTGCGTCGCGGGGGCACTAGCTCTTTGATCGGCGTGTACGGGGGGATGGCCGACCCGCTGCCAATGCTTACCCTGTTTGACAAGCAGATCCAGCTGCGCATGGGTCAGGCCAACGTCAAAAAATGGGTCGACGACATCATGCCGCTGTTGATCGACGACGACCCGCTAGGCGTCGACAGCTTCGCCAGCCACACCCTGCCGCTGGCTGAGGCACCGCGCGCCTACGACATCTTCCAGAAGAAGCAAGACGGCGCGGTGAAGATCATCCTCCAGCCCTGAATGTTCCGAAATCGCCAAGCACCGTTCCACTATCGAAAAGGCCAAGGGCGTTCTGATGGTGGTTTACACGCTAAGGCATCAACGCCATTGCCGCACAACGTCAGGCGAGTCTGGCTGCATCGTAGCGAGTCGGTGACGCCGAATGCCTAAGCCAGCCACGCGCTGGGTTCCCGCCCCGGTAGGTCTTTGGACTTACCGGGGCGGTTCGAACGGCGCGGGTTCAACGCACCCCGGCTGGGAAATCATCACCGGAAATGATTTACCGGGTGACAGGCGCTCATGAAGCCCGACCCCAACCGGCGGTAGACTTGGCCTTGGTTGACAGCCCAGCCGGCCCGGAAACGCCGTCCCCCTGCAGCGACAGCGTGAGAGCGACCGCTCGCAACCGGGCATCTCAGTGATCTTCTGTCGAAAGTTCACGATGCGAACGCGTCCAAAGTGGGCTGTCACCCGGCACGCCGGCGCCAACCACAAAACCATTCCCCGCAGTACGGCACGCCCTCACCAAATGTTTCCCTTGCCCGGTGACCGCGGAGATTCCCCGCGCGGCACTACGTTGATCATCCAGTGAGAAACTGATGGCCATCACAGAAGTAGCCGAATACGCCCACCTGAGCGACGCGGATGTCGAGGCACTTGCCGTCGAATTGGACGCGATCCGTCTAGACATCGAAGATTCGCTCGGCGCCAAGGACAGGACGTATATCCAGCGCATCATCGCTGTTCAACGCTGCCTCGACCTGGCCGCCCGTATCGTAATCGGCGCCAGTCGGACCAGGACCGGATGGGCGATCGGAGCCTGCGCGCTGGCCGCGGCCAAGAGCATCGAGAACATGGAATTGGGCCACAATATCGGCCACGGCCAATGGGATTGGATGAACGACCCCGAAATTCACTCCACCACTTGGGAGTGGGACATGGCTGGGCTGTCCTCGCAATGGAGGTACTCCCACAACTACCGCCATCACATGTTCACCAACGTCGTCGGCGTCGACGACGACCTCGGTTACGGCGTTATGCGCGTCACCCGTGACCAACCGTGGAAGCTTAGCAATCTGTTGCAGCCGCTGCGACATCTATTGCTGGCGATTGCGTTTGAATGGGGTATCGCGCTGCACGGTCTGTACTCCGAACAAGACCGCATGGATACTGATGCCGAAAAGTCTGCTCACACCCGAGCTCTGCGCCGCAAAGTCGCTCGCCAGGCAGGCAAAGATTTCCTGCTCTTCCCTGCACTCGCCGGGCGACGTTGGCGGCGGGTCCTTTTCGGGAACGCGCTGGCCAACCTGCTGCGAAACCTGTGGGCGTACGCGGTGATCTGCTGCGGCCACTTCGCCGACGGGGCTGAGAAATTTACCCCTGAAGCCCTCGACGATGAGACCAAAGCGCAGTGGTATCTGCGACAAATGTTGGGTAGTGCCAATTTTCGTGCCGGGCCAGTGATGGCGCTGATGAGCGGAAATCTCTGTTATCAGATCGAACACCATCTCTACCCGGATCTGCCCAGTAACCGCTACGCCCAGATCGCCGAGCGCGTGCGGGCGATCTGCGCAAAGTATGAGCTGCCCTACACTACGGGGCCGCTGGCCCGCCAATACCTACTGACGCTGCGCACGATCGTCAAACTGGCCCTGCCGGACCGGTTCCTGACCGCCTCTTCCGACGACGCCCCTGAGACCGCCTCCGAAGAGAAATTTCGCGGCGTCGTCAAACCACCGGGTCGAGCAGGCGTCGGGAACCCTGTTGCGCGTCGACGCGGACTGGCCACCGCGATCCGTAATCGCAACAACCGGCTCAACCAACGACACACCTCGGCGCGCCGGCGAGTCGTTGCGAGTGCTCGATAACGGCCACCGTCCCTCAGGCGTTGTCGAGTCGAGGGAAAAGGACTTCCTGAGTCAGGAGCTGCAAGGCGGCTGCGATCGGGATGGCAACGAGAGCTCCGACAATCCCTAATAGCGCGCCGCCGATCAAAACGGCCACTACGGTGATCAGCGCGGGCACCTTCACCGCACGGCCGATGATCTTGGGCACCAGGAGGTAGTCCTCCGCAAGCCGGAACACCACAAAAACGGTGGTCGCGATGCACACCGGAAGCGACACGGTGAGTGCGACAGCTGCGACGACGACACCGGCGATGGTCGACCCGACGACGGGAACCAAGTCCAACAGCGACTGGTTAAGTACCGTCGAATCTTGGCTATTAACGATGGCCGCATCGAGCGGCTCGCCTGCCGATGACGGGGGTGGCCGTCGCGCTTCTTCGTCACTATCCGGTCGCCCACCGCCGGCAGAACGGATGTTTGCCGTTCTACGGACGGGGTAATCGGTGCACACGTGTTCACTGAAATCGAAATCCCGTGTACCTGGGCTGAGGCGATGGAGCCGCTCTATGGAGTTGAAGATGCGAAGCCTGACGCGATGGAGCGCTGCTCCCGCGAAGGACATCGAAACCGCAGTATCCCCGAAGGTCAATGTGTTGCGCGGGTTGGTGGCTCGCGCCACGACGCCGCTATTGCCCGATGACTACCTCAAGTTGCTCAATCCGTTGTGGTCCGCGCGGGAACTGCGTGGGGTGGTGGTCGATGTCCACAAAGAAACTGAAGACTCGGCGACGGTGACGATCAGGCCGGGATGGGGCTTTTCCGGGGACTACCGGCCGGGCCAATATCTGGGGATCGGGCTTCGGGTCGATGGCCGCTGGCACTGGCGGTCCTACTCGCTCACGTCGATTCCGCGGCGCGACAAAAAACTGGTCTCGATCACCGTGAAAGCAACCCCTGAGGGGTTCCTGTCGTCCCATCTGGTCAATGGCGTCGAGGCCGGCACGGTGGTTCGGCTGGCAACTCCGAAGGGCGATTTCGCGCTTCCTGACCCGGCGCCGGGCAAGTTGTTGTTCGTGACAGCGGGCAGCGGCATCACCCCCGTCATCGCGATGCTGCGCTCGCTCAGGCACCGCGGCGAGAGCCCCGACATCGTGCACATCCATTCGGCGCCCGTCGTCGACGAGGTGATATTTCATGACGAGTTACGTGCGTTGGAGCGCGCTCAGTCCGGCTACCGATTGCACCTGCAGCTGACTGCGGACATGGGCAAGATCGACTTCGCCGAGCTTGACGGTGTCGTTCCGGATTGGAGGGGGCGCTCGGCGTGGGCGTGCGGGCCGCCGGCCATGCTCGACACGGTCGAAAAGGTGTGGACGGACGCGGGCATCGCGAACAGCCTGCACATGGAGCGGTTCACCATCTCCCGCACCGACAAAGGCGGCGAGGGCGGCACGGTCACCTTCGCCATCTCAGACAAGTCCATCGAACTCGACGGCGCCACGTCGCTGTTAGAAGGTGGCGAGAAGCTGGGCATCCAGATGCCGTTCGGCTGCCGAATGGGCATCTGTCAATCCTGCGTTCTGCCACTGGAATCGGGCTATGTGCGCGATTTCCGGTCCGGCACCGAGCACGGCGCCGGCGACCGAATCCAGACGTGCATTTCTGCCGCTTCCGGCGACTGCACCATAAACATCTAGGAGAGCCGCATGGCTATCACAGACATCAAACAGTACGCACACCTCACCGAAGCCGACGTCGAGGAATTGGCCCGCGAACTGGACGCGATCAGAACCGACATCGAAGAGTCCAGGGGTGAACGGGACGCCCGCTACGTGCGCAGGACCATCCAGTTGCAGCGCGCGTTGGCGGCGGGCGGCCGAATCACCTTGATGGCGAGCAGGAACAAGGTCGCCTGGGTCGCCGGGACCGCGCTGCTCGCCGCCGCCAAGATCATCGAGAACATGGAACTCGGGCATAACATCACCCACGGCCAGTGGGATTGGATGAATGATCCGGAGATTCACTCGACCGAATGGGAGTGGGACACCACGTCTCCGAGCGTGCAGTGGAAGAAATCGCACAACTTTGTGCATCACAAATACACCAACATCGTCGGGATGGACGACGACGTGGGCTACGGGCTGCTTCGCGTCACCCGAGACCAGCACTGGGACAAATGGAATATCGGCAACCCGTTCTACAACCTGCTGCTCGGAACACTTTTCGAGTGGGGAGTTGCGTTGCACGGGGTGGAATTGTCGAAGGTCCGCAGGGGCGAGAAATCCAAGGACGAGGTCCGCAGGGACTTGCGGGTGATCGGCAAAAAGGTCGGCAAACAGGTCGGCAAAGACTACGTGGTCTTTCCGGCCCTGTCGGGCCGGAACTGGAAGCACACCCTGCGCGCCAACGTGACGGCTAACCTCATCCGCAACTACTGGTCGTACATGGTCATCTTCTGTGGGCACTTCCCTGACGGCGCCGAGAAATTCACTCGCGAGGAATACGAGGCGGAGACGCATCCAGAGTGGTACCTGCGGCAGATGCTCGGGTCGGCGAACTTCAACGCCGGGCCCATGATGGCCTTCATGAGCGGAAACCTGTGCTACCAGATTGAGCACCACCTGTTTCCCGACCTGCCCAGCAACCGCTACGCCGAAATATCCGAGCGCATCACAGCGCTCTGTGACAAATACGACCTGCCGTACACGACCGGATCCCTTGGGCGTCAGTACATGCAGACGTTCTGGACCATCGTGAAGCTCTCGCTCCCGAACAAGTTGCTCGAAGCCAACGAGGACGACGCACCCGAGACCCACTCGGAGTTAAAGTTCCGAATCCGTGCCGGCGTCCGGGATAGCTTTGGTATCGATCCCGACACCGGCAGACGTCGCGGACTGCGGACAGCGTTGCGCGAGCTGCGGAACGGGGACGTCGCCACAGCGTAAGCACCCGGGACATAGCCGAGCCGCGCGGCGCGACATAGAGAGGCGGGTTCGAGACCTGGCAGCGCCACTAGTGGCGTGCAGAACCATCCATGATTCGGGCGGCCATCGCATCCAGCAGCCACTTGGGCGACCAGCGGCCAATGATCCGAAGCGCTTTCGCGTCCACGCCTACGGTGTAGAAGCGCTTCGGTCGAGGATCGGTCAACGCCTTGAGGTAGGCCTGCGCGACCACCTCGGGTTCTTTTCCGGAGCCGACCATCCCCGTCACCATCCGGTCGAGTTTGGTCAGCATTCCTCCGTACAGTTCGACCGCTTCGGGCGGTAGTTTGGCGCGGGCTACGGCGTTCTGTTCTTCTGCCGAGAGCGTCATCCGTGACTTGATGTGGCCCGGATCGAGCAGGATCACCTGGACGCCAAACTGCCCCACCTCCGCCCTTAGTTGACGAGTGAGAAGCTTATGAGGCAAACGGGGCCCTGTTTGGGGGTGAGGTCAAATCAGGGCGGGGTTTGTCAGAGTCGCCACGTCCGAACCGCTCGTCGTCTTTCAACGATCACACCGAGGCGCTTCGGTTCTCGGATGTGCGCAACCGGCTGGGGCCAGCGCGGGCGGATTCCCCGTTGGCTTCTTCGGCAGGAACCACACGGGTATGAAAGTGGTGGCGACCAGTATCGCGGCGGCTGCAAACACCATGGCGTAGGCCCGCGACAGGTCCTTGGTGACGTGCTCCATGAAATCGGGCGCGAACACCTGGTGAGGCAGCTTGGACAGGTCGGGCGCAACGCCTCGTCTCGCCGCGTCTTGCAAGATGGAATCGGCTCGGCGCGCCGCCACGATGTCGGCACTGCGGTTGAGAATGCTGGTCAGCAGTACCGACATCAGCGCCGCGCCGATGGCCGCCGCCGCGTTGTGATTGACGTTGAATAGCGTTGACCCGTGCGCTATCTCGCGAGTCTCGAGGGTGTGAACTGCCGTCCACGCAACCGGCATCATCGAGCAGCCGGTACCGATACCGAACACCGCAAGCCCGGCCAGCAGCACCGGGATGTGCACCCGGTGCTGGCTGATGCCGTAGATGAACACCCCCATACCGGCGACGATCAAAGTCATTCCAGCCAGCACGACATCACGCGGACCTCGCTTCTCCGTCAGATGTCCCACGAGCGGTGCGACCGCAGCACCGGTCAGCGTTTGCGGGAGCAGCAAAAGTCCCGACTGTAGCGGCGTCTTGCCGAGCACTTGCTGGAAGTACCCGGGCAGTAGCAGACACGTCCCGAAGAATCCAACGGCGTATAGAAATCTCGTTGCGTTGGCTGACGCGACCATCCGGTTCCGAAGCAAACCCAAGTCGATGAGTGGATTGCTGGCGCGGTACAGCGCGTGGAAAACGAACACAACGATCAGCGTGAACCCGACCGCAACTGGCACGTACACCCGCGGATTGCTAACAGTGCCGCGTCCGGGTATCAGCGACGCACCGTAAAGCAGCATCACCAGCCCGGGCGAGAGTAGCAGCATTCCGACGACATCTAATGACTCCGCTGACGCCGGTTCGTCTTTGGGAAGGACGAACCCGGCCAGCACCAAGGTGAACAATCCGATCGGAACGTTGACCAGAAAAATCCACTGCCAGCCAAAGGAGCCGATCAGCCAGCCGCCCAGGATAGGGCCGCAAATTGGCGCGATGAACCCCGGAACGCCGCCAATCGCCAGCGCCCGCGCGAGCCGTCCCGGTCCGGCCTCGCGGGTCAGGATTGTGAAGGTTAGCGGCAGGAGTATCCCGCCGCCAAGCCCCTGGAGTGCTCGGAACGTCACCAGCAGCGTGACATTCGATGCCGTCGCGCACAGCAGTGATCCAAGCGAGAAGAGCAGCACTGAACCGAGGATTAGCCGCTTGGTACCGAAGCGGTTGGCGGCCCAGCCGGTCAGTGGGATCACCGCCGCCAATGACAAGGTATAGGCGGTCATCGTCCACGCGACAATGGCTTGCGTCGAGGAGAATTCGTCAACGAAAGTCCGCTGCGCCACGTAGACGATCGTGGTGTCAAGGGCCGCCATCGTCGGGGCCAGCATGTAGAGGACGGTGATTTTCAGCAGTCTGGAGTCGAGCTTGACCGATTCCTCGCTGCGGGGATTTGCGACCGGATCCATGGCCTTACCACTGGTACCCGAGGCGCTCCACCAGGTCTTCATAGCGCCGTCGTATCTGCGCGAGGTGGTCCTTATTGAGGTAATTGCGCCAGTCGCCGGCAACGCCGCGCCGGTAGTGATGTGTGATGTCAAGATCACCACGATCGCGCCCACCCGCCAAGCGCCGGAAGGAATGGCGCTCAAGGATTTCGGCTAGGAATTCCTGGTCACTCGCCGGGCGGGGCCATCCGAGGTGGGCAACGATCGCGGTCCAGTGGGCAAGCGGGTCTTCGATGACATCCTCCATGCGGAGCTCAAGTATGTGCGGCTGGGCATAGTTCCACGTCGCCATGCCGTCGATGAACTGCCCGCTGAACTCGATCTCGCGCGATAGGCCCGCGTCGATGTCGAGCGTCGCCAGCTCTGCCCGGTGCGGCGGCAATTCTGTCCCAAATCGGGACACCTTCGGGAACACTTCGGGATGGCTGTATCGGTGACTGAAGTAGCCAGAGACGATCATGTCCCGCGGATCGCGGATAATATGAAATCCCCGCAACGGCCCGAGCGAGTCCGCGTCCACCTGCGACGCGTTGGGGTAGATCAACAAGTCTGGCGATGTGTCGGCCACCAGGCCACCCAGATCTGGGTATCCATCCCACTCGACCGCGCTATATACGGTGAGCGCGCGAAGTCCGAGACTCGCAGCCAGTTCGCCAAGAACGAGCGTGGCCCATCTACTTGCTGCTTTGTGGTGACCGAAGTAGGCCGTCATCTCGCGCGTTGCCATAGCTCAGTGTGTCGCAACCCTGGTTGAAGCCAAGATCGGCGCCAAACGCTAGTCGAGGGTCTGGTGCCCGATGGAGTAGGACAGCGTACGGGGGCGCGCCGATACCGCGCCCATCAGCCGCTGGCGCTCGCTGCGATCAGGTATGTGCCACCAGTCCGCGGCAAGGTGGCCAGCGGGTCGGACCTGCTCGAAGAGATCTTCGATGAACAACCGATTGAACCGCTGCGTGTACTCGCAGCTTCGTACGTCGATCGCCATTTCATCGCCGCTGTGGATCATTGCGTCGTAAGCGCAACCGTTGCCACACATTCCGCGTGCCGCGCAACCGTCGCAGTGGGTGTAGTAGATCGGAGAACGTTTGCGCCATTCACTTACGACGGCTGAGCGGTAGGCATCAATGTCGAGCGTACGCATCGCCAGTCTGTCCATAACCAGGAAGGATTTGCATGGTCCGACATTGCCTTTGGCGTCCACGTTGAGATTGGTTCCGCCGGCCGCCCCGCAGTCGTGAAATCGGTAACGCTGTTCGACGAATGGCGCCAGCTTGCGATAGATCAGTTCGAGGAACAGTCCGTGGTCTCGGAAAGCCTTGTGAACGCCATACATTCGGTCCGCATAAGCGTCTGGACCGATGAGCTGATCGTAGTCGGCCTGATCAGGTGTTGGCGGCTTCATGAAGTTCACACCGAGACCGGTTGGCTGGTATTCGTCGAGAAACCAACCGATTATCTCTTCCGCGCGGTCCAGGTTGTGTTGGCCCAGCACCATCGACAGCGACACCTCGGCCCCAGCCTTCATCAGCCGTCGGACACCGGCGTCGACCATGCGCCAGGAGCCGCGGTCGCCGTGGTTGCGCCGGAGCTTGTCGTGAATCTCCTCGGGGCCGTCCATCGACACGATGCACTTGACGTCGTTCTGGGCAAGAAACGCCGCGTGATGATCGCGAATGAGGGTGGCGTTGGTTCCCAAAACGATCCAGCAGTTCTCGCCTGGTCGTTCGAGTCGGTGTTTGAGATCGACGATGTGTCGGACCTGTTCGAAGAAAAGCGTGGGCTCCCCTCCAGTGACATGGATGATCTTGGGGCGACCCGGTTCGGAGTGGGTGAAGAAGAACTGCACGACCTCGGCGAGTCGATCGTCAGACGTTGGCTGCGCCTGCGGTGCCAGAACGTTGGGTATGACTTTGCAATACGAACACGACAAGTTGCAGACGTCGGTGAGCAGTATCCGCAATAACGTGAAGGACGGGTGAACCTCAGCTTTCGCATCTTCCATTGCCATTAAGGAGCGGTGGAACGCCTCAGGCGGCTGTCCTGGCGATGCCACGAAACCGCAGCTTTGTAGGGACTGAGTCAGCTCGGCACTACTAGGCAAATGCCCGTTGAGGAGGTCTTCGTAGGCATCGCGGAGAATGAGTCCGCCGTAGATCTGTTGTTGGCGCAGTGCATGATTGAGACACCATGCGCCATCGCCGAGATCGAGCAACTGGATATTTGTTTCCAATTGCGGACGGTCGGTGAAGGCGCGAGGCGTAGGCAGGTCCGCGGCATTACGGTAGACGCCGCTTGAGATCACCGTGTGCGGTAACGCCGGAAGCCCGTCTCTCGCATCGTCGCTGGCGTCCACTTGACGGGGGCCGGGGATTCCCAACAGCACCGACGTCTTGGCGCCGGTGTGGTCTGTCGAGCAGCCGCATGAGTTGGATCCCTGGGAAATCAACGGCATGATGGGCTCCCTGCGAGGGCATACCAGGCGATACGGACACGATATACCTCATCGCGGACCGCCGCCCTCCAAAGCGACACCCCAGGAAGACAGCTCCCTCAGCTGATAGTCACGGCCTCGATCACGACCACCGTGTTTGGATCAAATGGGTCGCGGCCTGGCCGCCGTGTCCTGTTAGAGCGGCGGCTTCGATTCCCGGCAGCTCCACAAAAACATGCTGGTCGGTTGGGGGACCTGCTTGGCGAGGTGTTGTAGCCTCCCCTTACGGATGATGCGGATTATTTGCGTGGAGTCCGCACGGGCATCGAAGCCGGTAGGGACTCCCCCCCGGGCCGTTCTGGGAGGTCGACATTGCCAGAAGAAACGCAGAGCCTGCGGCCACGCTTCGAGGACGTGCAGGCCCACTACGACCTGTCCGATGACTTTTTTGAGTTGTTCTTGGACCCGACGCGGATGTACAGCTGCGCTTACTTCGAGCGCGACGACATGACGCTGGAAGAGGCTCAGATCGCCAAGATCGACCTGGCGCTGGGCAAGCTTGGCCTGAAGCCGGGCATGATGCTGCTCGATGTCGGCTGCGGTTGGGGGGCGGCGATGCTGCGCGCGTTGGAGAAGTACGACGTCAACGTCATCGGCCTGACGCTTAGCAAGAACCAGGCCGCCTACGTTGAGCAGCTGCTCGCGGTATCGACTAGCCCGCGTTCCAAGCGGGTGCTGCTCGAAGGCTGGGAGCAGTTTCACGATCCGGTGGACAGGATCGTGGCGATCGGCCCGCTCGAGCATTTCGGCTACGACCGCTACGCCGCTTTCTTCGAGAGGGCTTATGACCTGTTGCCGGCCGATAGCACGATGCTGCTGCACACGATCGTGCAGTTGAGCACCAAGGAGAACGAGGAGCGCAAACTACCCGTGACGATGCGGCATGTGCGTTTCTTCAAATTCATCATGGACGAGATCTTCCCCGGCGGCCGGCTGCCGACGGTCGCACTGGTCGAAGAGCATGCCACGAAAGTCGGGTTCACGATTAGCCGGATTCAGCGGCTGCAACCGCACTACGCGAGGACGCTCGACATGTGGGCGGCGGCGCTGAAGGCTCATAAAGACAGGGCGATCGCGATCCAGTCGGAAGAGGTCTATGAGCGCTACATGAAGTACCTGACCGGCTGTGCCGAGTTGTTCCGCGACGGCTACACCGATTTGTGCCAGTTCACGCTGGAAAAGAGATAGTCCGGCCTCATTGCGAGACGGAACGAACCGGAAGCTCAGGACGCATACTGCCTGGTGGAGCAGCGGGTTCGATTCCCGGCAGCTTCACCGAGAAGTGCTGGTCAGAGCGAAATGCTGTGACGAGCTTTATCTTTCGTCAATACCCGACGTTCATTCGAAGAATCCTGCTCCCGACCGGTCGTTACGGGCGCGATGGCGACGCGGTCTGGTGGCCGTTGGCCTCGGCCGCGCCTTCGAGCGCATCGGCGGCGGCTTGTGCCGCCTGAGCCGCATCGGCGGCAGCGTGCGCTGCCAAGTCGTCGGAGGAGGCTTCGCGGGTGGCCGATGACTTGGGCAGCGCCTGGGTGAAGGCGCGGGACACGTCTTGCAGGGCGGAGGTGACCTCGCTTGGAATTACCCAGAACGTGTTTCCCGGGCCCTGGGCCAGCTGCGGCAGCATCTGGAGATACTGATAGGCCAGCAGTTTCGGGTCGGGGTCGTTGCGGTGCACGGACTGAAATACCTCGTCGATAGCGCGGGCCTGGCCCTCGGCCTTGAGGATCGCTGCGGTCCGGTTGCCCTCGGCGCGTAGGACGGCGGCCTGCTTGTCACCCTCTGCGGTGAGGATCTGCGACTGGCGTTGGCCTTCGGCGCCCAGGATTGCCGCACGCTTGTCGCGCTCGGCCCGCATCTGCTTTTCCATCGCGTCCTTGATGGATTGCGGCGGGTCGATGGCCTTGATCTCTACCCGGTTGACCCGCAGCCCCCACTTGCCAGTGGCCTCGTCCAGCACACCTCTGAGTTGGCTGTTGATGGTGTCGCGGGAGGTGAGTGTGCGCTCCAAGTCCATGGACCCGACGACATTGCGCAGTGTGGTGACCGTGAGCTGTTCGACGGCTTGCAGGAAGTTGGCGATCTCATAGGCGGCTGCGCGCGCGTCGGTCACCTGGAAATAGAGCACAGTATCGATCTCGACGACCAAATTGTCCTCGGTGATCACCGGTTGCGGTCGGAACGAGACCACCTGTTCCCGTAGGTCAATCATCGGATAGACCCGGTCGAAGTAGGGGATGACGAAATTGAGGCCGGGCTGCAACGTGCGGTCGTAGCGGCCGAGCCGTTCGACGTTGCGGGCACGCGCCTGGGGCACGATGCGCACCGCCCGCAGCACGGTGAAGGCCACGAACAGCGCGATGACCAGTCCGGGGATGAGAGAGATTGCGGTTTCCATGGGTTACTCCCGGGGGTAAACGAGCGCGGTGGTGCCGCTGATCTCCAGCACGTCGACGGTCGCTCCGGCGGGTATCACCAGGGTTTGGTCGTAGGCGCGCGCCGTCCACTCCTCGCCGCGGATACCGCCGATGCGAACCCTGCCGTCCAGCCGGGACACCTCTGACACGACATAGGCGGGCTTACCGATTAATGCTTCGACGCCGAAACGCTCGAGCTGGGGCCGCAGCATGCGCCGACGGACGATGGGCCGGATGAGCAGCACCCCGATCGTGGCGGTGACGGTGAACGCAAGGAGTTGGACAGGCACGGGTAGTCCGAGTGCGGCGGAGCCCGCGCTGATCAGTGCAGCGACACCGAGCATCCCGACCGCTGCGGTGATAGTGAGCATCTCGAGCACCAGCAACACTACGGCGATGATCAACCAGATCAGCCATGCATCCATGCGGCGATCCTCCTTGAACATTCGACGGATGCGGGGGCGGGATGACTGTCACTTCCTCCATCGTGTGCGGTAGGTCACACCCTTACATTATGTCCCCTGAGACGTCCCCCAAGCCATGCCGGCGTCGCATTGGGTTTCGGATTGCGAGCGCAGCCGGGCGAGTCCGCGCCGACTGGCGTGTCGCATCGCTCGGCACTGCGCTGCGGATTCGCCGCTGAGGCCCCACCCCGGGTGAGTAGGGTCGAGCCGTGATGCACGAAAAGGCTCAGCCCCGGGCATGGACCCCGATCTTGGCGCTGGTCGCGGTGGCCCGCGTCGCCGTGGGAGCGGCGATGATCCTCGCGCCGAGCCGGATCTTTTCGCCAGGATCCGGGACCGAAACACTGCTCATGCGGACCATTGGGATTCGTGATGTGGTTCTCGGCTCGGGTGCCTGCGCGGCCTGGGCACGCGGTGAAGAAGGCGAATTGCAACGGTGGGCAACGGTTGCGCTAGCCAGTGATGGAGGCGACTTCGTTACCGGGCTTCGCAGCACGCCACTAGTCGGTCCCAAAAGCGCACTGATCGCGACACTCTCCCCGGTGCCCTTTTTGGCAGCCGAGATTCTAGGTTTAGCCCGAAGCCTCAGAAAGTCTTGACCATTAACACACTCTGCCCCAATGTGTTCGAGGCCGGCCTCCCAATGCTGTCGTACGCGTTCGAGGAGACGCCCGCAGAGGTCTACCCACGGATTCACGCGGCCCAACAACAGGCTCAGATCGCCATAGGACCGTTCGGGCCCGAGATACTTTCGCACGAGCTGGTGCGGACAGTCCTGCGGGATCCGCGCTTTCGGATCCCGCCCGGAATTAACCTGATGGCTCAGGGCATCACGTCGGGATCACTGTGGGACAAACTCGTCAACAGTTTGTTATGCCTGGAGGGTGAGCCGCACCGCCGATTGCGCAGCCTCGTGTCCAAGGCGTTCACGCCCCGGGCGAGCGCACGCCTGCACGACACAATCGACGAGGTGATCAACGGACTGGTCGATGATGTTGCCGCCGAAGGCCGTTGCGACATCGTCGCCGACATCGCACGGCCGTATCCTGTCCCGATCATCTGCGCGCTGCTCGGGGCCCCTCGCGAGGACTGGCAACAGTTCTCGCTCTGGGCCGACGACATCTTCACCGCCTTCACCCTCAACCCCGGCGGCATCGACCAGGCGCTCGTCATGAAAGCGTGGGGCGAACTCGACGACTACGTCGACGACATGGTTGCCCAGCGGCGGCACGCCCTGACCGAAGACCTACTTTCCGATCTCATTCGGGCCGAGGACGACGGCCAGCGGCTCGACGCCGACGAACTGCGCATGCTGGCAGCCGGTCTGCTGCTGGCGGGAACGGACACCACGCGCAATCAGCTGGCCGCGTCCGTCGACGTTCTCTGTGAGCATCCTGATCAATGGGCGCTACTGGCCGAGCACCCCGAGCTGGCGCCGAGTGCGGTGGAGGAGACCATCCGCCACTCGCCGATCGCCTGCGGCACGCTTCGAGTAGTGACCGAGGATACCGATTTCGCCGGGGTCGTCTTCCCAGCGGGAACAATGGTGCTCGTCAATACCTTTGCGGCCAATCGTGATACGACGGTGTACGACGACCCCGACCGATTCGATATCAGCCGCGACGCGCCGCCGGCCGTCTTGACCTTCGGCGGCGGCATCCACTATTGCCTCGGAGCCAACCTGGCGCGGTTGGAGCTTGCTGAGGCCCTGAAGATCCTGACTCGCCGGATGCCCGACCCCTCCCGTACCGGACCCGCACCGTGGAAACCGATGATGGGGCTGAGCGGACCGACGACTCTGCCCATAGCGTTCTCCCGCGGGTAGCAACGGCTGCGGGGCCGATGCATCGAGAGTTTGCTCCGCCTCTTCATGGATGTGGTCGGTTTGGCCAGTTGCGCGCGTGACCAATACCAGCTCGGGACGCTGTGAACGGCCCCAAACCGTCCTTGCCATTGGCGATATGTTGACGTCATGGAAGGGCCAGTGCACTGAATCCCGACATCGACCGCCGGGCCGCACATGCCTCCGAGCGGGCTTTCTGGCATGCGCTTCGTACAGCAGGGCGGGTGGTGTACCTGCACGGCGACTACTACCTGACCTACCACGACGACGTTCTTGCGGCGCTGCGTGACCCCACGCTGGTCTGCCCGCACGAGGACCCCCACACGTACCCGTGGGTCCCGAGCACCGTGTCCGACCGGCGGAGCACGCGCGATATCGGAGCAGTCTTAATCCCCTGTTCACGCCGCGGGCGTTAGCCCGGTTACGGCGGCCGTGCAAGACCACGCGGCTGCGCTGGTGGATGCCGTCGCCGACAAAGGCGAGTGCGACGCCATCACCGATATCGCCCACCCGCTGGCGTGCCAGACGTTGCTGACCGTGCTGGGGTTTCCATCGACCGAACTCGACACCGTGATCGGGCTGGTCGATCGCTATCGGGTGCACCGCGACGACCCGAGGAACAATCATCAGCGCGTTGTTGACTACGTGGCGCACACCATTCCACAGGCGGATTCCACCGGCGTCGTCGCGGCCCTGCGGGATGAATTCGATGACAACGAAATCAAGTCGTTTGTCGCGCTGCTCTTTACTTCCGCCGTCGACACCGGCGCCGTGGCCATTGGATTCTCGCTGGTGGAGTTGGCCAGCAACTTGCCATTGCAGTCCCTACTGCGCAGCCACCCCGATCAGATCGGCGCATTTGTCGACGAGGCAGCGCGGCTCAATCCGCCCATCACTACCTGCCTGCGGGCCAGCCTCACCGAGGTGACCTTCGGCGAGGTCACGCTGCCGGCGGGTGCGCGGTTTGTGCTGCCATTGCAAGCACTCAACCTCGATGGGGGCATCGACATAACGATCGCCGACAACCGGGTCCGACCGCAGCCCTCGTACACCTTCGCCGGTGGCACTCGGCGTTGCCTCGGCGTGCACCTCGCACGAGCCGAGCTGATCGCAATCATCACCGAGTTTCTGCGACGGATTCCGGAGTTCAGGACCGCGGACGGCTACAGCGTGCTCGCCGCCGAAGTCGACCGGTATCTGACACATCTGCCACTGACGTGGTGACGCGACAACTCCTGCCGCTCGCCGCTATCCGACGGTGTGGACGATGAGGATGTCTACTTTCGCTCGCCGGGCAACGGTGTCCGGCACTGAGCCCAGTAGACGGCCGGCGACCGTGCCCAAACCCAAGTTGCCGACGACGAGCAAGTCTGCGTTGACCTCCTCGGCCAGATGCAGCAGCGCATTGACTGGCGCGCCGACAATCGCCTGCTCTTCGATGTCCCGGGCGCCGGCGGCGTGCGCTCGCTCGCGCGCGTCCTGCAGGATCGCATAGACGGGGGCGCTGCCATGCATCAGGTAGCTCTCGTCCTTAAGGCTGTCGGCGGCGCGGCCGTCCATCAGGCGATCGGGAGCGGGTGCTCTTGACCAACCTCCCTTTTCCGAAGTGTCGAGATGCGCGCTCGCGATGACCAGCTTCGCATTGGTTTGCGCTGCGAGCGCGGCTGCGCGGTCTACCGCACGGAACGACGACGCCGAACCGTCCGTCCCGACGACAATTGTCCGATAGCTCACGGCGCCTCCATCAGCTGGTCAACGACGACAACAAGACATTATCGGCCCGGCTTCTTATTCGGAGCCCATTGGGCTCATCCCGGTGCACGCGCTCAGGCCGCCGTCGGATTCTCCACCCGACCGGGATGACGTCCTGGGCGTTGCGGCAGGACGATGATCAACACGACAATTACGGCCGCGATGACCGCCGAGGCGAGCGGGCGGCTCAGGGCCAGGCCGCCGTCGGCAATGGGCTTATCGACGAAGTCGCCCACGGTTGCACCCAGGGGCCGCGTCAGGATGAAAGCGACCCAAAACAGGGTGACGCGCGACACCGTGGTCCAGTAGTAAAGGGCGACGACCACGCCGAGCGCAGCGGTGAACACCAGCGCGCCACGCTCGTAACCAAATCCACGTGTGTCGGCAAGCCAGTCGCCGAGGGCAGTGCCCAACGTCTGCGAAAACGTGATGGTCGCCCAGTAGAACGCCTCGACTTTCGGTGTGGAAACGGTGTTTACAGATACTGTTCCCTCGGACCAGCGCCATAGTCCGAGGGTGGCCAGCAGACAACCCAGGAGCAGAAGCGATCCGCCCGTGTAGCCGATTCCCAGCGATCGGTCGGCGAAATCGGCCAACGTCGTGCCGAAGGTTGTCGAGGCCACGATCGTTGCCCAGTACAGAATCGCGTGGAAACGTTTGGCGAGGATTTGCGCGGCGATCAGCACCACCAGCGCGACTCCGAACAGTGCGACTCCGGCCGCGTAGCCCCAATTCAAGGTCATTGTGACGGTGTCACCGCCTGTCTCGCCCAGCGTTGTGGCCAGGATCTTGATGATCCAGAAGCCCAAGGTGACCGCCGGGACCTTGGCCAACGTTTGTTTCGAAACGTCGTTCATCTGGTGGCAAACTTCCGTTTTCGTTCAGAAGGTTTAGGGGTGGAGATACCGTAAAGCACTGCACGAACAACGGTTTCGGAGTTTAGAGTTTTGACTCCCCCAGTGCTGGCCATGCTTCGCGCGATAAGTGGGCCGATCAGCAATTCAAAGGCAAGTCGGGGGTCGGCGTCCTCGGGTAATTGGCCGCGGGCCTTGGCGCTGTTCTAGGTCGCGTCGACAGCGGAGAGTCTTCCCAGGCGGAGGATCCCGGGCGCGCTATCTGCGGCGACGGGGTTGCGTTGTAAACGCCTCGCGTCGCGTGTGATCCGACGGCTAAGCACCCGCTCGTCGCGTCGCGTCACGGTGCAACTGTTCTGAATCAGAAGGTCCAGCTGCTGCCAGCTGAGCCCATCGAGCTTGCCGGCCGAGTCGTGCGTGGCGATCACAACTCCGCCGCGGAGCAGCGGCACTGTCTTGGCGGTGAACCGGGTTGTCGCCAGAAGCATTTCAGTGGCGCTGCGGTTGACTTTGCGACGGCACCGCCGTGTCGAAGGAGTGAACCAGAAATCGAACTGGCGATCGGTACTGGTCAGGCTTTGGAGCCCATAGTCGTCGATGAGTTCGGCGATATCCGCGTTGCTGTAAGCGCGCGTTTCATAGACGACGTCATGAGGGCTGAAGTAGAGAACGGTGTTCATGTGACTGTCCTTTTCGGCTTGTGCTGGACTGGCCGATGGGTACGGTCAGGTTAATCACATGCTTGTAATTTCCCAGATAACGGTTGGGCTAAACATCCCTAACGAAAAAGAAACAAACTCTGCGCGCTGAGGCGTTGAACCGCCAGCTCAGAAGGCGTGTTGCCTAGAGACGTTCTTCCAGTAAGCCGATGGCGTCGAGATCGTCGATGGCTTCGGTGGCACGGACCATGGCCGGTCGCGCGATTTCGATCGGCTGCCACTTAGATCCCATGGCCGCGGTCGAGGTGGCAGCTATCCACGAATACACCGAGAACAGGCGGTACTGGTCGCGAGCAGTGGCGTCATCCCAAGTTGCGCCGTGCGACCCCAGGATGTGCCGGTAGCGGTTCAACACGTCGTCCTCATGCGCGCGCCGCATTGGGGTGGGGACCGAGTTGCACATGAAGTAAGCAACGTCGCGCATCCCGGGTCCGCGGCTGGCTACGGCCCAGTCGTAGAAGCCGGTTCGCCCGTTGTCGACGAACAGGTTGCCGATGTGGCTGTCGCCGTGGATCAGCGTGTGGTCCCCCTGCCCGAAAAGACCGACTATGTCAAAGAAGCGATCCATGTACAGCTCGGCGAGGCGGGTGAATGCAGGCGGCATATCGGAGCCGAACTGCTCGACCGCGAGCTTGATGAACATCGTGCGGCGAGCTACCAGCTTCGAGTCGTTTGGCTTGCGGCGCATGCCTTCTGGCGTTGTCAACCACGACAGGTCTC
>Ga0209656_10000798_pt1 | contig 20353 bp, 16 predicted proteins | sample BogFormECP12_OM2_FD_188239 | JGI IMG/M metagenome (GOLD analysis project Ga0209656, IMG submission 188239) | Bog forest soil microbial communities from Calvert Island, British Columbia, Canada - ECP12_OM2 (SPAdes) (version 2) | ecosystem: Environmental > Aquatic > Freshwater > Wetlands > Bog ... | reverse complement strand
TCTGGGCCTCAATCGCTTGTCCCGGTCAGTCGAGGGATCATTGGTGTCGGTGATTCATTGTGTCGCGGTGCTCACGGGGACGTAGTAGGTAGAGTGCACCAGGTCCAGCCAGCCTTGATCAGAGAGTGACGGCATCCGTCCGGGCGCTTGGACGCCTCGCCGGGTGAGGTCGGCAGAAATGATCCCGGCGATCAGTTCGGGGGTGAGCGGGGCAGCCGCGTCGCTTTCAGGGCCGGGGCGGACCTGGGCCTTCCAGAGAATTGAGATGCGTATGTCACGGTCGTCGTAGCGGACGGGAGCTCTGCCGGTGTCGCTGATGGTCCAGCCGCCGTCGGGGTGATGGCTGATCTGGGCGGCGGCGGAAAAGGCCGGAGGAGCGGCGGCGGGATCGCCGATCCAGCCGATCCGGTGGTACATGCGGTTGTTGTCGGCGACCAAGGCGGAGTTGATAAACGGAGGGTGCTCGGAGCGCATCGGGCCGTTGAGCCCGTCCGGCCAGTAGTCGTAGGCGCCGCCGGGCCCTTGGTAGTTCCACCACACGACGCCCGCTTCGGCGATCCGCCAGTCCTCGAATAGCCCGGAGGCTGCCATGGCCTGGAGAAGTTGCATCGCGTAGCGGTCGCGGTCGGCGCCGCGGAACGAGGGGACGTCGACGTGGATGTTGCCGGCGGGCATAGGGGCGGTGACGTTGACAGCCACGGTGTTGGGGATCACTTCGGTGTCAAGAAATTGCGAGGCGGCGCGCAGCAGGCGGGGGTTGCGGAGGATGACCTCGGCCCCGTCCGCCAGTGGGCGGCCGCCCGCCGCCCAGGTTGCCCGGAAATGCGCCGGCACGCCGTCGCCGGCTGCGGGCTGGCCGCCAGGTACAGCCGCGGCCGGCAGGTAGCTCACCATCGTCCGGTACGGACCGTTACGCTGGACCAGGCGGCGGATGACGCCGGGGTCGTCGAACACGCCATCGATCCTGATGGGTGTGACCAGCCCGGCAGCACCCACCCGCTGCACCACGGCTTCTGGCATCGCTCTCTCCCTCACCTGACCGGTCGTCCGGAAGTCCCAGACCGGGCCATGAACGGCCGGTTCTTGGACTATGCGCCGGTCCCGGCCTGGCGCGCATCGCTGAAATCAGGTATCCGGCGGCTTGGTGCGGGCCGAGGCGGCGACCGCGGCCAGCTCTGCCCGCGAGCGCAGCCCGAGCTTGGCGAAGACGCGCTTGAGATGAGTCTCCACCGTGTAGCGGGACAGGAACAGCCGGCCGGCAATCTCCGTGTTGGTATGACCCTGGGCCGCGAGCGCCACGACCCGCCACTCCCCCTCGGTGAGCGCAGGCCATCCCACGTGGTGGGTCCGGGGCACCGAGGCCCTAGGCCGCTTCGCCGGGGCGGTCCCGGGCGCCGCGACGTCGTGGATGAAGCCGACGACCGCCTGCACGACCGGCTCCCAGTCGCCGGCCCAGGGCAGGTGATCCCGGCCGGGAACGACCCTCAGGACAGCGCCGGGGATCGCGTCGGCCACAGCCCGGGCGTCACCCAGAGGGATCATGTCCTGCTCGCGGTGCACGACAAGCGCCGGCATCTGCAAAGTGGCGAGCAGGTCACTCACGTCGGCGCGGCCCATGGACTCGATCAGCGCCGCCACCATTCCCGGGCTGGCCGCAGCCCGCTCGAAGGCCCCTGCAGCATCGCGGCTTACCGGGCCGACCAGGCTGGGACCAACCAGCTCAAGCAGATCCCCCTCGCCCCAGTGAGCGAGGATAGCGCGGTAGCGACTCAACAAGCCGGGCCGCGGGCCCCGGTAGGAGGTGCCGTACAGGACCAGGCCGAGAACCCGGCCCGGGTGGGCAGCTGCGAACGCGATGGCGCCACGGCCTCCGTCAGAGACCCCGAACACCACCGCCGTCTGCGATCCGGCAGCATCCATCACCGCGGCCAGATCCACTACCCGCTGGTCCATGTTCGGCAGCGCGTCGGTCGGATCGGACAGCCCAGTACCCCGTTTATCAAAACGGATCACCCGGCACGCATGCTCCAGCGCGGTCACGAACCGGCGGTAGCTCAGCTGCTGCCACTGCAGATCCAGGTGAGACACCAGCCCAGGCACGAACACCAGGTCACACCGGCCTTCACCGGAGACCTGATAGGCGATCTTGGCCCCAGCCGACTGCGCATACAGGGTTGGCGGCACACCGCGAGCCACACCGACATGATCCATCACCCCAGGAGGTACCTGCCAGTGAGGACGCCGTCCTCACCCGCTTGCAGAGAAAAAGGCTTCTGCGCCAGATCGATCGACCTCGACGTCGTCCTTGCGGATGTTTGATGCGACAGATCATCCCGTTCGGGCGCGATACAGGCGGCCATGTCGGCTACCAGGTCGCCGTCCAATCGGCGGAAGACGGAGATCCCGTAGACGCCGTAGATGGCATCCTCGGCCCTCACCCCCAGGCCATGTATTACGGTGGCAGGATCACCCCGGGATTGGTTGCATCGGGAAGACCATGAAGTACATGCTGATGTTCTGGGTCGATGAGTCCGCTGAGGTGACCGCGGACGACGACGCGGCGATGATGATCGCCGTCAAGTCATGGGTGGAACAGATGACCGAGCGTGGGGTCAGGCTGTACGGCGGACCGCTCCGCTCGGCTGGCGAGGCCAAGATCATCCATGTCCGTGACGGCGAGTTGCTAGTCTCCGACGGGCCGTTCGCCGAGACGAAGGAGCAGATCGGAGGCTATGACGTCGTAGAGTGCGCGGGACTGGACGCGGCCATCGGGGTAGCTGCCGGGCATCCGCTCGCGCGAACCGCCAAGGTCGAGGTAAGACCCTTCTGGGATGCTCCCTGGGACTACTGACGTGTCCGTCGGTTCGCGGCCCCCCGCCTTATGTCCATCCCCGGCGCCGGCATTCGTCGTCGTGATGACAGGCGCAAGCGACGCGTTCGCCGGCGTAACGGAGGTCGGGATGGATGATCCGCAGGTCGTTTCACGAGATGAGTGGATGGCTGCGCGCAGGCAGCTGCTGGCCAGAGAAGAGTATGGCCGATCAGGTCAGAAGAGTGCGACCCTTACGCCTTCGGGTCAGGATGATTTGCGGGCTTTCCAGATTTCTTCGCAGGGCCATTGCCGGGCCCATTCCAAGGTGGCGACCGGATGCCTGGAAGTTGAGCCGGGCGGAGGCTGGACTTCGATGAGGTCGCAGATTCCGAACCCGCAACGGCGCAGCAACCGGATCATGTCGCCATGGCCGAGGTGGAACTCGTTATACAGACGCCGAGGATGACCAGGTGGTCCTAGTACAGGTAGTACGGGTAGGGCCGAAAACGCCGACCGGCAGGGCACTATCTATGAGCAGCCAGCCGACTGAGGACCGTTCGGCCAGTAAGCAGTGGGATCGAGGAGACCCGCCACGCTCGGGACGACTTCATGCTACGGGTCTGCCGAGGTCAACACGGTGACCGGAGACTGTCCGAGACGGCAGAGTGTCTGACCAGCACTCACGGGATGTCGCGACGGAGAGGTGCGGGGGCGCGACCGCAGACCGCAGCTGGAGGTGCACGATCGGTGCGTCCTTCGCCGGGGCACCCGTGATGGGGTTGTCCGGTCGGGGATTACACCAAGCGGTAGTAGTGGTCTTGCTCGAGGTCTTCGAGCAGGCTCGGCCCGGTCGGCTCCCATCCGAGCAGCTCCCGGGTGATGGTGGCGGTGACGGGGCTGTCCAGGGCGACGAAGTGGGCCATGAAGCCGAAGTGTTCCGGGGCGTCTTCGGGGGCCACCGAGGTCGTCGGGATGTCGAGGTGGCGGCCCATCGCCCCGGCGATCTCCCGGAAGGGAACGCCCTGGTCCGCGACGGCGTGCAGGACCGAGCCGGCGGGAGCGGCCTCGACGGCCAGGCGGGCCAGGCGGGCGGCGTCGGAACGGTGCACCGCCGGCCACCGGTTCGTGCCGTCACCCACGTATCCGGCGACGCCTCGCTGGCGGGCGATGCCGACGAGCGTGGCCACGAACCCGTTGTCGCCGTCGCCATGCACCGTCGGCGCGAAGCGCAAGACCGACGAGCGGACGCCGATGCCCCTCAGCGACAGGGTGAGCAGGGCGGTGGCCGCCCGGCGCCCGGCGGGGTTGGCCCGAACCTCGGGGCTCGCGACGAGCCCGTCGTCCTCGGTGGCCACCCGGCCGGCGGTCAGGCCGATCATGCCCGAGGCGAGAACGAGGGGCCGGTCGGAATCCGCCAGGGCGGCGCCCATGGCCTCCACGGCCCGCCGGTCGGCGGCTCCGGCGGCGGCGAAGTTGCCGCCGAAGGCCACCTCGTGCTGGAAGGCCAGGTGGATCACCCCGTCGGAGTCGGCCGCCGCCTTGGCCAGGCCCTCGGGATCATCGAGGTCGCCCCGCTGGACAGTGGCGCCGGCGGCTTCCAGCCGCTGCGCGGATGCGTCGGAGCGGGCCAGGCCGACCACCTCGTGGCCGGCCCCGAGGAGTTCGGGGACGACGGCCGAGCCGATCCATCCCGACGCACCGGTGACAAAGATTCTCATGACGGACCTCCAGCGAGCTACAGTGATGTCAGTAACAGTCATCACTGTAGATCTGATGTCAGTGACTGTCAACGCCTAGGATGGCGATCATGGGTCGATGGGAGCCGGATAGTCGGGGCAGGCTGCAGGAAGCGGCCCTTGCCCTGTACTCAGAGCGCGGGTTCGACCAGACCACGGCCGCCGAGATCGCCGCCCGGGCCGGCGTGACCGAGCGCACCTTCTTCCGGCACTTCACCGACAAGCGGGAAGTGCTATTCGGCGGCTCCAAGCTCCTCCAAGAACGGATCTTGTCGGGCGTCGCCGGGGCGCCCACAGGGCACACCCCCCTCGAGGCAGTCGCCCGCGGTCTCGATGCCGCAGCCGCCCTGCTCGGCGAAGCCCGCCGGGATCTCGCCGCCCAGCGCCAGGCCGTGATCGCCGCCAACCCCGAGCTGCGAGAACGCGAACTGGCCAAGCTGGCCGACTACGCCGCAGCAGTCGCCGCCACCCTGCGCCAGCGGGGCGTAGGCGAACTGCAGGCGACCTTGGCCGCCGAGGTCGGCATGTCGGTGCTCCGTGTGGCCATCGAGCGCTGGGCGAACAGCGACGACGACCAGAGCCTCCCCGTCATCATGAAGGCCTCCATGGCCGAACTGCGAGCCGTGACCGCCGGCAGCTGAGCCATGTCCCCTCCGGAGCTCCGATACTCTCGGGGCCATGAAACTCCACGTCGGATGCGCGATGTGGGCGTACGCCCCTGGCAAGGCCGTTACCTGCCTCACTCACTGTCACCGCGTGACTGCCTCCGCGCCTACGCGACCTGGTGCAACGCCGTAGAGGGCAATACGACCTTCTATGCGACACCCGCCCCCGGCACGGTGAAATCGTGGGCCAAGCAGACCACCCCTGACTTTCGGTTCATCCTCAAACTGCCGAGACCGATCACCCATGAGCGCCGCCTCGCCGACGTCGACGACCCGCTCCACGCCTTCCTGGTGGCGATCGAACCCCTCGGGCGGCGTGCCCACGCCCTCTGGATTCAGCTGCCACCGTCCTTCAGCCCCACCGACCTCGGCGCTCTCACCGGTTTCCTGCGCTGTCTCCCGCACGAGTACCGGTACTGCGTCGAGGTACGGCACCGCGCGTTCTTCGAGGACCCGCGATCGGGACAACAGCTCGAGAGGGCTCTCGGTGACGTCGGCGCCGAGTGGGTGACCTTCGACACCACCGTCCTGTTCGAGAGCCCTCCGGTAAGCGACGCCGAACGGGAGGCGTGGACGAAGAAGCCACGCCTGCCCCGCCGGTCACGGGCCCTCACTTCCTATCCCGTCGTCCGCTACATCGGCCGGGATGACGCGGCACGTACAGTCGCGGGATGGCAGCACTGGCTCGACGCAGTTGCCGGCTGGCTGCGTGAGGGGCGTTCCCCGACCGTCTTCATCCATACGCCCGACAACGTCGACGCGCTCGAGCTGGCACGCCGATTCCACGACGATGTGCGAGCCCAGGTGCCCGAGGTCGAGCCGCTCTCAGAGCCGATCCCCTCCGGGCCGCCGACTCTCTTCTGAGCCTGGACCGGGTACCGCGGTTGACCACTCCTCGTGATCAGTGAGCAGGGGACGGCGCCTACCGCTGGTAGGACCTGAGATGACGCTCAGCTATGGCGGAATCCGCCGGGTTGGCGGCCAGCGCCGCTGCTGCCTGCCAGCCCGGCAACAGGACTGCTTCCTTGCTGTCTGTGCACAAACATGTGGACGACTTGTGCGCAACGGCGCCGAGCCTGTGCATACGCAGTGGAAATGCTGGGGATTCCGCTGCCTGGCCGCAACCATGACAGGGCCTTTACCTGGGAGAGCGCGAGTCGCATCCTGTGCATGCAGAGAAAACCGGAATTATCCACATGCCACGCCGCAATAGGTAATAAATGGGCCGAACGTTTATCGCAAGTTTATCCAGTTGTAATTCGGCCCCAGGATCGTGAAGACACTGAACCCAGAGACGGTGAGCCGGGGCGCTTTTTGAAAGGGGAGCGCAAGCGCAACGGCGGCGAACGCCTCCGGGACACACTAGGCGCTCGCTGACGGCAGGTTGGCATGTCCGGTGCCGGCCGATCACAGCGGCCCGGCCAGCTCACAGTCGGCCGAGTCGGCGCGATCGGAGCCCGGCACGCAGCGGCCGCCCAGTCCGTCATCCCGCTGCGTTGCCTGTCCCTGGGCAGGTTACCCGCAGCTGTACGGCGCTCATCCCTAGCTCAACGGGAGGCCTAACATGAAGATCAAGATCCGGCAACACGACGCCAGCACGCCTCAGGAAGACGGCTGGTCCCAGACGGGCGAGTGGCTCGGCGAGCTCCGCGACGATAACCATGCCAAGCCGCCCGGCGATGGCCACGCCGAACCAGACGGCACCGATGATCCTTGGCCTGAAATCCTCGCTCAGGCCAATGCCCGCCCTGAGGCGGGGGAGGCAGCCGTGATGCCGGCCGAAGTTATGACGACGTGCCTGGAGACGGGACCCGAACAGCTTGCGGTCACCCCTAGTCCGGCGCCGGCGAAACCATTGACGGCCATGCAGCGCAACCGTCCCCGGCCGTTGGAGGTAGCTCAGTGCTCCATGTGCGGCATCGCGCTTCCGCTCGGCCTGTTGGTCCCTGATGGCGGTCGGGCGTGCGCCGACATCCGCTGGTACTGCAAGGACGCCATGTCGTGCACGGAACGCTGGACAACAGCCCATCCAGCGGGACGCGCACACATGCCGGCGGCTCCCGACGATGCCTTCGCAGGGGCCGGGGAAGCGGTCCCTGATGGAGCGTGGGCGGAGCGGCTGGGCAGCACGTTCGGAGCGGCGCAGTCCGCCATGTAACCGACCCGCAGCCAAGTGCGGCGCGGATCGCGGGGAGCTCATCTGCGAACGCCGGGCCATGAGGGTGTGCGGGACGCCTGGATCAGCCCGATCGATATCTCCGCCGCGGTGTTTGTCACGACCTGGGATCGCATCGTGTCGGCGGGCCGTTGTTAACGTCTGGTGCCTGGAGCCGCAGACCCCAACGGGTAAGGCTCATAGAAGTTCGTAACACGAGAATGTCGACTCCCGCGGGATCGAGCCGACACGCCGAGGAGGCGGAAATACGTGTAATAACCGTGCTTGACCCGTAGTTTCTGGGCATGCTCATTAATCATGACCCGCCAGGCTACGAGGCGCTGGCCGCGCCGACAGCCTCGCTTAGCCAGCGCGAGAGCGAAGCACTCGAGCGTTGGCATGTAACGGATATGCGCAGAGGGCTCCCGGCTAATGGCCTGCCTGCCGTCCCGCCCAGGACGTGGAGCGAAGACGACACTCCTGTGTACTGGCAGACCGTTCAGGCAATGGCTTCGGGCAGGTGGCGGCGGGGCGGATAATGCCGGACCTGCCATATGAGGCTGTCGCATAAATCTTGACCACGGACATAAAGCTCACTCAACGCGGTGCCGACATGTTGATCTCCGCTTTGAGGGTCGATTCATGCCTCGATCGAGTTCCCCCACCACCGGCTAGTAGGGTCAGTTGCGCAACAGCCTCATATGCAACGTCGGCTTCCTCGCCATCCTGGTCGTCACGGTTAGACATGACGCCATTGTCTGCTCGCGTTCTCACCGGGCGTAGTAGCCGCTGCGCTTACGCGGCTTGCGGTCCTTCGAACCGGCACACACGCTGCTCACCGACCGCGTCGACGAGGAACTGCTGGGGCCGCCTAGCCCCAGCTCAAGGTCGTGGCGAACTACGCCGTGGGCTTGGACAACATCGACCTGCATGCATGCACCCCGCGCGGCTGCTGGCCTGCAACACGCCGGGTGTGCTGACCGAGACCAACGCGGACACCGAGCACCGCAAGACCTTTGTTGATCTTGATCGTCATGGCCAGCTCCTGGCGCCGGAGAGGCGGTGAGAGCCCTAAATGGGAGCCAATTACCCGGTCGTGACGGGTCCCCCGCTAGGGGATCTCGTGATCGACAGGCATCCGTATTTCACCAGCGACGGCGCGCCTCAGTGCGGCTGGGCAGTTCGGGAATTATCGTCATAACTCGATTAGGTTGCCAGCCAGTTGAACGCATGCCGAGCGGCTAGGCCGGCAAAAGTCTAATACATCCATGGCGGGTGCGCCCCGGCGTAGCACCGCTGCTTGTGATGGAGGCACGTACCCGTCAGGGGAGGATAATGCCTGAGCCCGTCCGCGGTAGCCAACGTTACCTCCCTGGCCTTGACGGGCTTCGCGCCATTGCAGTTGGGGCCGTTGTCGCCTACCACGTGGATTTGGGCTGGGCCCCGGGCGGGCTGCTCGGGGTTGGGGTCTTTTTCACGCTGAGCGGCTACCTGATCACCGATCTTCTGCTCGGCCAGCAAGAGATCGGCGGCAGGCTGCAGCTGGCGGACTTCTGGCTGCGTCGAGCCCGGCGGCTGTTGCCCGCCCTATTCGTGATGCTTGCGGTGGTCACCGCGTGGGTCACGCTGCTGGACAGGTCCCTGCTTCCGGCTATCCGCGGTGCGGTTGTGGCGTCGGCCGGCTATGTGAGCAACTGGTGGCTGATCGCGCAGCACAGTTCCTACTTCGCCCAGTTCGGGCCTCCCTCACCACTAGGCCACCTGTGGTCTCTGGCCGTGGAGGAACAGTTCTACCTGATCTGGCCCTGGCTGCTGTGGATCGGCCTGCTCTGGAGGCGCAGGCACCCTGGCACCGACACGAGGCTGGCGGCAGCGACCCTACTGCTAGCCGCCGCCTCTGCGGTGACCATGGCACTGCTCTACCGGCCCGGATACGATCCGACGCGAGTGTACGAAGGCACGGACACCCGAGCGTTCGCGCTACTGATCGGTTCGGCGCTAGCTTTCGTGTGGCCTAGCAGGCACCTTCGCAGCGAGATTACCGAGAGTGCCCGATGGGTCCTCGACGGCGCAGGAACCGCCGGGCTCGTCGTTTTCGCCGTGCTGGTCTGGCGCACGAGCGAGTACTCGGCATTCCTGTATCACGGTGGGCTGGTTCTGCTCTCGCTCGGCACAGCGCTGATGGTGGCTTCTACCGCCTCACCCGCCAGCAGGTTCGGCCGGATGCTGGGCCGACAACCGCTACGCTGGCTGGGCGTCCGCTCCTACGGCATCTACCTGTGGCATTTCCCTATCATCGTGCTGACCACCCCCGCTGACGGCCGGGACACCCTGGCCCGCGGCGCTCTGCAGGTAGCGGCGAGCATCGGATGCGCGGCACTGTCCTGGCGGTACCTTGAGGAACCGATCCGCCATGGCGCCCTGCGCCGGTGGTGGGCTCAGATAAGGTGCACCGGGTGGCGTCTTGGCGCCATGGGACGCCAAGCGCGGATTGTGCTAGCAGCATCCGCTCCGGTGATTTTGCTGGCCAGCTGCGGCATGGCCGGTGTCGTACAGCCACCGTCGGCTAGCCTGGCTGCGGGCGCCCAGCCATCGCCTGCACGCACGTCCACCGTCGGCCAGCAGCCTCGGCGCACGGCTGCCAGCAGATCTCAGGTATCCGCACGCGGCCCAGCCCGCACCAGCTGCCGGGCGGTGGTGCACATCGGCGACTCCACCTCTGAGGGCCTCATCTCGCCCGATTATCTGCCGAACCCGCGGCAGCGGATTTCCGCCCAGTACGCACGGGTGGGCGTGACCGAGTTCATTCCGGAAATCTCGGGCGCCCGGTCGATCGTCGAGACCTACGATGGCCAGCCGAACGCCTATACCGTTGCCCAGCAGCTGATAAATCAGGGATACCACGGGTGCTGGGTGCTCGCGCTGGGAACCAACGACACCGCGGATGTATACGTCGGCTCGCAGGTCAGCCTGGCTACCCGGATCAAGCAGATGATGTCGCTGATTGGCAACCAGCCAGTCCTGTGGGTGAACGTTATATCGCTGCTCGCCGGCGGGCCATACTCGGAAAGCAACATGCTGCTTTGGAACCGCGCGCTGATCCAGGCCTGCGCCAGCTACCCGAACATGCGGGTCTACGACTGGGCCGCGGCCGCCAAGGATAGCTGGTTCATCTCCGACGGCATTCACTACATCTCCGCAGGCTACGCGGCGCGCGCCTACCTGATTGCCCGCGCGCTCGCCGCAGGCTTCCCGGATCGAGGCCTTGCGGCCAAGACCGGCCGCACCGACCCAGCCGGTGAGGATCCGCCGAATTGTCTAGTCCGCTAGTCCGGCGGACTGCCGCGAATGTCTAATTCGTATGCACGTTCGGGAGGTGCTTGCCGATGTAGCCCACGTAGATCTTCCCTGTATGACCGGCGTCGTCGTGGTAGTGCATCCGGGGGGAGACCAGGCCCTTCCGGGCTATCTTGAAATGTGCGCCCATGAAAATGGCGCCGTCCGGGCGTACGTCCCGGGGAACCGGGAATACCCGCAGCTTACGGAGCCTGGGTGAGCGTTCGACGGAGTCGGATTCTTGCGTGGAATGCGCGCCCGGCACATAGCCGGGTCGCCCGGGCGGGGTATGTCCCAGGTAGGCGTGGACCCCTTTGCTGAATTCATTGCGGCGCCGCGCGGCCGCGTACCCGTCGAGGACCCGCAACATGTCCCAGGCTCTGGCTGCCCAGGTACCGAGCGGGTCGAAGTCGTCCAGTTCGAGCGCGTTCTTCGGGTCCCCGGTGAATGCGACGCAGGGAAGCACGTGCTCATCGAGCCGCTCAAGTAGCTCGGCGAACGATCCGGGTGATTGCAGCGCCGCCACCGCGGCCCGGGTCTGATCGACGCGGCCGGCTCGGGCGAGAACGCCGCGAAGCCGGTCGAGCTCCAACTTCGCGTTCAGCAGCTCCGCCTGCGTCTCGGCGTGATCCAGCTGCTCATCCTCCAGCCGGGCGCGGACCTGATCACGATCGTCTTCTACCTCTTCGAGCATGTCCTGGAGGGCCGCGAACCGCCGTGATATCTCCCGGTGACCGCGTAGCACTCCCCGGCCTTCAGCCAGCAGCTCCCGGAACCGGGTGGTCATGTCGTCAGGCCCGCCCGCTGCGTAAGCGCTGGAGGCGCCAGACTGGAACTCGCTCACAAGGCTGGTGAGCAGCTCGCCGGCGATGGCGACCTCGCGGACCGCCGTGGTCGCCACCTGCGCTACCGGAGCCGGGCCAGCGGGCCCGTCATCTGGCCTGCGGGCGAAAGGGCCTGGTGGCGTTTCCTGGATGGCTCGCAGGACGGCGGCCGGCTCCTCCCTGGACAGCATGCGATCGACCTGGGCGACATGCGCAGGCAGCGGCAGGTTCAGTGCCCGGCTCCGGTTCGCCCGCCCGAGCAAATGCGCGAGCTTTCCGGGAGCCTGCTCAGCGATCGTCCGGGCGAGTAGCACGCGGTGCCGCCGGGCATCGACGGCGCTGGCCGGATCGACCCCTGGCAAGAACGTGCGAATCGCTCCCAGCGGCACCGAATGCGAGGGCGCGAATGATTCCTCAAGCTTCGTGGCCGCGCCGGTGTCAAGCACGTAGATCCCGGCCAGCCCGACGCACTCGCGGGTCAGCTGCTCGACATGGCCGATCAGCCGGGGCACGGGAACATCCGGGATCGGCGCGGCAACAAGGGCCGTGCCGCGGCGCCCGGGATCGCAGATCGCTGATATCAGGCCGTCGACGTCACCCACGGTGACCAAGGTCGGCCGGGCGGCTAGGATCATCTCGCCGTCGCAGGCGTCGGCTGCCGACAAGATCTCCCGGACCATATGTGGTACCCCCGTCCACCAGGCGTCCGCAGCATCGACCTCCTTGACGAGGCGCTCATGTGATGCCGCCGGCCCGGGCGCTGATGGCGGCGCGTTGACATCGACCCAGACCCAGTCATCCTCCATGCCGTCACTGTGCACCGTCACGGTCGTCACCCATTCCCCCGCGGATGAAGACTCCGTCAGCCGGTACCGCAGCGAGCGCGAGCCATCGTGCGGATGCAGTTCGGTCACGATGAGCTGGGCGTGTTCGGCTACTTCGTGAACTCCAGGGGCAACGGCCACCAAGCCGTATCCCTTGAGCGCCAGCCACGAACGGAGCTGCTCCGCTGTGAGCCGCACTGCGTCCTGGCCGCGACCTAGCGAGAAAATCGACCGGTACCCAACTGCCATCCAGATCCCGACTTCCTGGAGCCTTACCCAGCGACGGTGCAAGGATTACTATCGTATCGCCATACCATATGACCGAAATGTCCGATTCCCCATGGGAAATCTGTTGCGTCTTCCGCGGTGTTGCTCATATACCCAGGGGCCCGGCTGCACGCTGGCGACCTAGTCTGGCGACGGGCTGGGTCAGAGCCTAGGCTCGAAGCCTGACAGAGGTACGTTAGGACCAACGGCCCTTATTATGCGGGACGCGCCACCCTAACGTGCGCCCTAGGCCGCGCCCGCGCCGGCCGACAGCCTCGGCGGGCGCCGGTTAGCTGGAGCAGCGGAATTCAGCGGGCAACGCACGGTGGGTGAGTGGTGTTGTATGTGGTGATGGTGGCGCCCGAGTGCGCACCGGCGGCTAAGGCCGGTGGGCTCGGCGATGTGGTCTCCGGTCTCAGCCGTGAACTGGAGCTCAGGGGAAACGCAGTCGAGATCATCCTGCCGAAGTACGCCAGCATGCAGTATTCCGATATCTGGGGCCTGCAACCCACCTACCACGACTTGTGGGTGCCGTGGTATGAAGGAGCAATCTGCTGCACGGTGTGGTTCGGCTACGCGAACGGGCGGAAATGCTTTTTCATCGAGCCGCATTCGGCAGCCAACTTCTTCGGCCGGGACCGCCTGTACGGGTATGACGACGACGCGGAGCGGTTCGCGTTCTTCTCCAAGGCGACGATCGAGTTCATGCTGCGGGCGAATAAGCGCCCCGATGTCATTCATTGCCATGACTGGCAGACCGGGCTGGTCCCGGTTCTGCTGTATGAGCAGTATGGCGAGGTGATGCCGGACCAGAGAGTCTGTTACACCATACACAATTTCCGCCATCAGGGCACCAGCGGCGAGCAGGTACTCTGGGCTACCCGGCTTGGCCGGCCCGATTATTTCCTTGATGCCGACCGGCTGGGCGATGACTTCTGGTACCGGGGCCTGAACCCGATGAAGGGCGGGGTGATGTATTCGAATTTCGTGACCACGGTGTCCCCCAGCCACGCCAGCGAGGGGCTGTACGGTGACGCCAGTTCCGGGCTCGGCCGCACCCTTAAGGAGTATCAGGAGAAGTTCCGCGGCGTCCTTAACGGTGTCGACTACGACGCATGGAACCCCGAGAAAGACCCGCTCCTGCCGACCCGTTATTCGGCCGACACCATCGAGGGCAAACAAAAGAACCAAGAGGCGCTCCGGGACCGGTTCTGGCTGCGCAAGACCCGCAGCCCTGTCGTAGCGTACGTGGGCAGGCTGGACGAGCAGAAGGGCATGCACCTGGTCCACCATGCCCTCTTTTACACCCTGGCCCGCGGCGGCCAGTTCGTGCTTATCGGTGACGCCCACCACCACGACAGCATCAATGGCCATTTCTGGCATCTCAAGGATTACCTCAAAGACAACCAGGATTGTCACCTCGAACTCGGTTACCACGAGGAACTGGCCCATCTCGTCTACGCGGGCGCGGACCTGCTGGTGGTGCCCAGCATGTTCGAGCCGTGCGGATTGGCTCCCCTAATCGGGATGCGATACGGGACGGTGCCCGTAGTGCGGTCGACCGGCGGGATGATCGACACCGTGTTCGACCGCGACCACTCGGGGCGCCCGGCGGCAGAGCGCAACGGCTACGTCTTTCACCAGACGGACAACCAGGCCATCGAATCCGCGCTCAGCCGCGCCCTCCGGCTGCGGTCGGACCGCCCGGCCGAATTCCGCGAGCTCGTGGCTAGCTGTATGCGCGCCGACTACTCATGGGCCCGGCCCGGCCAGGAATACCTGGATATTTACGAGTACATCCGGCACAAGTGAGCCTACGGGAGTGAGCCCATGGAGGCGCTCGCCGAGTAGAGCGCGCCGCCCGTAAATCGCGGGAGGCCGGTTCATGTAGCGGGCCACAGATCCTCCGGTTCACGCCCGCGGGTTTCGGGGAGCAACCAGAACAGCACCATGAGCAGTGCTGGAGGCACGAAGGTGACCAGCCCGGCTACGGCGAACCGGTGGCCGGTGCCGGCCACCGCGCCAAAGACGACCAGGCCGGTGACCGCCCCCAGCACGCCTGCCGCCAGCGCCCAGCCGGCCGCTGAGGCCCGGACCGTGGTGGGAAACAACTCGTTGACTAGCGCTCCGGCCGCCGGGGCGAAGACCGAGGCGGCGAACACGCCGAGGATGTAGCCAGCCACCAGCGCCGGGGCGGAACCGGTGTAGGTCACAATGGCCAGCAGAGCCACGGTCACCATGGCCAGCGCACCGGTCAGGCGCCGGCCTACCCGGTCCGCCAGCCACCGTCCGGCCAGGAGCCCGGCCAGCCCGGCGACGCCGGCGCCTGCCACCATACCCGCCGTCACGATGCCTGGCTGGTGGAGGAAGTTCTGCGCGAAGAGGAAGACGAAGCTGTTGGCCGGCCCGGTAATTACTGACACGGCGAATCCCAGTACCACGATCACCGCCAGGCGGCGCCGGAACGGCTGGGCCACGGCATCGAGCACCGGGACCGGATGCTCGGATCCGGCTGCGGCCACGGTGAACCGGTCAGGCTCCTCGATCCAGCGCCGGAGCAGGGGCAGCAGGGCCAAGGGGACCAGCGCCAGGACGAACACGCCGCGGAACCCGAGCGCGCTCGCCGCCAGGCTGTGCACGATGGCGATGACCCCGGCGCCGACGCCGTACCCTGCGGCGATGAGCGCCACTGCCTTGGCCCGGTCAGTCGAGGCGGTCTCCTCCGCCGCGGTGACCTGCGCCAGCCCGTTCGTGGCGCTGAGCAGAGGACGGCCGCAGGCGAAGATGGCCACGAACCACCAGTAGCCGGGGCTGGCCGCAGCCAGCGCTGTCATGGCCAGCCCTGCGCCCACCGTGGCGAGCAGCAACCTCCGGCGGCCGAAGCGGTCGGCCAGGCCGATGACGGGGAGCGCGCCCAGCGACGCTAGGCGCATGATGGCCAGCCCGATGCCCAGGGCGGTGCCCGACATCCCGATCTGGTCGGCGACGGTTGCGCCGTGGTTCACCTGGCCGAACCCCCGGGCCACGTCGCCGAGGGCGGCTACGACGCCGAACTGCCCGAACCCCGAGGCGAAGGCGGCGACAGCCACACCGACCACGGCCCGGTCGTTCCAGCGGCGCAAACGCAATCCGTCTGGCCGAGGTACGGGGACCTTGCCCGGCTCAGCGCTCAATGCCGCCTGCCTTGTTCATTGACATGTTCCCTGCGGGCTCCCATGGCGCGCGGCAGGGAAGGCCGCGACGATGCGCCGGGCTGCGTGACTCGCACCAATTCTCTCATCGGGCACCTCCCGGCGGGCTGAGAACCCGCCAGGCTGGGCACCCGCGCGGCCCAGCGATTGAGCGGAAACCCAACCTAAGCGGCGCCAGCCGGTCACGCCATATCACAACCTGCCGGAGGCCAGAGCCCGACCGACTACCGAACGAGCGTCCAGTCACGCTGAGGCTGGTCGAGGGTAGAGCTCTGGCAGCGGGTCTGGCCAGGGGCCGGGTGTGCCTGCTGGGTGCTGGGCGTTCGGTCCTGGTACTTCGTCCTGCCGGTAGGCCGGGGTATGGTCGTATTCACAGATCAACGCTCTTGGCGGTGAGGGCTGTGCCTGACATCCTGAGCCAGGGCGGGGGCCGTGAGTTCGGCCCGTGGCCGCGCCGCGTGGCGGCAGCCGCCATGCTCGTGCTGGTGGCTGTGACGATTGTGCATTACCTGCCGCGGTCACGGCATGGGACGGCGCGGCCGGTCCGGGCGGCTGTCACCGCGACTCCGCTGCGGCTGCCGCTGGCGGTTTCGGGTGACGCGGGGGTGGCGGAGGAACCCGACGGGATCACGGGTCAGCTCTTGTCCTGGCCGGGCGGTCTTCGGCTGCCGGCTAGCGGACAGCGACCGGTGTGGTACTGGCCGGCCACCGGCCAGGTAGTACCGATCGGCGGCCTGCCGCTGCAGCGGTCTGGCTACCAGTTCATCCGCGCGGCGGGCGGCTGGGCGGTCCAGGCCGCTCCCGGCGCCCAGGCCGTGTGCGGCAATTGCGCTGAACCGCGGCGTGTCTATTTCCTGGCCGATCGCGGACAGTCGGTGACCCAGGCGGGGCTCGCGGACGCGGTGGCCCCGGGAACCGCTGGCGCGCTGTGGCTGACCAGCTACCCGCCAGATGCCGATCCGCGCACTGCCGCAGGCATGGCGCGGGAAGTCAGCATCGCTGGCCGGCAGCTCGGGCCGCAGCTCAGGCTCCCGGCCGGGTACCTGATCGAGCAGGGGACCGACCGCGGCCTGCTGTTGGCACCAATGGCCCAGCGGCAGGGAACGATGGCCGACAAGTTGTGGGATCCAGCCGCTCCGCAGCCCAGCCGCACCTTTGAGGGAGTAATCGCGGCGAGCGCAACCCAGATCGCCTGGGCGCCCCAGTGTGTCGCACGCTGTCGTGTGCAGGTGCTGAATCTGGCCACCGGCCGGCAGGTATCGGTCGAGCTGCCCGAGGCGAGTTCGGTGGCCAATGCGGCCTTCAGCCCCGACGGCAGCTTTCTGGCGGTCCAGGTGAGCTTCGGCGACGACGCAGACGACGGCGCACTGGCGGTGCAGCTGGAGCTAGCGTCCATGGCCAGCGGCCGCTTGACGGCCGTACCGGAGACCTGGGTCAGCAGCGATGCCCTGGTCGGCTTTGGGTGGCCCGCCAGCAGCGACAGCCTGGTTGCTGAGCTGAGCTTCACGACCAAGGTACAGCTAGCGTCGTGGCACCCAGGTGCCAGCCGACTGGCCATCGCGGTGCTCAGGCCACAGCACAGCCCCGCCTCCCTGGTCATCGGGCAGTATGCCCCCTAGCGCAGCAAGACCGGAACCCGGTCATCACCAGAGCCGGACTCCTCGCCGCAAGAAGAGTCCAACTCCGTGACCGTGACGAACGCCTGGCATCACTGGCGCGGATCGCTAGCCGTGCACGCGGTGGGTGCGTCCGGCCCACTCGGAGTCGCGCAGCACGAACTTCTGGATCTTCCCCGTGGATGTTTTCGGCAGCTCGGGTGTGATGTCGATATCGCGGGGTGCCTTGTAGCCGGCGATTTTGGTACGTACGTGCGTGATCAGCTCTGCCGGGGTTGCGCTGTGGCCGGCCCGGAGCACGACGAACGCCTTCGGGCGCTCGCCCCACTTGTCGTCGGGTACCCCGATGACAGCGGCGTCGAGCACGGCCGGGTGGCTCATAAGCGCCTGTTCGACTTCGACGGTGGAGATGTTCTCTCCGCCGGAGATGACGATGTCCTTGATGCGGTCGCGCAGCTCGATGTACCCGTCGGGGTGCATGACGCCGAGGTCGCCGCTGTGGAACCAGCCGCCGCGGAATGCCTCGGCGGTGGCCTCCGGGTCGCGGTAGTAGCCTGCCATGACATTGTTGCCGCGCATGACGATCTCGCCCATCGTGCTGCCGTCGGCCGGCACGTCGGCCATATCTTCGCCCACGACGCGAAGGCCCTCGGCCTGGATCATGCTCACGCCCTGGCGGGCCTGCAGCACCGCACGCTCCTCGGATGCCAGGTCAGCCCATTGCGGCTGGGACTGGCAGAAGGAGATCGGGCCGTAGGTCTCGGTCAGCCCGTAGACGTGCACGACCCGGAAGCCCATCCGTTCCATATGCGCGATGGTCGTGGGGCTGGGCGGCGCGCCGGCCGTGGTAATCAGGACCGGCCGGGCCAGCGGGCCGGCCTCAGGCGCGTTCAGGATGGTGCTCACCACGGTCGGCGCCGCGTTGAGATGGGTGACGTCATGCTCGCGCAGCTGTTCCCAGATCGCGTCGCCACGGACCTCGCGCAGGCACACGTGAGTGCCGCCGATGGCGGTCAGTGACCAGGGGGTGCACCAGCCGTTGCAGTGGAACATCGGCAATGTCCACAGATAGACGCTGTTCTCGTCGTGCCGGGAGTGGATGATTTCGCCGAAACAGTTCAGGTAAGCACCCCGGTGCGTATAGATCACGCCCTTCGGTCGCCCCGTGGTGCCGGATGTGTAGTTGATCGCGATAGGAGCAAGCTCGTCGGAGACGGACCAGGACAACGGTTCTCCCGTCGCACGGGCAAGGAACTCGGAGTAGCTCACCAGCCGCGGCTCGTCGGTCAGATCCGGATCCGCCGGCGCAAGCTCGGTGTCCTCGGCGACCACCAACTCGGTCACCACCTCCACGTCCTTTGCGGCAGCCGTTGCGGTCGAAAGGAGGCCCGCGTCGACAACCATGATCTTCGCGCCCGAGTGACTCAGGATATAGGCCACCTCCTCGGCCGTGAGCCGGGTGTTTACCGCGACAAGCACCGCGCCGGCCAGCGGGACCGCATAATGGGCGATGAGCATCTCGGGCAGGTTCGGCATCAAGTAGGCGACCCGGTCACCCGGCCCGACACCACTCGCCCGCAACGCCCGCGCCACCCGCTGCGCCTCGGCCGCCAGCTCGCGGTAGGTGAGCCGCCGCGCGCCATAGACCACAGCGACCTTGTCAGGCCATACTCGCGCCGACCGTTCCAAGAACGACAGCGGCGACAATGCCGTGTACGAAACAGAATCCATACTGACCTCCAGGGACACGCTGATCGCGTTCTTGACGCCAGCTCGTGTGAGGCGCTCCTCGCCTTGCCTGCGGGATCGCCGACACACCCACCGCGCTGCGCATTCCAGGTGATGACCATTCCCGTATTGCCGCCAGAGGCGAAGGTCCCCAGCCCGGTACGGGGCGACCGGCAAGCTGGGATACAGCTCGTCGAGAGTTTCCATTCATGCGGCACCAGCAGATTCCTGGCAGGGGTCAGCGTTTCGTGATGATGGTCGTGACCGGCAGCCCGAACCGGCGCTCGGCCTGATGGGGCAGATCGGATCTGAGCCAGCGCGAGATGAACTGAGGCAGGGTGACCACAATGATCTCGTCGAACTGGTGATCGGTGCACACCTTCTCCATGGCCCCGAGCGGGCTGGAACTCCCGAGATCGCCCTCGGCGGGAACGTCTAGCGCAGCGAGGCCGGCCAGCATCTGGCTGAGTCGTTGCCGGGCCTGGGCAGTCGCCTCCTCGTCGGTGGCGGGGGGAGCGTAATCTGTCACCCACCACCACATGCTGGGCTGCAGCAGGACGTCATCGGCCGCCGCGGCGTCATAGTGCGCCGCCCTCGTGTTCGGGACTAGCACGAAGAAGGAACAAGATCCCGCGTTGATCCGCTTGCGGAGTTCTTCCTGCAGCTCAGCGCGGTGCAGGGTCCGGTTCGCGACAACAAGATATCTGCGCATGTTGACTACTCACTTCTAGGTATCCGCTGCGGAACTGTGCTTGAGGATCGGGACGGCGGCCGTCGGCGCAGCGCGGGAAACAGTGGGCCGGGACCGGGCTGGCGCGGAGCCAGGCGCGCCTTGCAGTCGACGACGAGCGCGCCGGCCGGACTGACCAGGATGGGGTTGAGGTCGAGCTCGGTTAGTTCGGGGACTTCCTCGGCGACGTGCGCGATCCGCTCGAGCATCGTCACGAGCGCCTGGCGGTCTACCTTCGGCGAGCCACGGTAGCCGTCAAGCAGCGGGGCGGCGCGCAGCGACGCAACCATGGTGTCGGCCACGCCGGGCCCGAGCGGCGGGACGGCAAAGGCGCGGTCACGTAGCAGGTCGGTCATCACGCCGCCGAGGCCGACCATCACGACCGGGCCGAAGTCGGGATCGGAAGCTAGCCCGACGATCGCCTCGACGCCCCACGGCGCCATCGGCTGGATGACCGCGCCGCCCATCT
>Ga0209656_10000797_pt1 | contig 20365 bp, 15 predicted proteins | sample BogFormECP12_OM2_FD_188239 | JGI IMG/M metagenome (GOLD analysis project Ga0209656, IMG submission 188239) | Bog forest soil microbial communities from Calvert Island, British Columbia, Canada - ECP12_OM2 (SPAdes) (version 2) | ecosystem: Environmental > Aquatic > Freshwater > Wetlands > Bog ... | reverse complement strand
CCCCGAATCGTCACGGGACAGTGCTGGGGGCCTCACGCATCGATCGATGCAATCGGTGTCAGGCGGCTGGCGACCTCAAGAGGAAAGCGGCGCAGTCGCCGAAGAACCCGCCCGCGCTCTCGCCGGGCACGAGTCCGGTGCTCGCGTAGTCCTCGATGGCGGTGAGCGTGCCCTCGGTGTGGGGATAGTCGCTGCACGCCATGAAGATGTCGCCCGCGTGGGCCATCAGCCGGCGCGGCTGCTCGTACGAGAAGGCCGCGACGCGCACCTGACGTCGGAAGTAGTCGCTCGGCATGAGCGACAGCGCGGTGGATTCACCGTTGAAGCGGGCAGTGTGGCGGTAGCCGCCGTCCATCATCTGCAGGTGTTGGGCCACCCAGATGGCGGAGAGCTCCATGATCCCGATCCGCAGATCGGGGTACCGCTCGAGCACGCCGTTCAGGATCAGGTCGGAAAGGGCCAGTGCGGCGCCCGTCCAGATGAAGACGACGCTCATCGGCGTGATGCCCCCCTCCATCTCTTCTCCGTACCACGCGTCGTCGAACGGTCGCGCCTGGTTGGCGACGTGGAACACGGGCGTGACGCCGTGGTCGACGAAGGCCGCCCAGGCGCGGTCGAGCTCGGGGTGCGACAGCGGCCGACCGTCCACCAATGACGGTGGGATCAAGGCCACCCGAATGCCACCGTCGGCCAGGCCGCCCAGCTGGCGTTCCAGCCACGCGAGATCTCGCAGGCTCAGGTGGGCCACGGGGAAGAGCCGGCCCTTACCCCGGGCCGCGATCTCGACGATCCAACGGTTCCACGCCGTCATGTTGGCCAGGGTGGCGCGCAGATCATGTTGGAGGGTTCGCTCCCACCCGATCCCGTAGTTCGGGAACATGATCGACGCGTCGAAACCGGCGGCGTCTAGCTGACGGAGTCGGGCGTCGGGATCGGAGTAGCTCGCCGTGAACTCGGCCAAGTCGAAGTCGGCGGGGAGCCCGTCCATCATCCGCTGCCGGAATGCCCCGATCCCGTCGACGTCGCCCGGGCGGTGCGGGCCCCCGAGGCTCAGGCGGCGATCCCCGAACGTGAGCCACGTGTACCCGAGCTCGTCCGTGGCCATCTTCAGCGCCACGTCGCGGTCGCCCGGGTCAACGTAGTCCTGCCACATGCCGGGTGGTTCGAAGAGATGCGTATCGGAGTCGATGAGCAGGCTCAATGACCCCCCCTTCCGGACGTGCTGCCGATCGGCGGGCCGAGCGAACCGGAGTGTACTGCCGCGCTCGGTCCACGTGCCGGGCCGACTGGTGTGAGCAGGCCGAACCAGCCACGCATTGCCTCAGGATTGTGCTTTATCGTGACGCGGCCGGACTCCGAAGGAGCGAGGCGATGAGCAGCTCGGCCAGCCAGTCCTCGTACTGGCGGGTGCTCCAACCCCTCAGTCCGACCGTCATCCGGTACACCTCCGGGTCGATCAGAACGGCCATCCGCTCCGCCGCCTCCTCGATGCTCAGGTCGTCTCGGAGGTGTCCACCTTCGGCGAGGTGGGTGGCGAAAGCGACCATGCCGGCCTGTCTCGCCCACGCGCCACTCGTCCAGAGCTCGGCCACTTCGGGATCGACGGCGGCGGCGCCACGAAGCATCTGGTCGACCGGCGCCGCCCGTTGCATGATCGTCGCCACGAACGACGCGTGCAGGCGGATCTTCTGCGCAGGGTCGGGTTCGGCCCGCATGGCCGCCACCTCGGGGCGGTCGGCGATCGGCACCGGTAGGTCGTCGCCGGCGATCGCCTGGTCCACGACGTCGTGGACCAGGTCCCGTTTGGCCGGGAAATACCCGTAGACGGTCTGGACGCTGACGCCGGCCCGTTCGGCGATGGCCGCGAACGTCGTGTTGGGGTAGCCGAGATCGATGAACAGCTCACGAGCGCCGGTGACGATGGCCTGCCGGGTCCCGCGGGCGCCGGCCCGGCGCCGTGAGTTGTCGTAGGCGCGTCTCTTGACAGATCCGGACATTCAGCTAGAGTATCACTCTATCCAATATATGACCCCCCGTGGAAAGGACAGACCGTGTACGCGTACTGCCAGGACATGCCGGGCGTCACCGAAGAGATGGCCGCCCGGGTCGACGCCGAGGTGGGTACCGAGCCGATCGCCGGTCTCGTCGCCCACGTCTCGGGGCCGTCGGCGCAGGGGTGGAGGATCATCGACGTCTGGGAGACCGAGGAGGCCTGGATCCGCTTCCAGGAGGAGCGGTTGCAACCGGCGCTGCGGGTGGCGACGCAGGGCGCCCGCCCGCCGTCACGGCCGGTCGACGTCCTGTCGGTCACCGGGGTGCCGGCGCTGACCCGGACTGGCCAACCGTCGCACGGGTGACGCGACGCCGGCCACCTGGCCACCGTCGATGTGCAGGATCTCGCCGGTGATGAACGGCGACGACTCGAGGAACAAGATGCCTCCGACGATGTCGCTGATCTGGCCGACCCGCCCGATCGGGTGGAGCTCGGCCAGGGCCTCGTAGGTCTCCGGCGGCGACGCCGGGGTCTGGATGACGCCCGGTGACACCGCATTGACCCGGATGCCCCGGGACGCGTACTCGATGGCGAGCGCCCGGGTGGCCGCCGCGACGCCGCCCTTGGTCAGTGACGTCAGGACGGATGGCACGTCGGAGTTGGCGTAATCGACGAGGGTCGTCGTGATGTTGACGATGTGGCCGCCGCCCCTATCCAGCATCTCGGCGACGACCCGCTGGGTCAGCCCGAAGAACCCGGTGAGGTTGACGGCGACCACCGCTGCATAGTCGTCAGCGGTGTAGTCGGTGAACGGCTTGGAGATGAAGACGCCGGCGTTGTTGATGAGGGTGTCGATGCGCCCGAAGCGTTCAAGCGCCCCTTCGATGATCCGGTCGGCGGTTGCCGCCTGGGAGATGTCGCCATCGACGGTGAAGACCTTGGGATCCTCGGACGGCGTGATCTTTCGCGAGTTGGCGACGACAGCCCAGTCCTGTCGACGGTACGCGGCGACTAAGCCGGCGCCGATGCCCTGGGATCCCCCGGTGACGATGGCGACCCTCGGTTCTCCTTGGCGCATGTGGCTCCTTCGGTCGATGTCCGATGGTGTGAGCGAGGTGGCGAACGTCGAGTCGACGGACTCGGATCGTCAGCTTCTGGCCGTGGCCGGACGGGTGCTCGGTGAGCGGCGGGGTATTCACCGTCGTCCAGCCGAACTGGGGAAGCGACTCGAGGACCGGCTCCATGTGCCCGGTTGGCCAGCTCACCGGCGCGATCGGGTCCGCCGCCAGCTCGCGCGGTTGGGCAGCTTCGCGGGTGCGGACGTCCTCGACCGCCTCTGACGCCGTTGCGCCCGCGACATGCGTGGTCATGTCGACGAGCTGCTCCACGCTCAGTCGGCGACCTCCGCCTGCTCTCGCTCCAGGTACCCGGCGTACCAGTCGGGCCAGTCCGGGTCGGGGTGCCCGATCTCCTCCTCGTGTTTGCCGTGCGCCGCCGCAGCGCGTTCTAGCGCTCGGGCGAGGTTATCGGCCGACTGGAAGGTCAGTTGCATCAGGTCTCCTCTCTACGTGGTCGACGGTGCGCGCCGACGGCGCGGGTCGCCAGTCCCCCTTATCGTCCGGGAAGCCGCTGGGTGATCTCCTGGAGTACCCACCCGTTGCCGTCGGGATCGGCGAACGAGGCGAAGGAGGCGTAGCTCCGGCGTTCGGGATCCGGGCCGGGCACCCGTCCCACCAGGCCGGCGTGGTGGAACACGCCGCCAACGTCGTGGAACACTTCGCTGACATCGACGCTGCGGCTGACGAGCTCGGCCCGGGCACCGTCGATGTCCTCGACGGTGAGCTGAAGACCCTCCATCGAGCCCGGCGCGGCCCCGGTGAGTCCTTTTCCGAAGATGATGGAACACTGCGACCCCGGGGGCGTCACCTGCACGACCCGGAAATCGTCGCCGGCCGAGTAGTCGGCGTCCAACCGGCACCCCAACCCGGTCTCGTAGAAGTGCTTCGCCTTGTCCACGTCAGAGACGGGAACGACCACAACCTCCAGTTTCAGGTCCATAACCTTCAACTCCTCTTCTCGATGCGTGTGCCCGCCTTCGACGCCACCCATGGGTGTTCTGGCTCTGAGATATCGGGACGCACTGTGCTCGGTCGTGGGATCGGCCGGCAGGGCGAGGATCAGGAACCCGCTCGACGGACTCCGTGACCATTCGGGCGCGATCAGGTCCAGGAGAGCGTGAGGTCCTTCACGTGTCGCAGACCCGGAGGGTATTCGAGTTGCTCGTGGCCCGGCGCGATCCGGTAGTCCGGGATCCGGTCGTGCCATTCACGAAGCGCGATGCGGAGTTCTCGCCGGGCCAGATGGGAGCCGAGGCACCGGTGCACTCCGCCGCCGAACGCGATGTGGGGATTGGCCTCCCGGTCGAATCGCACCTCGAACGGATCGGGCCATCCGGTCGGGTCGACGTTGGCGGCCCCGTAGCTGACGACGACCGCCGTGCCCTCGGTCACCGTCTCACCGGTCGGAAGCTCGACGTCCTGGGTCGCCACCCGTGGCACACCGGCGGGGACCGGGGACTCCCACCGCAACAGCTCCTCGACGGCGGCGGGGATCACCGCCGGGTCCTCGGCGATTTGCCGGCGGTGGTCGGGGTTGCGGGCGAGATAGGCGAAGAAGCAGGTCAGTGAGTCGCTCACGGTGTCGAGCCCGGCGATGAGGAACAGGTAGCAAATGTCGAGGATGTCCTCCGCGCTCAGCTTCTCGCCGTCCACCTCGGTGGACAGGAACCTGGTGATGATGTCGTCGGACGGGGTCGTCTCCCGCGTGCGGATCAGGTCCGAGAAGTAGGCGTAGATCTCCTGGCCGGTGGCATTGTTCACCGCCTTGCGCGCGTCGAGGTCGAACAACGCCTCGGGATCGATCTTCTCGGGGTGGAGGATCCCGTCCCGGAGTCGCAGGAACATCCTGAGCTCGTCCTCGGGGAGCCCGAGGAGACCGAGGAAGACCGACGCCGGGAACACCTCGGCGAACTCCTCGGTGAAGTTGCACTCGCCCCGGTCGACGAACTGGTCGATGAAGCCGTTCACCCGCCGGGTGATGTCCACCTCCTGCGCCTCCATCCGCTTTGGGGCGAAGAGCGGGTCGAGGAGCTTTCGGTACTTGGAGTGGTTCGGCGGATCGACGTTGAGCGGGATCAAGGGCCGGACGTTGCCCAGGTTCATCTCCACCCGGGAGGAGAACAGCTCGTGATGACGGAGCACGTACTCGGTGTCCGCCCGGGCGAAGCTGAGGGCCATCCCCTCCCCCGGCACGAAGCCGCCCTGTTCGATCAGCGTGCGGTAGTTGGGCTGCGGCGCCGACAGGTCGAGCATCGCCTGCATGCCGAGCTGGGACCGCAGGCCCGTGTCGTTCGGTGCGGCCTCGCGTTCGGTCATCGTCACCCCCGTGTGCGCGCCGTGCCTTCGCACGCCTCATCGAGGCTACGCCCGTGGATCCCCGCTCGCCACAGTCCGCGGCCGGTCGACGGGTCGGCGCGACCGGGCGCGACCGTTCTCAGGCTGGCGCCCCCGACCCGGCCGGCGGGCAAGGAGAAAGGAGATCCTGGAGGGGCGTCCGAGCAGTTCGACGACCGAGGACGCCGGGTGCTGGTCGTGGCGCACGAGGCGCGCCTCCGACCGGGCGAGCGCGGGCTCGAAGGCCCCCTGAACAGGTGCGATGGGGCCACCGGCCGTATGGCCCGGGGGCTGGCCCGTCCACCCTCGCCGGGTGGTGGCTCAAGAAGGGGAGCGATTAACCCGATGCACACATAGGGGCAATCTCTCGGACATCGAGTGCCTCTACCGTCCGCAGGGGAAAGTCCGACCCTGGACGACCTGGAGCGATCCAATGGCAGTCACCGAACGGGGACCCGATCACGACGTGACCACCGTACGGGGGACCGTCAACGGGCTCGGGCCCGGTCCGAACGGGACAGCCATCGGTCCGGCCGGGGATCCCGACCTCGTCGACGGTCCCGAGTGGGGCCGTCCCGGTCACCGGGAGCATGCGCCGGTCGACCCGCACGTCATCGTGCTCTTCGGCGCGACGGGCGACCTGACCCGGCGCAAGCTCCTGCCGGGTCTGTTCCACCTCTCACGGGCCGGGCTCCTGCCGGAGTGCCGCATCGTGGCCACCTCGCTCGAGGACCTCGACGACGACCAGTACCACGGGGTGGCCCGCTCCGCCTGCGACGAGTTCGCCCGGGGCGAGGTGTCCGACGACCACTGGCAAGAGTTCCGCCAGTCCATCACCTACGTCCCCCACTCCCACGGGCCCGACGGCCTGGCCCGGGCCGTCGAGCGCTCCGAGGCGTCGCTGGCCGGCGACCCCCGGCGGCTCCACTACCTGAGCATCCCGCCCGATGCCGCCGACCTGGTGGTGCAGACGCTCGGGACGGCGCGGCTCACCGAGCGGGCCCGGGTCATCTTGGAGAAGCCGTTCGGGGTTGACCTGCCGTCCGCCCGCCGCCTGAACGCCTTGGTGCAGGAGGTCTTCGACGACGACCAGGTCTTCCGCATCGACCACTTCTTGGGCAAGGAGGCGGCGCAGAACATCCTGGCCTTCCGCTTCGCCAACGGACTGTTCGAGCCCATCTGGAACCGACAGCACATCGACCACGTCCAGATCGACGTGCCCGAGGACCTGGCGGTGGGGACGCGGGCCGCCTTCTACGAGCAGACGGGCGCCTTCCGGGACATGGTCGTGACCCACCTGTTCCAGATCCTGGCCTTCGTGGCCATGGAACCCCCGACCGCCCTCGAGCCCCAGGCCATCAACGAGGAGAAGAACAAGGTCTTTCGGTCGATGCGCCCGATCAACACCTCTCAGGTGGTCCGCGGTCAGTACGAGGGGTACCGCTGGATCGACGGTGTCGCCCCGGACTCGGACACCGAGACCTTCGTGGCCCTGCGGTGCGAGATCGACAATTGGCGCTGGGCCGGGGTGCCGTTCTTCCTGCGAACCGGCAAGCAGATGGCCGAGGGCGCCCGGATCGTCTCCATCGCCTTCCGGGAGCCGCCCAAGTCGATGTTCCCGTCCGGGTCCGGCGTGGGCACCCAGGGTCCGGACCACCTGACCTTCGACCTGGCCGACTCGTCCAAGCTCTCGCTGTCCTTCTACGGCAAGCGCCCGGGTCCGGGGATGAAGCTCGACAAGCTCAGCCTGCAGTTCGCCCTCCACGAGACCGACCACGCCGACCACGTCCTGGAGGCCTACGAGCGGTTGATCCACGACGCGATGAGCGGCGACCAGACGCTGTTCACCAACGCCGAGGGCATCGAGCGGCTCTGGGAGGTCTCGCACCCCCTCCTCGACGCGCCCCCAGAGGTCCAGCTCTACCGGGTCGGCTCGTGGGGCCCACCGGGCATCAAGGAGCTCATCGCCCCGCGGGCCTGGCGGTTGCCCTTCGAGCGGGGTTGGCGCCAGCACCGGTGACGCCCGAGGACGGCAGGCGGCCCGCCGTCGGGGCGCCGAGCCGCCCGGCGTCCAGTGGACCGACGGGCACGTGGTCGTCTGTGGCCTCCACGGCGTCGGCCTGCGAACGGTCGAGCAGCTGCACCTGAGCGGTGTCTCGGTGGTCGTGGTCGACGACGACGACCAGGGTCTGGCCCGGATCGTCGGGCGGTGGGGGGTCACCCACCTCGGCCCTGGCCGCCCCGTAGTTCGTCGGGGCCGCCCTCGGCCTCGACGTCCTGGAGACCTTCTTCGTCGATCAACAGCCGTTCGTGGTGGGCCGGCTCTCGATCGCGCCCGGCGCTGGGCTCCAGGGCCTGGCCATGCAGGGACCTGTCCCTGCGGACCCGGGTCATCACCCTGCGTCGGGCCGACGGCCACGGCGCCCCGGAGCACCCGCCGCGTCGCGGGACGCGTTTTCAGGGTGGGGAGGAGGCCTACCTCCTGGGCCCCTACGACGAGCTGCTGCGGGTGCTCCAGCGCGACCAGCGGGACGAGAACAACGAGGCCAGTGCTCCCCGGCCGCCGTCAGCCGGCGACGGGGGGCCGGTAGCGGTAGCCGAACCCCCGCACGGTCTCGATGGGGGACGAGCTGACGTCTGACCACCCCAGCTTGCGCCGGACGTTGAGCACGGTGAACTTGACCCGGCCGGTGCCGATGCCCGACGGGTCGTGCCACCCCTGCTCGAGCAGCTGGCGGGCCGAGAGGACCTGACCGGCCTGTCGGGCCAGCACCGCCAGCAGCCGGAACTCGGTTGGGGTGAGCTCCACCACCTGCTGGCGGCAGGTGACCGTGTGGGCGGCGAAGTCCAGGCGCAGGATCCCGTCGTCGTAGACGCTCGGACCGTCGCTGACCGGGAGGGAGCGCCGCAGCAGGGCCCGCACCCGGGCCACCAGCTCGGCGTTGCTGAACGGCTTGGTCAGGTAGTCGTCGGCCCCGCTCAGGAGTCCACGGGCCTTGTCGGTCTCGAGTCCCCTCGCCGTGAGCACCATGACCGGGACGTCGCTCACGTCACGGATCCGCTCGAGCACGGACCACCCGTCGAGGCCGGGGAGGCCGACGTCGAGGACGACCAACCCTGGTCGCTCCTCGTGGAAACGGCGCAGTCCTTCGATCCCGTCGGCCGCCGGGACCACGGCGAACCCGGCCCGCTCGAGCAGGATCTGCAGCGACCGCCAGATGTCGAGGTCGTCCTCGACGATGAGGATCCGCGGGCTGGTCCCCGGCAGAGGGTCTTCCCCGTCAGCGTCGGTCACCGTTCGCTGCGAGTCCTCGCCAGGGGCGACACCAGGGGCGGCGAGGTCTCCGCCCCGAGCACGGTGGCGACGAAGGCCGTTCCCCGCCCGGCCTCGCTCGTCACCTCGATGCCACCTCGGTGGAGCTCGGCGATGCGCAGGGCGATCGGGAGCCCGAGGCCCGAGCCCGGGGTGGCTCGGCTCCGGGCGTTCGACGCCCGGAAGAACCGCTCGAAGAGCTGCGGCAGCTCGTCGGCCGGGATTCCGATGCCGGTGTCGGACACCTCGATCCGCCACCCGGCACCGGCCGGGCGGGCGCTCACCTCGACCCGCCCGCCGGCCGGGGTGAACTTGACGGCGTTGGTGAGAAGGTTGTCCATCAACTGCCCCAGGCGGTCGACGTCGCCGAGGATCGGCGGACCGGGCTCGGTGCGGCACGAGAGGGCCACCCCCGAGGACTCGGCGAACGGGGTGATCGAGGAGACGGCCAGCTCGACCAGCGAGGCCGGGTCGGCCGGCTCGACCGTGATCTGGAGGCTGTTCGACTCCAGCCGGTCGAGGAGGAGGAGGTCGTCCACCAGGCGCAGCAGCCGCGACGTGTTGCGGTCGATGATGTCGAGGTACTCGAGGGACTCGCCGTCGCCGAGACTGTCGCGGAGCAACTGAGTGAAGCTGACGATCGCCGTGAGCGGGGTCCGCAGCTCGTGGGACACCGACGCCACGAACTCGGACTTCATGGCGTCGAGCTCGGTCAGTCGGGCGTTCTGCTCCTTCTCCACCGCCAGCAGGTAGTCGCCCTCGGCGGCCAACGCCACCTCCTGGGTGAGATCGTGGAACAGCCACAGGTGCCCCCGGTACTCGTCGTCGACGAACACCGGGACGAAGGACCGGCTGAGGGTACGCCCGTCGGCCAGCTCGACCCGCTCGCCGACCACCAAGCTCTGCTCGGCGTGCACCTGCTCGAAGCGGCCGGCGTCGGTGTCGGGGTCCCGGAACTGACGCCGGTAGGGCTCGGGCAGGGGTGAGACCCGCTGGCCGATCAGCTCGTCGGGGCCGATCGCCAGGTTGAACAGGTCGGCCAGGGCCCGGTTGGCGATGATGATGCGCATCTGCTCGTCGGTCATGAGGACGCCGACGAGCAGGTTGTCGAGCAGCAGGGACAGCCGACTGGTCGTCGAACGCAGGGCCTCCACCGCCTCGTGGCGCTCGGTGACGTCGCGCGAGCTGAGCACGAGGCCCCGCACGTCGGGGTCGTCGACCAGGTTGACGCCGGCCGTCTCGAACCACCGCCATGACCCGTCGGCCGCCTTGACCCGGAACTCGAAGAGCTTGCCGAAGGTGCTCTCCTTGTCGGCCACGATGGCCTGGACCGACTCGATCGCCTCGGCGACATCGTCGGGGTGGATGATTCCCCGGCCGTCGGCCGGCGGGGTGTAGTCGGGGGGGTAGCCGAGAATCCGCGAGCCTCCACCGCTCGTCGAGCGCCACCGTCCGTCGGCGCTCAGTACCGAGACGACGTCGCTCATCGAGTTGACGATCCGGTAGAGGCGCCGCTCGCTGCGGTGCCGGCCCTCGGAGGCCGACTTGAGCTCGGTGATGTCGACTCCGGCCACCAGCCACCCGGCCGTCTCCCCCCCGGCGTCAGTCAGCGTCGTCAGCTGGGCCTGGATCCAGGTCGGTTCGTCACCGTCCGCCGTGCCCGCCACCTGGAGCTCCACCCGCAGCTCCTGGCGCTCTTCCATCGCCCGGTAGCAGGCGGCGGCCACCTCGTCCCGTTGGTCGGGGTGGATGACCTCGGTCCAGCGGCGCCCGAGCAGCTCCGGACGCGACATGCCGACGATCGCGCACCACCGGTCGCTCACCCACGAGAACTCCCCCTGCAGGTCGACCAGGGCGAGCGCCACCATGCCGCCGACCAGCTGGAGCACCCCGGTCGCCCCGAGCAGATCGAGCGTCTCCTGCCCGTCGTTGCCGACGGGGTCATCCGTTCGCGCGTGGACCACGTTCCGACACCCCCCCCACGACGCTACAACGTGGGGGGGTGTCGGAGCCCCCGGATCAGTCGTGGGCGGCCCGGGCTCTGCTTCTCGCCCGGCCGCGGACCGTCCGGTCCAGCTCCGACTTGCGCAAGCGCACGGACTTGGGCGTGACCTCGACGCACTCGTTCTCGGCGATGAACTCGAGGGCCTGTTCGAGCGAGAGTGGCCGGGGCGGCGTCAGACGCTCGAGCTCGTCGGCCGTCGAGGAGCGGACGTTGGTGAGCTTCTTCTCCTTGGTCGGGTTGACGTCCATCTCGTCGGCCCGGGCGTTCTCGCCGACGATCATTCCCTCGTAGACCTCGATACCGGGCCCCACGAAGAGGCTTCCCCGCTCCTGGAGGCTCATGAGGGCGTAGGTGGTGGTGACCCCGCGCCGGTCGGCCACCATCGAGCCGTTGCGGCGGGTCCGCAGGTCGCCATGCCACGGCTCGTAGCCGTCGAAGACGTGGTGGAGGATCCCGGTGCCCCGGGTCTCGGTCAGGAACTCGGTCCGAAACCCGACCAGGCCCCGCGCCGGCACCCGGTAGTCGAAGCGGACCCAACCTGTGCCGTGGTTGACCATTTCGAGCATGGTCCCCTTGCGCAGCGCCAGCAGCTGGGTCACCACCCCCAGGTACTCCTCGGGCACGTCGATCGACACCTGCTCCATCGGCTCGTGGACCCGGTCGTCGATCAGCTTGGTCACGACCTGGGGCTTTCCGACCGTCAGCTCGAACCCCTCGCGTCGCATGGTCTCGACGAGCACGGCCAGCTGCAGTTCGCCGCGCCCCTGGACGTCCCAGACGTCGGGCCGCTCGGTCGGCCCGACCCTCAGCGACACGTTGCCCACCAGCTCGGTGTCGAGCCGGTTCTTCACCAGCCGGGCGGTGAGGCGAGTCCCCTCGGTCCCCGCCAGCGGCGACGTGTTGGTGCCGATGGTCATCGAGAGGCTCGGCTCGTCGACGGTGATCACCGGCAGCGCCACCGGGCGCTCGGGGTCGGCCAGGGTCTCGCCGATCGTCACCTCGGCCATGCCGGCCACCGCGGCGATCTCCCCCGGCCCGGCCGCCTCGGCCGGGACCCGCTCGAGGGCCTCGGACACGTAGAGCTCGGTCACCTTGGCCCGCTCGACCCTCCCGTCGAGCCGGCACCAGGCGACGGTGGCCCCACGTCGCAGGGTCCCGTCGTGGACCCGGCAGATGGCCAGGCGTCCCACGTAGGGCGAGGCGTCCAGGTTGCACACCCGGGCGGCCAGGTGCTCGGTGTCGCCGTAGACCGGTGCCGGCACGTTCGAGATGATCGTCTCGAAGAGCGGAGCCAGGTCGGTGCCCTCGTGGCCGCGCTGGCGGGCGGCCCATCCGGCCCGAGCGTTGGCGTAGAGGATGGGGAAGTCGATCTGGTGCTCGTCGGCGTCGAGGTCCAAGAAGAGCTCCTCGACCTCGTGGACCACCTCGTCGATGCGGGCGTCCGCCCGGTCCACCTTGTTGACCACCAGGACCACCGGCAGGCGCGCCGCCAGCGCCTTGCGCAGGACGAAGCGGGTCTGGGGCAGCGGGCCCTCCGACGCGTCGACGAGGAGCAGGACCCCGTCGACCATGGTCAGCCCCCGCTCGACCTCGCCGCCGAAGTCGGCGTGGCCGGGGGTGTCGACGATGTTGATCTTCACCCCGCCGTAGCGGACGGCGGTGTTCTTGGCCAGGATCGTGATGCCCTTCTCGCGCTCGAGATCGCCCGAGTCGAGGACCCGGTCGGCCACGTCCTCGTTGGCCCGGAAGGCGCCGGTCTGCCACAGCATGGCGTCGACCAGGGTGGTCTTCCCGTGGTCGACGTGGGCCACGATGGCCACGTTGCGGATGTCGTCCCTCGTGGCCATGGCCGCGGCAGGCTACCGGCTGGCCGGGCCGACCCGGACCCGCCGGCGTGGCTCAGGCCGTCGCCGAGGCGCCCGAGGCGCGGGCGGCGACGACCTCGACGACGGCCTCGGCCGCCTCCTCGAGACCGGCCCGGTCCACGGGCACCAGCACCGCCCGCCCCGGCGCCGGCCACCACCCGAGCACCCGGGCCGGGGTCGGGCGGCCCGGGTGCGCCAACACCTCGACCAGCGCCACCACGGCCAGCTGGTGCCGGCTGGCCGGCCCGGGCGACCCGCCGAGGACGCTGAAGAGCGCCGGGCGTCGGGGCACCCCGTCGGGGTGCGGGGTGCGGCGGGCCGCCCAGCGAGGCCCGGCGGGCGCCGGCCGGTCGGCCAGGGCCCGGACCTCGGCCCGACCGACCACACAGACCCTCGGGGACCCCGAGGACCGCCAACGCTCGTCCCGGCCGATCTCGGGCCCGGGGTCCAGGGCCGACCATTCGAGGGCGGTCAGCAGCTGGGTGGCCCACGTGACCGCCTCGGCCTGGACCAGCGCCCGAACCCCGCCCGGGGCGCCGGCCAGCCAGGCGTCGGGCGAGTTGCGCCGGGCCCGGCCCGCCTCGGCGTCGCCGACCGCCTCGGCGATCGCCGCCGCGGTGGCCGCCGCCGGCGTGCGGTGGACGCCCCGCACGACGCTGCGCACGGCGGCGATCCCGATCGAGCGCCGGGCGGTGGTGGGCGACCAGCGGAACGGCTCGGTCCGGTCGTACGGGCGATCGCCCCCCAGGACGACGGCCATCTCGTGGGCGTCGACCCGGATCTCCTCGTCGGTGCCGGCGGCCAGTGATCCGAGGCGGTCCTCCAGCAACCGGCGGACCTCGTGGTGCTCGTCGGGCTCGAGCGGGGGCGGGGCGGGCGCCGAGAGGGCGGCCGTCACGGCGCGGGCTCGGGGGAGGACGAGCGGGACGAGGGAACCGTTCACCGCGCCGGCCCCTCGTCCGGGCCGGTCCGCGCCAGGAGGGTGACCGCGTCGAGGGTCCGGCGGACCGCGTTGGTCAGCACCTCGTCGGTCACGCCCTCGGCGTCGAGCTCTCCGGTGGCCGTGTAGTACGTGGCCACCCGGAACGGCGGGGCACCGTCGCGGATCGTCTCGAGCAGGGCGTAGTAGTGGAGGTCGGCCCGGTGCTCGAAGCGCCGGCGGCCCGACTTGACCTCGACCAGGCAGACCGATGCCCGGTCCTGCGGCGGGGCCCCGAGGGCGAGGTCCACCACACCCTTGAGGACCACGCGCCCACCGGCCAGCGGCACCCAGAGGCGTTCCTGGGTCCTCGGCAACCAGCCCGGCGCCAGGGCCGGCCACTGCCGGGCCATGCGGGCGGCGTGGTCGTCGAGGTCGAGGCGCAGGCGGGTCCGCTCGTCGTCGTCGAGGGCGTCGACGAACGCCACCGCGTCGGCCTGGCGGGGGTCGGCCCCGAGGGCCGCCCACGCCTCGTCCCAGGGGTCGGCGAGGTCGCCCACCGTGACCAGCTGGCGGAACACCGTGTCGACGAGCGACCCGAGCACGAGGGCGGTCGTGATGACCCGGGGGCGGCCCACGTCCCCGCCCGACAGCGCGTCTTGGATCTTCTGCTTGTCGACGACCAGGGGCGGCCCGTCGGGGTCGAGCCCGACGGCCGCCGCCCCGTCCTCGAGCCACGCCCGAAGGCCCCCCGCCAGCTCGGGGTCGACCGGGGGACGTCCTTGCTGGTGGGTGCGCAACTTGGCGAGGATCTCGGCGCGCCCGCCGGGGTCGTCGGGGGAGGGTCGGGGGCCGGAGAGGGCGGGCACGAGCACCGGTCCAGTCTGGCCCCGGGGTGTGACAGCGATTGGTGTCGTACCGTGCCGGCCCGCCGTCCCGTAGCGTTGTGCCACGTGACCGCCGCTTCGGTGCCGACCGCCACCTCGGACGTGGCCTTCGGCGTGGTGTTCGGGCTCTTCATCGTCGCCTTCGCGGTCTTGAGCTTCATCACCGTCCGCTGGGCGGTCCGGCGGGACCGGGCGGGCCGCGTCGCCTGGCAGCGTCGGGTGTACGGCAGCGGCGGTCCCGCCGACGATCCGCCGGCCCAGGAGGCGGCCGACGGCCGGCCGCCACGAGGACGGGGGTCGCCGACGTGACAATCCCCGCCGAGGAGGAACAGGTTCGGCCGGTCCCGCCCCGCCGGGCCCTGTTGGCGGAGTGGTGGCGACGACGTGAGCACCATCGGCCGCCCGAGGGCCCGGACGCCCGCCCGATCACCGCCTTCGTCCTGGCCGGCGGCGGGAGCCGCGGCGCCGTCCAGGTCGGCATGCTGGCCGAGCTGGCCGACCGCGGGATCACGCCCGACCGGATCTACGGGACGTCGGTCGGCGCCATCAACGGGGCGGCCTTCGCCGGTGACCCGACCCCGGCCGGGGCGAAGCGTCTCGAACGGGTATGGCTCGGGATCCGGGGCGAGGACGTCTTCCCCCGCAGCCGCGTGCACGGCCCGTGGAAGTTCTTCCAGACCCGCTCGGCCGTCCACCCCAATTCGGGGCTGCGGCGCATCGTCGACGAGGGCCTGCTGTTCGATCGCATCGAGGACGCCCCGGTGCACGTCGAGGTCGTGGCCACGTCGCTCACCGACGGGAGCGAGCGGTGGTTCACCCACGGGCCGGCGGTCGACGTGGTGCTGGCCTCGGCCGCCATCCCGGCGCTGCTCCCGCCGGTCGAGATCGACGGGGACCTCCTGATGGACGGCGGGGTGGTGAACAACGTCCCGATCAGCCGGGCCATCGCCATGGGCGCCACCAGGATCTTCGTCTTGTCGTGCGGGCCGTTGCGGTTCCAGCCGAGCGCCCCCAAGCGGCCGGTCGAGTCCGTGCTGACGGCGCTCTTCGTGTCGGTCCACGCCCGCTTCGGGCGCGACATGGCGCTGGTGCCGCCCGGCGTGGAGGTGGTCGTGTTCACCGGCGGCGAAGAGGTGCCCGACGACTACCGCGACTTCACGGCCACGCCGGGGCTGATCAAGCTCGGGCGGGCCGAGGTGGCGTCGACCCTCGAGCGGTACCGCCACACCTCGCACGAGCTGCAGCTGGGCTGACCCGTCCCCTCAGGCGGCCAGCTCGCCGGTCGTTGCGGCCGGGGCCGGCCGGTTCCGCCGGAGCAGGGTCACGAGCAACCAGGTGATGGCGCCGTACGCGGCGACGAGGGCCAGCACGAACAGGTCCGATCCGGGCCAGTGGAGCCCCAACCCCTCGCCCAGCCAGAACGTCCCGAAGCTCACCAGCATGATCCCCACCGTCATCTTCATGGCGTTCTCGGGCACCCCGGAGAGCTGGCGGGCCACCACGAGGCCGGCCACGGCGACGACCAGGACGGCGGCCAGCGCGCCGAGCGCGGCCAGTCCGATGTCGTGGGCCGCCCCGCCCAGGGTGAGGACGATGATGATGACCTCGATCCCCTCGAGGAAGACCCCCTTGAAGGAGACGGCGAAACCGGTCCAGTCACGCCCGGGGCGCTCGGGCTCGGCCGAAAGCTCGGCAACCGTCCGGGCGTAGATGGCGTCCTCGTCGTGCTTGGCCTTGCGGCCCGACGCCCGCAGGATCGCCTTTCGGAGCCATCCCACCCCGAAGTAGAGGAGCAGGCCGCCGACGATGATCCGCAGCGTCGAGATCGGCACCCAGTGGACGATGGCCGGCCCGAACACCGCCACGATCGCCGCCAGGGCGACCACCGCCACGACCATGCCCTCGAGGGCCGAGCGCCACCCGCGGGTGGCCCCGACAGCGAGCACGATCGTCAGCGCCTCGACCATCTCGACCGCGCTGGCCAAGAAGACCGCCACCACCAGGACCAAGTTGCCGGTGTGCACGGTCGAGGCCCCGATCACGTCGCCAACCTACCCCCGGTGCGGCGATCACCGGGTCGAGGTGCCCGCGCCGGACGTCCCAACGGTCTGGTGAAATGGGGACATGTCCGCACTCCGGCCCACGCCGGTCACCGACGGCGTCCTGGCCAGCTTCCACCCGGCCGTGCGGGCCTGGTTCTCGGAGCGCTTCCCCGGTGGACCGACCGCCCCGCAGTCCGCCGCCTGGCCGCTTATCGCCGACGGTGGCGACGTCCTGGTCGCCTCGCCGACCGGGACCGGCAAGACGCTGACCGGGTTCCTCGTGGCCATCGACGCCGCCTACCGGGCGCACGATGCCGGCGGCGAGCGGCGGGGGCTCCCGACCGTCCTCTACGTCTCGCCCCTGCGGGCCCTGGCCACCGACGTGCACGAGAACCTGGGCATCCCCCTGGTCGGCATCCGCGAGGCGGCCGAGCAGCTCGGGCTCGACCACCCCGCCCTGCGGGTCGCCGTCAGGACCGGCGACACGCCGCCGGCCGAGCGCACGGCCATGACCAGGACGCCGCCCGACCTCCTGGTGACGACCCCCGAGTCCCTGTACCTGCTCCTCACCGCGGCGTCCTCCCGGGCGATGCTGCGCGGCGTGCGCACCGTGATCATCGACGAGGTGCACACCCTGGCCCGCGACAAGCGGGGCTCGCACCTCGCCCTCAGCCTCGAGCGGCTGGCCCACGTGGTGGCGGCCGACGGTGGCCGGCTCCAGCGGATCGGTCTGTCGGCCACCCAGCGGCCGCTCGAGACGGTGGCCCGTCTGCTCACCGGAACGGCGGCGGACCGGCCGCCGACGAGCATCGTCGACTGCGGCCACCGGCGGGACCTCGACGTCGACCTCGAGCTGCCCGACGCCGAGCTCGAGGCGGTCGCCCCGCACGGGCAGTTCGGCGAGGTCCTCGACCGGATCGCCGGGCACGTCCGCGACCACCGCACCACCCTCGTCTTCGTCAACACGCGCAAGCTGGCCGAGCGGGTCGCCCACCAGCTGGGGGAGCGCCTGGGCGAGGAGGGCGACGGGCAGCTGCTGGTGGCGGCGCACCACGGGAGCCTCTCGGCCGAGCGCCGGCGCCTGGTCGAGGCGCGCCTGCGGGCCGGCGAGCTCAAGGCGCTGGTGGCCACGGCCTCGCTCGAGCTCGGGATCGACGTGGGGCCGGTCGAGCTGGTCTGCCAGATCGGCTCGCCCCGGGCCATCGGGACCTTCCTCCAGCGGGTCGGGCGGGCCAACCACCAGCTGGAGGGGACCCCGGCCGGGCGGCTCTATCCCCTGACGCGGGACGAGCTCGTCGAGTGCACCGCCCTCCTGTCGGCCGTGCGGTCGGGCCGCCTCGACCGGCTGGTGCCCCCGGTGGCGCCGCTCGACGTGCTGGCCCAACAGGTGGTGGCCGAGGTGGCGGCGGCCGAGGAGTGGGACGAGGACGAGCTGTTCGCGCTGGTCCGGCGGTCCGCCCCGTTCGCCGACCTCGAACGGTCGCGCTTCGACGACGTCGTCGAGCTCGTCTCGTCGGGCATCGCCACCGGGCGCGGGCGTCGCGGCGCACACCTCCACCGCGACGGGGTCAACCGGCGGCTGCGACCGCGCCGGGGGGCGCGGCTGGCCGCCCTCACGAGCGGCGGGGCCATCCCCGAGACCGGCGACTACCGCGTCGTGCTCGACCCCGACGGCGTGACGATCGGGTCGCTCCACGAGGACTTCTCGATCGAGGCGAACATCGGTGACGTGTTCCTCCTCGGCACCCATTCCTGGCGGGTGAAGAAGGTCGAGGTCGGGACGGTCCGGGTGGTCGACGCCGGCGACGCCGCCCCGACGGTCCCGTTCTGGCTGGGCGAGGCCCCGGCCCGGACCACCGAGCTCTCCGAGGAGGTCGGCTCGCTGCGCGAGGCCCTCGAACCGCACCTGGCGGCGGGGGACGCCCCGGCCGCCCGCCGTCAGGTGGTCGAGCGGGCCGGGGTCTCCGAGGACGTGGCCGACCAGGTCGTGGCCTACCTGGCCGCCGGGCGCGCCGCCCTCGGGGCCCTGCCCACCCGCCGGCGCCTGGTCATCGAGCGCTTCTTCGACGAGAGCGAGGGGATGCAGCTCGTCGTGCACGCCCCCTACGGCGGCCGGGTCAACCGGGCCCTCGGGCTGGCGCTGCGCAAGCGCTTCTGCGTGTCGTTCGACTTCGAGCTGCAGGCGGCGGCCGATGACGACACGGTGGTCCTCTCGCTCGGGCCCCAGCACAGCTTCCCGCTCAGCCAGGTGCCCCGCATGCTGTCGTCCCGCACGGCGACCGAGGTGCTGGTCCAGGCCGTCCTGACCCACCCGATGCTGGCGGCGCGCTGGCGCTGGAACTGCACGCGGGCGCTGGTCGTGCCGCGGTCGCGCTCGGGCCAGCGGCGTCCGATCAACCTCCAACGCATGGACGCCGACGACCTGATGGCGGCGACCTGGCCGGCCCTGGCCGCCTGCCAGGAGAACGCCGCCCCCGGCCCGGTCGTCGTCCCCGACCACGTCCTCGTCACCCAGACGGTGGACGACTGCCTGCACGAGGCGCTCGACGTGGACGGGCTGGTCGACCTCCTGGCCGACATCGAGAGCGGCGCGGTCGACGTGCACGTCGTCGAGGCGGCCGAGCCGTCGCCGCTGGCCCACGGCATCCTCACCGGGCGCCCCTACACGTTCCTCGATGGCGCCCCGCTGGAGGAGCGCCGGACCCGGGCCGTCCCACTGCCCCGGGGCCTCGGGGTGGCGGGGGCGGACGGCCTCCCGGTGCCGGCCGACGAGCTCGGCCCGCTCGACCCGGGCGCCGCCACCGAGGTGCTCGACCAGGTCCGCCCCCGGCCCCGGGACCGCCACGAGCTTCACGACCTCCTCCTCTCGCTCGTCTCGGCGCGCCCGGTGGCCGAGTGGTCGGAGTGGTTCGACGAGCTCGCCGCCGAGGGCCGGGCATCGGTCGTCGACGGGTGCTGGGTGGCCACCGAGCGGCGGACGGCGGCCGAGCAGATCGCCGCCGACGACGAGTCGGCCGCCGAGTGCGTCCGCGGCCATCTCGACCTGGCCGGTCCGGTGTCCGTCGCCGCCCTCGTCGGCGACGGGCCGCTGCCCGCCGGGGCGCCCCGGGGGGCACCCCTCGGCGAGCGTCGGGCGGCGACCGGGCTGGCCCGCCTCGAGGCGCAGGGGGCGGCGATCCAGCTCCCTGACGGGCGGTGGTGCTCCCGGCACCTCCTCGTGCGCCTCCACGCCGCCAGCCGCAACCGCCGCCGGCGGTTCGTCGAGCCGGTCAGCATCGCCGTCTTCATGCGGTTCCTCCTGCGCTTCCAGCACGTGGCCGAGGCCGACCGCCTGGAGGGCCGGGCCGGGCTCCTCGCGGTGGTCGAGCAGCTGGCCGGGCTCGAGATCCCCGCCGGCGACTGGGAGTCGCGGGTGCTCCCGGCCCGGGTGGCGGGGTACCAGCCCCAGTGGCTCGACGAGCTGTGCCTCTCCGGCGAGGTGGCGTGGGGACGCCTGACCGCCCGGGCGCCCCGCTCCGACGCCGCCGGGCCGGGGTCTCGACGAGGCGCCGCCACACCCTCGCCGGCCACCCCGCTGGCCCTGGTCGTCCGGGAGGACCTCGGCTGGCAGCTGATGGCCGTCCGCCACGGCGAGCGCCCCGAGGATCCCGCGGTCGGGGCGTCGGCCGACGTCCTCGAGGTGCTGGCCCGCCGGGGCGCCTGCTTCCGGTCCGAGCTGGCGTCGGCCACCGGGCGCCTGCCGGTCGAGGTCGACGAGGGGCTGTGGGACCTCGTGACCCGGGGCCTCGTGACGGCCGACGCCTTCTCTGCGGTGCGCTCGCTACTCTCGACCCGCCGCCGTCAGCGATCGGGCGTGCGCCGCGGGTCCGTGCGACGGGCCGCGCTCGGT
>Ga0209656_10000796_pt1 | contig 20391 bp, 20 predicted proteins | sample BogFormECP12_OM2_FD_188239 | JGI IMG/M metagenome (GOLD analysis project Ga0209656, IMG submission 188239) | Bog forest soil microbial communities from Calvert Island, British Columbia, Canada - ECP12_OM2 (SPAdes) (version 2) | ecosystem: Environmental > Aquatic > Freshwater > Wetlands > Bog ... | reverse complement strand
ATATCGAGCATTCTGTCGTGATCGGGGATGCGATCTGGGACATGCTTGCCGCACGTCGGGCGCGAGCCCTTGGCGTAGGATTGTTGTCCGGCGGGTACGGTCAGGAGGAACTCGAGCGCGCCGGCGCAGTACGGGTTTACGAAGATCCCGCCGACCTGCTCCGGCATCTAGATGAAATCGGTACCCGTCGCTGAGATCGCGATTTCACTCCATGCTTTAATCATCCGACGAATCGGATCACTTAATCCGGACATTTCGCTTGGTTTTTCGTAGCGACAAAGCGAATGAACGAGAAACTCGGTCTTCCCTGGGCTCCGCCCCAGGCTGTCATCCGGTCGCACGTTAGCGCTTAAGCGCACCTCGGCGCTTAAGATGACGCGCCATTAACCTCACGTGCATCCAATTGACCTTCCCTCGCCCGTTCAAACGTTTGCAAACCTCGCAAATTTTGAAAAAAGTTCTGGCAGTTCGATGCAACATCAGCTACCTGAAAGTCCACGACGATGCTGCCCTGGCTCTTAGCTTTCAGTCTCTCGGCGAGTCCGTTGCAGGAGTCGGATCCAGGCTCCGGAGCAACGCAGACGGCAACGCCAAGTTACAGCGCCGAGGTACGGGCGATAACGCAGGAGATCGCAAGTCAGTATCAGGCCTGGAACGCTTATGACCTGGATGGGTATATGGCCCCGTTCTGGAAGTCGCCCCAATTGATCTATGTCGTAGACAGTAACGTGTTAATCGGTTGGGAGAGCGCCTACGGTCATATTCACAGAGAATTCCCGACAGGACAGGATGCAGGTAACCCGATTCTGGAACGTTTACAGGTCAACATGGTCAACGCCGATACTGCCGTTTCGGTCGAGTGGTGGACAGTCCACTTCCGAGCCGCTGACGTCCACGGCAATACAAGTTCAGCGTGGAAAAAATTCCCCGAGGGCTGGCGAGCAATTGAATGCCACACCAGCTCCGCGGAGTTCTCCAAGTAGGTTAACTGACGAATGTCCTTCGATGCTGAGGCATTATGCCACAGAGTCTCCCGGACGATCCGGGAATACGAGTGCCACAGAGTCTCCCGGACGATCCGGGAATACGAGTGCCACAGAGTCTCCCGGACGATCCGGGAATACGAGTGCCACAGAGTTCTCTGGACGAAGCGGCATTACGAATGTTGGCGGCGTTGGTTTGTTCCCGCCGGCGTTCGCGAACCCGAGGGTCATTACGGCGCCGAGTAAAGGAAAGAGTAATTTTTTCATATTACTGGATTTACGAGCCTTTCCTGATCTCGCGCACTTAAAAAATGTTGTTATCTATCTTTGCAATGCCGCCGCAGGAGAAAGCAATGGGCATTCACCACAGAATTTCAAATTGATATGATCGCACTTCCAGTAGGCACAGCGCACGGCGTGTGAAATCAAGACCTCGAGAGATCTCGTTCACTCGCCATGCCGAAAAGCGAAGCCAATGTGCGTCAGACTTACGCCAACGAAGGCTAGGCTATTCATTTCCTCTGACTCCAAATCAATTTGAGCGCGCCAGGCTTTTCGCAGCTGGAACCGAATTTTGGAAAAGTGTACGTCAGAGGAGCGCCAGATGCTCTGAGGCATATGGACGACGAAGACGAATGCGGCCGTCGCAGTGATACAGATTGCTTTGGCGAGTCAAGAACGCCGTCAAGGCGCTGACTCGGATTCCGGTGTCGCTTCTGACTAAAAATTGAGTTCCCTGCCTGACTTAGCGGATCAGGTTTGAAACGGCCAAATCGATCACCTCGTCGCCGCGACCGTTGAGTACTGCCTTCAGAGCCCAGAGATTGAAGCCGACCGCCTGGTCGAGCTTAATCGTTGGAGGCATGGAAAGCTCGCTGCGGTTGACCACCGCCTCGACCAGCGCCGGGCCGTCGTGCTGAAATGCCGCGATAACCGCTTTCGTCAACTCGGCAGGATCCTCCACACGCACACCGAAAATGCCCGCCGATTGCGCCAGGGCAACAAAGTCGGGATTCACCAGTTCCGTACCGCTTCCAAGGATCCCAGCCGCTTTCATTTCCAGTTCGACGAAAGCGAGCACGCTGTTGCTGAAAACGACGATTTTAACCGGCAGCTTGTGCTGACGTAGAGAGAGCAGATCGCCCAACAGCATCGTCAGCCCGCCATCGCCGGAGAAGCTCACCACCTGACGCCCGGGGAACGCGCACTGCGCGCCGATTGCCTGCGGCATGGCATTGGCCATCGAGCCGTGATTGAACGAGCCGAGCAGCCGGCGCTTGCCGTTCATGGTCAGATAGCGGGCGGCCCAGACGGTCGGCGTGCCGACGTCGCACGAGAAGATCGCGTCATCGGCTGCGAGCTCGTCGACAATCTTTGCGACGTACTGCGGATGCATCGGCTTGCGGCCCGGTTGCCCGACGGCGAGTTCGTTGAGGCCCTTGCGCACCTCCTGGTAGTGATGCACGAACTTCTTCAGGTGCGCATCATCTTTCTTGTCATCGAGCAACGGCAACACAGCACCAAGAGTCGCCTTCACGTCGCCGATCAGCCCGAGGTCAAGTCTCGTGCGGCGGCCGAGATGCTCGCCGCGGTGATCGACCTGTATGACAGTCGCGTCCTCCGGATAGAATTGTGGGTAGGGAAAATCGGTGCCAAGCATCAGCAGCGTGTCAGCCTCCTTGATGGCGTGGTAGCCGGAGGAAAAGCCTATCAGGCCAGTGAGGCCGACGTCGTAAGGATTGCTGTACTGGATGTGCTCCCGGCCGCGCAAGGCCGAGACGATAGGCGACTTGAGCTTCCCCGCCGCGTCCATCAGTTCCGCATGCGCGCCGGCACAGCCCGCACCACCCAGGATCGTGACGTTCTTGGCTTTATTTAGTAACGTCGCGAGCTCCTTGATCTCGTCGTCCGCGGGCTGGACGACCGGGCGCGCCGCCTTCACAGTCGCACTCGGCTTTCGGTAGGTCGCCTTCCGGAGTGCGACATCTCCGGGGATGGCGACAACGGCAACGCCACGCTTCGCGAGGGCGGTCTGAATAGCGATCTCCAGCACGCGCGGCACCTGCGTTGTTTGCGAAATCAGTTCGCAGTAGTCGCTGCAATCGCGGAAAAGCTGTTCGGGCCGCGTCTCTTGAAAATAGCCGCTCCCGATTTCCTCGCTCGGGATCTGCGCGGCGATTGCGAGCACCGGCACGCGGCTGCGATGGCAATCATAGAGCCCGTTGATCAGGTGCATGTTGCCCGGTCCGCAGCTGCCGGCGCAGACTGCCAGTTCGCCGGTCACATGTGCCTGCGCACCGGCGGCGAACGCGGCCGTCTCCTCGTGGCGGACGCCGATCCACTCGATGTTTTTACTCTTGCGGATCTCCTCCAGCAGCCCGTTGAGCGAGTCGCCGACGACGCCATAAATCCGCTTCACACCCGCCGAGATCAACGTCTCAACAAAAATTTCCGCGACGATTTTCTGAGTCATAATTTTGCTTGAGGGTTAGTTAATTTTCGCAAAGATAAACTCGATGCGAAAAAAGGCCTTCACGGGAGGCGGGAAATTACGGCATCGTGGGATCGCCGTCATCCAAAAAAGGCCGATGTTGACGAAGTTGGTGGCTCCCGCGGTTCGCTTCGTATTCCAGCACAGTTCAAGTATTGGCTTGTGAACTGCGCAAGCTTCCAATTTGCTTATTTGCCGGTCCGGTGGCATACTGTAAGCCCTAAAATGAAAAGCTCCCCCCTTGGATTCCAATCAGTCAAGGTGATTGCTCTGGCCGCAACTGATGTCGTTCGGGCCAGGCGTTTCTACTCGGAAACCCTTCAACTGGAAGAAGATCGCGAGGCAACCGACGACGTCGGTTACCGAATTGGTAACGCGGTGGTGGTTATCCGCCAACATCCTCCTACCGACGATCCAAATCCGCGCATCACCTTGCAAGTCCAAGACGCTCGAGAGACAGAAAAACTACTGACAGAACGAGCAGTCACAATATCTGACCCGGTGAAGCTGTACGAAGGCAAGTTCTGGGTCGGTGGGTTCTTGGACTCAGAGGGAAACAAACTCTGGTTTTGCTCGTACGCCTAGGCGCAAGTACCTCCGTACGAGGGAAAAACGCTATAACGGCGAGTCGGCGTTGATTACGGTTTATTCTCAGTTATTATTCTCAGTGTGTCATCACTGTATAAGCGGCCTGAATCAAAGTTCTTTACCTGTTGTTACACCGCTGCCGACGGACGGCAGCTCAAACGCTCAACCAAGGAGACCGATAAACGGCGTGCTCGCATTATTTGCGAAGCTTGGGAGCGCGCCGAATCCTTTGGACGTGACGGACTGCTCAACAGCGAAGAGCAGGTTCGGCGAGTAATCGAGCAGACCTTCGAACGGCTTAACGGCAAGAAAATCGAGCATGTTACCGTACGCCGGCATATTGAACGCTGGCTCAAAGGCGAAGCTGGTGCTGTCTCACCCGGGACACTCAAAAGATACCGGGAAGTCACCCACGCTTTCTTGCGGTTCCTAGGTACTCGCGCCGAAGTCCGACTTGAGGCCGTTACGACCGACGATTTTCTCTCTTATCGTGACCATCTGTTGGCCGCCGGTCTGGCGCCGCGGACCGTCAACGTCGCGGTGCGCAAGATTCTCTCCCGGCCGTTCAAGGCGGCCGTCAATGAAGGCCTTCTCCCGCGCAACCCGGCAGCCGGTATCCGGCACTTGCGCGACATCACGATTGAGAAAGGCGTTTTCACGCCAGAACAAATCAGGAAACTCTTGAGTGTTGCTTCGCCGGAATGGCAAGGCCTGATTCTGGCCGGTTATTTCACCGGTGCGCGGCTCAGTGATCTCGTCCGACTGACTTGGGGCGCCATTGATCTGGCAGATCGTTCCATCTCCTTCACCCAGAAAAAGACGGGTGCCAAAATCAAGGTGCCGATCCATCCCGAACTTCTGGACTATTTGTTGAGCGGATCCGTTCCTGACGATGAATCCAGGCCACTCTTCCCTAGCCTATCGGTGATGTCGGCCGCGGGCAGGACGGGACTTTCAACCCGTTTCAAGCAGCTCATGGCCAGAGCGCAAATCGATGGCGGTATTGCACGCGCCCGGAGCGGCAAAGGCGGTCGCAGTGTCTCGGCGCTCTCTTTTCATTCCTTGCGTCATTCATTCACGAGCGCACTGGCAAACGCTGGAGTGCCCGCCGAAGTGCGCCAAAAGCTCACTGGACATGCCGACGCTAAAAGCCATGCCAAATCTATACCCATCACGAGTTCGAAGTCGTCAGGCAAAGCCTGGAGACGATTGCGGGACTTCCGAAGGAGGCGCAATGAAAATGGACCCTTTCGTGCGCGAAATTCTCATATTCAAGCAGTTCGTAGAGTCCCGCCGGTCAATCTCTTTTGGTCGATCGTTCTCTCGCGTCCAGGCGGCAGAATATGTACTCGGCACCACCACCAAGAGATGGCGAGAGATCTATTTTGATCAATTCTTGGAATTTCTTCAGCATTCCGGCTATCTCGGAATTTTGGGAGAACATTGGCTTATACATCAGTGGAGCAAAGAACCGAATTTCAGGGAACTGTTTTGCCAATTACTCAAAGAGCTCTACCCGCTTTGGAAAACGCATAAAAAGTCCGAAGCAGGAAAAAAATCGCGGAGAAGTAAAAAAAGTGCTTGCAATGAGCAGCCGCCACAAGTGCTCCCTATAGATCTGTCTCCATATCTTCCGCGTGCAAAGAGCAGCCGCCTAAGGATTCTGGAGCTCCCGCCCGACTCTTAAAGAGCAGCCGCCTTAATTTTCAGCCTGGCCGATTCATAAAGTGGCCGGAATGAATAAAACAAGGTCTTTAAGTCAGTCGGCACTCATCCGGAAACGTTACGGAGAGTGGTTGAGAATGGACGAATTACCCATCGGCCGGACTTTAGCTACCCGGCTAATCAAGGAAGGTGTAATCGTTTCAGTCCTGGTTTGCGCGCCAGGTTCCAAGCGCGGTGTCCGGCTGGTTTCTACTAAGTCTCTGGAGGCCTATCTCCAAAGCCTGGTACCCAATCAACAACAGGGGGCCGGGGTATGAAACGTCTCAAGCTCATAGTACCGGAGCAGCTCGAGGTGTGCGGATACCGATATGTTTTCGTTGATCCGCCTCTCTACTGGACAGAAGACATTCACCGGGAGCTCTCCTGCGATAGATGCGGACGGCCGTTAACCGTCCGCTTTGCCTATCGCAACATGCCCGGAGCTGATCGGAATAATGACCGTTGGTGGGTGCCAACAAGTGTCACTTGCAATTGTCCAGGGGTGGAGGTCGCGGTGCGTGCAACGCTGCGGCTCTATCGCAAACGGAAAAAGGATAGCTGCCAACCTGAACTCAACTTCGCACCGCAACACACCGCTGAACTCTTTCCCCAATGAAAAAGTCCATTACTTCAACCATCAGTCAAATTCTCACTGATAACGGTGATGCTCCGCCACAGGCTGCGGAAATGTCCGCACCGTCCAGCGATCCATTCGATTTAAAGAATTTACGGTTGAGCCAAAGCCAGTTGGTGGCGCCGGCAAAGAAGCTGATTTCCAGCTACTCAGTCAGGAAACCTAAGAGTTTCGCATTCTTCCGTGTCCACCCCGGTGAGGATTATCAGGCTGAAGCTTACCTTTACACCGATAAGGACGAAGACGGGATGAACAAGGAAGTGTATCTAGTCAGCACTGTCTTTGCGGCTAGGTTGGATGACGAGCTCCTCAGCGCCTTCAAACCGCACAAGCTTTACCTAGCAATCGAGCGCCATGCGGAAAAGCCGTTCGTATGGCCGGTACGGTTCACGTTGAACGGCGAAAAGGACAATGAACACTGGCGCACGGCTCGCCAACATGCCGAAACGGCCAAATCAGAGTGGGTACGCATCGAAGCTAAAGAAGGAAGTTACCAATCTTACCTTCCCGCAAAGAAATTGCCTGAGCCAGCTTGGGTAGACATCCCGTTTAACGAGATCCTGCGTCTAGGGTTTAAAGGCCGAGTGATTGACAATCTGGATCACCCAATCATTAAAGATCTTCGCGGCGAGACATAAAATGACTAGAGATCTCCGGTTTCGTGAGATCTGGGTCGTCGATTACGAGTTTATAAGCAAAGACGGAGAGCGGCCCTGGCCAGTCTGCATGGTGGCGTGGGAGCTCGCTAGCGGCCGCAGAGTCCGTCTTTGGCAGGATGAATTCCCGGCATCCCCGCCTTACTCGATAGGCTCTGATTCTCTTTTTGTGGCGTTTGCCGCATCAGCCGAGTTTTCGTGCTCTCTCGTGCTCGGTTGGCCGCGGCCGGTAGCCGTTCTCGATCCGTACGTTGAGTTTCGGCAGCTCAGCAATGGAGTAACGCCACCCGGTGATGTGAAGCTTTTGAACGTGCTCCCTGCGTACGGAATTCAGGCAATACCAGAAGCGGATAAAGACTATTGGCGCAAGCTCGTATTGCGCGGCGGTCCTTGGTCACGGGAGGAACGCCAAGGGATTCTCGATTACTGCGAAACGGACGTGGACGTGACGTCCAAATTGCTGGAAGCGATGCTTCCCGAAATAGATCTTCCGAGAGCTCTTTTGCGCGGCCGTTATATGCACGCAGTGGCATGCATGGAACATGTCGGTGTTCCGGTCGATATGCCACTGTGGCATCGTTTGCAGCAACGATGGGACTCGATAAAGGCCGAGCTCATTGCAGAGGTGGACGCGACATATGGCGTCTACGTAGACGGTTCTTTCAACACTCGCAAGTTTGTTGAGTACCTGAACAAGGAAGGCATTCCTTGGCCAGTACTCAAAAGTGGTGACCTTGAATTGACAGACAAAGTGTTCGACAAGATGTCGGACAGTTTCCCGCAGCTCCGGCAGCTCCATTATCTGCGCAATGCGCTGGATAAGCTCAAACTCTCTTCCTTTACCGTCGGACGGGACGGGTTTAACCGGGCCTGGCTCCGTCCATTCTGGACAATTACCGGCAGGAACAATCCTTCGCCGGCAGAGTTTATCTTTGGTGCTGCTTCCTGGCTACGCGGCCTGGTTAAGCCGCCACCAGGGTTTGGCATTTGTTACATCGACTGGGTGCAACAGGAATTCGCCATTGCGGCCGCCATGTCCGGGGATTCCGCCAAGATGGTCGCGTACGTTAGCGGGGACTCGTATTTGTGGCTCGCCAAAGAGACAAATGCTGTCCCTGTCGACGCCACCAAGGAAACGCATGAACTGGAAAGAGAGCAGTTCAAACAGTGCACACTCGGGACGCAGTACGGGATGCAGAGTCGAAGTTTGGCACTGCGAATTGGGAAATCGGAAGCTGTCTCCCGACGGCTTCTGCGAGCTGATCGGGAGACATATCACGAATATTGGAAGTGGCTTAATGACGCCAGGAATTGTGCTTTCATTAATGCTCGCCAAGAGTCCGTTTTTGGCTGGCGCAAACGCATAACTGAAGCGTCGGACAACCCACGATCAGCCGGGAATTTCTTCAGCCAGGCCAACGGTGCTGAAATGATGCGGCTTGCCGCGATTCTTGGGACTGAAGCCGGAATCCAGATCTGTGCTCCGATGCATGATGCCTTTCTGATCATGGCGCCGCTTGAGCGCCTCGACATGGACACCGAAGCGATGCGCGGCTTTATGGGGACGGCGTCAGAGCTCGTGCTGGAAGGTTTTCGGCTTCGCACTGAAGCCAAACCCTTCCGCTACCCGGAACGCTACACTTGCAAAAAGGGAGCAGAGATGTGGGAAAAAGTGATGAAACTTCTGTGACGGGGCCCAAAGTTCCTAGCCCTAGGCTCAAGTGTGGATGGGTGATGATTTCCACTCGGGAATTGTTTAAGCTCGCGCATTTTCAACGAAGTGCGACGCTCGCAGTACTAGCCGAGCTTTATCGGCTGCACTTTGAATCCTGGGATAAATCCCAGCCGGTAAAATTTGGTAACCGAGCATTGAAGGAACTCGGGTTCAGTCATCACGATAAGAATCGTGCGCTTGAAGATTTGGAAACGCTGGGTTGGGTCAGCGTTCAGCGTAACGGCCGGAAAGCGCCAACAGTCAAAATCCTGAAAGGTTTCCGTTTTACCACCCGATAAACATGGACTTTAAAATCCATGTTTGGGTCAAAACATGGATCTGTAGATCCAACAGGTCATATGTTCCTATTATGTTACTATAAAGGATTAATGACTGAGAAATGACAGAAGCAGAAACAATTCGAAAAATCGGAGACAAGCTTTCTGAAGCCTGGAAGCTGATATTCGCTTATTCGGTTCACTCGAATCCCACATATCTTGGGAGATGCCGATGCATTTGTCTGGATATCGCGGACTTGCTGGAAGAGATGCTGAGGCTCTGAGAGCCATCCCCCGGTAAGGAATCTATTCCGGAAGAGGTTCCCAAGAAAAACAGTGGCCACGGCAATAAAAATGTTGTTTGTGTAAATTTCAAAATTGCCGTCAAAATAAGGAATATGGCTCGCTTGAAACGGTCGAAATCCCGGGCCGAGAAAATTACTCTGGTTGCGCTCGCCTTGAATCGACGCCCGAGTACAATCCGCGGTTGGATCGCGGAAGGTTGCGATATCGATGATCCTGAATCCATCGTCGCTTTTTACCAGGCCAACCAACGGCGCCGTCGCAACCGCGGGCCCTTACCTTCCGAAACTCTTTACTAAGCGAGCGGTCAAAGGTAGCTTTGTTGTCGAAAAGCTTAAGCCAATAATTCCCGAAACGTTTTTGCTTTTCAAATTCCAACGCTTCGTGCGAGCTCCTGACTGGCTATTTCCAGCCGGGAGCTTTCTCTTTTCAGAATAGATCTTTTGACGTAAAGATATTGGCGCTATGGCTGATTCGCCTACATCCGCGCTGTCGACGCCGAAAACCCTCGCCGAGGCCAAAAGCGTCATCGCAAGTCTTCGCACAAAACTGGGAGAGAGTCCGCCGGCTGGCGGAAAGTCGATTCCGAAAGATCCCGGCAATCCTTATCCCAATCCGCACCCGGGAGAGCCAATTAACCCGAAGAATGCCGTAACCCTCGATTTGAGTGCGATGGCGCCGGCTACCCTCGAGCGTTTCCTTAGCGAGCGGAGCAGCGCGGAAGTTAAACTCCTATTATCTCGCGAAACGGCCAAGGGTGCGAGACAGGATGAGCACGTGGTTTGGGAATTATACAAAGAACTTAAACGCCGCGCCTAACAAATGTTCCACATGGAACATTAACACTAACAATTTCGTATAACTAACATTATGTCTAATAGTTTAGGAAGTTTGGGATCTTTTCAGGTTCAGCCGGAGCAACCCGGCCAATTAACCGGCATGCGCTATGCGCTGAACGTTCCGCCCGCGGCTGGACCTAAAGTCGGACCGCAACCACCGGTAGAGGGTGCGGAAAAAAAGACTGCCCCACCCGCACCCGTTCGCCGATCAGCCGAACAGATCGCGGAGCTTATCGGTGATTGCGACAAGGCCGTCAGCCGATTGGAAAAAGCCGCGGCTCGCGGCCAATCCGTGCCCGAGTTGATCGCGCAGCTAAAAGGCGAGCTCTTGAACCAGCTCGTAGCTGAGGCCTTGGCGCTTGAATCCGAACGTGCCAAAGCAAGCTTAGCCGCCATTTACGCGCCGCGGTGGCGAAAGTTTATCAGCCGGGTTGAGACGGATCGGTTCACAACCGTCGACGCGGTTCGCCAAATGATGAATGAACTGGTGGTAACCCGCGAATCCGATTTCCCGGCTGTTGCGCGCAAGATTTTCGAGGAGGTTCGAAACAGATTTCCCACGGGCCCGGTTTGTCCGAGGGAAAGTTAGAATTGTTCATCGTTCCGGCCCGCTCTCTAAAGTTTGCCAGGGGGCTTGTTCACCTTTTGGATTTATAGGGAGCGCGGCCGGTTCCTTCCGAAGCGCTGAGACAAATGGACAGCTATTGGAACTGGTACCGCCAACGCGGTGAAGTCGATGACCATTGCGCAAATCGCCATACCTGGCACGAGCCGAGTACCCAATTCTCTTTTCCTTCCACCTCCGTCGCGGATGTGCTGACGGCAATTTTTGGCGCCGAGGTTGCCGAAGCGGATCTACTTTGGCTCGCCGGTTTGCTCGAGTGCGTTCTACGGTTCGAAAATGGCGCGCTGATCGAAAACTATTTGGCTCGCGCGCCGAACCCGAGTGACTACGCCTTAGCGGCCCGAAAATTATTGCGCGTTCTCCACGCGATCGATGAGGTGATGACCAAAAGCCGGGAACCGACCCGTGAATGGCAACAAATCTCTTTAGCGCTCGGGCTTCCATCCAGTCGTCGCTCGAGGCTCACAGAGGCCGCGATCGGCCGGCAATTTGGCCTCAGCACGATGGCGATTTCCAAATCAATCTCGAAACTCCTTCGGCTCGCCGAGCTCAAGCCGCACAGCCGTGGATATAACGGCGTTTGATTACGGTCAATTACGGTCTTATTCCCAGTTTATTCTCACTTGGACCATTTCCAAAGGGTAAAAGCGCTTGCGAATCAAGTCTGGTGGCTGATTATGGCGGATTTGTAGAAACAACCTCTGGTTTTGTTCCTACGCCTAGGTAAGTCGCTCAAAAAGGCTGAGGCTCTTCTGATTGCCCAAGACCTGCAACAGGCTGAGAACGAGCTGGCCCGCGGCGATCTCACTCGCGACCGGCTCACAGAGCTTTTCAACGAGACTCTCAAACGGTTGGGAGAGTCACCCGTTCAGCGGATCACGGTTAGAGAGGCGTGGTCGACCGTTACGCTGGCCAGAACTTGGAAGGACAGTGTAACCAGGGACATTTTTTGAATGCAGCCAAGGCTATAGCAAAAGCAACGGAACTTTGTCAGGAAAAGGGCGGAACCGACGTCAAGGTGCTTCTCTCGAGAGACAGTTCGAAAAATCTTTTGATCTCGAGTAGCTTGATCGCTGTTGGCCTAGCCGTCCCCGCCATCCACATACTCAGGGCTACATCCGAAACTCCCAAAAGTTCCGCGATTTGAGGGATGCTTTGGTCAGATTTTTCAACGAACATTATAAGATCGCCTAAGAGAACGTGCTCGTCGGACTCTTCCGAACCAATCGCCTTTGCTTGGTTGGGAAAACGAAACCAGTTTTCTATGTTTCTCGGCCTTCCGCTTGCGATCGATGCGATGCTCATAGTGAGTTCCTTTTTAGTTCCTAGCAGGTCAAAAAAAAGCGTGACCAAAAAAGTCGATCTCGGTTCTTTTGGCTACACTTTTCAGATAAGCCAGTGCCGAAGCGTTCGTGCCGCCCCTCGTCGTAGATTTGTCGACGAGTGCAATCAGTGCGGGACCTTGACCGATAATCAACTTGGACCAGGTTTCAATCCACTCTCTAATGTCGACAGGAAGCCCAGCTTTGCCGTGCAACGAAAGGATAACGAAGTCTGCCTGAGCCGCAGATTCTACCGCCGATTCCCTTAGTTCCGGAATCGCGAGAACCTGGAAGCTCCAAAGTTGCAGGCTAAAGGCGCACTCGTCCTCAAGCTCGCGGATGAGTTTGTCGTAGAAATGCTTTGCGCGCCTGCCAGTAGGACCATCCTCGTATATGATCACCACCTTGAATTTCGACTTGTCATCAAGATCAAGAGTCCGTTCGATCTGGGCTTCTGACCAAAGGTCCATAGAAAATCAGACTATGATTCCGCGACATGCGGTTGGCAATTGGCGGATACCTGAAGTTTATTAGTCGACGCGATGACGTGACTAGGTAATTTCCCTATCTGTAACCACTGCGCCCTTATTCCCTGTGTGCGCGATGCTCCATCCAGCGTGCGGCATAAGAAATGAGCTCGGAAGTCGTTTTGATAATAAGTTTCGCCTTAATGTTCGCCCGGTGAGCATCCACCGTTTTCGTGCTTAGGTGAAGCCTTCTGGCGATCTCGTAAGCGGAAACACCTTCACCGAGCAATTCGAACACCTCGAACTCGCGGTCGCTCAGCTGCGCAATCGATGAACGCGCCGGTGCAGTCTGTCCGCACGAGAAAATCTCCAGAATGTGCGCGGACATTTTTTCGCTAACGTAAATCTGTCCGCTCAATACATGGCGAATAGCCTGCATTAGTTTTTCCCCGCCCTCGTGTTTCGTGATGTAACCGCGGGCGCCGGCGCGCAGAACACGCTCGGCATAAAGCGATTCGTCGTGCATCGAAATTACAAGAGTCGGAAGTCCAGGACGTATCGCTTTAATGTCCTTGATAAGCTCCAGCCCGCTCTTGCCGGGAAGCGTGATGTCTGCGAGCACCAGATCGGGTTTACCCGCGTCCAAGGCGGTGAGCGCCTCGGCGGCATTTTCGGCTTCGCCGCACACGACCAAATCCGGCTGATGATTAATTACGTGCACAAGCCCCGCGCGGGTCATCGGATGGTCATCGACGATCAGCACGCGGGTCCGTCTTTTGGCTGAATTCACCCTGCTCATCGAGTCATCTTGAACGTACTCGCAACCGTAGTGCCTTTGCCGTTCGCTGAGCTGATTTTGAGTGTCGCCCCGATCATTTCCGCTCGATATTGCATAATCCGCAAGCCCAGCCCGCCCTTCGCGCTCGCACCGGCAAGGAATTCAGCGCCATCATTCCAGATCCTCAACTTTAGCTGACCTACAGAGTCGCTCAGGCTCACGACGATACATCTTGCTTGGCCGTGTCTGACGGCATTGGTGATCGCTTCCTGCGCGATTCGGTAAAGATGGGTTGCAACGGTATTGTCCCCGACCAGCACGGGCCGCGGACATTCGAACTGGCAGGAAATATTAAAAAGCTTCGACGCATTCGAAGTCAGTTCCTCCAATGCGGACATCAGGCCGTTCGCGTCGAGCTGCACCGGTGAGAGCCCCTTGGCCAGGAATCGGGCCTGACGGTTTGCATCGCGTATCAGCTCGCCGATCAAGATGGCCTCGGCTTTTGCCTCCTCGTTTTTTGCCAGCTGCTGCACGAGCACCGAATTTCTGAATTCGATCCCAGCGAGCTGCTGGCATACACCATCATGCAAATCCTGTCCGATGCGCTGCTCCTCACGACCACTGATCGCCAGAAGCTCCTCTTCCAATTGCCGACGGTCGATAGCCGCCGCGAGGACGTTCGCGATCGATTGGAGGACGTGGACGTCGTCGTTGCTGAATTTCCGCCGTTTGATCGTGTAGGCCCCCAACACACCATAGGGCTTAGAACGACCGTGGATAATCACCGAGGCAGCGCTAAGCACTCCGTGATCCAAAAGGAGTCGCGGTCTTCGGAAGCGGGTCTCGGTAAGGAGATCTTCGATAATCAAAGACGAACTCGAGGAGAGGGTAAAACCTGCCGGCGATTCTCGTCCCGCAACCAACTTGGCATGGCCCACACATCCATCTTTCCAACCTGCGCCGGCGCGTAGAAATAGCGCCTTACCGTCCGGGAGCAGTTCGAGTACGCTGCAGTATTCGACTTCGAGAATCCGCGGAATTTGTGCGACTGCGTCTTCCAGCAACGCCGCAAGACCGCATCCTTCCAATGCGTGCTGGCCGAGCTGGGCAATGGCGTTTTGCTGCCGCGCTCGGGTTTCCAGTGCGGCGACCGCGCTCGTCCGCTCAGCCAGCAGCTCCTGTCTGGATTCGAACTCGGCCGCGTTACTCATCGCCGCGCCGATTAGTCCGGCCATGAGCTGGAGCGCCCGCGCGTCGCGCTCGGAAAAAACGTTCGATTTGGTGGAAAGCACTTTCAGCACACCGACAGGGCCGCCATTGTGATACAGCGGGACAACGACCATCGATCGTAAGCCGATTTTCCGGCATGCTTCGCGATTTACTCGCGGGTCCCTCTCTGTGTCATCACAGCGCAGAACCTCGTTGAGTCGCATACATTCTCCCGAAAGACTCGACGCGATTGCGAGCCTCAGCCCGACATGTCGCGACGCTGCGCCGGTCCCTATCCGATAAACCAATTCATCGCGTTCGATGAGCTCAATTGCTGCGCCCCCTGCGCGCGTCAATTTTTGCGTGCGCTCAGCAATAAGTGTCATTACATCTATGAAATTGTGCCCAGCCGTAGCTATGTCATGTTGCGTCGCAATGATCGCAGAGAGCCGCCCGGCATCTTGCCGCAGCGCTTCGTTCGCTCGAGTAAGTTCGGCGGTGCGTTTTCGCACCCGGGCTTCGAGTTCCTCTCGGGGTTTACTGAACGCCATCCCCCCGCCCGCGTACGCTCTGTGAGAACGGGCGCGGCAGCCCTTCTCGTCTTCGGATTCTGGATGATGCTTTCGCGCCGTTTTTGATAAGCTCTTCACATTCGATAGGTGAACAGTGGTGGATTGAAGAAATAAATATTTCACCACAGTCGTCGTTGTCTGACGAGCAAACTTGTGAACACCGGTAGAAAAAACAATTGGCTAAGCCCCCGCACTGGCACCGAAAACCAGGCGCGGTGGCCTCATCCGACCATTGCGAATATGGGACCTTCAGACCTTCAGAGCGGCTCCGCTGTCCAATCCAGTTCGTCCGGCTGAAGGCGGATCTAATACTGCCCCTGGCGTACGACTCGAGATCGAGGGCGAGGACGAATGGACAAAAGCAGAGAACCCCGCCCGGTTTTCGCCGGGCGGGGTTCATAAACTCTGGCAATGTCCTACTCTCGCGCAACCTAGAGATGCACTACCATTGGGGCTGCAGCGTTTCACTTCCGTGTTCGGAATGGGAACGGGTGGAGCCACTGCGCTATAGTCACCAGAAGGCTGGTGAAGCCGAAGCTAGCCCGCGGGGGGAAACATTCAGGGGAACGGTCTCTCCTCAACTTCACCAGAAATTCTGACGACAATCTTCTTATCGACACTAGGACCCTATCGCGGAGAAAGGATTAGTCAACCTCTGAACCCGCAATAAATCATTTCCCGATCGTCTTTGTGAAAGAACAGGGTGTTCTCTGATATCTGCATATTGGAAGAAAGCTTTGGAAGAACCTTCAAAAATTGATTGTGTTGATGCCCTTGATGGCGTTGAGTTTTCGCACGGTGGCGAAATCGAGCAATCAAAGAGCAGAAACAATCAAGCCGAACGAGTAATTAGTACTACTGAGCTGAACACATCACTGTGCTTATACCCGTAGCCTATCAACGTGGTGGACTACCACGACTCTTCGGGGAGAATTCATCTTGGAAGAGGCTTGGCGCTTAGATGCTTTCAGCGCTTATCCTTTCCGAACATAGCTACCCAGCACTGCCGTTGACACGACAACTGGAACACCAGAGGTTCGTCAGACCCGGTCCTCTCGTACTAAGGTCTGAACCCCTCAATTCTCCTGCGCCCACAGTGGATAAGGACCGAACTGTCTCGCGACGTTCTGAACCCAGCTCGCGTACCACTTTAACCGGCGAACAGCCGGACCCTTGGGACCTTCTCCAGCCCCAGGATGTGATGAGCCGACATCGAGGTGCCAAACCGAGCCGTCGATATGAGCTCTTGGGCTCGATCAGCCTGTTATCCCTAGCGTACCTTTTGTCCGTTGAGCGATGGCGATTCCACTTTCAACCACCGGATCACTTGGACCTGCTTTCGCATCTGCTCGACGTGTGTGTCTCACAGTTAGGCTGGCTTATATCCATGTACTCGTCACCTGATTGCCAACCAGGCTGAGCCAACCTTCGTACTCCTCCGTTACTCTTTGGGAGGATACCGCCCCAGTAAAACTGACCGGCTGCCAATGTCCTCAACCCAGATAATGGTATTGAGTTAGATTTTCCAACTGTAAAGGGTGGTGTTTCATTGTCGACTCGGTCCGGTCCGAAAACCGGATTTCACAGTCTCCCACTTACGCTAAGCATTAAAATCGAAAAACCAGTAACAGCGTACAGTAAAGGTGCATAGGGTCTTTCCGTCCTACTGCGGGTAGGCGGCATCTTCACCGCCACTACAACTTCGCTGAGCTCCTCGTTGAGACAGCGGTCAACTCGTTACACGATTCGTGCAGGTCGGAACTTACCCGACAAGGAATTTCGCTACCTTAGGACCGTTATAGTTACGGCCGACATTCACGGGGACTTGGGCTCGAAGCTTCGTCTTGCGACTAACCTCTTACCGTAATCTTACCGCATTGGTCACGTGTCACACCCTATACGTCGTCTTAGCGACTTAGCAGAGTGCTGTGTTTTTGCTAAACAGTCGGTTGACCCCTTTCACTGCGACCCGCCAATGGCGGGTACCCCTTCTTCCGAAGTTACGGGGCTAGATTGCCGAGTTCCTTAACGAGGTTTCACTCACGCGCCTTGGTATATTCTACCCACCCACCTGTGTCGGTTTACGGTACGGGCGGCCATGGAAACATTACAATGCTTTTCTCGGTATTCGATTTAAAGAATCCACTTCGACCGAAGTCTCCGCGTCAGCTTGCGCCACTGCCACCTTCAACCGGCAGCTCTTCTCTTCAAATACGTCACTCTGTAACTTAACCAGAGCCGGTGCAGGAATATTGAACCTGCTGTCCATCGTCTACGCCCTCCGGCCTCGACTTAGGTCCCGACTAACCCTGGGGGGACGAACCTTGCCCAGGAAACCTTGGGTTTACGGCGGCCAGGAATCTCACCTGGCTTATCGCTACTCATGTCTGCATCCTCACTTGTAAACACTCCACCGTTGGTTACCCTCCGGCTTCAATGTATTTACAACGCTCCCCTACCACTCGTCACGATCGAGATCGCAACGAATCCAAAGCTTCGGTATACCGCTTATCGCCAATCATTTTCGGCGCAGAATCACTCGATGAGTCAGCTATTACGCACTGTTTAAATGATGGCTGCCTCTAAGCCAACATCCTCACTGTTTATGTAACTCCACATCCTTTTCACTAAACGGTATTTTGGCACCTTAGCTGTTGGTCTGGCATGTTTGCCTCTCGCGCGTGAAGCTTATCCCTCACGCACTGACTCCCGTGTTACATTCGATGGCATTCGGAGTTTGATTGAATTCGGTACCCTGGTATGGGCCCTAGTTCATCCAGTGCTCTACCTCCATCGATCAGCACACGAGGCTAGCCCTCAAGCTATTTCGGGGAGAACCAGCTATCACGGGGTTTGATTAGTCTTTCGCTCCTACCCACAGCTCATCCGAGAATTTTTCAACATTCACCGGTTCGGACCTTCAGTTGCGGTTAAGCAACTTTCATCCTGGCCATAGGTAGATCACCTCCGCTTCGGGTCTACTGCCAGCAACTAAACGCCCATTTCGGACTCGCTTTCGCTTCGCCTCCATCCCAGAAGGATTTAAGCTTGCCACTGACAATAACTCGCAGACTCATTAAGCAAAAGGCACGCCATCCCCCGCACCAGTTTCTACTGGAACGAACGGGCTTCGCCCATTCGGTTCATAAATCGATCTATCGATCGATTTATCACACCACAGTCCTGTAAAGACTGGTGCGGGGTTTGACACCTTGTAGACGTATGATTTCAGGTACTATTTCACTCCGCTCACAGCGGTGCTTTTCACCTTTCCCTCGCGGTACTTGTTCACTATCGGTCGCCAATTAGTATTTAGCCTTACGGCGTGGTCGCCGTAGATTCATGCGAAGTTTCACGTGCATCGCATTACTCAGGAAATCCCTAGAGCTTCTCCGGTTTTCGGTTACAGGCCTTTCACCTTCTGTGGAGCGACTTTCCATCCGCTTCACCTAACCTTCAAAGTCTCATGTCGGGCTCCTACAACCCCACCAGCAAGCTGGTGGTTTGGGCTGTTCCGCTTTCGCTCGCCACTACTTACGGAATCGAACTCTCTTTCTGTTCCTCCGGTTACTGAGATGTTTCACTTCACCGGGTGTAGCTTTGCTACCCTATGAATTCAGGTAGCAATGATTGAGTATTAACTCAAACGGGTTATCCCATTCGGACATCTACGGGTCAAAGCGTGTTTGCCGCTATCCGTAGCTTATCGCAGCTTACCACGTCCTTCATCGCCTATTGGCACCAAGGCATCCATCATACGCCCTTAGTAGCTTGATTATTTTTGATATCTGTTTTGAAGTGGGGGCAATCACTCCTCCACTTCAGATTCTCCAAAGTTGTATTTTCTACCCAATATGCAGATGTCAAAGAACACTTTCCCCGTCTGTGACGGAGAGAGGTCTGGTCTGAGTTGTCAAACTCTCGCCAAACGCCAAAATGGTGTGTTTTGCATGTGCATCGCGATTTTTGCTTTCCGATCGGGTACTGATCAACGGTTCGTCGTAGTGGGCGCCGGTCGCAGCCGGCACCTGGAATGGGCCTGACTGGGCTCGAACCAGTGACCCTGCGCTTATCAAGCGCATGCTCTAACCAACTGAGCTACAGGCCCGACTACGCCAAGGCTTCGTCGGGCAAGCCCGACTTTTCCGGACGCCCGACTTTTGTTGGAGCCCGACCTTGATTCAACGTTGGATTTGGAGGTAAGGGGACTCGAACCCCTGACCTATAGCTTGCAAAGCTACCGCTCTACCAACTGAGCTATACCCCCGGGGCCTGGTCAATCGTCCGATTGCCTCGGAACGAGCCGGAGCTCGTCCCTACCTACTTCGCGATGTTCAGCAAAAACTGAGTTGTGCGTTATCGTTTCAGTCTTTTGAGCCTGGCAACCTTTCAGTCGACCAGGTCTTGCAGCGTGACGGTTTACTTTCATACGGACAAGCTGACCGTTTTAGCTGTCGACCTCTCAATCCCAATCTAAGTAGGGAAAGAGTACTCCTTAGAAAGGAGGTGATCCAGCCGCAGGTTCCCCTACGGCTACCTTGTTACGACTTCATCCCAGTTACCGCTCATACCTTAGGGCCCTGCCTCCTTGCGGTTGGCACGGACACTTCGGGTACAAGCGACTCCCATGATGTGACGGGCGGTGTGTACAAGGCCCGGGAACGTATTCACGGCGTCGTAGCTGATACGCCATTACTAGCGATTCCGGCTTCATGTAGGCGAGTTGCAGCCTACAATCCGAACTGGGCTCAGTTTTAGTGATTTCCTCCACCTCGCGATTTCGGTTCGTTCTGTACTGAGCATTGTAGTACGTGTGCAGCCCTGGGCGTAAGGGCCATCCTGACTTGACGTCATCCCCACCTTCCTCCCCGTTTCACAGGGCAGTCTGAACAGAGTGCCCCAGCACCAGTTTATCTCCAAAGCGTTGTATTCCTGAAAAATACAGAATAAGGGTTTGGAAACAAAATGGTGCTGGGTAGCAACAGTTCACAGGGGTTGCGCTCGTTGCGGGACTTAACCCAACATCTCACGACACGAGCTGACGACAGCCATGCAGCACCTGTGCAAAGCGTGTATTGCTACACTAGTCGGCTTTCACCGACGACACGATGCATGTCAAGCCCAGGTAAGGTTCTTCGCGTTGCATCGAATTAAGCCACATACTCCACCGCTTGTGCGGGCCCCCGTCAATTTCTTTGAGTTTTAATCTTGCGACCGTACTCCTCAGG
>Ga0209656_10000795_pt1 | contig 20405 bp, 22 predicted proteins | sample BogFormECP12_OM2_FD_188239 | JGI IMG/M metagenome (GOLD analysis project Ga0209656, IMG submission 188239) | Bog forest soil microbial communities from Calvert Island, British Columbia, Canada - ECP12_OM2 (SPAdes) (version 2) | ecosystem: Environmental > Aquatic > Freshwater > Wetlands > Bog ... | reverse complement strand
CGGGCCGCGCGGGTTGCCGGAGTGACCTTTCTTGAACCGCGTATGCAACGGCGGCTTGCCGCGGCCGACCTTGTATTCGCCATCGATCGGATCCATGCGATTCCTGCAATCAGAGAGAGCTTGCCAAGCCAAGCCTCACGGCTTATATAACGGAATCGCTATATTGTCAATTTATCAATAGGCAGATCTGCAATGACGCCTTTCCCTGCATTCCCTGCCGAGCCCTCCGGCAGGGAAACCATTTTCCCTGCCGGACGCCTCAGAGAGCAGAAGCAAGTCGTTGAACGTAATGGCTTTTGCAGCAATTCTCGGCGCCGAAGCCGATTTTTTCCCGTGTTGTCCCGCGCCGGCAGGGAAACCCGCTACGCGCCGGCGCGGATCGCGACTTCCTTGACCTCGCTGCCGACAAACGGCTCGTACTCGCGGAAATTGGCTTCGAAACGGTGGGTGAGGCCGCGGGCGGTCTCGTCATAGGCCTGCTTGTCGGACCAGGTGCCGCGCGGGTCGAGCACCTCGCTCGGGACCTCGGGGCAGCTCTGCGGCACGAAGAGGCCGAAATTCGCCTCCTTGCGCACCGGCGCGGCGGCGAGCCGGCCGTCGAGCGCGGCGCGCAGAAGCGCGCGGGTATGGGCGATCGGCATGCGCCGGCCGACCCCGTAGGTGCCGCCCGACCAGCCGGTGTTGACGAGCCAGCACTGCGCGCCGTGCTCGCGGATCAGCGCCCCCAGCATCTTGGCGTAGACCGCCGGATGGCGCGGCATGAAGGGCGCGCCGAAGCAGGTCGAAAAGGTCGCTTCGGGGGCGTTGCTGAGCCCCTTCTCGGTGCCCGCGACGCGCGCCGTATAGCCCGACAGGAAATGGTACATCGCCTGCTCGGCGGTCAATTTGGCGATCGGCGGCATGACCCCGAAGGCGTCCGCGGTCAGCATCACGACAGTGCTCGGATGCGGCGCCAGCCCGTGCGGATCGGCGTTTGGGATGAAGTCGATCGGATAGCAGGCCCGCGTGTTTTCGGTCAGGCTCTGATCGTCGACATCGGGCATGCGCGTTTCCGGCCGCAGCACGACGTTTTCGAGCACCGTCCCGAAGCGGGTGATCGTGGCGTAGATCTCGGGCTCGTTGACCGGCGACAGGTTGATCACCTTGGCGTAGCAGCCGCCCTCGAAATTGAAGATGCCCGTGGGGCTCCAGCCGTGCTCGTCGTCACCGATCAGGGTGCGCGAATTGTCGGCCGACAATGTCGTCTTGCCGGTGCCGGAGAGCCCGAAAAAGATCGCGCAGTCGCCCTTGGGACCGACATTGGCCGAAGCGTGCATCGGCAAGACGCCGCGCGCCGGCAACACGAAATTGAGATACCCGAAGACGGACTTCTTGATCTCGCCGGCGTATTCGGTGCCGCCGATCAGCACCAGCCGATCGGCGAAATTGACGAAGATGAAGACCTCGGAATTGATCCCGTCCTGCTCGGGGATCGCGAGGAATTTCGGGGCGTGCAGGATCGTGAAGGCCGGCTCGAACCCCGGGAGCTCGTCAGCCGGCGGGCGAATGAACATGTTGCGCGAAAAGAGGCTGTGCCAGGCGCCGTCGGTGACCACCCGCACCGGCAGCCGGTAGGCCGGATCGGCGCCGGCATAGAGGTCCTGGACAAAGAGCTCGCGGCCCTGGAGGTAGGCGAGCATGCGCTGATGCAGGCTGGCAAACTGCGCGGGAGAGACCGGCTGGTTGATCTTGCCCCACGCCACTGTCTCTTTGGTGCCCGGCTCCTCGACAATATATTTGTCGCGCGGCGTACGGCCGGTAAAGAGCCCGGTCGAGACCGAGAAGCTGCCGCCCGCAGCGAGTTCGCCCTCACCCCGACGGACGGCGTGCTCGTAGAGCACCGGCACCGACTGGTTCCAGTGCACGGTCCCGAGGTGGCGCATGCCTTGCCGATCGAGCCCGAAGCGGCTCTTCTTTCCGGTCATCGGATCGTCCTCTTCATCGAACGTTTCCTCCCGCTCCGGCTAGCGCCGTATCATAACACGGGCGACCGTGTCAAAATCCCCTCAACGGGTGCGCTATTTCCGCGCCTTTTCGGCGAGTTCCACAAGCGCCGCGCGCGCCGCCGCGGGGGTGAGCACCGCTGCGGCGAAGTCGAGCCGGGCGGTTTCGCGGTCGCGCCGCAGATCGGCGCCTTCCGGATCGATGCCGGTCATCCGCCAATCGGCGCCCGCACTGCCGAGCAGACCCCGCGCGTAATCGGCGATCGCGTCGGCATTATGCTCGTTCATGTGCTTGAGGATCTCCGGCTCAGCCGCCGCGAGAGTGTCAGCATCCGTGGCAAACAGCAGATCGCGGCCGTCGATCCAGTGAATCCGGCCGAAACCGGCGACGAGGTGCCCGCGTTCGACCGCGACCCGATAGAGACGGAAATCGGCAAAACCGGAATAGACGGCGCTCGTCGGGTGATGTGCGGTGAAGCGAGCGAGAGGTCGCGGATCCCGCACGGCTCTGGCCTGCCCGATCACGGTGAGGCGGGGTCCGGTCAGCGGGTCCCGGTGACCCGCCGTGCCGTCGAACAGCAGCGAGATCCGCGGATCGAACGCGATATTCCGGCTATGCTGTGCCAGATCCGACAGCAGCAGAAGCGGGCTGGCATCGAGATCGACGGCGAGCAGGACAAGGGACGCGTACGGCGCGCCATGCATGCTGGTGGCAAGTGTTCCGCGCTGTTCCCGACGCAGCAACCGCCGGCCAATTATCGCAGGATTGCCGTCCGGCGCCGTTTCGCTCATGCCGCAAGTGAGCCGTGGCGGCGCGGCTGGGTCAAGCGGCGCGGTGTCGTGCCGTAACAGGCCCGCGGTGATCTCGGGTGTGGATCGACAAGGGCACTCACCGGTGAATATCGCAGGGATAAGAAACCGGGCGCCTCTCTAAAATAGGAACAGCGGGTTTGCCTTTGCCGGAATAGGTCATATTTTACCCTTCACAGGGAACCGCTCGGTGATCGTCCGGCCGTTCAAAAGGATTTTGGGGGATATAAGGTGCCTAACACGATTGCTCTTGTCGACGACGACCGCAACATACTGACCTCCGTGTCGATGGCCCTCGAGGCGGAAGGGTTTGCCGTTCGCTGCTACAGCGACGGCACCGAGGCGCTGAAGGGGTTGAGCGCGCAACCGGTCGACATCGCGGTGCTCGACATCAAAATGCCGCGCATGGACGGCATGGAGCTCCTCGGTCAATTGCGGCGGCAGAGCCACATCCCAGTTATCTTCCTGACCTCGAAGGACGACGAGGTCGACGAGCTGCTCGGTCTGCGCATGGGGGCCGACGACTACATCAGGAAGCCGTTTTCGCAGCGGTTGCTGATCGAGCGCATCCGGGCGCTGATCCGGCGCGGCGAACTCGCCCGCGAGCGCGAGGATTCGCAAGGTGAGCCGGTAATCGTCCGCGGACAGCTGATCCTCGACCCGGCGCGGCACCTATGCACCTGGAAGGGCGAACATGTCGAGCTGACGGTCACCGAATTCCTGATCCTCAAATCCCTTGCGCACCGTCCGGGGCACGTCAAAAACCGCGACCAATTGATGGATGCGGCCTATGGCGAGCACATCTATGTGGACGACCGGACGATCGACAGCCACATCAAGCGTTTGCGCAAGAAATTCAAGAACGTCGATACGGATTTCGCGCAAATAGAAACGCTCTATGGCGTCGGGTATCGATACCGCGACCGTTGAGCCCGCCGCCGCGCCTGCGTCACCCTCGGCCGCGGTCGGGCATCCTGGCGGGTATCCCTCCGCCGCACGAGGGCCTGCCAGAGCCGGGCCCAGTCCCAGCCCGAATGTCGGTCTGCAGCTGACGACCGGAAGACGCTGGCCAGTTTCCCCCCTTACGCGCCGCATCCTGGCAGTCAATGTTCTGGCGCTCGCCCTTCTCGCCGGCGGATTTCTTTACCTCGGGAAGTACCAGGCGAGCCTGATCGGCCAGCAGATCGAGTCTTTGAAGACCCAGGGCGAAGTATTCGCCGCGGCGCTCGGTGAAGGCGCCGTTCTCGATTCGGTCGACGAGGGGGAGATCTTGCTGCCCGACTTGGCTCGCCAGATGATGCGGCGGCTGGTCGAACCGACGCGTACCCGGGCGCGGCTGTTTGACGTTCGGGGCGACATCATTGCCGACAGCCGAATCCTGCGGGGGCCGGGCGACACTGTGCAGGTGCACGAATTGCTGCCGCAGGAAAGGGAAGGCGCGATCCTGCGGACGGCCGATCAGATCTACGATTGGATTCTCGATATTCTGCCGCGCCACACCAGCTATCCGCTCTATCGCGAGAGCGCCTCGCCGCACGCCGAGGATTATGCCGAAGTCGTGCGGGCATTGCGCGGCGAGACCGGCTCGGCGATCAGAAGCGACCCGCAAACCGGCGGCCTGGTGTTTAGCGTCGCGATACCGATCCAACGCTACAAGCAGGTGCTCGGAACGGTCATGCTGTCGGCCGGCAGCGCCGAAATCGAGGAGGAGCTGAGAACAGTGCGCCTTGAGCTGCTGCGCATTTTCGGCGTGGCGCTGTTGGTTACCGTGCTGCTGTCGTTCTACCTCGCGGGTACTATCGCGCGACCGATCCGCCGGCTCGCGGCGGCAGCCGAGCGGGCGCGCGGCCGTCGGGCACGTGTCGAGATCCCGGACTTCGCGGGGCGCGGCGACGAGATCGGCGATCTCTCCCGCTCGCTGCGCGAGATGACTGATGCGTTGTGGCAGCGGATGAGCGCGATCGAGAGTTTCGCCGCTGATGTCGCGCACGAGATCAAGAACCCGCTGAGCTCGCTGCGCAGCGCTGTCGAGACGGCTGTCCGGATCGAAGATCCGGCAAACCAGCGGCGACTGATGGCGATCATCCTCAATGACGTCCAGCGGCTGGATCGCCTGATCACCGACATTTCCGATGCCTCGCGGCTCGACGCGGAGCTCGGCCGCGTCGAATTGGAGCCGGTAGACGTCGCGGCGATGCTCGGTGCGCTGGTCGATGTCCACGAGGCGACCCGGAAGGAGGGTTCGCCGCGTCTGGTGATCGCCATCGGCAAGAGCGATCGCGAGCTCGTCGTGTCCGGGATCGAAACGAGGCTCTCTCAGGTGTTCCGTAATGTCATCGGCAATGCGGTATCGTTCAGCCCGCCGCTCGGCGAGATCCGGCTGACCGCGCGCCATGACGGCCGCGCGGTTCTCGTCACCGTCGAAGATCAGGGACCCGGTATTCCCGACGAGAAGTTGACGGCAATTTTCGACCGCTTCTACACGGAGCGCCCGCTCGGCGAGCAGTTTGGGACGCATTCCGGCCTCGGACTCTCGATCTCCAAACAGATCGTCGAGGCGCATCGCGGCATGATCTGGGCGGAAAACCGCAAGGATGCGAGCGGTGCCACGATCGGCACCCGCTTCTCTGTTCGGCTGCCGGCGGCTGCGTGACCAATTCTGTCCCGACCGACCCCATCCTGGTCCATGCCACGGCGATCGCGATCGACGGTCGTGCGGTCCTGCTTCGTGGCCCATCCGGAGCGGGAAAATCGGATCTCGCCCTGCGACTGATCGACGGCGGGGCCCGTCTTGTCGCCGACGACCAGGCCGAACTGAGGCGCGCAGGAGAACGCGTCTTGGTCAGGGCCCCAGCTGCGATCGCGGGCCTCATCGAAGTCCGCGGGGTCGGAATCCTTCGCGTCGACGCGCTGGCGGAGGCGGCGCTCGCAATGTGCGTCGATCTCGGACTGTCGGCCGAGGTCGAGCGTCTTCCCGAAACGCGTTGCGAGGACGTGCTCGGGCTCGCGGTTCCGTCAATCACTCTGTCGGCATTCGAAGCTTCGGCAGCGGCCAAGCTGCGCCTCGCGCTGCGCGCGTTTTCAAGCGACCCGGTGCCCGCTATAATCCGGCTATGATAACCGAGGGTGGTCGCGACGAGTCGGGCCCCGCCGGTACCGCGGGACGGGCCCGCGTGCTCCTGGTGACCGGAATGTCGGGGGCGGGGCGATCGACGGCGCTGAAGACGCTCGAAGACATGGGCTACGAAGCGTTCGACAACTTGCCGCTCTCGCTCGTTCCCGCCTTGATCGAAAGCGCCGCGGCCGATGCGTGGGCGATCGCCGTCGGAGCCGATCTGCGTACCCGGGGCTTTGCGATCGAGAGCATGCTTGAACCTCTCGACGCGGTGGTCGGCCGGACCGGTCGCGAGCTCAAGGTGTTGTTTATCGATTGTGATGACGAACCGCTGCAACGGCGCTATACCGAGACCCGCCGGCCCCACCCCCTCGCCGGCGACCGGCCCGTGACGGACGGTATCCGGCTCGAACGCCGAGTGGTTTCTGCCCTGCGCGACCGTGCTGATCTCGTGATCGATACGTCCAATCTGAGCGCCGCCGACTTGAAACGGCTGTTGACCGGCCATTTTGCCCTGGCGACCAGAGGTCTTCGCCTTTTCGTCACTTCTTTCGCGTATCGCCATGGCATACCGCGAGATGCCGATCTGATCTTCGACGTGCGCTTTCTCGACAACCCGCATTATGTCCCCGACCTACGGCAGCTGACCGGGCGCGAGCCTGCGGTTGCTGCGCATATCGAGCGGGATCCGGACCTTTCGCCTTTTCTCGCCGGGTTGTGGCGGCTGTTGCAGCCGCTGCTGCCGCGCTACGAGCAAGAAGGGAAGACCTATCTGACGATCGCCATCGGCTGCACTGGCGGCCAACACCGCTCTGTCTATGTGGCCGAGCGGCTGGCGGCGCAACTCGGCGCCGCCAGGCTTCGGGTCGAGCTGGCCCACCGCGATCTTGTTCAATCCGGCTCTCCCGCCGTGGTCGCGCCAGGCTGAACGGCAGCGGTCGTTCCAGCAGAGGAAATCAATGATCGGCATGGTTTTGGTGACCCACGGGCGGCTCGCAGCCGAATTCGTCGCAGCGCTCGAGCATGTCGTTGGGCCGCAAGCGCAAATCACCTCCGTGTGCATTGGTCCCGATGACGACATGGAGAAGCGCCGCCAGGACATTCTGCGCTCAATTGCCGCAGTCGACACCGGCGACGGAGCCGTTTTGCTGACCGACATGTTCGGCGGCACTCCGTCGAACCTCGCCATCTCGGTCATGGATCGCGCCAAAATCGAGGTGATTGCCGGCGTCAACCTGCCGATGCTGATCAAACTCGCCAGCCTGCGGCAGAGCGAGAGCCTCGAACGAACCGTACTTGGTGCCCAAGAGGCCGGACGCAAATACATCAATGTCGCTTCCCAGCTGCTTAGCGACGCGCGCCGATGAGCGATCGGCCTACCGACGAACGACCGGTAGAGAAGCCGGGCCCGCCGACCGGGACGGTTTGCCGGATTGCGACGATCTGCAACCAGCGCGGGCTTCACGCGCGCGCCGCCGCTCGGTTTGTCAAGACCGCCGGGCTCTATAACGCGGATATCTGGGTGCGCAAGAACGGCACTGAAGTCTCCGGCCGCTCGATCATGGGATTGATGATGCTTGCCGCCGCACCCGGCACGGTCATCCGACTCGCCGCCACCGGCCCCGATGCCGAGGCGGCGGTGACAGCCCTCGCGAAGCTCGTCGAATGCAAGTTTGATGAGGATTGAGAAAGTCACCCTCTCTGCGCCACAGAGCGGCGGCGCAGAACAGCGGCTGCCTGGCCTCGCCGTATCCCCCGGAATTGCCATCGGCCCGGCTCACATCGTCGAGGGTGGCGATCTTCCGGTCGCAGAGAACCACGTCCCGCAAGAGGAAATCGAAGCAGAACGACACCGCTTCGCCGAGGCCGTCGCGGTTTCGCTGAAACAGCTGCGCAAGGTGAAGGCGAAAGCCGCGGGGCTGCCGAGCTCCGCCGCCGAGGAAGTCGGCTACCTTCTCGATGCCCACGTTGCCATGCTGTCGAACTCACGCCTCGTCCGCGGCGTCGCCGCGCGGATTGCCCGGACCCGGATCAACGCCGAGCGCGCGGTGCAGATCGAGATCGACGAAATCGCCGAGAGCTTCGCCGCAATGCGCGACCCCTACCTGGCAGCGCGGATCGAGGACATCCGGGTGGTCGGCACGCGGCTGATCCGCAATCTGATCAAGAAGCCCTACGTCGCCTATTCCGCCGTGGCGGACGGCGCCGTCATTCTTGCCGAAGAGCTGACCCCGGCCGATACGGCGCTGATCGACCCGGAGCGCGTTGCCGGCTTTGCGGCGGTCTCCGGCGGCGCCGAAAGCCATACCGCGATCGTTGCGCGAGCCCTCGGCCTGCCGGCAGTTCTCGCGGTACCTAGCCTAATCGAGCGGGCGCGGGCAGGCGTCACAGTGGTGATCGACGGAATCGACGGCTACGTCATCATCGACCCGTCTGCCGAGACGATCGGCGAATACGAGGCCCGACGCGACGCTGTGGCGCGCGAACGGCGCGGTCTCGCGCGCCTGCGCAGGCTTCCCGCGATCACCCGCGACGGGGTCGAGATCACCCTCGAAGGCAATCTCGAATTGCCGATCGAGCTGCAGCAGGCGCTGGCCAATGGCGCGATGGGGCTCGGCCTCGTCCGTTCGGAATTTCTCTACATGAACCGCGACGACCTCCCGGGCGAGGAGGAACAATACGCCGTTTTCTCGGCGCTGGTGCGCGGCATGGACGGAAAACCCGTCACCGTGCGGACCTTCGACCTCGGCGGCGACAAGATCGCGCGGTCGCTGAGCGGCCACAGCGTGGAGCCGACGAACCCCGCCCTCGGCTTGCGGGCGATCCGCCTTTCATTGCAGGACCGCCGCCTGTTGGACCCGCAGCTCGCGGCAATGCTGCGCGCCGCCAGCGACGGGCCGCTGCGTATCCTCCTACCGATGATTTCCACAGCAGGCGAGATCCGCAAAGTACGCGAGGCGCTGGAGCAGGTGGCGCGACGCCTCAGAAGGCGCGGCGTGCAGCTTCCCAAGGCATTGCCGCCATTGGGCGCGATGATCGAGGTGCCGGGTGCGGCACTCGCTGCCGACGCGCTCGCAGCGGAGGCGGATTTCTTCGCGATCGGCACCAACGATCTGATCCAATACACCTTGGCGATCGACCGCAGCGACGAGCAGGTCGCCCATCTCTACAATCCGCTGCATCCGGCGGTGCTGCGGCTGATCCAGTTCGCCGTCGAGGCGGCGTTGCGCCGTGGCATGCCGATCAGCGTGTGCGGCGAAATGGCTGGCGAGCCGCGCTTTGCCGCCCTCTTGCTTGGCCTTGGCCTGCGCAACCTGTCGATGGCGCCGCGCAACATCCCGCGGGTCAAACACCGCATCCGCAGCCTCGACATGGTCGCCGCGACGCGCCGGGCACGGGCGATCATGGACCAGTCCGACACCGGCCGCATCGCCGCGCTGCTCGATGATTTCAACACGGTCGCATTGCCGCAATAAAAGCGTACACTGCGAGCACTTGGCGCGGTCGCGCGTTTCCCTGCCGACCGGGGAAAACAAGGATTTTGGCGCGAAATACTAGCAAATCATATACATCGGTCAAATTAGATTGCTCTCGCAGGAAATGACAGAGAAGCCAAAGGCTGAACTCGTTCAAGGGTTTACGTTAAGTGATCGCTGGTGGCAGGGAAATGGCAGGGAAGCCGAAGGCGGCCGGGCGATACCTCGCCGTTCTCCTTTCGCGCGCAGATACTACTCGTTGATCTTGTCTCCATGGTGGCAAGGTCGCCGGCGGGCGAGATGGGGCGGCCGATCGACTTACCACTCGGCTCTGCCGCACCCGGAAGAATAGGCGATCATCCGCGAGTTCAGCACATCCTCGACGGTGATCGGCGCCTTGAAGGTGGCGCGCGGGTTTTTCGCAGATTTGCGCTGCACCAGCGAGGCCATCGACAATTGCTCGTGGCTGAGGCCATGAGTCTTCATGTAGCGCAGTACGCGGATCGTGGACAAAGTCGGCGGCCCCATCGGCCCGTAGGGCTGCTCGAACTGGCCGGCGAGGCTGGTGAGCGCCACGACATTGCAGGCGCGCCCGGCCCCGAGGGCCGCAGGATTCGCAGCCGCGATGCCGGTCTCAAGAGGGCTGTGGGCCCGACCAATCGAACGGAATGTGCTTGCTGGATTTGCCGTCCGCCTCCCATTTGAGCCCCAAAGCCTCCACCCGGTGCGTCGTGGCCTTGCCCCAGGTCGCCACCTGTCCGGGGCCGACCTCGGAGCCCGGCGCGTTGAGCAATTGCACCCGCTGCCCCGGCAGGGTCATGGGTCCGGCCAGCGCCTCGGCGCGCGCCGCAACCTTGCCGGGCACCTCGGCCCGCCAAAAGGCGAGGTCGCCGGCAACCTCGAAATCGATAGGCACCACCTCCATCCCGACGACCTCCGGCGGACCCCAAATGGCCGACAAGCGCGCCGGGACACCTCCCGCTTGTCCGCTAAAGATCGTCTGCAGCGCCTCCTGCTGCTGCGGGTTGGCGCCGCTGTCCAGGAAGAGACCGAGCTTGAAACCGGTGGCCTGACTGGCCCAGATGTTGCCCTCGAAGGTAACCACCAGCACGAGTTTCAGGTTCGCAAGGGTGACGTCGCCGAAATCTCCCTCGCGGATGCGGTACGCCAGCACCCCACGGCAAAGGTTGTTAGTCGGCGGTTGTCCGAATATGCAGGGGCAGGCGATGTCGCAGCTACACACGTCGAACCAGTCTCCGGCTACATGCCATTGTGGGATTTCTGCCATTTCTACCTCCCATTACGCGCGAGTACCTTGCCGCTTACGAGCTGCCCATTGCCCTAGCGAGCATCACCGCACCCCAGGCAGCGAGGGCGATGCCGGCGACCCGGCCGAGCCAGTGGCCCATCGGGATCGTTTTTTCCAACAGAATGAAGCCGGCAAGGCCGGCAATCCAGAATAGATTCATGATGCCGCCAAAGAACAGCAGGCCCATCAAGAACCAGCAGCACCCCAGGCAATAGGTGCCGTGCTCGAGCCCCATGCGGAAGGCGCCGAGCCTGCCAGGCCGCCAACTTTGGACAAGAAAGCTTAGAGGAGAGCGGCAATGCCGCAGGCACACCCCTTTTACGGGGGTGAGTTGCCAGAGGCCGGCGGCAATAAGAATTGCACCGCCGAGCCAGAAGCTTGTCGTCATCATCATGGGTGACAGCAACCCGAGCCGCTCGAATTCCCACTGCAGGCCGGTGGCGAGGGTGCTGAATCCGCCCCAGGCCGCCAGGTAACCGGCGGCAAAGATCCCTGTCGGCACGAACGGACGGTTACCGGCTCGCTCAGCGCGGTTCACTCGAGCAAACAACAGCAGTATCGGCGCCGCGCTCGGCAGCAAGATCGCTGCCATCATTACCCACCACATGGCGAACATCAGAGCGGCGTATCCCAGGGTCCATGCCGCGGGTTCCATCAGCATGCCCGCCATCCCGGGCATGCCCGACCTGCGGGTCATGCCCAGGGTGCTCATGACCGTGCCCGCGCCAAGCACAATCCAAATCCAGGCGATCGCGACGACGCCGGCGAGAGCGGCAACGAGGATCATGCGGTCTCGCCGCAGCACTGCTTCCAGGATGCTCCTATCGGTGATGGTCATGGCCGCCCCCTCATGCCGTCAAGGGCGACCGAACTTCTGCTTATACTCGTCGTAGGTATGAACCAGGCCGTTCTGGTTCCAGGCGATATGCGCCAGAGAGCTGTGACGCCGGCTCAGGTCGAATTTGATGGCCCCGAGACCTTTGGCAAAGCCGGATGCATTCTCTGCCTCGTGGAATACCCAGCCTTTGGGCAACACTAAAATCATCCGGTCTTCCTGGTCGGTCACCGGGTTGCGTATCGGCTCGCTGTGCGCCCGCACCACATTGGCGACCTCGACTCTCGCGCGCCGCTTCTCGAGGTCCCAGTCGAATTCGATCTTCGCAAAGAGCGGAGGCTTGAACGTCCTCGATGATGACCGAGAAGATCTGAAACATCGTGCCAACCGGCTGATCCTCCCCCGAGAGGATGTAGAAGAGGGCGTTGCGCTGGGCCTCGTCGGCTCGCTCGTCGAGGATCGCCTGCATTACGCCTTGGCCGTGATGGATGGCCCGCGGGAAATAGAACGTGCCGGCGACCACCAAGTCGTCCAGCTGCACGTCCTCGCAGTGGCCCTTATCGATCTTGAATGCGACGAGGCCGGTACAGGAGCCGTAGGTGGGGTCGGCCATCGTCTCGCAGGGACAGCCCTGGTCACAGCTGCAATATTCGACGTACTTGCCTTCGATCTGCCAGTTCTTGCCCACCATGTTCTTCTCCCGCGTGTGATCTAGCCACCGATCTTGCCAAGGCGACTCGTTGGGCGCGAGAGAATTGCGTCCGCAGCCTCGATATCGTCGCCGCCCTTGTGCCCCCCCGGCAAAGCGGGGGAGGCTAACTTACGAAGTCCATTGCCCTTCGACCCACATCCAGCCGCCGGGCCCCTGCTCCCAATAATCGGGCGTCCAGTTGGCGGTTGGGGACGGGCGCTGGACGTAGTGCCCCGGTACCCAGACATATTGCTGCCCGTTCCAGCGCCAGTGGCCGAATTTCCAGAGGGCTTGGGGCGACGGCGATGGCGGCGGGATTTCGGCACGCCTGGGCGGCGGGGGATGGGGGGCGACGACCACGGCAGCTCGCGCTTCACCCCAGGCGGTGAGTGCCGCCTCTGCCGGCGGGACCGGCGGTGCAGAGCAGGCCGACAACATAGAAACGCTCAGCGCGGCCGCGGCAACGACGATCATCCGATCGACATGCTGCATTCGATCCTCCCACTGTTCGCACGGCGCGGGTTGACCCCGAACTTTGCTCTAGGTGCGAATGATACTCGAATCGGGTTGGTTTCGACAAGCTTCGGCCGCTTCCAGGACCCCTGTGCTATATTGAGGGTGATCGCCGGCGGCGGGGACGCGACGAGAGGTGCAGCGCGATGCGGGCTGACGGATGGCTTTATTGGATGGCGGTCGCGCTGTCCGCGCTGGCTATGGCTCTCGTCGTCGCCTACATCGTCCTCGTGCAAGATAATCGGGCGGTGCAGGCCGAGGTCAACCGGCGGCAACAATTCATCAATCAGAGCATCCAGCTCGGCCGCATCAACGAGGCACTGATCCATGCGCTCGCGACGGCCGCGGTGAGCAATAAGGACGACAAGCTGCGCGATCTGCTGGCAGATAACGGGATCACGATCAATGCGTCGGGGGAGCCGGTGCCGTCGGCAAGCGGTCCTGCCGAAAAATCCAGCCCTGCGATAACCGGAAAGACGCCGTGATGATGACCCGGAGCGGTTCCAGCGGTCCGGCGCCAGGGGGATGGTGGCTGCCTGTCGTCCTTATCGTCGTGTCGTTTTTCGTGCTGATGGCGTTCGAGACCGGTTACACGATCCACGACCGCGACGGGCTGGCGGAGCAGAGGCGGCTGCAGGAACCGGCCGTGCAGGAGGCGATCAAGCTGCGTCAGAAGCTCGAGGCGCTCGCCGGCAAAACCGCGCAACTCGCCGCCGACGGCGACGAGGGCGCCAAGGCCATCGTCGATCAGATGAAGCGCCAGGGCATCACGCTGTCCCCGCCAAAACAGTAGGCGCGGGACGCGAGCGCCAAAGGCGGCTGCTGGCCGTCGTGGGGCTTGACACCGGCCGGGCGACGCGCGGAGATGCCCCCTAAGGCGGAGATGCCCTTGAGGAGGAACCGACCATGCTCGACGGCTACATCTACAACGCCCTGCGCACCCCCTTTGGCCGCCACGCCGGCGCGCTCGCCCGCATGCGGCCGGACGACATGCTGGCCGCGGTCGTTTCCGAGGTCGTCAAGCAGAGCCCATTCGACCCGGAAAAGATCGAGGACGTCGTTGTCGGCTGCGCCAACCAGGCCGGCGAGGACAGCCGCTGCGTCGCGCGCCATGCCGGGCTGCTCGCCGGATTGCCGATCGAGGTGGCCGGCTCGGTATTGCAGCGAAATTGCGGCAGCGGGCTCAACGCGATCGTCATGGCGGCGCAGGCGGTGACTTGCGGCGAAGGCGAGGTCATGGTTGCCGGCGGCGTCGAGAGCATGAGCCGCGCGCCGTTCGTCATGAACAAGGCCGAGACCCCATTCGGCCGCGACGGCCGCCTGTTTGACTCGACAATCGGCGCGCGCTTCCCGAACCCGAAGATCGAGCGCCAGTTCGGCGCCGACACAATGCCGGAGACCGCCGACAATCTGGCGCGCGACTATCAGCTCACGCGCGAGGCCTGCGACGTCTTCGCTGCCGCATCGCAGCGCAAATATGCCGCCGCCAAGACCGCTGGGTTCTTCGAGGGCGAGATCCTCGCCGTCGAGGTGCCCGGAGGGCGGGCGGGGCCGGTCAAGGTCGCCGACGACGAGCACCCGCGGCCGCAGACCGATATGGCGGCGCTCGCGCGCCTCAGGCCGCTGCAGGAAGGCGGGGTGACGACGGCCGGCAACGCCTCCGGCATCAATGACGGCGCCGTGGCGATGATCGTCGCCAGTCGCAAGGCCGGCGACGCAGCCGGGGCCGAGCCGCTCGCCCGCGTCGTTGCCAGCGGCGTGGCGGGAGTGCCGCCGCGGATCATGGGCATCGGCCCGGTCGAAGCTTCGAAGAAGGCGCTGGCTCGCGCCGGCCTCAGCCTCTCCGACATCGACGTGATCGAAATCAACGAGGCGTTTGCCGCGCAGGTGCTGGCCTGCCTGCGTGGCCTCGAACTGCCGTTCGACGACAGCCGGGTCAACATGAACGGCGGCGCGATCGCGGTCGGTCACCCCTTGGGCGCCTCCGGCCCCCGCATCGCGCTGACCGCCGCCCGCCAGCTAAGGCGCACCGGCGGCCGTTATGCGCTGGTCACGATGTGCGTTGGCGTCGGCCAGGGCATCGCCGCAGTGCTCGAACGGGTCTGAGCATTCCTACACGGTCACGGCCTCCCTAGATAGGGAGCATGACCGCAGTTCCGACATACGCCACACGGCCGACCTTCCTCGGCATTGAGCGCGCCGGCGTCGACGCGGCGATCTGCGTCGCTGGCATCCCGTTCGACCTCGGCACCTCCAACCGACCGGGGGCGCGGTTCGGACCGGCGGCAATCCGCCAGGCGAGCCGCATGCTGGTCGATGGCGACCACCCGGCGTCCTGGGCCGAGATCGAGAAATTGGATCTCGCCGATATCGGCGATTTCCGCATCGCGCATGGCCACATCGAAGGCACGCTTGCGAAGGTCGAGGAGCAGGCGGCGCCGCTCGAACATCTGGTCGCGCTAGGCGGCGATCACACGATTACGCTGGCCTTGTTGCGCGCGCTCGCCCGCCGCAAAGGCCCGGTCGGGCTGGTGCATTTCGATGGCCATGTCGACACCTGGCCGGAGAGCTTCGGCCTCGCCTATGGGCATGGCTCGCCGTTCTACCACGCGATCGAGGAAGGCCTGATCGACACGCATCGCACGATCCAGATCGGCATACGCTCGCCGATGCACCGCGACATCTTCGATTGGACCATCGGCAAGGGGGTGACGATCGTCACTGCAGAGGATGTTCACGAGACTGGGCCGCAGGCCGTAGCCGAACGGATCCGCGAGGTCGTCGGGACCGAGCCCGCCTATTTGAGCTTCGATGTCGACGCGCTCGACCCGGCTTTCGCGCCGGGGACCGGCACACCCGAAATAGGGGGGCTCGCGACCTGGCAGGCGCGCGCAATCCTGCGCCGGCTCACCGGACTCAGATTCGTCGGGATGGATGTCGTCGAGGTGTCGCCACCCTATGATGTCGCCGAGATCACAGCGCTCGCCGCGGCGACGATGGCCTGGGATTACATCGCCCTGCTCACGCCACACGCTACGCGATAGACGCGGCAGCGGATATCGCCCATTTTACGGAGGTAGTCGGCCGACGAGACGTCCGCCGGCCGACTGCTCCTAGGCCCGGCTCAGGCTGACGACGACGTAAAGAACACGCCGCCGCCAAACCCTCAACCGGAGCACCAGGAGAAGCGCATCTGATTGATGCTGTTTCCTCCGTGTAAGGCAGGCCGGCCTATTCCGGCCTGTCAACACGCATTGATGCCCGGCATGCTGAAGATTTCGAAAAAGCCTTGAATCGGCTGGCGTTTTCCCTATTTTAGACCCCGACGCAATCGCACGTGCCTAGAACCCCATTCACATAGGGGTACTGCTACGACGTAACGCGTCCTTTTCGGCCGAGCCGGCCACCCGTGGGTCGGCCTCCTTAAGGGAAACGGGTATGTTCCGGCACGCGATGCGAAGTCCTCGCACCATTGTCTGACGCCCCGGGGCGCTTTTGCCCCGGCGCGACGATTCACCCCGATCGGTCATTCCGCCTCCGGCGCTTTTGGGCGCGCGGAGCGGCATGTCGCCTCCTGGTTTCGGAGGATCGTGCGATGGCACAAACCCGTCTCGTCTCTCCCCGCTCGCAGGGGCGCGCCCAATTTCCCTCGATCGATGCCGTCGTCGCCCGGATGCGGCCGAGCGATCCGTTGCTGTGCCTGCGCCCGGCGGGGATCGCCGGCGCCGCGCAGCGTTTTGTCGACTTCTTTCCGGGCGATGTGCTTTACGCCGTCAAGTGCAACCCCGAGCCGCGCGTGCTGCGTGCGCTCTCGGCCGGCGGTGTGCGCCACTTCGATTGCGCCTCGCTCGCCGAGGTGGCGCTCGTCCGCAAGCTGTTGCCCGCTGGCGAGATCCATTTCATGCATCCGGTCAAGTCACGGCCGGCGATCCGCTACGCGTTCGAAGTCTATGGCGTGACCGATTTCGCCTTCGACAGCGCCGACGAGCTGGCGAAGATCCTGCAGGAGACGGTGCCGGTCGGCCTGGTCGGCGACCCGCCGGTCTTGGGGCTGTTCGTGCGTCTTGCCTTGCCAAAGGGCGGCGCGATCTACGATTTGTCCGGCAAATTCGGCGCGCCGCTCGACGAGGCGGTCGAGCTGCTGCGCGCGGCCAGGCCGCACGCCGCCCGGCTGGGCATCGCCTTCCACGTCGGCTCGCAATGCCTCGATCCCGATGCCTATGTGCGGGCAATGGCATTGGCCGGTGACGCGATCGCGAGCTGCGGCGTTCCGGTCGACATTGTCGATGTCGGCGGCGGGTTCCCGGTAAGCTACCCCGACATGCCGCCGCCGCCGCTCGGCGACTATATCGCCGCAATCGAGGCTGGCGCAGCCGCGCTGCCCAGCGATACCCGGCTATGGGCCGAGCCCGGCCGGGCGCTCGTCGCGCCGGGCGGATCGGTTGTGGTGCAAGTGCAGTTGCGGCGCGGTGACACGCTGTTCGTCAATGACGGTGTCTACGGCAACCTCAGCGATGCCGGCGCGCTCGGCTTCCGCTTCCCCGCACGCCGGATCCGCCTCGGCGAAGCCGACGACACACGGGAAGGTCTAACCGACTTCGTGCTGTTCGGGCCGACTTGCGACAGCGCCGACCGGATGCGCGGACCCTTTCGGCTGCCCGCCGACATGCGCGAGGGGGATTGGATCGAGCTCGGCCAACTCGGCGCCTACGGCGCCTGCCTGCGCACCGCCTTCAACGGCTTCGGCCGAGCGGATCTGGTCGAGGTGACCGACCGGCCGATGTTGGCGACGCCGGGTTACGATTAGTCCCAGATCTTGTCGGTCAGCGGCAGACCGCGGATGTCGCCCGGACCGAGCGGGCGGTCCGGGCGAATTCCGGCCTGCTCCAGCAGCGCGGCGATCTGCCGGGTGTGCTGGGTCGAGTGCCACACGGTCCGCTCAAACATCTCGTGCCGCGAGGTCTCGCCGAAGTAGGTCGGCACCGGGCGGCTGAAATCCTCGTCCTTGACCCGACCCCACCAGGCATCGAAGCGGGCCCGCACGCTCTCACCGAATGCGGCTATCGCCGCGCTCGTCCGCATCTCCACGAGCGGCGCAACGACAAGGCTCTCATAGGTGAGGGTAGCCCCCGTGTCCTCCATGTCGAGATACGCCGTCGGGATCTGGAAGATGTGGTGCATCAGCATGCGATAGGAGCGCGGCCGGTTCGGTAGCTGGACCTCGAGCTTGTCGTCTGGCATCTGCCGCACCAGCCGGATCGCCGTCTCAAGCACATGGTCGTAGCGGGCATGCAGCTCGCCCGGCGAGAGGGCCGGGCCGGTGTTTTCATCGAGTCCTAGGAACTCGACGACATCACCGATGACCTGGGCAAAGACGAAGCGGTCACCGCGCGATACGACCGGCACCGAGCGTGCGCCGAGCCGCCGCAGCTCTTCCAGGCCGCCTTCGTCCGCCAATACATTGCTCGATTGGTACTCGATCCCACGGACCGAGAGGTATTCCTTAACCCTGAGGCAGCTCGTTCAATGCGGCTGCCAAAACACCTTGATCGGTTCGCTCATCCTTCGCCCCTCGACCGTTGTCGGGACGATCCTAGGGCGGGATTTCGGGCTTTGCAACTCGGTGTGCGGCGGGCCTATTCTCTGACCGGATTTCTACCCGAACGGAGGAAGCCATGACTGTTGTGCGGGCGTCGGCGCGAGCTACCAGACGCGGAGCGGCCGAAAACTTCACCGGAGAGGTGTTTCAGGACGAGGTGCTGGTCGGCCAGCCGCCGTCGCGCATGCGTGCGACCGTCGTGTCGTTCACTCCGGGCGCCCGAACCGGCTGGCATTCCCATCCGGTCGGACAGACGCTCTATTGCATTTCCGGCGTAGGACGCATCTGCATCGGCAAGGGCTCGCGCCCACAGGCGATCTATCCAGGCGACACCGTGATGATCCCGCCCGATACGATGCACTGGCACGGCGCCGCCCCCGACCGGCTGTTCAGCCATTTGGCGATGTCGGAAAACGGTGAGCAGGGTCAGGGCACGACCTGGGCCGAGCACGTCAGCGACAGCGATTACAAGATGGAGCCCGCTGCCGCCTGACGGAGGCCGTTCAGCCGAGCGTGCCGGCGGCGCGCAGCGTAGCGATCTCCGCCGGTTCGAGCCATGCGGCGAGGGCTGCCTCGGCGCCATCGCCTCGGCTCGGCGACTGGGGCGGGATCGGCAGATCGGGGGCAGTACGGCTGAAGCGTGGTGCCGGCGCCGGCTGGACGATCCCATCGATCTCGACATAGGTTTGGCGCGCCGCGTTGTGCGGGTGGCGGGGCGCCTCGTCGGTGGTCAACACCGGGGCGAAGCAGGCGTCGGTCCCCTCAAGCAGGCTGCACCATTCCTCGCGTGTCCTGGTCTTGAACAGCGCCGCGAGCCGATCCTGCGCCTCGGACCAATGCTCGCGGTCCATTTGCGGCCGCATCGTCGCCGGGTCGATGTCGAGGCGCCGCAGCAATTCGGCGTAGAACTTGCCCTCGATTGGCGCGATCGAGATCCAGCGCCCGTCGGCGCATTCGTACACGTTGTAGAAATGGGAGCCGGTATCGATGTGGTTGGTGCCGCGCTCGTGCGTCGCGAGCCCCGAGGCGACCATGCCGTGAAAGGCGGTCATCAGCGAGGCGGCGCCGTCGACCATCGCGGCATCGACCACCTGCCCCCGGCCCGAGCGCTGCGCTTCGAGGATGCCGCAGACGATCCCGAAGGCGAGATAGAGGGCGCCGCCGGCGAAATCGCCGATCAGGTTCAACGGCGGGGTCGGCGGCTGACCGCGGCGCCCGAAGGCGTGCAACGCCCCAACCAGCGAGATGTAGTTGATGTCGTGCCCGGCCGCGTGCGCCAGGGGGCCCTCCTGTCCCCAGCCGGTGACCCGGCCGTAGACGAGACGCGTATTGCGTGCGAGGCAATCTTCCGGGCCGAGCCCGAGCCGCTCGGTCACGCCCGGCCGGAATCCCTCGATCAGCGCGTCGGCGCGTTCGACGAGGCGCAAGGCCAGCGCCTTCCCCTTCGCGCTTTTCAGGTCAAGCGCCAAGGCTCGGCGGCCGCGTAGCAAGAGATCGTAACGCAGCTGACGCATGATGCCGAGGTCGCTCGGTTCCGGCCGGTCGATGCGCAAAACGGTGGCGCCGAGATCGGCGAGCAGCATGGCGCACATCGGCCCCGGCCCGATGCCCGTGAATTCCACGACCTTGATGCCGGTGAGCGGTCCCACAACGCGCCTCCCCTTTACACACGCGCGAGCGTGCGTGGTATTGAGCAGTCGGTCAAGCCGGCGCGCTTTCTCGAGGAGATCAGCTCACAATGTCGGGACCGCTTGCGGGCATTCGCGTCGTTGATTTGACTTCGGCGGTATTGGGACCGGTGGCGACGCAGATCCTCGGCGACATGGGGGCGGACGTCATCAAAGTGGAGCCGCCGGAGGGCGACCCGATCCGGCCGCTCGGCCCCTCGCGCCACCCTGGAATGGGGGCATATTTTCTCAATATCAACCGCAACAAGCGCAGCGTCGCGCTCGACCTGAAGCAGCCGGCGGCGCACGAGGCGCTCCTGAAGCTGGTCGAGACGGCGGACGTGTTTGTCCACAACATGCGGCTCGGGGCAGCCGAACGGCTCGGCGTCGACTACCCTTGCGACAGGA
>Ga0209656_10000794_pt1 | contig 20412 bp, 15 predicted proteins | sample BogFormECP12_OM2_FD_188239 | JGI IMG/M metagenome (GOLD analysis project Ga0209656, IMG submission 188239) | Bog forest soil microbial communities from Calvert Island, British Columbia, Canada - ECP12_OM2 (SPAdes) (version 2) | ecosystem: Environmental > Aquatic > Freshwater > Wetlands > Bog ... | reverse complement strand
AGTCCGAGATCAAGCTGGTGGCGAGCGAGGCCAAGGACCGCGGGGTCCCGATCCGCATCGGCGTCAACGCCGGCTCGCTGCACCCCGAGATCGCCAAGCGCTTCGGCGGGGCGACGCCCGAGGCCCTCGTCGAGTCGGCCCGCCTCGAGCTCGCCTATTTCGAGGAGGTGGGCTTCTCGGACGTGAAGATCTCGGTCAAGGCGTCCTCGGTGGCGCTCATGATCGCCGCCTACCGCCTGGCCGCCGAGACCTTCGACCACCCGCTGCACCTCGGGGTGACCGAGGCCGGGCCCCCGCCGGCCGGGCTGGTCAAGGGGACGGCGGGCATCGCCACCCTGCTGGCCGAAGGGATCGGCGACACCATCCGCTACTCGTTGACCGCCGACCCGGTCGAGGAGGCCAAGGCCGGCCGCCAGCTGCTCGAGTCGCTCGGGCTGCGCGAGCGCAAGGGCCTCGACCTCATCGCCTGCCCGTCGTGCGGGCGGGCGCAGGTCGACGTGATCGCCGTGGCCAAGGCGGCCCAGGAGGCCCTGGAGGACCGCAACCTGCCGATCCAGGTGGCCGTCATGGGGTGCGTGGTCAACGGGCCCGGTGAGGCCAGGGGGGCTGACCTCGGCATCGCCGCCGGCAAGCACAAGGGCCACCTGTTCATCAGGGGCCAGATCGTCCGCGTCGTGCCCGAGGACCAGATGGTCGCCGCCCTGGTGACCGAGGCCGAGCGCCTGGTGGCCGAGGGGATCGAGGCCCGGCTGGCCGCCGCCGACCACGGGGCGGCGGCCGAGGCCGAGGCGGACCGACAGGAGCTCCTCGGGGAGGGCGGGGCCGACCCCAACGCCACCGAGGTGACCATCGCCCGGATCCGGCGGCGCCTGGGCGAGCCCGACGACTGACAGCCGGGGTCGCCGGCGGAAGTAGCCTGCGCCTCCGTGCGGATGAGCCGGATGTTGCTGCGGACGCTGCGGGACGATCCGGCCGACGCCGACGCCGCCGGTCACGCCCTGTTGGTCCGGGCCGGCTACGTCCGGCGCCTGGCGTCGGGCGTCTACACCTTCTTGCCCCTCGGCTGGCGGGTGCTGCGCCAGGTCGAAGCGGTGATCCGCCGGGAGCTCGACGCCTTCGGGCTCCAAGAGATGCTGATGCCGGCCCTCAGCCCGCTCGAGCTGTGGGAGCAGAGCGGGCGGGCGGCGCTCTTCGGCCACGAGTCGCTGCCGGCCTTCACGGTCGAAGGCCGCGGCGGGACGTTCGTCCTCGGCCCGACCCACGAGGAGGTGGTCACCGTGACGGTGGGCGCCGAGGTCGACTCCTATCGCCAGCTGCCACAGATCGTCTACCAGATCCAGACCAAGTTCCGCGACGAGCCGCGCCCCCGCTTCGGCCTGATGCGCACCCGCGAGCTGATCATGGCCGACGCCTACTCGTTCGACGCCTCCAAGGACACCATGGGCGTCTCGTACCGCCAGGTGCTCGACGCCTACCTGGCCATCTTCGAACGCCTCCACCTCGACGTCACCCCGGTGGAGGCGCAGTCCGGGGCGATCGGGGGCGACGTCAACCACGAGTTCATGGTCGCCTCGGCGGTGGGGGAGGACCACTTCGTGCGGTGCCCCTCGTGCGGGTACGCCGCCAACATCGAGGCGGCCGAGCGGGCGGTCGCCGTCCCCCGGGCCGAGGGGTCCGAGGACCCGGTCGCCCTGGCCGAGCACCACACGCCCGGGCGGGCCGGCATCGACGACGTGGTCGTCCAGTTCGCCGCCCAGGGGCTCGGCCCGGCCGACTTCTTGAAGTGCCTGGCCGTGCTCGACGACGCCGGCCGGCCGGCCGTCGTACTGGTGCCCGGTGACCGTGAGGTGCGCCTGCCGGCTCGGTGGCGCCTGTTCACCGACGACGACTTCACCGCCCACCCCGAGCTGGTGCGGGGCTACATCGGACCGATGGGGCTCGCCGAGCGCGGCGTCCGGGTGGTGGCCGACGAGTCGGTGCGCCAGCACCCCGGGCCGTGGGCCACCGGGGCCAACCGGACCGACCACCACGTGACCGGGGCCCGCCTCGGCCGGGACTTCACCGTCGACGAGTGGGGGTCCTTCGCCGTGGTGGAGGCGGGGGACCGTTGCCCGCGCTGTGAGGCGCCGCTCGAGCTCGTCCGCTCGGTGGAGGCGGCGCACACCTTCCAGCTCGGGTTGACCTACTCGTCGAAGCTGCCCGGGGCCACGTTCCTCGACGAGCAGGGCCAGGAGTCGCCTCTGTGGATGGGCTGCTACGGGATGGGGGTCAGCCGCCTCCTGGCCGTGCTGGCCGAGGAGCACCACGACGACCGGGGCCTGGTCTGGCCCGACGAGGTGGCCCCGTTCGCCCTGCACCTGGTGGCCGTCGGCGCCGAGCGGAACCCCGACGTGCGCTCGGCGGCCGAGGAGCTCTACGACGGCCTGCTGGCCGACGGGGTGGCCGTCCTCTACGACGACCGGGAGCTCTCGGCCGGGGTCAAGTTCGCCGACGCCGACCTGCTCGGGATCCCGGTCCGGGTCGTCCTCGGGGCCAAGGGCGTGGCCCGGGGGGTGGCCGAGTGGCGGCGGCGCGACGGCGGGGGCGAGCGGGACGTGCCCCTGGCCGTGGCGCGCGCCGAGCTGGCCGGCTGACCGGCCCCGGGGCCGGGGTCGCCCGCTCCTCGTACCGGTCGGCGGCCCGGTTGCTATAATTGCCACGCTGTAATTCCTCCGCTGTCCGGTCTCGAACGCAGGACCTGTGAAAGCGTGGGCCCTGCCCACGCTTTCGTCTTGTACCGGGTCGGACGGCGGTCGCCGGTGGCGACCGAGGTTCGGAAAGACCTCCGGGAAGGGGCGCAGAGGGCCGAGAAGGACGACGCAGACGAGAGGAGGTGCGGCGGGATGTCCGACGAGTTGTACGACATGCTGGCTTCCCTGCTGGCCGACGGCGGTCTCGATCTGGTCGACCTCGAGGTGACCCACAACGAGGTGTCGGTGTTCGTCGACCGGCCCGAGGGCGTCGACCTCGAGGCCCTGGCGTCGGCCAACCGGATCGTCTCGGCGGCGCTCGACGACCTCGACCCGATCCCGGGCCGCTACACCCTCAACGTCTCGTCGCCCGGTCTCGAGCGGCGGCTGCGTCGGCCCGAGCACTTCGCCCGGGCCCGCGGCGAGACGGTGACCGCCCGCACCCGGCCGGGGACCGGCCCGGTCCGGCGGGTGACCGGGGTCCTCACCGGCAGCGACGACACGAGCTTCGTTCTCGAGGGGCCCGAGGTCCCGGGCTCGCCCCTGCACCTCCGCCACGACGAGGTCGAGCGGGCCCGCACGGTCTTCGAATGGGGACCGTCGCCCAAGGGCGGCGCCCGCCCGGCCCGAGCCGGCGGCCCGGGCCCGGCGCCGCGCCGGGGAGCGCCGGGCCCGGCCACCGGCGACGACAGTCACGACGAGAGGGTCACGACGAGATGAGCAAGACGAACTTCGAGTTCCTCGACGCCCTCGGCCAGATCGCCCGAGACAAGGGCATCTCGGTCGACACGCTGCTCGACGCGCTAGCCAACGCGCTGGTGGCGGCGTACAAGCGCCGCCCCGACGCGGCCGAGGAGGCCGTCGTCACCATCGACCCCGACTCGGGCGAGATCCGGGTCTACGGCCAGGAGCTCGACGAGGACGGCAACGTCATCAGGGAGTGGGACGACACCCCGGACGACTTCGGCCGCATCGCCGCCCAGACGGCCAAGCAGGTGATCCTCCAGCGGATCCGCGAGGTCGAGCGGGACATGAAGTACGAGGAGTACGCCGGGCGTGAGGGCGACATCGTGACCGGCATCGTCCAGCAGACCGACAACCGCTACACCCTGCTCGACCTGGGCAAGGTGGAGGCGCTCCTGCCCCAGGCCGAGCAGGTCTCCTACGAGCGCTACGAGCACGGGGCGCGCCTCAAGGCCTACATCGTCGAGGTCCGCAAGACGACCAAGGGACCCCAGATCGTGGTGAGCCGGACCCACCCGGGGCTCATCAAGCGCCTCTTCGAGCTCGAGGTGCCCGAGATCTCCTCGGGCGTCGTCGAGATCAAGGCGGCGGCGCGCGAGCCCGGCCACCGGACGAAGATCGCCGTGTGGTCGAACGACCCCAACGTCGACCCGGTGGGCGCCTGCGTGGGCGCCCGGGGGTCCCGGGTGCGGATGGTCACCAACGAGCTGCGCGGCGAGCGGGTCGACGTGGTGCCCTTCTCCGACGACCCGGTCGAGCTCATCCAGAACGCCCTGGCCCCGGCGCGGGTGCGCGAGGTCCGCCTCGACGACGAGACCGGGACGGCCACGGTGATCGTGAGCGACTACCAGCTGTCGCTGGCCATCGGCAAGGAGGGGCAGAACGCCCGTCTGGCCGCCCGCCTGACCGGCTGGCGGATCGACATCAAGAGCGAGACCCAGCTCGAAGAGGAAGAGTCGGGGTACGCCGGCCAGGAGTGGGCCGAGGGCGAGTGGGTCGAGAACGAGGCCGGCGAGATGGTGTGGCGCCCGGCCGAGGGCGGCGAGGACATCTCGGCCGCCCAGTGGACGACGGCCGCCGAGGAGCCCGGGGCGACGGCACCGCCGGACCGGGACGGTGCCCCGGTGGCGGCCCCCGGTGAGGCCCCGGCCCCGGCGGCCGACGAACCGGTGCCCCCGGAGGGGGCGGCCGCCGAGCCCGAGCGGTCCGCCCAGCCGGCCGGGGAGACGTCGGGGGGCGGGGCATAGGCCCGGTCCGGACCTGCGTCGGCTGCCGGCGGCGGGCGCCGGCCGACGAGCTGGTCCGGGTGGTCCGACGGCCCGACGGGCACCTGGCGGCCGGGCGGGACCTGGCCGGTCGCGGGGCCTGGCTCTGCCGCTCCCGGCCCGAATGCCTCGAGGCGGCCCTGCGCCGGGGGGCGTTCGGCCGGGCGCTGCGCGCCGAGCTCGAGCCGGGGGCGGCCGACGAGCTGCGCCGGGCGCTGTTCGCGCCGGGGACGACGCCGGGCGGCGGACCCGGCCCGGCCGGCTCCGAGGGCAGGCGGCGGGTGGAGGAACGGCCCGCTTGATGTGGGAGGATGGAGAAGCTAACGGCCTGAGGGCCGTCCGAGCGCACGAAGGATGTTGAGGACCACTTGGCAAAGAAGATCCGCGTCTACGAGCTGGCTCGTGAGCTGGGGCTGACCAACAAGGAGGCCCTCGACCTCTGCCTGGCCCTCGGCATCGGCGTGAAGAGCCACTCCTCGTCGATCGAGGACGCCCAGGCCGACCGGGTCCGCCGAAAGGCCGACGCCGAGGGCCTGCGCCGCGACGTGTCACCCCCCGAGCCGGCCAGCGGGCGCGCCGCCAAGGCGACGGCCGAGACGCCCGCCCCCCGGGCCACCGAGGACCGCAGCGAGGTGCCCGGTCGCCGGGTCGTCTCCTCCCGGGGCTCGACCACCGTGGCCCCGGCCCCCGAGCGCCCGGCGGCCCGACCGGCGGCGACCGAGCGCCCGGTGGCCCCGGCCCCCGAGCGCCCGGCGGACCGACCGGCGGCGACCGAGCGTCCCTCCACCCCGCCCCCCGAGCGCCCGGCGGCCCGACCGGCGGCGACCGAGCGCCCGGCGGCCCCCGCCCCCGAGCGCCCGGCGGCGACCGAGCGTCCGGTGGCCCCGGTCCCCGAGCGCCCGGCGGCCCGACCGGCGGCGGCCGAGCGCCCGCCCAGCACCGCGCCACCCCCTCGACCCGACATCGACCGCCCGACGACCGAGCGGCCGCGCCCCGAGCGCCCGGCCGAGACGGGCGGTCCGCCGGCGCGCGTCGACCGCCCGGCTGCCGCCGCCACCGGCGCCCCGACGAGCCCGGCCGCGCCGCCGGCCGACGGCGCCGCCCCGGCCCGCACCCGGCCGCCGGTCAGCCCGACCGGCCGAGCCATCCCGCCGCCCCCGGGCCGTACCCCGATGAGCCAGAGCGGACGACCGATCCCGCCCCCTCCGGGGATGGGCGGTCGCCGTCCGCCCCCGCCGTCGTCGACCCGCCCGGCCGGCGGGAGCGGGTACCCGCAGCGCTCGGGCGGGAGGCCCGCCCCCTCGGGGGCCGGGCGACCGAGCGGAGGCGGCGGCTTCGGTGGCCGACCGTCGGGCGGCGGGTTCGGCGGCCGGGCCGGAGGGGCCGGACCGGTCGGGGGAGGACCGCCGGCCGGTCGTGGAGGGGTCGCCGGACGCGGCCGTCCGCCCCAGCGGCGGAGCCGTCGACGCCGGCGCAACCTCGAGGAGCTCGAGCCGACCCAGCTCACCACGTACACCCCGTCGACCGCCCCGGTCCCCGAGGGCGAGATCATCGTCGAACGGGGCTCGACGGCGCGCGACCTCGGACCCAAGCTGAACCGCTCGGCCGGCGACGTGATCCGGTTCCTCCTCCTCCAAGGCGAGATGGTGACCGCCACCCAGTCCCTCACCGACGACATGATCGAGCTGTTCGCGGCCGAGCTCGGCGCCGAGGTCCGACTGGTCGACCCTGGCGAGGAGCAGGAGGCCGAGCTGCTGGCCCGCTTCTTCGAGGAGGACGACGAGGAGGAGGAGCAGGACCTGCGGCCCCGTCCGCCGGTGGTCACCGTCATGGGCCACGTCGACCACGGCAAGACGCTGCTCTTGGACCGGATCCGGTCGACCGACGTGGTGGCCGGCGAGGCCGGCGGCATCACCCAGCACATCGGCGCCTACCAGGTGTCCTGGCAGGACCACCTCATCACGTTCATCGACACCCCGGGCCACGAGGCGTTCACCGCCATGCGCGCCCGGGGCGCTCGGATCACCGACGTGGTGGTCCTGGTCGTGGCGGCCGACGACGGGGTCATGCCGCAGACGGTCGAGGCCATCGACCACGCCCGGGCGGCCGACGTCCCGATCATCGTGGCCGTGAACAAGATCGACCGCCCCGACGCCAACCCCGAGCGGGTCCTCCAGCAGCTGTCCGAGCGTGGCCTGGTGCCCGAGCAGTGGGGGGGCGACACGATCACCGTGCCGGTCTCGGCGTTGACCGGCGAGGGCATCGACCAGCTGCTGGAGCAGCTCGTCTTGGTGGCCGAGGTCGAAGAGCTCCAGTCCAGCCCGGAGGGCCGGGCCCGCGGCACCGTGCTCGAGGCCAACCTCGAGGACGGTCGGGGGCCGGTGGCCACGGTCATCGTCCAGTCCGGGACGCTGCGGGTGAGCGACCCGCTCGTGGCCGGGTCCGCCTGGGGCAAGGTCCGGGCGCTGGTCGACGACCACGGCGACCACGTGAAAGAGGCCCTGCCGTCGATGCCGGTCCAGGTGCTCGGGTTCTCCGAGCCGCCCCAGGCCGGCGACGAGCTTCGGGTGGCCAAGGACCTCTCGACGGCGCGCACCCTGGGCGAGGCCCGGGCCCAGCGGTTCCGCCTCTCCGGGCACCTGCCGGCCCCGTCGGCCGCCACCGGGGCCCGGCTCGAGGACCTCTTCGAGCAGATCCAACGGGGCGAGACGGCCACCCTCAACCTGGTGCTCAAGGCCGACGTGCAGGGCTCGCTCGAGGCGGTCACCGAGAGCCTGCGCAAGCTCGAGCGCGAGGACGTGAAGCTGAGCTTCGTCCACCGAGGCGTCGGCGGGATCACCGAGAACGACGTCCAGCTGGCCCGGGCCTCCAACGCCACCATCATCGGGTTCAACGTCCGGCCCGACCGCCGCTCGCGCGAGATGGCCGAGGTCGGCAACGTCGAGATCCGGACCTACGAGATCATCTACAAGCTGCTCGAGGACATCGAGGCGGCCATGCTCGGCATGCTCTCACCCGAGTTCGAAGAGGTGATCACCGGTGAGGCCGAGGTCCGCCAGGTGTTCCGGATCCCCCGGGTGGGGGCGGTCGCCGGGTGCATGGTGCGCAACGGGACGATCACCCGGGGCTCGAAGGTCCGGTTCCTGCGCGACGGCGTCATCATCTGGCGAGGCACGATCAACACCCTGCGTCGCTTCAAGGAGGACGTCCGGGAGGTCCAGGCCGGGTTCGAGTGCGGCATCGGGCTCTCGGACTTCCAGGACCTGAAGGAGGGCGACATCATCGAGACCTTCGAGGAGCGCGAGATCCCGAGGACCTGAGGTACCGGACCCGACCCATGTCGACCGGCCGCCACCGATCACGCGCCGAGACCCGCAGCGCGGCGCGCTACCCGCGTGCCCTGCGGGTCAACGAGGTGCTGCGCCAGGTGGTGGCCGAGGAGATCGAGCGGCTGGCCGACGCCGACGAGCGCCTCCGCCTGGTCACGGTGACCGCCGTCGACACCGCCCCGGACCTGCGCAACGCCACGGTGTACCTCGGCACGCTCGAGGCCGAGGCGGCCGACGCGCTCGAGGAGCGCCGGACCCAGCTGCAGCGCACGGTGGCCGGGCAGGTGCGGATGAAGCGCACGCCGCGCCTGGCCTTCGCCGCCGACCCGGCGGTCTCGGCCGGGGCCCGGGTCGAGGCGGTCCTGCGCCGGCTGGGCCAGCCGCCCGCCGAGGACGAGGAGCCCGACCGGTGAACGCGGCCGGCCGGCCCCCGTCGCCGGCCGGCCTGGCGGTCGTCGACAAGCCGGCCGGCTGGACCTCCCACGACGTGGTGGCCCGGTGCCGGAAGGTCTTCGCCCAGCGCCGGGTCGGCCACGCCGGCACCCTCGACCCCGACGCCACCGGGGTGCTGCTGGTCGGGGTCGGCCGGGCCACCCGCCTGTTGCGCTTCTTGACCGCCCTGCCCAAGACGTACGTGGCCGAGGTCGTCCTCGGGACCGCCACCTCGACGCTCGACGCCTCGGGGGAGGTCGTCGGGCGGTTCGACATGGACGGCGTGACCCTCGAGCAGGTCCGGGCGGCGGCCGCCGGGCTGACCGGCGACATCCTCCAGGTCCCGCCGATGGTCTCGGCGGTCAAGGTGGGGGGCCAGCGGCTGCACCGCCTGGCCCGCCAGGGCATCGAGGTCGAGCGGTCGCCCCGCCCGGTCACCGTGTACCGGTTCGCCGTCGACGCCGGCGACGAGCCGGGGGTCGTGCGCATCGAGGTGGAGTGCTCGTCGGGGACCTACGTCCGGGTGCTGGCGGCCGACCTCGGCACCGCCCTCGGCGGCGGTGCCCACCTGCGGGCCCTGCGGCGCACCCGCATCGGGTCGTTCGTCGCCGCCGAGGCCCACCCGGTCGACGCCCTCGAGCCGAGCGATCTCCTGGCTCCGGCCGAGGCGCTGCGCGACCTCGATTCGGTCACCGTCGACGCCGAGATGGAGGCGCTGATCGCCCGCGGGCTTCCCCTCGACCGCGTCTCGCTCGGCGCCGGCGGGGAGGGGCCGTGGGCGCTGGTCGACGGGTCGGACCGGCTGCTCGCCGTCTACGAGGCGACCGAGACCGACCGGGTCCGACCGGCCGTGGTGCTGGTCGGACCCTGAGCGGGTCGGCGCCACGCGGTCGAGGTCGACCGCCGGGGCGGGGTGGCCCGTCTAACCTCGGCGGCAATGGAGGTGGTGGCGCCCGACCAGTGTGAACCGCCGGCCGGGGGCTCGGCCGTGACCATCGGCGCCTACGACGGGGTGCACCGTGGGCACCGGGCGCTGCTGGCCCGGCTGGGCGCCGACGCGGCGGCCCGCGGGCTGGACCGGGTGGTGGTCACCTTCGACCGGCACCCGGCCACCGTGGTGCGGCCCGAGTCGGCCCCCAAGCAGCTGACCGACCTCGACCAGAAGCTCGAGCTGCTGGCCGACTGCGGGATCGACCGGACCGTGGTCGTGCGCTTCGACCGCCAGCGGGCCGACGAGACGGCCGAGGAGTTCGTCGACGAGATCCTGGTGCGGGCGCTGCGGGCCCGGCTGGTGGTGGTGGGGGAGGACTTCCACTTCGGGCACGGGCGCAAGGGCAACGTGCCGCTCCTGCGCGACCTCGGCGCCTCCTTGGGCTTCGAGGTCGACGGGGTCACCCTGTCGGGGACCCCCGAGGGCGTCATCTCGTCGACCCGCATCCGCCGGCTGGTGGCGAACGGCGACGTCACGGCGGCCGCCGCGCTGCTCGGGCGGTGGCACGAGGTCCGGGGCCCGGTCGTCCACGGGGACGGGCGGGGGGCCATCGAGCTCGGGTGCCCGACCGCCAACCTCGAGGTGCCACCCGAGATCGCCCTCCCGGGCGACGGGGTCTACGCCGGCTGGTACCGGCGACCCGACGGGTCCGAGCACTCCGCCGCCGTCTCGGTCGGGCGCCGGCCGACCTTCCACGTCGACGCCCCCCCGATCGTCGAGGCCCACCTGATCGGGTTCGACGGCGACCTCTACGGCGAGCCGGCCCGGGTGTGCTTCGTGGCCCGCCTGCGCCCGGAGCGCCGCTTCGACTCGGTCGAGGAGCTGGTGGCTCAGATGCGCCGCGACGTGGACGAGGCCCGGGACCTCCTGGCCCGCCGCCCGGCGGTGCCCGACCTCCCCTAGCCGGGTCCGGCCGTGGCCCCGGCCGGGCGACCGGTCAGTTGGGCCAGGAGAGCGCCCAGCCGCCGTTGACGCCGGAGTTGGTCAGCGGGGTGCGGACGAAGTAGGCGTTGCAGCTGGCCCAGACCGTCCCCGGGGTGGTGGCGGCGTAGTACACGCCGGGCAGCGTGTCGTACTGGGCGGTACTGAGCCCGTCGGCCGTGTTCACCCCGGCCGCCTCCAGGTTGTCCTCGGCGTACCAGCACCGCCCGTCGGGCGTCTCGGCGGTGAAGACGACGACGACGCCGTTCGGGCTGACCCGCACCGACAGGTCGGTGGGGGTCGAGCTGTAGACGTCGTCGGGAGGGGCCGTCCCCGACACGAAGGTCAGCTCGGGCTCGGCCGCGCCCAGCTGGGCGGTGATGCCGACCGTCGGGTAGGCGCCCGACGTGACGTAGAGGGCCTTGGCCGAGATCACGGCGTTCGTCAGGTTCGACTGGATCGTGCGGTACTGGGCCCCCTTCTGGGACCCGAGGAAGGTGGGGATGGCGATCGCCATCAAGATGGCCATGATCAGCAGGACCACCATCAGTTCGATCAGGGTGAAGCCGGCCTCGAGGTCCTCGTCGGCCCGGCGCCCGTCGCCCGGTTCTCGGTGTGGGTCGTGGAGCCGATCCGCCTTCGGCATCCGCATATGACGGGTCCCCCTCGCGCAACGGCGACGTCCGTGCTGCCGGCCTGGCCGGAGTCCCGCACACCCCCGCCGCCGCCACGATACGACCCCGGGGTCGCGCGAACGTGCCCCACCCATGGGTCGATTGGGCTATTCGCCCTAGGCCGAATGCGCGATTTCGCCCGTCCGGACGGCCGACGCGGCCCCCGGCCCCGCCACGGCGCGCCCGGCGCCACGCCGGCGCTTCGGGCCCGGTCCTCGTGACGGGGGGAGAACGGTCAGTTGGGCCAGGAGAGCGCCCAGCCGTTGTTGACGCCCGAGTTGGTGAGCGGCGTACGCACGAAGTTGGCGTTGCAGTAGCCCCAGACCGTCCCCGGGGTGGTGGCGGCGTAGTAGACGCCGGGCAGGGTGTCGTAGTGGGTGGTGCTCAGGCCGTCGGCCGTGTTGACCCCGGCCGCCTCCACGTTGTCCTCGGCGTACCAGCAGCGTCCGTCGGGGGTCTGGGCGGTGAACACGATCACCGTCCCGCTGGCGGTGCTCACGAGCACCGAGAGGTTGGTCGGGTTGGCGCTGTGGACGTCGCCCGAAGGTCCGGTCCCGACGACGAAGCTCAGCTCGGGCTCGGCCGCGCCCAGCTGGGCGGTGATGCCGACCGTCGGGTAGGAGCCCGACGTGGCGTAGAGGGCCTTGGCCGAGATGATGGCGTTGGTCAGGTTCGACTGGACGCTGCGGTACTGGGCACCGGTCCGGGACCCGAGGAAGGTCGGGATGGCGATGGCCATCAAGATGGCCATGATCAGCAGCACGACCATCAGCTCGATCAGGGTGAAGCCAGTCTCGGCGCCCTCCTCGGCGCGCCGGGCGAGCCCGCTCATCACGCGCTGGAGCCGATCCGCCGACGGCATCCGCATCCTCGGTCCCCCTCGACGTCATCCGCCGGTCGGGCGCGGGCCCCGCCGGGCCCCGCCGGGACCTACCCTACGGCCCTCACCTGGGCTGACGGGGCCAGATCGGTCGCCCGTTTGGGTCATTTCGGATGGGCCGAATGCCCGAATTCGGCCTGACGCGAACAGGGCATGGCCCGGTCGGCCCGGCCGGCCCGCCCCGCCGCCGGCCGACCCGGTCGATCCTGCTATCGTGGGACCTGACCAGGGACGTCTTCTTGGTCACCACGTGGTGTGCGTACCCGCTCCCGCGGACCCGGCCCGGCCGGGCCGCTCCCCGGACCGGGCCACCGGCCCCACCCGAATCCCTGAGGTCATCTGGTACATGCCCGAGAAGCAGGCCATCATCGACGAGCACCGTCTCCACGACACCGACACCGGGTCGCCGGAGGTGCAGATCGCGCTGCTGACCGACCGCATCTCGCACCTGACCGAGCACCTCAAGGTGCACAAGGGGGACCACCACACCCGGCGAGGTCTGATGAAGCTCATCGGGCACCGCCGCCGGCTCCTCGACTACGTCCGCAAGAACGACGTCGAGCGGTACCGGACCATCATCGGGCGCCTCGGCATCCGCCGCTAGCGCCCGACCGCAGCACCTCCGCCCGGCCCGACGGCCGGGCGGTTGCACATTGAGACGGGCACGACGACACGTCGGCTGCCAGTCGCCGGTCACCTTCCCCGGCCGGGGCCACCGGCCACCAGGTCGGGGGTGAGGTGGTCGACCACTGGGAACCGGCCGGGTGGTGCCCCTGAACACGAGGAGCACCATGGCTGACGCCATCACGGTCTCGGGGCCGATCTCGGGCACCGACCGAACCCTGTCCTTCGAGACGGGGAAACTGGCCAAACTGGCCGACGGGGCCGTCGTCGGCCGCATCGGCGACACCGTCCTCCTGGCGACCGCCACGGCGGCCCGCTCGGTCCGGGAGGGCACCGACTTCTTCCCGCTCACCGTCGACATCGAGGAGCGGGCCTACGCGGCGGGCAAGATCCCCGGCTCGTTCTTCCGCCGGGAAGGTAAGGCCTCCGACCAGGCCATCTTGACCTGCCGGCTCATCGACCGCCCGCTGCGGCCCTCGTTCCCCAAGGGGTTTCGCAACGAGATCCACGTCGTCGGGACGATCTTCGGCGCCGACCAGGTGAACCCGCACGACGTGCTGGCCATCAACGCCGCCTCGGCCGCCCTCATGGTCTCGGGCATCCCCTTCGACGGCCCGATCGGCGCCGTGCGGGTGGCCTACACGACCGAGGGCACCTGGATCCCGCACCCGACCTACCAGGAGGGCGACGCCGGCACCTTCGAGCTGGTGGTGGCCGGCCGGGCCCTCTCCGAGGACGAGGACGCCGAGATCGCCATCATGATGGTCGAGGCCGGCGGGACCGAGCACTCGTGGGACTTCTACGAGGCGGGCGCGCCCAAGGTGACCGAGGAGGTCCTGGCCGAGGGGCTCGAGGCGGCCAAGACCTGGATCCGCGAGTCGATCGTCCTCCAGCGCCAGCTGGTGGCCGACGTCAGCGCCACCCGGGGGCCGATCGTGCCCATCGAGTTCGACACGTTCGTCGACTTCTCCGACGAGGTGGCCGACCGGGTGGAGGCGGTGGGCGGCGAGCGCCTGGCCATGGCCAACACCATCACCGCCAAGGCGCCGCGCAACGCGGCGCTCGACGAGGCCACGGCGGCCATCGTGGCCGAGCTCTCGGGCGAGTTCCCCGACCGTGAGCGCGAGATCAAGGCGGCGGTGCGGGCGCTCACCAAGAAGCTCGTCCGCCGGCGCATCGTCGACGAGGGCGTGCGCATCGACGGCCGGGGTACGGCCGACATCCGGCCGCTCACCGCCGAGGTCGACCTGTTCCCGACGGCCCACGGCTCGGCCCTCTTCGAGCGGGGCGAGACCCAGGTGGTCAACGTCACCACGCTCGGGATGCCGCGCATGAACCAGCTCCTCGACACGATCAGCCCCGAGGAGCACAAGCGGTACATGCACCACTACAACTTCCCGCCGTTCTCGACCGGCGAGACCGGGTTCATGCGGGGCCCCAAGCGCCGGGAGATCGGCCACGGCCTGCTCGCCGAGCGGGCGCTGCTCCCGGTGGTCCCCCACCAAGAGGAGTTCCCCTACACCCTGCGGCTCGTCTCCGACGTCCTGACCTCCAACGGGTCGACCTCGATGGCCTCGGTCTGCGGGTCCTCCCTGTCGCTCATGGCGGCCGGGGTCCCGATCAAGGCGCCGGTGGCCGGGATCGCCATGGGCCTCGTCTACGACGGGGGCAACTACGTGACGCTGACCGACATCCTCGGTGCCGAGGACGCCTTCGGGGACATGGACTTCAAGGTGGCCGGGACGGCCGAGGCGGTGACCGCGCTCCAGCTCGACACGAAGATCGACGGTCTGCCGGCCGACGTGCTGGCCCAGGCGCTGCGCCAGGCCAAGGAGGCCCGACTCACGATCCTGGACGTGATGCGCGGCGCCATCGCCGCCCCCCGCTCCGAGGTGGCCGCCAGCGCCCCCAAGATCGTCTCGATGGAGATCCCGATCGACAAGATCGGCGAGGTCATCGGGCCCAAGGGCAAGGTCATCAACTCCCTCCAGCAGGAGACCGGCGCCGACATCGCCGTCGACGACGACGGCACGGTGGGCACGGTCACGATCGGCGCCACCGACTCGGGGGCCGTCGAGGAGGCCCGCCGGAGGATCGCCCTCATCCTGGACCCCCCGACCGCCGAGGTCGGGGCGATCTACGCCGGCAAAGTGGTCAACGTGACCAAGTTCGGCGCCTTCGTGAACGTCCTTCCCGGGCGCGACGGCCTGCTCCACATCTCGAAGCTCTCCCCGCTGGCCGGGGGCAAGCGGGTCGGCCAGGTCGAGGACGTCCTGACCCTCGGCCAGGCGGTCGAGGTCCGGGTGGACGACATCGACCCGCAGGGCAAGGTCTCGCTGTCGCTGGCCAATGCGCCCGAGGTCGACGCGGGCGACGGTGGCGAGCACGGGTCGGCGCGGTCCCGGGAGCCCAGGCCGTCGTCGGCCGCCCCGGCCGGCACGGTCTCCTTCGAGGACGCCTTCGAGAAGGAGCTCGTCGCCGACCTGGGCGACCTCGGTCCGGGGGCGCCGGCCGGAGGCGGGGGATCGCGGGGCGAGGGTGACGGCGAGCGGCGCCGTCCGAGGTCCCGCACCCGGCGCCGTTGAGCCGCGGGGCCGTACTCTCGACCATCGGGACCGAGACGCTACCGTCGGGCATCCGCCTGGCCACCGAGGCCATGGCGGACGTCCGGTCGGTCTGCGTCGGGTTCTGGGTGGGCACCGGGTCGCGAGACGAGCCGGTCGAGCTGGCCGGCGCCTCGCACTTCCTCGAGCACCTCTTGTTCAAGGGCACGTCGACGCGCAGCGCAGCCGACATCGCCGAGGCGCTCGACGAGGTCGGCGGGGACTGCAACGCGTACACCACCAAGGAGTACACCGCCTTCTACGTGCGCCTGCTGGCCGAGCACCTGCCGCTCGGGCTCGACATCCTGAGCGAGATCATGTGGGACCCGGCCCTGGCGCCCGAGGACGTCGACGCCGAGCGAGCCGTCATCCTCGACGAGATCCTGATGCACGCCGACGAGCCGGCCGACGTGGCCGCCGAGCGGTCGACGGCCGCCCTGTTCCCCGGCCACCCGCTCGGACGCGACACCCTCGGCAGCCCCGAGAGCGTCGGCGTGACCCGGGCCGACCAGATCCGGACGTTCTTCGAACACCACTACCGCCCGGCCAACATCGTCGTCTCGGTGGCCGGGGACTGCGACCACGAGCACGTGGCGGCCGAGGTCGAGCGGCGCTTCGCCGGGCGCCCGGGCGGGACGGCGCCGGTCCGCCAGGCCCCCGAGGGCCCGCCCGAGCCGCTGGTCGTCGTGCGCAAGGACACCGAGCAGGCCCACCTGGTGCTGGCCGTCCAGTCGGTGTCTCGCCACGACCCGACCCGGTGGGCGCTGGCCGTCCTCAACCACGTGCTCGGGGGCGGGCTCTCGAGCCGCCTCTTCCAGAAGATCCGCGAGGAGCGCGGCCTGGCCTACTCGGTGGGGTCCGAGCGGACCGGCTTCGCCGACGCCGGGTCGCTCGGGGTCCACGTGGGCACCGCGCCCGAGCACGTCGACGAGGTGCTGCGCATCGTGACCGGCGAGCTCGAGCTGATCGGGGAGACCGGGGTGACCCCCCGCGAGCTGGCGGTGGCCAAGGGCAACCTGCGGGCCGAGGCCGTGCTGGCCAACGAGGACTCGGGAGCCCGCATGAGCCGCCTCGGCTCGAGCCTGCTCCTCCACGGCGAGGTGCGCACGGTCGACCAGCTGCTGGCGCGCATCGACGAGGTCGAGCTCGAGCACGTGCACGAGGCGGCGCGGCGGTTGGCGGAGAGCCGGCGCACGCTGGCCGCGGTGGGGCCGTTCGACCCGGAGGCCTTCGACCCGGCGACGCTGGGACTGACCGCACCGGCCGGCTGACCTCGGGTGTCCGTGACCGGCGAGGCCGCCGTTTCGCCCGGCGCGCCGGCCCCGTCGCCGGACCGCCCGGCCGCCCGGCGGGGGCGCCTCTCCCGGGGTGACCGGCGGGCCGTCGCCGTCCTCGTCGGCGTCCCCCTGGTCGTCTTCGTCCTGCCCGCCCTGGCCGGGCACCCGGCCCTGGCCGGCGACAACCTGCTCCAGAGCTTCCCGTTGCGGGCCCTCTCGGGCGACCAGCTCCGCCAGGGGCACCTGCCGCTGTGGAACCCGCTCATCTGGTCGGGCAACCCGCTGCTGGGCGGGCTCAACGCCGGGGCCCTCTACCCGGGGACCTTCGCCTTCGCCGTCCTCGGGCCGGTGGCCGCCTGGGTCCTCAACCTCGTCGTGACGTACTGGGTGGCCGGGCTCGGGTGCTACGGGTTGCTCCGCAACTACCGGGTGCGCCCGCTCGGGGCCGGGCTCGGGGCGGCCACCTTCGCCTTCACCGGGGCCATGGTGGCCCAGATGCCGCACCTTCCGATCGTCCAGGGGTGGGCCTGGGTGCCGCTCCTCGTCCTGGCCGAGCTGCGGATGGCCGCCGCCCTCCTCGGCGTGGCCCCGGGGATCGACGGCCCGAGGGCCGTCCCGAGGCGCTCGCCGTGGCCCTCGACCCTGGCCCTGGCGGCCACCGGCGGGCTCATCTTGTTGACCGGGGAGCCCCGGGGCATGGCCGAGGCCGAGCTGGTGGCGCTGGTCGTCACCGTGTGGGTGGTGGGCCGGCCCTACGCCGGCCTCGGGGTGGACGTCGCCCGCCGGGCCCGCTTCGTCGGCCAGCTGGCCGTGGCCGCCGTGTGGGCGGTGGCCCTCGGGGCGGCCCAGCTCGTCCCGGGCTGGTCGTTCATCGCCACCACCGAGCGGGCCAGCGCCACGCTGACCTTCTTCGGGTCGGGGTCGCTCGCCCCCAAGTGGTCGGCCCTCCTCTTCGTCCCCGAGATCTTCGGCGGCGACGGCATCGCCCACATGCCGATCTTCTTCGCCACCTACAACCTGCCCGAGGTGACCGGGTACGTCGGGCTCCTCCCGCTGGCCGCCGCCCTGGCCCTCCTCACCCGGTCGCTCGGGCGCCGGCGCGACCGCCGCGCCTCGGACTGGGGGGTCTGGCTGGTCCTCCTGGTGGTCGGGCTGCTCGCCACTTTCGGCACCTACACGGTGTTCGGCGGGGCGTTCTTCCACCTCCCGCTCTTCAACAAGACGCGCCTGCAGAGCCGGAACCTGGGCATCGTCGACCTGTCGCTGGCCGTGCTGCTCGGGTTCTGGGTCGACCGGCTCGTCCACGGGTCGCCCGCCGCCGCCTCGGTCACCGGGTGGCGCCGGTGGGTGACGGCCGCCCCGGCCGTGCTCGCCGCCGCGCTCTGCCTGTTCGGGTTGGCGATCCCCCGCCTCGAGCAGGTGGCCCTCGACACGCCCCAGTACCTGGCCGGCATGGGGGGGTTGCTGCGCCCGTGGTTCGGGCTGCAGCTGGCGGTGGCCGTCGCCGTCCTCGCCCTCATCCTCGCCTGGCCGCGCCTGGCCGCCGTCACCGCCCGCCGCCTCCTCGTCGGGGTGGTGACGGCCGACATCGTGATCTTCACCGCCGTCGCCTCGACCGGGCTCAACGCCGGGCGGGGTCCCACGTACGTCCCGTCCAGCGCGCTGGCCCGGGCCGTCCTCGGGACCGACGGCCGCTTCGGCTTCTACGACACGACGGCGCTGTCGGTCAACGAGCTCGACGCCATCGGCCAGCCCGACCTGAACGCGTTCACCGGGCTCCCGAGCGTCGGCGGGTACGGCTCCACCGTCTCGGGCGCCTACGGCACGGTGACCGGCGCCCACACCCTCGAGACCCTCGACCCGTGCGCCCTGGCCCGGGGCGTGTTCGACCCGCTCCGTCTGGCCACCGTCCTCACGCTGCCCGAATTCCTGGCTCCGGCCATCCTCACCAACGGCACCGTGGTGACCCCACCCCCGCCCAACCCCCCGACGTCGCCGCCCGGCCAGGTGTGTCGCGCCCCGGCCCCCGGGGCGGGGGGGACCCGGACCCTCTACCTGGGCCAGGTGCTCGACCTGACCGGGGCCCGACTGGTCGGGGCGGCCGGGACCCCGCCGGTCGTCGGGGTGCTGACCGCCACCGGCGGCGTTCGCGTCCCGGGCGAGACGGTGCGACCGGTCCCCGGTGGGTGGTCGGTCGCCTTCGCCGCCCCGGTGCGGGCGGCCGGCCTGGTCGTCACCGGGGCGCAGGCGCCGGTGAGCGACACCTCGTCGGCGACGGCCGTCGGCGGCGACCGGTTCGTCTTCAGCGGGCCGATGCAGGACGCCCTCGGGGTGCGGGGGTGGCGCTACCGGGGCCAGTGGAAGAACTACGCCCGCTTCGCCCGCCCGGTCCGCCCGCCGGTGTGGGTGCAGGGCGGACCGGGGGCAGCCCGGGTCGACCAGCAGTCGACGACCGACTGGGGCAGCCAGACCGACCGCCTGGACGCGCCCCGGGCCGTCACCGTCGTGCGCAGCGAGGCGTACGCGCCGGGCTGGCGGGTCGAGGCGGTGCCGGTCGGCGGTGGCTCGGCGCGCTCGCTCCCGGTGGTGCCCGACGGTCTGGTCCAGGCGGTGCGGGTCCCGGCCGGACGATGGACGCTGACCTTCACCTACGGCCCGACGGCGGCCACCGTCGGCGTGGCCCTGTCGGCGGCCGCCGTGGTGGCGATGGCCGTCGCCGGGGCGGTCATCGGGTGGCGGCGCCGGCGCGTTCGGGCCGCCGGACCGCCGAACGGCGTCCCGGACCGCCGATAGGGTGCAGCGATGATCAGGGTGGGCGTGGTCGGGGCCGGCGGGCGCATGGGCCAGGAGGTCTGCCGGGCCGTCATCGGGGCCGAGGGCCTCGAGCTGGTGGCGGCGGTGGACCCCCGCACCGTCGGCATCGACCTGCGCCAGGTGGTCGGCGGGGACGTGCCGTCGATCCAGATGGCCGGCGAGCTGGCCGCCGTCGGCGACGGCGCCCTCGACGTGGCCGTCGACTTCACCGAGGCGGCGGCGGCCCGCCACAACCTCGAGTGGTGCGCCGCCCACGGCGTCCATGCGGTGGTCGGGACGACCGGGCTCTCCGAGGAGGACGTCGAGGCGGCCGGCGCCCTCTTCGACGGTTCGTCGGCCAACGCCGTCATCGCCTCCAACTTCGCCATCGGGGCGGTGCTCCTCATGCGCCTGTGCGAGCTGGCGGCGCCGTTCATGGACGGGGTCGAGATCATCGAGCTCCACCACGACGCCAAGCGCGACGCCCCGTCGGGCACCGCCATGCAGACGGCCGAGCGGATCGCCGCCGCCCGGCGCCGGGCCGGGAACCGGCCGTTCTCGGCCGACCCGACCCGGCTGGTGGTCCTCGAGGGCGCCCGGGGCGGCCAGGGCCCCGAGGGGGTGCGGGTCCACTCGGTGCGACTGCCCGGGCTCGTCGCCCACCAGGAGGTCATCTTCGGGGCGGCCGGCCAGAGCCTGACCGTCCGCCACGACGCCTACGACCGCACGTCGTTCATGGCCGGGGTCCTCCTCGCCGTCCGCCAGGTCGGCCACCGCCCGGGGCTGACCGTCGGGCTGGACGCGCTGCTCGGGTTCTGAGCGGGGTGCCGTGAACCCCGCCGCCCGCCGGGAGGCCGTCCGCCAGGGCATCCTCGAGGCCACCTACGAGTGCGTCGCCCGGTGGGGGCTGTCCAAGACCACGGTGGCCGACGCCGCCCGCCAGGCGGGCGTGTCGCGGGCGACCGTCTACCGGTACTTCCCGGCCGGGCGCGAGGAGCTCCTGCGGGCCGTCGTGGCCTGGGAGCAGCTGGCCTTCTTCGCCCGCCTCTACGAGGAGGTCCGGTCGGCCGAGTCCCTCGAGGAGGTGATGGAGCGGGGCCTGCCGTTCGCCGCCCGGGCCATCAAGGACCACGAGGTGCTGCAGCGGGTG
>Ga0209656_10000793_pt1 | contig 20441 bp, 20 predicted proteins | sample BogFormECP12_OM2_FD_188239 | JGI IMG/M metagenome (GOLD analysis project Ga0209656, IMG submission 188239) | Bog forest soil microbial communities from Calvert Island, British Columbia, Canada - ECP12_OM2 (SPAdes) (version 2) | ecosystem: Environmental > Aquatic > Freshwater > Wetlands > Bog ... | reverse complement strand
ATCCCAAAAATACAAATTCAACCGTTGTCCGCGGAAGTCGGGTCGTAACACCACCTTGCCCCGCTCGTCGTATTCACAAATACTAATAACATAACCGACCCGCGAGAGGTCCATTAAACAAAACGTCCCACGGTCAACGATGCTTACCGGAGCGGGAGTCACGTTAGCTCGATTAGTCGACTCTAGTGGCGCACGTCTTCGGCAAATTCCGTAAAGCGCGTCGGCGAACGAGGTCGGGATCGTGTTCCTTTTCGAGATCACGAAGAAATTCAAAGCAACTATCGGCTAATGACATAATTAAGTTCTTTCGGCTTACGTTTTGCCTTTGATCGGACGGCCATCACCTTTCGGTTGACTCTTTGCAGCAGGTTCATTTCTGGGCATAGGTTGTTTCGAGACAATCACATTGCAGCAAAAACGCGAAATCCTTCAAGGGGATTATCTCGTTAACGATAAAAGTCTAAATGCGTCCAGTTAGACTGCGATCATTCCGCCGTCGACTACTAGCTCAGCACCGGCAACAAAGCTGCTGTCGTCGGAGGCCAGGAAAACAACGGCTTTGGCGATCTCATCGGGTTCACCCACGCGTCCGAGCGGGATTTGGGCCGCCATCTGCGCAGCGAACTGTTCGATCTGCTTTTCGTCCCCCAAGCTTCGATAGCCCTCTGTTGGTACGACGCCGGGACTGATCACATTCACCCGAATCTTTCGAGTCTTCAAATCAGTGGTCCAGGTACGAGCAAAGGAACGGACCGCGGCTTTGGTCGCGCTATAAACGCTGAACGCTTCCATGCCAATCGAGGCAACGATCGATGCGTTGAGGATGATAGCGCCTCCGTCCTTCAACAGGGGAAGCGCTTTCTGGACGGTAAAAAGCAGTCCTTTAACGTTGATGTTAAAGACCTGATCGAAATGTTCCTCCGTGATCGCGCCCAGTGGAGCAAAACTTCCGCCACCAGCGTTAGCGAAAACAATATCCAGGTGTCCTTTCTGCTTTCCGATAGTCGCGTAAAGCCGATCTAAATCCGCTAATTTCGAGACATCGCCTTGAACGCCGAGGACATTCCCGCCTAGACGTTTGACGGCGGAATCAAGTTCAGCCTGCCGACGTCCGGTGATGATGACTTCTGCTCCTTCGTTTAGAAAACGTTGGGCGGCGGCGAAGCTAGGCCGGTGGTTCCGCCAGTGATCAGGGCGATTTTTCCTTTTAATTTACTCATGATGTTTTGTGTTTTGGAATCTAGTGGTTGCGCGAATTGCGTCTTTGAAAGTAACAATAATGGCAAAAAATTATTTTCGGTGCAGGTCTGATATCACCTGTGCCAGGCTGATCCGGCTTAAACGCTGTTCCAGCGCCTTCTGAGTTTCATCCAGGACCCGCCTCAGAGCCGATTTGATATTGCAACTGACGGTACACCGGCTTTCTACCGGGTATTGATGGATCGCGAACGCTTTTGGCGCGTCGACCGCACGGTAAATCTCGAGCAACGAGATATCACGAGCCGGCCGGGCCAGCCAACAGGCCCCACGTTTGCCGGTGGCCGTCTCGACTAGACCTGCCTTGGATAGCTTGGCCAGGGTGCGGCGTACGAAGCTGGAACTGGTGTTCACGCTCCCAGCGATTAAAGCAGAATTGACTTCCGCGCCGGATGCATACCCCAAGCTGGCCATTATATGCGTTGCGATCGAAAATTGGGTGTTGAGCGCCATACTGTCAGATTTATTATAACAGAATGAGCTGGAAGTCAAACGACTGGCGGTTCTTCTGCCATAACGTGTTCTGTGTATATTATGGATTTATGTTGTGATTTATTGGGGCGAACGCCTTGCTTCTCGCGTGAACGGGAACTATGGCGGTTTCTTCCCTGGTCCGGCAGATGGAAACCAATCTCCGCGCCGGAATCATTGAAACGATGCCGAGACTATTGAAAGCCGAAACGGTGTTTGGGCGGATCCAGCAATTTGCATCACGTCTCTACGGCGCGGTTTTTGCCGCGGGCTTGAATTTCTGGCAGCAGGGTGTGCTGGGAATTATTGGGGACACAATGCCATGAAGGTTCGGAGGGGCGTCTTTTGCTCGGTCTCATAGCCGAACCAAGACAGGCAATCCGTTTGAGAATAAAAACCTGATATTACGACTTAATAGCTTGTAGTTCAGGCTCTTGTAGAGAGTTATAGGCCCAATTTACGGGAGACAAAGTAAAAATCAGTAGACTTGTTCTGTAGACTGGCATATTAACTAGCAGTCAGGCTTCTCTGGGCATTCTGGAAGGTAGGTTCGTTTAGGGCTTGCACGACTAGAATGCTGAGAGGACAAGAGAAGGTGGATCCCATTCAAGGATTCTCTGGCTCTGACTCTCAAGGTAAAACGAGCTAAACCTGAGGCAGAACCAAAAAATATGATACTTTACGAGTACGCAGATGGAAAGACCATCAGAGCATTAACGGACGAAGAAGAGATTCACTACAACGAACTGAGCAATAACGGTACGTGCGACGGAGGAGCCGGAACGGTAGACGGCAATCTGTTTGGGTACCATGGCACCGTTTACGCGCACTGAAAAATGAGCGTGCGGTTCTACAAGCGCTTCCACCTATTCGGCTGGCTAGCGCTTGACTTTAATTATCCCACGGCGCCGTATTCTGGCAAGGGCTGGGAAGTCCGGAGCTGCGCCGTCGGATGCAGGTGGGCCTGAACAAAACTCTTGGGACCCACGGACGTCGACGGTTAGGTAAAAAACTGCCAATACCCGAATCCCGGGTTCGGGCGGTCAGCGGCACCGTGGTAAGACTCGGGGATCGGTTTAACATCGCAGCATTGGTGCTTGTTCGTTCCCGGCTGCCGCGCAATGGGTCACTGACAAGCTCAAAGCTGAATTAAACCTGCTAAAGTCCCAGACGACGGTGGTAGTTGATCGGCGGCCGCATGCGGCGACCATTGCGCTGCAATCCTCAGACCACCAAATCCAAACTGTTCTCGAGCCTTTCCGATTGACCGCGATCGAGCGCGAAGTGCTGACCAATGCTATCTCTACGGACTTCCTCGACCGCATGGGGTGGCGCGAGGGCGCCCATGGCGAAATCTATAAAGACAAGAGGGTGATCTACGACCCGGGCTATACCAAAGCGATCCGCAGGATCCTTGGGCTCTGATCCTAATGGCGCTAAGGAGAGTTGCTTCCCAATGGTTGTGTTTTGTGGCACTGATCGCTGTGAGGCGATCGCGGTTTTCGCCATGACATCCCCGCGGGGAACGTCCTTTTTCGCATTCCTTGAAACTTCCTCCGTCATTTTCGGGAGAACAAGATGTACGCCTTGGGATTTCTCTGCCACTCCATTGCGTCAAACTAAAATCAGAAAAAATAATCCGCATGAATATCTTAACGCATAATCCAGAACAACAGCTGTCTGTGAAAGCAAAGGCCTTCCTGGCGCGTCCGAAGAAGCTGTATATCAACGGTGAATTTGTCGATGCCGCTGACGGAGAGACCTTCGAAACCGAAGATCCGGCTCTTGGAGCCGCCATCACCGAAGTTTCATCTGCTAAGAAAGAAGACGTTGAGCGAGCCGCAGTCGCTGCTCGCGATGCTTTTGATAAGCGCTGGAGCACTCTTGCCCCGGCGCAACGTGGCGCGTATCTGTCTAAGCTCGCGGATCTCATCTCAGAGAACCTGGAAGAGATCGGGCAACTGGAAGCATACGACACGGGGAAACCGGTCAGTATGGCGATCGGCGAAGTTTGGTTTGCAGCCGAGACGTACCGTTACTATGCCGGCTGGGCTACCAAGCTAAGCGGCAGAAGCTTCGACCTCTCACTCCAAGCCGATGCATACCATTGCGTTACGGTGCGGCAGCCGATCGGGGTGGTGGGAGGGATCATTGCTTGGAATTTTCCCTTCGTTCTGGCGAGTTGGAAAGTTGCTCCGGCGCTTGCGGCTGGTTGTACCATGATTCTGAAGCCGGCAGAACAGACGCCGCTTACGGCTTTACGGCTTGCCGAACTTTGCGATGAAGCAGGGTTACCTCCCGGAGTCCTCAACATTCTCACCGGGTTTGGGGAGACAGCCGGTGCTTCATTGGCTCAAAGCAACAACGTCGACAAAGTTTGTTTCACCGGATCGGTCGATGTCGGAAAGAAAATCGTCCAGTCTGCAACCGGCAATTTAAAGCGAGTAACCCTCGAACTCGGAGGGAAATCACCCAATGTCATTTTTGCCGATACGGACCTCGAATCGGCGATTCCAGCAGCGGCGACAACTATTTTTCGTAATACAGGCCAGGTCTGTAGTGCGGGGTCCCGCCTCTATGTTGAAAAGAAGGTGTTTGACCGTGTCGTGGACGGCGTCGCAGATCGCGCGAAGACGATCAAACTTGGGGCGGCGTTCAATTCCGAGAGTGAGATCGGACCGCTGATGTCCGAAGCACAGTTGAATCGGGTCCAGTCCTATGTGCACGATGGCACAAAGAATGGAGCAAAGATCCTCGCAGGCGGCAAGCATGTGGGCGAGCGTGGCTATTTTTACGAACCCACCGTTCTACTGAACACAACGCCAGCCATGAGCGTTGAGCGGGAAGAGATCTTTGGCCCTGTGGTGTGCGCAATTCCATTCGACAGTGCCGAAGAAATCTCTGCGCTTGCTAATCAAACCCGTTACGGTTTGGCCGCCAGCATCTGGACGCGCGACATTTCCAAAGCTTTGCGCTTGGCGAAGGCGTTGAACGCCGGCGCCGTGTGGGTGAACTGCTCCGATATTTTCGATCCTAACCTTCCGTGGGGAGGTTTTAAGCAATCGGGTTGGGGTCGCGAACTTGGCCAGGAAGGCGTGGAAGCGTTCACTGAATTGAAGGCGGTTACGATAAAACTTTAAATGAGAAGGCGGTGAACAATCCGCTATACACAGAGAGGTTCATCCGACAGCAGGAGAAAGATGGAAAGGCGTCAGGGGGCAACGATCCGGGCTCCAAGTAAACCGAGGCATCGAATCTTTGGTGAATCGGTGATTCACTAGTGGCCTACCTGTTTAACGAAGGTTGAGATCTGAATGAGGTATCAAACAGATATTCGGAACTCGTACCCCTCCAACACTCTTCCTTTTTGGCGGCGGTATTCTCCGTATGTTGCCTCCGCTCGTTTCGCCAGAGAAGCCGACTTCTGCTCCTTTGCGGTTCTGATTGCTGCGCAGAACGAAGCCTCAATTTCGGTCTGCTCAGCACCCAAATTCGCGAGAAGTACACCGCGGAGCCGGTGCAGTTCGGCGCCCATCAAATGTTCTCCAGAGCTTTCAATCATTGCTTGCGCCTCGTTTATCGCCTCAAGACCTTCAGAGGTACGATTCGCGAGATGTAGTGCTTCAGCCTTCCGTGCTAGGTTAAATGGCATGGCCAGCACCGTACCGGTAGACCGATACTTTCGAATCCCGTCCTCGATCCACGAGACGCCGTCAACTGCGTCACCAGAGGCGCTGCGTGACCAGCCGCGGTGAATGGCTCCTGCCGCTAGCCAATAAACAAAATTGTGACGCGTTGACAGTACGATTAAATCCGATGCCCAGCGATCCACTTCAGCAGGATTACGCTCATTGTAACCAAGAAACGCTGCGTAATTTAGCGCCATGGCTAAGGCGTTCGTATCATTTAGCTGCTTTGCTAGTGAGATGGCTTCATCCAGGTTCGCTCGGCAAGAGGCAATCTCTCCGACATGCCACTCGGACATCGCCCCGTAGCACAGACAGCTAATGACTGGCGTGCTGTACTCTTCTACATAAGACTCGACGCTTCCGGAGCGCCAGATTTGAATACCACGCATCGCGTATTGTCGAGCAGATTCGAAATCGCCTATAAAATAGAGCGTGCCCGCCAAAGCGCGATAGGCTCCAATCATTAGCGCGGCGTCATTCTGTTCTTGCACCAGCGAGTAAACTCGTTCGGCGATGTTCATTGTTGCCGTCAGCTTGTCCGTCATGAGGGAATAGCGCCACTGGCCTATGAGCGCCACGTAAAGGAGGTGAGGACGACCAAGCGAGTGACACAATGGTTCAGAGCGCTCGCAACAAATTCGGGCCTCCGGTGCTCCCAGTCCTCGTATGGCCGTTAGGTATGATGCCGCCTGCATGAGGATGAAGAGCTGATCTTCCGCAGTGAGACTCTGCCCTTCGACGCCCGTTTCAACGGGTGATTCCCAGCGTGACTGTTCGAAGAAATGAATTAAAACAGAGAGCAATTGCCCTCTCGCTCCAAGAACGTTAGCCGCAAAGGACTCATTTCCCCGCTGAATCCGCGGAATATAAACATTATGCAGGGCCTCTCGAAATAATCCGGCATTGCAGCCGCAGATTACTGCCAAGAAAAGTGGTTCCATCTCCCTCAAACAATTCGGCAGCTGCGGCGCAAGAGTTCGATAAAAATGATAGAGCCGCCTGTTACATTCCATCCACGCATCGGTTTGTTGACTCCGTAGCTGTTCGCCAAAGTATTCACGAACAAGAGGATGCGTATCCAGTTGTCCAGGATTATTCGGGTCTTCTCCCGCGAGGAGTCGTGCTCTTCTCAACCTGGCGAGAATCGTTCGCCACGCGTTCGGGCGTAAATCAGTTAATGATTCTGTAAGGCCAGGAATCGGAGGTGATTTTAGCAAGGCCCCAAGTGCTTCTCCATCAGCAGGCCGATCGAATAGACCTAACATGCGGAGAACGGCAAGCTCAGAACCCTCTCCAAGCCAAGTTTGGTAGGATTTCATGACTTTTCGGGCATGACCTCCCTGTCGTAGGTCATGCGCAAGATGTCCTGACACTTCGCTACGGCTACGAATGTCTCCGTTGTACGCATCGGCCAGATAGCTGCCTAAAAGTGTGAGAGCGAAAGTATGGCCACTTAATTCGTCGCTCGCACTGCGTAACTCCGACTCATGCCCACTGACGCCCAGCGCTCGGAGCAGCTTCGCACCGGCATCTCTGGATAGTTGCCCCAGGTCACGACGAAGAGCCGAGGTACGCTCGTGGTCCGCAATATCAGCGACCGGCGTTCGCGTGGTAATCACGCAAAGCCCGGTATTGAAAGCAGCTAGTTCGCGCAAAAGCGCCTGGAGGGAAGGCTCACGAAGCCGTCCTTCCTGTGGACCAGGCGGATTTTGGAGGGGCTCAAGGCCATCCAGAATCAATAAGGTTCGACGATGCGCGACGAGCTTCGCCAGCCTTTCGCCCTTTTCCCAAGCCGTTCCGAGCCGTGGATCTGGATCACCAAACCAAGTAAGAGCCGCATCAAGAAATTCGTCTGCAGAGGAAGTGTTCCCGGTGCTGCCCTGTCTGTAGAAGGACCAACAAAAAATAAGCTCCGCAGAGCGATAATGGTGAGTAGCCATCCGTCGGAGCCAATGGTTGACGAGCGCGGACTTGCCGACCCCAGCCCACGCAACGATCGTAACGACATTGACATCCTGGTTTGCCCATGCACGATCCAGAAAAGCGAGATCCGCCTCTCGACCAAAAACAGCACTTCCTGTAACGGGTAATCTCGCTACTGAAATTTTCTCCGGGCGAATTCGTGGCGTCGGTTTGCGGTTTACGCCAAACCAATCGGGAGCGGGGATATTCTGCAGACTTTGATGCGTGATCGTGCGCCCCGCCTCGATAGCATCCGTGATTGTCGGCAGCGCCGTTAATAGCTCAGTCGGGGTTTGGAAGCGTCGAGTCGGGTCTTTCTGCAATAGCACCTCGAGTAGGACGACTATAGGCTGCGGAATGTCGTTCAATTGTTCCAGCGGCAAATGTCCGTGCTGATGTTGATACATCACCTGACCGTGGTCACCTCGGAACGGGGGCCAGCCGATCAGCATCTCCCACAGCGTGATACCCAACGAATACAAGTCTGAACGGACGTCCACGCTGATGTCAATAAATTGCTCCGGGCTGGCGAAAGCGGCGTGCCGACGAAACCCCCATGAGTAATCTGGGTTCCGCTCCCGGCGCCGGCCATCACCTTTGCTAACCCGAAGTCAATCACTTTGACCGTGAGCTCCGGCCCCTCGGCAAGCATCAGGTTAGCCGGTTTGAGATCGCGGTGCACCAACCCGTGCGCTCCGGCGGCAACCAGCGCCTTGGCGACTTGCGAAAGCACTTCTAACGCCAGAGCCGGCGAGAGAGGTCCAGTGCGTCGCATATGCGCTTCCAGCGTTTCACCATCTACCAGTTCCATCGCGTAAAAGCATTGACCATCACTCTTGCGAGTCCCGTAATAAAAGACAGAGGCGACGTTTGGGTGCCGAAGCCCTGCGGCAGCGCGTGCTTCGCGCAGGAAACGTTCCCGCGCTGCGGGGTGGGCCGCGATACGAGCGTCGATGACCTTTAGAGCCACGTCATTTCCCAAGACCGTGTCGGAGGCTCTGAAGGTGATTCCCATCGCGCCCCGACCCAACTCCACAAGCGTGCCGTCGGTATGGGTAGCGACTTCGTAATGTTCAAAGCGCTCCGGGATGGCCGTTGGAACTTCTTCCTCGTCTAATGCCGATTCGAGTAAGCAAACATAGCACTGGCCGGCTAAGTGTCCGCCGCGCTGAAGTGCGGCACCACACTTCGGGCAAGTCAGCTGGGATTCGTCGGGCCGAAGCATTCATTGTGGCATGCGCCCAGATTGCGTTCTTAGCCCCTGAGAGCGATCCGAAGATAGTGAAGTTCCTCGTCGACCTCCGCGGGCGCGGCGAGCGTGCGCGCCACTTCTTCGCGCAACAGTACCCGATAGCGGCCACGCAAACGGTGGATGGCCGTTTTTAACGTCCCAAGGCTCAAACCCAGCGCATCGGCGACTTGTTGGTAAGAAGAGTCTTCGCGCCCGAGCAAGAAACCTTGGAGCGCTTCGAACAAGTGTCTCTTACCCTCTGATTCCAGCTCGTCGCGCAGCCGTGCAAACGCTGAGTCGACTATTGCGGCCGCCCAACGCGCCTCGAAGACTTTCTCGGCGGTCACGCCTTCGGGTGCCGCAAGCTGGTAGCGATTCTCCGCGGTGTCGTCATCCAAAAACACCCACTGGCAGCCGCCACCCCGTTTGCCGGCGCAGGCGCGTTCGGCGGCATGGGCCAGGAAATGGTCCAGCGCGCCAAGCAGGAAATTACGGAATCGGCCTCGCTGCGGGTCGGCCCGGCCCAGGGTGCCCTTTTCCAGCAGGTGGACAAAGAAATCCTGAGTGAGGTCCTGCGCGTCCTGGCGGCCATAGCCGCGGCGGCGGATGAAGGCGTAAACCGGATAGCAATAATGGCGATAGAACTCCTCCAAGGCATCGCGGGCTTCCGCAGAGCCTTGAGCAGAGGCGGCGGCGACCAATCCCCACTGAGTCGTGAGGAAGTTGGGCCGTCCGCCCGCGGTCGAGGTCAGTGTCGCGTCCACTAAACGCCATCTTCGCATTATAGTGCCTGGGAAGCGAAAAGTAAAAGAGCTCCATCCGCTAACTGGGCAAGAAGCCACTTCCCTTACAACTCGCGCCGGAGTTCTTTCGACTCAGACGTTTCGATGGTTGATCACTAGACTTGCAGGCGCTTTCACCTATCTGCAAGCAGGGTCACCCACTCATGTTTGGGAGCCCACGCCGTGTCGTTTCCAAGTGGTTGGCTTTCGTGACCTTGACCGTTGTGACGGAAGTGCGGCTTTCGTGATGACACCCCTGCCCGAACATCCTTTTTTGCATGTTCTTGAAACTTCCTCCGTTCTTTCCGGGAGAACCCAGTATGCAAAAGTTATCTGCACACGACTTTGCGCCGATTAATACGTTGCGCCGAGCAGTCTACGGTGACCTGTGAGCAGACAGTTTCAACTACAAACAACGGGATGACGATCGTCCATGACATCCACGGGAGGTGGGATGTTCAGCGAGTACAAAGCATCTTCCCTTTTAGCAACGTTAGGTCTGTTAAATTAGAAAATTGCGATCAACCCGCTCAGTTCGTCAGCCGGATACAGCAACACATCGAGAAGCTGGGCGGCAGATGTAAAAGGTTATGACAAAAATCGGAAGCATCCCACAAACATTTCCCAAACGAACTATGTTGATCTGTGTAGTTGTACATAGTTGCGATGTAAAAGCAAATATTTAGAAATCAGGCACTTGGGTTACTCACTCATGCACTATGCATTAATACGGTATAAGAAAGTTCGAGGCGTTTAACCGGCTCGTCAGCACAGGCCTCAGCGTCGATGATGTTGCCGCCCGCTTTGGCGTTACTCCCTTGTTCGTTGCTCAACGGCTCAAGCTCGCGAATGTGTCGCCCACATTTATCCAGCTTTATCGCGATGGAGCGATGCGCTTGGAACAATTGGAGGCCCTCGCAATTAGCAACGATCACGAGGCCCAGAACCGTGTTTGGAACGCCGCACACGAATGGGAAAGAACCCCGTCGGCTTTACGCCGCGCACTCACGCAGTCAACGGTCGATGCCGCCGATAAACGCGTCCTCTTTGTCGGCCTCGATACCTATCTGCAAAGGGGCGGCGGAATCGAGCGCGATCTGTTCGATGCCGAGCACGAAGGCTTTCTCACCGACCCAAACCTCCTCGAGACCCTCGTAACCCAACAACTCGACACCGAGGCCGAAAAACTCAAAGCCGATGGCTGGAGGTCGAAGTTAATCGGACAGAAGACCGGTGGTCTGCCGTTCGGACTTATCAACAACTGCGGCCAAAATCAGTTCCGCTCTCCGACGAGCTCCAACAGGAAGCCGATCGCCTAATCAACGAGCGCGGAACCTTGCAGTCAAAAGACAAGTCCAACTATTCCCAAGACGATGAGGATCGCATCGAGGAGATCAATGAGCGACTGGCAGCAATTGAGGCTACAACACGCATCTTCACGCCCAAGCAGAAATCCATTTCTGGCGTCATGATCGGGATCAGCTTCAATGGAAAGCTCTCCGCTGACTACGGATTAACCCAGGAACGTGTCTCAATTGATTCGGACGAGGCGGGTGGTGCGCCAGTTAAACCTGATGAGCCGGTGAATCCGCACAAAGTCTCCGGCTCGCTGCAAGAAGAACTCTCCGCGCAGCGCACCGTTGCGATCCGCGCCGAGCTCATGGCTCGACCGGATATCGCCCTGGTCGCGGTTACCCATCGCTTAGCCGGTCATTTCTGCTATCCCTCCTTCGAAAGTGTGCCCACGGCAGTCATGGTCAGTCCAGCCCGGGTGGGCAGTGAAATCGATCTGCCGGTCACGGTCGGTTCGAAGGCACACGACCAACTCAACGCCGCGGGGCAAACGTGGGGCCGACGATTACCCGAAAAAGTCGATCACTTATGGGATTGGTTGATCGACGAACCACAGGACGTAATCCTGGATTTGCTCGCCTTCGTTGTCGCTCAGACAATTAACGCAGTCCAGTTGGCTGATCAGCCGACCGATGAAGTGCACCTGCGAGGCGCCAACGCCCTCAGCAAGGCCCTCGGGCTGGACATGGCCAATTGGTGGTCGCCCACCGTCGAAAACTATTTCAGCCGCATCAAGAGGGACCAGATACTCGAGGCAATCGTGGAAGCTACCGGGAAACCGGTTCCGGAGCGCTTAACCGCTCTCAAAAAAAAGGACTTGGCCGCCGACGCCGCATCGATGCTGACCGGGACACGTTGGGTGCCGCCAACGATCCGAGGTTGATCAACAGGGGAGGGGGCTTGCGGGCCTTGAGGCCGCAAGTTCCTCACCCTCTCCATTAGAATTGGTTGCCCTTTTAGTCCGCGTCCGTAATACCTATGCAATCAATGTCCAAAGAGCTCTCGCCCGTGGTTGTCCGGCTCAAAAAGTGGCGCGCAAAGAACAACATTAGTCAGGCCGAGGCCAGCGATGTGTTACGTCGGCGCGGGCTCCCGATCCGGCTCCGCACCCTCCAGGAATGGGAAGCTGGGCGTTCCGCGCCCAATCCCTTTGCGGCGGTTGCCCTCACGGAGTTTCTTGACAAGCATCCCACTGTCTCCGTCAAGCGGGATCCGAGCAGGCCTGGGCCGAAAGGATTTCACGCATGATCGAAACATCTCCGGACGCCGCCGCCGTCATTCTGGCAACCTCAGGCCGAGGCCCGCACGTCCTAAAATAATATGACCTAGGCGATAAAAGAGTCCGCTGATATCCTGAAAATGAAAAAATGGGCCCACTTATCCGCACAGTTCTGTTAGGAAGGTTCACAATCCTTATGAAATCTGGATCTCTGATTACAATTGTGGTTGCGATCTTGACCATGACGTTCGTCGCGCAGAACGCGATGGCTGATACGACTTTCGATGGAAACTGGTGGGTTACAGTGGATTACCACGAGTACAAAAACCCAGATGGCAGCACGGCTCTTGCGGCGGTCAAACATTTTCCCGTGAAAGTAAAAAATGGGGTCCTGCACGGGGAGATCGGAACTAGAGGGGCGGCGGACTGGTATGAGCTCAACGGGACAATAGCCGCCGATGGCGCCGCCACTATACGCGCCAACGGTATCACTGGGAGCCCAAAACACACCCCATTTTACTCGCACCCTGGCATACCATTTGAATATCAAGTGGTCGCCCACTTCGATGGCCGGCGCGGAACTGGTCACTCGGTCGGGGATCCACCTCCCCCGCATGCTCCCCGGACCCGTGTCTATACCTTCGTTAAAGATTGAATGGCGACGAATGAGCGGGGCCGCACGCCTGGCCATTGTCAAGAATTCGTCTCGCTGCCGCGATTCCGCATGTGGCTTTTGGCATGAACCGCAAAGACTTCTATGCACAAGCAATGCTGAGCTCGCTATCTATCGCCTACGTTCTATCGACCTAGTTGACCAAAAACTAAACGACGCCACCAGATGTGGTTAGTCGACTTTCAATTACCCACAAGTACGATGGAACTCGATACCGGACGCACGGCGCAGGTTGGGATTTTGAGAGGAACGACGACGCTCCTCCTTGCGAGCGCACCTTTTCAATTTCTTCGGCAAAGCCAAGCCAATAGAATCCAGTAGATATGGAGACACAAATTGTCGCTATTGGCGGCGGCGGGTTTTCAGATGGCGCTGGGAATCTTCTCCTGGAGAATTTCATCCTGGGTCTCGCAAACAAATTAAGACCCAAGGTCTGTTTCGTGCCGACCGCGAGCGGCGATTCCGAACAGTATTTGCTGAAGTTTTATGCTTCCTTTGCGAAGCTCCCGGCAACCGCATCTCACTTACCCCTGTTTCGGTTGGCGGTAACTGATCTGCGCTCTTACGTTCTTGGACAGGATATTATTTATGTGGGTGGAGGAAACGCGCGAAACATGCTCGTCCTATGGCATGAGTGGGGACTTGACGTCATTCTTCGCGAAGCTTTGGAAAAAGGCACGATTCTATGTGGAGTCAGTGCTGGCTCGATTTGTTGGTTTGAGCAGGGACTCAGCGATTCAGTCGCTGCTGGAGAATTGCTACCGCTCAATTGCCTAGGATTTCTCCAGGGAAGCAACTGTCCGCACTACGACGGCGAGCCATTGCGGAAACCGTGTTTTCACCGCTTCATTTCCGAGAAATCGATGGTTGGCGGGTACGCAGCAGACGACTGGGTTGGATTGCATTTTGTCGACTCGAAACTGCATCAAATAATTAGCGCAAAGCCGAATGCAAATGCCTACGAGGTGTCGCGGAACAGTGACGGTACTCATGAGAAAGTCATGAGTCCGGTTCTGCTTGGATCGTGAGCGAGCTGCCAGCAGAAAATTGCAGCTCTTGGTCTAGGAATTGAGTGCACCGCCCGGTGCGACAATTCCTGCACATGTTTTGAAACTGCCCGCGAAGAAATTTGGATGCGCTCGAGCAGGACTTACTTGTGGGTAATTGAAAGGTTAGTCGAGCGCTTACTGAGGAAGATCAGTCAGCAGCCTGCTGATTTGGCGGAAGACATCGCTCAGAAAATGCTTGGTCCGGATTGGAAAGAACGGCAGGAACAACGCCGCGCGGCGCTCAATGAAAAAATCGCGAAGCAATAAGGACCAGGCCGGCCGCTAGCGCGATCACCGCGGCGGCGAAACTTACCCAGCTTATTCGAGCCAGCCTCCCTGCGGCCCTTTCCAGACGATCCAGGCCGCTTTCCGTCGCCGCGCGCACCGCGCCCGCTTCCCTTCTGCCGGCCTCTTCGCTGAACGCTGCAATCTTGTCACGCGCCGTTCCAAGCGCCGCGTTAAGGCTCTGGTTTGTCAGGCTTTTCGCGCTTTCCGACCAGCTCGCCTGGCTCTTCATTAACGCCGCCTCAAACGCCACCAACATCCGCTGATGTTCAGCCGCCAGCTCCTCCCGAAATTCCTCCTGTGCCAGCCATTCGGCAAGAATCGGATCTTTCGGACCAACCGTCAGTCCCAGCTCTTTTTGTAGTAGTTGACGGAATTTCTCGGCTCGCTCATTCATACCGCCAAGCCGTCAAGGCGAGCGTAAATGTCTCGCTGTGCTACTCCCAAACGATGCCGGCTCATCAGTGAAAAATCCGGCGATTCCATCGCTTCCTTGAACGTGAGGCGTTTCTTCAACATTGCCCCTATGTCCTGCGGCAATAGTTCGTCACTATACGCCGGCAACGCGATCACGGAATCAATGCGCTTCTTTATGTCCTGATAGGTTTTCATCTGCTCAAAGGTCTTTCTGTCTTCGGCGATCGGCCCCCAAAAGGGATTCAGCCAGACAACAAATCGCACCCCCTCAAGCTGCCGCACCGCCAATTGGGGGTTTGAGTAGCAAATGGACGGTTATGGAACGCGTTCCATAACCGTCCATTTGCTACTCAAACCCCATCTCGGTCAGTAACGGTCTCATCGGGATGGCGGAAGATGCCTGTCGCAGCGAGAATGGAATGACCAATTGCGGTCCTGAGCGGAGAGGGCGTATCGGTTCGGTCGTGTGACCTCAACGAGAGCTACGATTATGTCGCGGCTCCGCGTCATTGCTCGAGAGGCCAGCTTTTCCGCCGTGCGTACATCGCGACCGTCATAGACGTGCAAGAGCCCACTGAGCAGAAGGTCGTCAGGGGAAGGTCCTGTGGTCCTGTGTCCGTGTCCGCCTTGCAACTGCCGTCTCGGCCGGCCCTCAAACGGTGTGAGCCCGTGAGAATCTCCTGCGCGAACGCAGCGGTGCTGCCGCGCACGATTACATTTGCTGCCTCAATCCTCTCGGAAGTGTTGCCAATGCTCGCATGTGCGTCGCAATGGGCGAGGGGAGGGTGGAGGAGGGGAGCCGATGCACTGGGTCCGCTGATTTTCACTCTACCTCTAGTCTGTAGCGAAAAACATTATACCAATGTCAGTGATAACTGGACACATGACGCAATACTCTATAGCATTTTTCATCAGGGTTTACTAGATCGGGATTTACCGGGGCGACCAAGAATCCCGCAGAAGGCAAAGATTGCGTGCGCCAACAGGGTTTTTCGCAGCCTCCTCGTGATCAACTGCTCAAACCAACTCGTTTCTATGGAAAAAGAAAAGGATCCGCCTGTTAACTCGGAGCTGTGTTCGGAAAGCGTCAATGGTTCTTCCCGGCGGCGCTTTCTGGGTCAGCTTGCTGCAATTTCTGCCGGTCTCAGCGTAGCTGCGCCAATCGGCCGAAGCGTTGCAAAAAGCTTGGGGGACGACGCGAAACCTTTGCCGGAAAACGCATCGCCAGCTTCCAGCTTGATCGATATTACTTTGAACGTAAACGCCCGAACCCGTCAGCTCCGCATCGATCCGCGCGTCACGTTGCTCGACGCGGTCCGCGAACGGTTCCAGTTGACCGGCACGAAGAAAGGTTGTGATCATGGCGCTTGCGGTGCGTGCACGGTGCACATCGACGGAAAGCGAGTGCTTTCCTGCCTGACTTTGGCCGTCATGGCCCAGGGCAAAGAGATCACCACCATTGAGGGGTTGTCTAATGGCGATGAGCTGCATCCAGTCCAAGCGGCGTTCATAGCGTGTGACGGATTCCAATGCGGTTATTGCACCCCTGGCCAAATCATGTCAGCGGTTGCGTGTATTCATGAGGGCCATACGACTTCGGACGCAGAGATTCGAGAGTTTATGTCTGGCAATCTATGTCGCTGCGGGGCCTACCCAAACATCGTTGAGGCGATCAAGATTGCTGCACCGAAAGTGAAAGGAGGGGTGAGCTGATGCGTCCATTTGCCTATAAATCTCCGAGCGATGTGCGCGAGGCTGCCGCCGGGTCCGCTGAAGATAACACTGCATTTATTGCCGGCGGAACGACGATGATCGATCTGATGAAGCTTGAGGTGCTGAAGCCGGGGCAACTGGTCGATCTCAACAACCTGCCGTTGCGTGGTATTGACCTGGGGTCGGATGGCCTGCGGATCGGAGCGCTGGAGAAGATGAGCGACGTGGCGGCCAATCCTAAGGTAACCACGAATTATCCGGTGATTTCTGAGGCGTTGCTGCAAAGCGCTTCTGCTCAAATTCGCAACATGGCGAGCATGGGAGGCAACCTGCTCCAGCGAACGCGTTGCGGATACTTCCGAGATGTGAACACCCCGTGCAACAAACGCCAGCCGGGGTCCGGCTGTCCGGCCATTGAAGGGGAAAACCGCATGCATGCTATCCTCGGAACGAGTTCGTCGTGTATTGCGACACATCCAAGCGACCTAGCTGTCGCTCTGGTAGCTTTGGAAGCGTCGATTCGCTTGCAGAGTGGAAACGGCAGCCGGGACGTGAAACTGGACGACTTTTATCTAGTGCCCGGCGACACACCGGATATGGAGAACCAATTACGCCCTGGAGAAATCATTGCGGAAATCCACGTTCCACCATTAGCTTGGGCGAACAAATCTACCTATTTAAAGATTCGCGATCGCGCATCGTATGAATTTGCACTGACTTCGGCGGCCGTCGCGCTGGACGTGAACGGAGACAAGATTAGGGACGCGCGGATTGCAGTCGGAGGTGTGGGAACTAAACCGTGGAATCTCCCAAAAGTCCGCGAAGCGCTGATCGGCAATCCGTTAAACCAGGAAACCTTTGAAAAGGCGGCGAAGCTCGCAACTGACGGTGCGAAGCCAACTAAACAGAACGCTTACAAGGTTGAGCTTATTCAGCGAACCATTATTCGTACGCTTATGAATTTAGGAGGTGTAGCATGAGCACGCAAGTCTTAGGAAAATCGTGGGATCGTGTTGACGGAAAATTGAAGGTCACGGGCCGCGCGCTTTACGCCGGCGACCATCCGATAAAGGACACCGCCTACGGGTATCTGGTGAGGAGTACTATTGCCAAGGGCACGATACGGGCAATGGATGTCAGCCAGGCGGAAAAATCGCCGGGCGTTTTAGCGATCTACACGCCCTTTAATCCTTTAAAGCTTTACGGTCCTCTCGAATATTCCGAAGGAGCAATTAGTGGTGATGGTTTCCCGCCGCTACAGGACCAGAAAGTTCGGTACTATGGTCAAATCATTGGACTCGTGGTCGCCGACTCCTTCGAACAGGCACGCGACAGTGCGGCGCTGGTCACCGCCGTTTATGATGAGGAGAATCCGGTGCTAACGTGGGAAGCCGCAATGGACAAGGCATTCGCGCCGGAGCAAGTAGACGGCGAAAAAGCGACTACGACAATTCTGGCTGATGGCGTCTCATCGATAGATGAGGCGCTGAAAAGCGGTGAAATCACCGTGGATGTGACCTACACAGAGCCTATTATGCATCACAACCCAATGGAGCCGCATGCAACGATCGCCGCGTGGGATGACGACCGGTTGACGATCTATGATGCGACCCAGTGGGTAATTGGTCACCAAAGAAATGTCGCAGCGGTCTTGGGGATCGATGAAAGCAATGTCCGCGTGTTTTGCCCATTCGTTGGTGGAGCGTTCGGTTGTAAAGCTTCGATGTGGATGCATTCACCCCTAACTGCGGCAGCTGCGCGTGCTTTGAATCGGCCGATTAAGACGGTCCTAGCGCGCGAGCAAATGTACACGTTGGTCGGCCATCGGCCGGACCTGATTCAACATCTCTCGCTAGCGGCCAATAAGAACGGATCCCTCCAGGCAGTGAGGCATGATGTTCGTTCGACGACTGCGGTTTCGAAAGTTTTCATCGAGGCGGCCGCCCACCGTACCTCGCGATTTCTCTACAAGTCTCCGAACATCCAGGTCAGCCATCAACTCGTGCCGCTGGATGTTGGACCACCCACACAAATGCGAGCTCCGGGCCAGGCGCCCGGACTGTTTGCGCTCGAGTCCGCCATGGATGAGCTGGCGGCCAAACTTGGGATGGATCCGATCGAGCTGCGGATAATAAATAACGCTGAGGTTTATCCAGGCCGAAATGTTCCATGGTCATCCAAAAACCTTACCCAATGCTATCAAGTCGGGGCGGAGAAGTTTGGCTGGTCTAAGCGAAAAGCAACTCCTGGATCGCTCAGAGATGGTGACTGGTTGATGGGAGTCGGCATGGCAACTGCCTTATATCCGGCCTACCGTAGCAAATCCTCGGCGAAAGTCGGATTTCTGGCCGACGGGACGGCGCAGGTTTCTTCAGCGACTCATGACTTGGGAACCGGAATGTGGACGGTGTTAGCGATCGTGGGAGCCGAAAGTTTGGGCCTACCACTGGAAAGAATACGTCCAGCCTTGGGTGATTCGGCTTTGCCGGCTGCCCCCACTTCTTGGGGCTCTTTGTCCACTGCAAGTGTTAGTCCGGCGGTTCAGAGAGCCGCCGACTCGGCGAAGAAGAAACTAGTCCAGTTCGCGGTCCGCGATAAGAAGTCGCCCTTTAGCGGAATGAAGCCAGAGGAGGTTTCCTATGAAAACGGCCAACTGGTCGGTGGCGGAAAAACTGCGGATTTCGGGTCTGTTTTGAACGCGATGGGCCGGAGTTCAATCGAAGCGACAGAGAGCGCAGAGGCAGGCGAGGAGAAAACAAAATATGCGTTCCATTCTTTTGGCGCACAGTTCTGTGAAGTCAGGGTAAATCAGTGGACGAACGAAGTCCGGGTATCGAGAATCACTTCAGTGATGGATGTTGGGCAGGTTGTGAACGCGAAAACAGCGCGCAGCCAGATAATCGGTGGTGTAACCTTCGGGATTGGGATGGCCCTACTTGAGAAATCGCAACTTGAGGAAAAGACCGGACGTTATGCGAACGCCAACTTCGCTGAATACCTGGTAGCAACCAATGCGGATGTACCGCTTGTTGATGTCCATTTTATAGATAAACCGGACACAATATTCAACCCACTTGGAGTTCGTGGCCTGGGCGAAATTGGTATCACGGGAATTGCAGCCGCAATTGCGAATGCGGTCTATAACGCGACAGGAAAACGGGTACGCGATTTACCGATCACTCCGGAAAAACTGCTATTGCTGGAAGGCAGCGAACAACCGAAACCTGGCATTAGTCGCATCTAATAAAAGCATAGGATCGACGTCACAGCCGGATTCGTTCCACCTCGCTCAGTGTAATTTCATCCTTTGTCCGGTCGAATAGCTTCGTTGTTCGCGGAGACTCATGCCCGGCCATCTGCTGGGCGTGCTCGAGCCGTCCGTCGTTCTCCAGGTAAATCGTGATACCGGTTGCCCGCCAGGTGTGACATCCGACGGGGGTGAGAAAACCTGCCGCCTTGGCCCGCTTCCGAATCGCAGCCCAAGCGTTGTAGCGGTTAAGACCTCGTCCGGTCACTGCCGTTGCAAGTGAATTAAGGCTCTGGAACAGGGGTTGCCCGCTCTGGAGGCCTGCGGCGAAAATGTACTCGTCCAATATCTGCTCGAGCAGGTGATGCACGGGCATCTCGTGCTCCTTCCCGCCTTTTTCGTGGAGTCTCAGCCGCCGGCGGGCACCATTGTGATAGTAATCATCGACCCTGAGTTTCAGTACCGCGCTGACCCGGGCGAAGCTGTAGAGCATCGCAGCAATGAGCGCCCGGTCCCGTAATCCGGACACCGAATCCTTTGGAATTGAATCCAGCAGCGTTTTGGCGTCTTCGCGGCTCCAGACCGGCGTCTTGCCTTTCTTGACCACATACTCTGGCCCGCGAACGGAATGTGCCGGATTCGACGGCGTGATTTGTCGAACGACCAAAAAATCGTACAACATCCGGACCGCGGCGAGCTTTTGTTTAACGGTCGGCTTGGATCCCGGAAAGTCCTCAATCCAGGCAGCCACATGAAACGGCCGCACCGACGTGAGCTCTAGCCCGTGAGGCGCACTCGCCGAGATTGTGAACCATCACCACCAGATCGAGTTTGCTGGACACTGGGGTGCTGGCAGCACCTCTTCATCCGACGGTCAACGATTCCGTACCGGGGGTCGAGTTGATGCTCGAGGGCAGGTTAATGCTCGTTATGGGACCGATCCCAGCGTGACATTCTACACCCACATCTCGGATCAATACGCACCCTTTTACACTAAACTGATCAACGCCACAGTGCGAGATGCGACCCACGTCCTCGACGGACTGCTTTACCATGAGTCGGAACTCCAAATCGAGGAGCACTATACCGATAC
>Ga0209656_10000792_pt1 | contig 20466 bp, 15 predicted proteins | sample BogFormECP12_OM2_FD_188239 | JGI IMG/M metagenome (GOLD analysis project Ga0209656, IMG submission 188239) | Bog forest soil microbial communities from Calvert Island, British Columbia, Canada - ECP12_OM2 (SPAdes) (version 2) | ecosystem: Environmental > Aquatic > Freshwater > Wetlands > Bog ... | reverse complement strand
CCGCCGTCCGAGGCCATGTGGTGGACCAGGTCGATGTGGAGGCGGCCCACGTCGAGCTCGCTCGCCGCCCCCGGCTCGGCCGGCGTGCTCCGCCGCAGCGCCACCCGCAGCCGCGCCTCGAGCTCGGCCATGCCGAAGGGCTTGGTCACGTAGTCGTCGGCCCCCGAGTCGAGGGCGGCCACCTTGCGCTCCTCGGCCCCGGCCGCCGAGAGGACGATGATCGGGGCCGGGGTGAACGCCACCAGGCGGCGGCAGACCTCGATCCCGTCGAGGTCGGGCAGCCCGAGGTCGAGGAGGATGACGTCGGGGCCGGCCAGCGAGGCCTGGGCGATGCCCTCGCCGCCGCTGCGGGCCACCACGACCTCGTACCCGCGCGCCGACAGCCCGATGCGCAGGGCCCGCCCGAGGGAGGGGTCGTCGTCGATGACGAGGATCTTGGCCATTCAGCCGACTTCGGCCGGGACCGGCGTGGTCGGCATGGTGAGGACGAAGCGGGCCCCGCCACCGGGGGCGTCGTCCACGCAGAGCGTCTCGCCGTGGGCCTCCACGAAGGCCTTGGAGATGGTCAGGCCGAGCCCGGCCCGCCCGCCCCCGCTGACCCGGTTGTACATCTGGAAGACCCGCTCCCGGTCCTCGGGGGGGATCCCCGGGCCGTGGTCGAGGACCGTCACCTCGACGACCCGGTCGTGCTGGGCGGCGGTGACCTCGACCGGGGTGCTGGCCGGGGCGTAGCGCAGGGCGTTGTCGACCAGGTTCGCCACCACCTGGGACATGAGCAACTGGTCCACCTCGACCGGGGCCAGGTCGGCCGGGAGGGCCACCCGCACTCGGGCGGCCACCGTCGTCGCGTCGAGCACGGCCAGCGCTCCCTCCACCACGTCGGTGACCGGGCAGGCCGCCCGCTGGAGCTCGAGGGTGCCCGCCTCGATCCTCGTCATGTCGAGGAGGTTCGACACCAGGCGGTCGAGGTGGTCGGACTGGCTCTCGACCAGCTCGAGGAGCTCCTCGCGGTCGGTGGTGTCGAGGGCGGCCCATGACTGGCGGAGCGTGTCGGCCGCCGTGGTGATGGTGGCGAGCGGGGTCCGCAGGTCGTGGCTGACCGCCCCGACGAGGGCTCGCCGCCACCGGTCGACCTCCTCGAGCAGCTCGGAGCGCACCGCCTGGTCGCGCAGCCGGCTGCGCTCGATGGCCATGGCCGCCTGGTTGGCGTAGGTCATGAGAAGGAAGCGGGCGGGCTCGTCGAGGTGCACGTCGGAGAGCAGGAGCACGCCGACCGGCCGGCCGGTGGCGCTGAGGGCCACCCGGACGACGCCGTCGCTCGGCTCGGCCGTGGTCGCCAACCGGTGGACACCGCCGTCGTCGGTGACCGCATCGAGCTCCCCGGGTCCGGGGTCCCCGGCCGTCGCCGCCACCTTCAGGACGGTCCCCTCCGGCAGGAGGAGGGACACCCAGCGCGGGCGGAAGGCCTCTTCGATGGTCGAGACGACGAGACCCAGGAGCTCCCCCAGGCCGGTCGAGCCGATCAGCGCGTCGGAGAGCTCGTAGAGGCGGCGGGCGTCGTCCTCGCGCCGGGCCGCCCGGGCCCGCTCGCGTTGGAGGAACGCCACCAGGCGGGCCACGAGGAGCATCACCGCCGCGTAGACGACGAGGGCCACCCAGTTCTGGGCGGCCCCCACGTAGAGGGTGCCGTAGGGGGGGATGAAGAAGAAGTCGTAGGCCAAGAACCCGACGACCACGGCGAACACCCCGGCCCCGAAGCCGCCGATGGCCACCCCGGCCACCACCGGGACGATCAGCACCAGGGCGCAGGTGGCGATGGCGAGGTGCGTGCGCAGGGGGACCATCGCCGCGCTGAGCGCCGCCGTCCCGGCCAGGGCGACGAGACCGCCGACCAGGCTCCTGCGACCTGGGCCTCCTGGCACCTGCACCTCGCTTGGTCCGCCCGTGGTGGGCGCGACCGCACCGCCGATTGTAGGAGGAGGTGGGAGCGGTGGTGCGAGACGCTGGCCGACACGGGCCGTGGTCGGGCGTCAGAATGAGCCCCATGGCGCCGGGAACCTCGACGGTCGACGACGACGCAGCCGATGCCGTCCGGCCGGCCGGACGGTTCCGGATCTACCTCGGCGCGGCCGCCGGGGTCGGCAAGACGTGCGCCATGCTCGACGAGGGGTGGCGGCGGTCCCGGCGGGGGACCGACGTGGTGGTCGGGTTCGTCGAGGCCCACGGTCGCCCGTACACGGCCGAGCTCGTGCGCGACCTCGAGGTGGTGCCGCGCCAGCGGATCGTCTACCGGGGCGCCGAATTCGAGGAGATGGACCTGGCGGCGGTGCTGGCGCGCCGCCCCGAGGTGGTCCTGGTCGACGAGCTGGCCCACACCAACGTGCCCGGCTCGGGCCCCCACGAGAAGCGGTGGGAGGACGTCATCGACCTCCTGGCGGCGGGGATCGCCGTGGTGAGCACGGTCAACATCCAGCATCTCGAGAGCCTGGCCGACGCGGTGGAGGCGATCACCGGGGTGGCGGTGCGCGAGCGGGTGCCCGACTGGGTGGTGCGCAAGGCCGACCAGATCGAGCTGATCGACTCGTCGGCTGACCAGCTGCGCCGCCGGATGCTCCACGGCAACATCTACCCGAGCACCAAGGTCCCCGACGCCCTCTCGGGGTTCTTCAAGACCGAGAACCTCGTCGCCCTGCGCGAGCTGGCCCTGCGCTTCGTGGCCGACGAGACCGAGGAGGAGCTGCGCGGCTATCTCATGCGCCACCACCCCGAGGCGGTGTGGGAGACGACCGAGCGGATCATGGTGGCGGTCACCGGCGCCCCGGGGAGCGACGCCGTGATCCGCCGGGCCGCCCGGATGGCGGCCCGGGCCAAGGGGACCCTGGTGGCCATCCACGTGGGCGGGGGCGAGCAGACGCCCCAGACCGACGCGCTGAACGCCCTGAAGGGGTTGGTGGCCGACGTCGGCGGCACCTGGGTGGAGATCACGGGGGACGACCCGGCGCGGGCGTTGGTGGAGGCGGCGCGGGACCAGCAGGCGACGCAGCTCGTCGTCGGGGCCACCCGCCGCAGCCGCTTCGAGGAGTGGAGCCGGGGGTCGGTCGTCCGCAAGATCCTGCGCTTCGCGGCCGACGAAGGCCTCGACGTCCACGTCATCGCCCGGCGCCGCGAGAAGGAGGAGGCGGCGAGGGCCGAGCGCAACCAGACCGGGCGCGAGCGGGACCGCGAGGAGCGGTGACCGCCGACGACCGGCCGGGGCCCGCTCCGGCGGCCGTCACGCTGCGCCCCGTCGGGACGGTCGTCTCGACCCGGCGCGACCCGGTCGACGACGGCTGGGACGCGGTGGACGCCTCGATCGTCCTGTCCCCGCCGTTCGGCCCCGAGGCCCTGGCCGGGCTCGACCAGTTCAGCCACCTCGAGGTCGTGTACCTCTTCGACCGGGTCGACCCGGCGGCCGTGCACACCGGGTCCCGGCGCCCGCGCGCCAACCCGGCCTGGCCCGAGGTGGGCATCTTCGCCCAGCGGGCCAAGGACCGCCCGAACCGCCTGGGCACGACGGTGTGCCGGCTGGTGGCGGTGCGCGGCGTGCGGATCGAGGTGGGCGGGCTCGACGCCATCGACGGCACCCCGGTGCTCGACCTCAAGCCGTACCTCGAGGAGTTCGGGCCTCGGGGACCGGTCGTCCAGCCGTCCTGGAGCCGCCAGCTCATGGCCCGCTACTGGTGAGCCCCCCCCGCCGCCCGCCGGGCGCCGGGGGGTAACGTCGGCGCCGGTGCCGATGCCCCCGTCCCCTGGTCGACCGGGGCGCCGGTGACCCCGGGGTCGCCCGGCCCGGACCGGGCGGGGGCCGTCGCCGGACCCCGGGCGTTGCCGGCCCGGGTGGACGTGGCCGTGGTCGGCACCGGGTTCGCCGGGATCGGGATGGCCATCCGCCTGCGGCGGGCCGGGCGGGAGGACTTCGTCGTCTTGGAACGGGCCGACGACCTCGGGGGGACCTGGCGCGACAACTCGTACCCGGGCGCCGCCTGCGACATCCCCTCGCACCTCTACTCGTTCTCCTTCGCCCTCAACCCGAACTGGAGCCGGGCCTACTCGCCCCAACCCGAGATCCAGCGGTACCTGCGCACCTGCGTCGACCGCTTCGGCCTCGGCCGCCACCTCTACTTCGGCCACGAGGTCCTCGAGGCGACCTGGGACGAGGTGTCGTCGCGCTGGACCGTCCGCACACCGGGGGGCGAGCTGACCTGCCGGGTGCTCGTCTGGGCCAGCGGGCCGCTGAGCCAGCCGGTGCTCCCCGACGTCGAGGGGCTGGACCGTTTCGCCGGCCGGTGGTTCCACACCGCGGCGTGGGACCACGACTACGACCTGACCGACAAGTCGGTGGCGGTGGTCGGGACCGGCGCCTCGGCCATCCAGGTCGTCCCGGCGATCCAGCCGCTCGTGCGCCGGCTGACCGTCTACCAGCGCAACGCCCCGTGGGTGGTGCCCCGACGGGACCATCCGATCCCCCCGGCCCGCCAGCGCCTGCTGGGTCGCCTGCCGGTGGTCCAGCGCCTGGGGCGGGCGTGGATGTACTGGACCCGAGAGCTCGTCGTGCCGGTCCTCATGAACACGAGCCCCGCCCGCCGGGCCCGGGCCGAGGCGCTGGCCCGGGCCCACCTCGACCGCCAGGTGCCCGACCCGGCCCTGCTGGCCGCCCTGACCCCGACCTACCAGATGGGGTGCAAGCGGATCCTGATCTCCGACGACTACTACCCGGCCCTGGCCCGACCCGGCGTCGAGCTGGTGAGCGCCCCGGTCACCGGGCTCGGCCCCCACTCGGTGCGCGACGCCGACGGCGGGGAGCGCGAGGTCGACGCCGTCATCTTCGCCACGGGGTTCGCGGCGGCCGAGCCGGCCTTCGCCACCCGCCTGCGCGGCCGGGGCGGGCGGTGCCTGGCCGACGCGTGGGCGCAGGGCATGGAGGCCTACCTCGGGACGACGGTGTCGGGCTTCCCGAACCTGTTCGTGCTGGTCGGGCCGAACACCGTGCTCGGGCACAACTCGATGGTCTTCATCATCGAGTCCCAGCTCAACTACGTGATGGACTTCCTGGCCTACGCGGCGCGCCACGGGGAGCCCACGGCCGAGGTCCGGGCCAAGGTCGAGACCCGCTACAACCGCCAGCTGCAGGCCCGCCTGGCCACCTCGGTCTGGAACACCGGTGGGTGTGCCAGCTGGTACCTCGACCACCGGGGGCACAACACGACGCTGTGGCCCGGGTACACGGTGACCTTCCGGCGCCGGACCCGGCGCTTCCGACCCGGCGACTACGTCCTGACCGCCCCCGGGGAGCCCGCCGGCGCGCTGTGACCTTCGGCCCTGTCGGTCCCGCCCGGTGGGCGCCACAGTGGTGGGAGCGGCACGAGGAGGTCAGCGATGGCACAGCGCGAACGGCGCATCGTGGTCGGGGTCGACGGGTCGGAGAACGCCCGGTCTGCCCTCTTGTGGGCGGCCGCCGAGGCCCGGCGGCGCGACGACCTGCTCGAGGTGCTCTACGTCTACTCCCGGCCCCCGTTGGCCGACGGGTCCCGCCCCGAGTACGCCGAGGAGGCACAGAAGGTGGTCGACGCGGCGATCCGGACCGTCGGCGTGCTCGACGGGTCGGTCGTGGCCAAGGGCGAGGCCCAGCAGGGCAACCCGGCCCACGTCCTCATCGAGGCCAGCCGCCGGGCCGCCATGCTGGTCGTCGGGTCCCGGGGCCGGGGCGGGTTCGGGGGACTTCTGCTCGGGTCGGTGAGCCACAAGTGCGTGGGCCACGCCCACACCCCGGTGGTCGTCGTCCGCCCGTCGACGGGGGTCACCGGCGTCCGGCGCGTGGTGGTGGGGGTCGATGGCTCGGCCCACTCCGACCAGGCCGTCCGGTGGGCCGCCGAGGAGGCCGGCTACCGCAACGCCGTCCTGCGCATCGTCCACCTCTGGCAGTTCCCGCCGATGGGCGCCTACTCGGTGAGCCCGACCGACGGCTACGAGTCGATCGCCACCCAGACCCTTGCCGCCGCCGTCGACCTGGCGGCGTCGGTCGACCCCGACCTGACCATCGAGTCCGAGACCCGGTTCGGGTCGGTGGTCGACGGCCTGCGGGAGGCGAGCGTCGAGGCCCAGCTCCTGGTGGTGGGGGCCCGCGGGCACGGCGGGTTCAGCGACCTGCTGGTCGGGGCGGTCGGCCAGCAGTGCGCCCACCACGCCCCGTGCCCGGTGGTCATCGTCCGGGAGTAGCCGGGGTCAGCCGGCGAGGTGCCGGTCGAACCAGGCCAACGTCCGGGCCCAGGCGTCGGCCGACGCCCGGGCGTCGAACGCGTTCGGGCGGTCGTCGCAGTTGAACCCGTGCCGGGCGTCCTCGTAGCGGACGATCTCGGTCTCGACCGGCGCCGCCCCCACGGCGCGCCGGAGCGCCTCGACGTCGTCGGGCGGGATGCTCTGGTCGAGGTCCCCGTAGAGGCCGAGCCACGGCGTCTGGAGGTTGGGGGCCAGGTCGAGACCCGGGGGGAACCCGAAGCGACCCTCGGTGACGCCCCCACCGTAGAAGGTCACCGCCGCCCCGAGCGGGCGCAGGGTGGCCGCGTAGAGCGTCACGCTGCCCCCCATGCAGAACCCGACGACGCCGATGCGCCCGGGGTCGATGTCCTGCGCCTCGAGGTGGGCGAGCGCGGCGGTCAGGTCGGTCGTGATCCCGCCGGCGGTGAGCGCGCCCATGAGCGGCCGGACCGCCGCGAAATCGTCGTAGTCGAGCACCGGTGACCCCTGGCGGTGGAACAGGGCCGGGGCCACCGCCCGCCACCGGGCCTCGGCCAGGCGGGTGGCGACCTGCTCGATGTGGCGGGTCACGCCGAAGGCCTCCTGGACCACGACCACCCCGCCGCGGCACGGGTCGGGTGGCAGCGCCTCGAAGGCCGGCATCGGCCCGTCGTCGGTGGGGATGACGATCTCGTGGGTACGGGGGTGCTCGGGCACGGGTCTCCTCTCGGGGATCGACGACCCGAGTCTTAGCGCGGCGCCGTTGGAGCCGCCGCCAGCAGGTGGGCCAGCGCCGCGGTGACCGCCCCGGCCATCGGCAGGTGCAGGCACTCGTTGGGCCCGTGGGCGTTGGACCCCGGGCCGAGGACGCCGGTCGCCACCATCTGGACCCCCGGGAAGCGGCGGCCCAGGTCGGCCAGGAACGGGATCGACCCGCCCTCGCCGTAGGCGCCGGGGCCCCGGCCGAACCACTGCGTCGAGGCGCGCTCGAGGGCGTCGGCCACCCAGGGCTCGAGCTCGGGGGCCCGCCACCCCTGCGCCGGGTGCTCGATCTCGACCCGGACCCGGGCCCCCTCGGGCGGGTCGCGTTCGAGCTCGGTGACGAGCGCCCGGGCCGCCGACCCGGCGTCGACGGTGGGCGGCAGGCGCACCGACAGCTTCAGCGTGGTGAACGGGAGGGCGACGTTGCCGCCGTCGCCGGTGGCCGGGATCCCGTCGACGCCGGTGACCGACAGGGCGGGCGACCACGCCCGGGCGACGAGCGCCTCGGCCGGGTCGGGCAGCGCCAGGCCCTCGACGGTCGGCAGGCGGACCGGGTGCTCGACCGAGGCGGCGGCGTCGGCCAGGTGCCGCCGCTCGTCGGGCGGGACGTCGACCGTCAGGGCGTCCAGGCGGATCTCCCCGGTCCGCTCGTCCTCGAGCCGGCTGACCAGCTGGCGGGCGAGGCGGAACGACGACGGGGCCACCCCGGCGGCCAGCCCGCTGTGGACGCCTTCGGTGAGGACGTCGACCCGGACGGTGGCCACCAGGTTCCCCCGCAGCGACGTGGTCAGCCACAGGCGGTCGTAGCTGAGGGCCCCCGAGTCGAGGCAGACCACGAGGCCCGGGCGCCCGATGCGGGCGCGCCACGCGTCGAGGTGGGCGTCGAGGTCCGGGCTCCCGCTCTCCTCGCTCGCCTCGATCAGGACCACCACCCGGGGCCGGGGCACGCCGGCGGCGGCCAGCAGCTCGAGGGCCGTCACGGCGGCGAAGACCGAGTACCCGTCGTCGGCGGTCCCCCGCCCGTAGAGGAGGTCACCCTCCCGCACCGCCGTGAAGGGCGAGAGGCCGGCGCGCCACTCCCCGAGGGGCGGCTGCTTGTCGAGGTGGCCGTAGACGAGGACCGTGGGCGCCGCCGGGTCGTCGCCGGGCGCCTCGGCCAGGAGCACCGGGGTCCGTCCGGGCAGGGTCAGCACCTCGGTGACGAGCCCCGGGACCGGGCGCGACCGGCACCAGGCGGCGAGGTCGGCGGCGGCCCGGTCGATGTGCCCGTGGGCCGACCACTCGGGGTCGAAGGCCGGGGAGAGGCACGGGATGGCCGTGTAGGCGCACAGGGCGGGGAGGACCGCCGACTCGAAGGCCCGGTCGACGGCCGCTCGCCGCGTGTGCCGGCCCAGGTCGCCCGCCATCGACCCCGGACGCTACCCGGGCCGGCCGGTGCCGGTCAGCGTGGCCGGGGCCCGGACGCACAAGAATCGGTCGTGCCATGGTCCCGAGCGGCACCGTCACCTTGATGTTCACCGACATCGAGGGCTCCACCCGGATGTGGGAGGAGCACCCCGAGGCGATGTGGCCGGCCCTCGAGCTCCACGACGCCCTGTGGCGCGCCACCATCGAAGAGCACGGCGGGTACGTGTTCAAGACGGTCGGCGACGCCTTCTGCGCCGCCTTCTCCTCGGCCGACGAGGCGGTGGCGGCGGCCGCCGAGGGGCAACGCCGCCTGTGGGCGGCGGCGTGGCCCGAGCCGCTCTCCATCCGCGTCCGGATCGGGCTGCACACCGGCACGTGCGAGGAGCGCGACGGCGACTACTTCGGGCCGACGGTCAACCGGGCGGCTCGGCTCGAGGCCACCGCCCACGGCGGCCAGACGGTGGTCTCGGCGGCGGTGGTCGGCGCGCTGGGCGCCCTCCCGGCCGGGGCGTCGCTGTCGGACCTCGGCGAGCACCGGCTCAAGGACCTCGGCCGGCCCGAGCGCGTCTACCAGGTGGACGTCGAGGGGCTGGTGGTCGACTTCCCGCCGCTGCGCTCGCTCGACAACCCCCAGCTGCGCAACAACCTCCCCGTCCAGGTGTCGACGTTCGTCGGCCGCCAGCGCGAGCTGGCCGAGATCCGCGAGCTCCTCGAGAGGACCCGCCTCCTCACCCTCGCCGGGGCCGGAGGGGCCGGCAAGTCCCGCCTGGCCGTCCAGGTGGCGGCCGACCTGCTCGACGGTTCGGGCGACGGCGTGTGGTGGGTCGAGCTGGCGTCGCTCCCCGACCCCGGACTGGTGGCGGCGGCGGTGGCCGAGGCCGTGTCGGTCCGAGAGGAGCCCGGGCGGCCGGTGCTGGACTCGCTGCTCGACGCGCTGGGGGACCGCGACCTGCTCCTCGTCCTCGACAACTGCGAGCACCTCATCGGCGAGTGCGCCACGGTGGCCGAGGCGATCCTGCGCCGCTGCCCGCAGGTCGAGATCATCACGACCAGCCGCGAGCCGCTCGGCATCACCGGCGAGCGGGTGTGGCGGGTCCCCTCGCTCGGGTTCCCCCCCGAGGGCGAGGGGACCCGGGCCGCCGAGGTGGCCGGGTACGAGGCGGTGCGCCTGTTCGTCGAGCGGGCCACGGCCCACCAGCCGGCCTTCGTCCTCGACGACGTCAACGCCGCCGCCGTGGCCTCGATCTGCCGGCGGCTCGACGGGATGCCGCTCGCCCTCGAGCTGGCAGCGGCCCGCCTGCGGTCGCTGTCGGCGGCCGAGGTCGACCGGCGCCTCGACGACCGCTTCCGCCTGCTGAGCGGGGGCAGCCGGACGGCGCTGCCCCGCCAGCGCACCCTGCGGGCCCTCGTCGACTGGTCCTACGAGCTGCTCACCGAGACCGAGCGGACCGTGCTGTGCGCCCTGTCGGTCTTCGCCGGCGGGTGGTCGATGGACCAGGCCGAGCCGGTCTGCGCCGGCGGCGACGTCGACCGGGACGAGGTGGTCGACCTCGTCACCTCGCTCGTCGACAAGAGCCTGGTCCAGGCGGACACGACGGGGGAGACGGCCCGCTACCGACTGCTCGAGACGGTCCGCCAGTACGCGGCGGGGCTGCTGGCCCAGAGCGGGGGGGCGCCCGACACCCGCCGTCGCCACGCGGCGGCCTTCCTGGCCCTGGTCGACGAGGCGGCGCCCGAGCTGGCGGGCCCTGCCCAGGCGACGTGGTTGGGGCGCCTCGACACCGAGCACGACAACCTGCGGGCCGCCTTTGACCACCTGGGCGACGAGGAGGGCGGCGCGCTGGGCCAGCTGCGCCTCGGCGTCGGGCTGCGCTGGTTCTTCCGCACCCGGGGCTTCCTGGCCGAGGGGACGGCGTGGCTCGACGCCGCCCTCGACCGCCCCGACGCCCCCGGACCCGGGGCCCTGGTGGCCGAGGCCCTCACCGTGTGCGGGTACCTGCACAGCCGCCAGGGCGACCTGGCCGGGGGGCGGTCCCGGCTGGCCGAGGCGCTGGCCATGGCGCGGGGGCTCGGTGACCCGGCCCGCGCCGCCGACGCCCTGTGCGAGATGGCGTGGGTGGCCCAGCGCCAGGGGGACTACGAGGAGGCCGAGAGGGACGCCACCGAGGCGATGACGCTCGCCGCCGCCGCCGGCGACCCGCACCTGGCCGCCCGGGCCGCCGAGGCCCGGGCGGCGGCGTCACCCGAGCGGGGCGCCGACGAGGCGCGGGCCGACTACCTGGTGGCGCTCGAGGGCTACCGCACGGTCGGGGACCGCCAGCGCATGGGGGTGACCCGCAACAACCTGGGCGTGCTCGAGCTGGACCAGGGACGCTACGACGCCGCCGTCGAGCACTTCACGGCCGCCCTCGAGATCGTCGTCGAGCTGGGCGACGTGTTCGTGCTGCCGTACCTCCTCTACGGGATCGGCCTGGCGACGGCGCTCCAGGGCGACGAGGCGGCCGGCCGGCGCTCGTTCCTCGAGGCGCTTGAGCTGTCCCGGCGCAACGGCGACCTGCCGATGGCCGCCTACTGCGTGCTCGGCCTCGCCCTGTGCCGCGACGACCGCCGGGCGGCGACCCTCCACGGCGAGGCGACCGCCCTGTTCGAGGCGTGCGGCGAGACCGTCGAGCCGCTCGAGGCGGCCCTGGCCGAGTGGGAGCGGGCCCGCCTGCGGGCCGCGCTCGGCGCCGGCTTCGACGACGCCTTCGGCGCCGGACGCCGGGCCGGTGTGCCGGCGGCCATGGAGGACGCGCTCGGCGACGCCGCCGAGGGCTAGTGGTGCGTCGCCCTTGTGCACGAAGCCCACTCCCACGCTCCAAGCCGGCCCGGAAGCGCTTCAGCCGATGCCGCGACGCACCACTAGGCCGCGCCGAGCGCGTCGGCGGCCGGTCGTCAGCGGGTAGCTTCTCAGACCAGTGCCCGGGTCGGGCCCCCCTCAACGGCCCGGCCCGGGCCCGCTCTCGACGAGGTGTGATCCGGTGACGCAGGCGACGGAGTCTGGTGGATCGCCGCTCGTCCGTCCCACGCCGGACCGGGCCGACGTGGCCTGGCCCGTCCTCGACGACCGGGCGCTGGCCGCGCTGGCGCCCTTCGGCGAGGAGCGGGTGGTCGAGGTGGGCGACCTCCTGTTCCGGGCGGGCGACCCGTCGTACGACTTCATCGTGGTCCTCGAGGGAACCGTCGACATCGTCCGGCCCGACCGGGAGGGCGAGGTCCTGATGACCCGGCATACCCCCGGTCGCTTCCTCGGCGAGCTGAACATGGTGACCGGCGCCCGCGTGTACCTGACGGCCCGGGTGAGCGAGGCCGGTCGGGTCCTGGTCGTCCCGCCCGACGGGTTCCGCCGGATCATGAGCAGCCAGCCCGACCTGGGCGACGTGATCTTCGCCGCCCTGGCCGCCCGCCGGGAGGTCATGAGCTCGGGGGAGGGCGCCGCCGCCGTGCGGATCATCGGCTCGCGGTACTCGCCCGAGGCGATGGCCCTGCGGTCGTTCGCCGCCCGGGTCCGCTTTCCGCACACCTGGGTCGACGTCGAAGAGGTGGCCGACATGGCGGTCCTCCTGGCCGGGATGGGGTTCCGCCCGTCCGACACGCCGGTGGTCGTCACCCCGATGGGCGTGCTGCGGCACCCGACGCCGGGCGAGTTCGCCGAGCACCTCGGGCTCACCTTCCGCCAGGTCCCCGGGTACATCTTCGACCTGGTGATCGTCGGCAGCGGTCCGGCCGGCCTGGCGGCCGGTGTCTACGGCTCGTCCGAGGGCCTCGACACGGTCTCGCTGGACGCGGCGGCGGCCGGCGGCCAGGCGGGCGCCAGCTCGCGCATCGAGAACTACGTGGGCTTCCCGATGGGCATCTCGGGCGGCGAGCTCACGTCGAAGGCGGCCATCCAGGCGCTCCGGCTCGGCGCCCGCCTCAGCGCCCCGTGCGAGGTGGTCGGGCTGCGGATGGAGGACGGGTTCCAGGTGCTCACCCTGGCCGACGGGAGCGAGATCCCGTGCCGCACGGTGATCGTCGCCACCGGCGCCCGGTACCGGCGACTGGCCGTCGACGATCTCGAGCGGTTCGAAGGGGCCGGGGTGTACTACGCGGCCACCGACCTCGAAGCGCGGGTGTGCACCGACCAGCCGGTGATCGTGGTCGGTGGCGGCAACTCGGCCGGGCAGGCCGCCCTCTACCTGGCCCACCAGGGGAGCGACGTGTCCATCGTCATCCGCAGCCGCGACCTGGCGCACAGCATGTCGCACTACCTCATCGCCCGGATCGACGCCCACCCCGGCATCGAGGTCCTCACCGAGACCGAGGTCCGTGAGCTGGCGGGCGACGGTCACCTCGACCGGGTCACCGTGGAGCACACGCCGACCGGCGGGCGCCGCACCGTGCCGTGCGCCGGGCTCTTCTGCTTCATCGGCGCCGAGCCGGCGACCGGATGGCTGGGGGGAGCGGTGGCGCTCGACCCGAAGGGGTTCGTCCTGACCGACCGGTCGCTCCCCGAGGGGACGACCGGCGCCTTCGCGGCGCGCCAGCCGCTGCCCTACGAGACGTCGGTGCCCGGGGTCTTCGCGGTGGGCGACGTGCGCAGCGGGTCGCTCAAGCGGGTGGCCGCCGCCGTCGGGGAAGGATCGAGTGCCGTGCGCTCGGTCCACGAGCACCTGGCGACGACCGCCCACTGAGCGGCGACGGCCGGGCCGGACGCCGCCCGGTCCGTCGCCGGTGCGTCAGCTGGCCGGGCTGACCGAGCTCATGTTGAAGTCCGGGACCCGCAGGGGGGGCATCGCCGTGCGGTTGTACCACTCGCCGAACTCCCGCCCGAGGGCCCGCACGCTGGCGCCGGCCTCGGTGGCCCGCCCCAGCAGGTCGACCGGGCTCTCGTTCCAGCGGAAGTTGTTGACCGCCCCGGTGATCTCGCCCCCCTCGACCAGGTACACGCCGTCGCGGGTCAGCCCGGTCAGGAGCAGGGTCTGGGGGTCGACCTCGCGGATGTACCAGAGGCAGGTGAGGAGGAGCCCCCGCTCGGTCCGGGCCACCAGGTCCTCGACCGAGCCCTGCGCCCCGGGGAGGTCGAGCACCAGGTTGTCGATGGGCGGGGCGGCCGGCGCCCCGGCGGCGGCGGCGCCGGCCCGGTGGTAGCGGAGGCGGTGCAGGCGCCCGGCCTCGATCCAGTCGGTGCGGGCCAGGGCGAGCCCGTTGTCGAACACCGAGTCGTCGGGCCCCGAGACCGGGGTGGCCAGGAACGGCGTGCACTCCAGCCCGGCCTCGCCCGGGTCGCTGCGCAGCTCGAAGGGGAGCCGGCTCAGCTCGGCGCCGAGGCGGGTCGACCCGTCGGGCCCCGAGAAGACCGTCCGGCCCTCCTCGCTCTCCTTGCCGCTGGCCGCCTCGACCACCCCGACCATCAGGTCGGCCACCGCTTCGGGCGGGATGACCACCTCGTAGCGGCCGGCGTCGAGGTCGACCCGGCGCCGGGCCCAGTCGAGCCCCCGGACGACCCGCCGCTCGAGGTCCTCGACGGCCACCCCGGCGAAGTCCGGCGCCCCGGTGCCGGCCCACGCCGAGCGGGCGCCGTCGGTGCTCCGCCCGACGAGGTGGAGGGCCCCGGTCGGCTGGACGTGGCGGAGGCGCAGCCCGGCCGACGTGCCCAGGTAGAGGGTCGAGAGGTGGTGCTCGGCGAACCCGGCCAGGACCCGGTCGGCCGCCTCGGCCCGGGCGAACGCCCCGGCCAGCCCGGCGACCACGTCGTGGAGGACGCCGAGGCCGGTCAGGACCGGCGGGTCGGCGAAGTCGGGGTCCTGGCCGGCCCGCCCGGCGGCGGCCCGGTCGCCCGGCGTGACGAGCGGCCACCCGTCGTCGGCCGGGGGGGAGGAGGCGGCGTCGGCCTCGGCGGCCGCCACCACCTCGGCCAGGTCGACGTCGCCGCCCCGCCGGGCCACCCCGACGGCGGTGCCCCCGGCCACCGGGGCCAGGCTGATCACGGTGACCCGGCGGTCGCGTCGGGTGCCGTTGGTGGTCGTCGTGTTGTTGGCGAAGCGCACCTCGGCGTCAGAGGAGTCCTCGACCAGGACGACCGCCCCGGCCCCCCCGGCCCGCTCGAGGGCCCGCTCGACCACCTCGTCGGCCGGCGCCAGGCCGGCTCCGAGGTCGTCGCCCCGACGCCCGCTCACCGGCCCGACTCCTCCCTCGTGTTGAGGATCCGCACGCCCCGCACGAGGACCGACGGGCACCCGTGGCTGACCGGTGCCACCTGCCCGGGCTGGCCCTTGCCGCAGTTGAAGGCGCCCCCGAGCAGATAGGTGCGGCGCCCGCCGACCGCCTCCATCGCTCCCCAGAAGTCGGTCGTGGTGGCCTGGTAGGCGACGTCGCGCAGCTGGCCGGCCAGGCGGCCCCCCGAGATCTTGTAGAAGCGCTGCCCGGTGAACTGGAAGTTGTACCGCTGCATGTCGATCGACCAGCTCTTGTCGCCCATGACGTAGATGCCGTCGTCGACCCCGCCGACGAGGTCCTCGGTGGTCGGCCCGTCCCCGTCGGCCGGGGCCAGCGAGACGTTGGCCATCCGCTGGATCGGCACGTGCAGCGGGGAGTCGGCGTAGGCGCAGCCGTTGGAGCGCCCGAGCCCGGCCACCTCGGCGATCGACCGGTCGAGCTGGTAGCCGACGAGGATGCCGTCGCGCACGAGGTCGAACGAGCGGGCTTCCACCCCCTCGTCGTCGACGGCCACCGTGGCCAGGCCGTGGGGGGTGGTGCGGTCGCCGGTCACGTGCATGACCGGCGAGCCGTAGCGGAGGCGGTCGAGCTTGTCGGGCGTGGCGAAGGAGGTCCCGGCGTAGGCCGCCTCGTAGCCCATCGCCCGGTCGAGCTCGGTGGCGTGGCCGATCGACTCGTGGATGGTCAGCCACAGGTTGGTCGGGTCGACCACCAGGTCGTAGGTGCCGGCGGTGACCGACGGGGCGCCCGCCTTGGCCGCCAGGAGGTCGGGGAGCTGGTCGAGCTCGCCCTCCCAGTCCCAGCCGTCACCGTCGAGGTACTCCCACCCCCGACCGACCGGCGGCGCCAGGGTGCGCATGGTCTCGAAGCCCTCGCCGTCGCGGGCCAGCGCCATCACCTCGAGCACCGGGTGCATGCGGACGCGGTGCTGGACGGCCGAGGTCCCCGCCGTGTCGGCGTAGCGCTTCTCCTCGCTGACGGCCAGGGCGCCGGCGGTGACGTGGTCGACGACGGGGGAGGCGAGGAGGCGGCGGCTCCAGGACTCGAAGCGCGCCACCTTGTCGGCCAGCGCCACCTCGACCGGGTCGGTGACGAACGGCGAGGACCAGACGACCCGTCCGTGGGACGCCTCGTCGGCCAGCTCGACCCGGCGCCCCGAGGCCACGGCGGCCACCCGGGCCGCCTCGACGGCGCCGGTGGCCAGCGCCGCCGCCGAGTCGACGCTGACCGCCACGGTGGCGGCGAACCCGAGTGACCCCTCGAAGAGGACGCGCACGCCGACGCCGAGCTCGACGTCGTCGGCCGCCGCCTCGAGCCGCCCGTCGCGCAAGCGGAGCGACTGGCTGCGGATGCGCTCGATGCGCACCTCGGCCCGGGCGCACCCGAGCGCGGTGGCCGCCTCGAGGGCCGCCCCCTCCACCCGCTCGGCGAGCTCGCGGTCGACCGGTTCGTCGGCCTCAGGCATGACGCAGCACGCTATCGCCCGCCGCCGGCCAGCTCCGCCCCGGTGGGCTGGCGGGGCTCGAGGCCGGCGGCGCGGTAGATGGCGTCGATCACGGTCATCGTGCGCACCGAGTCCTCGGGCGGCGTGAGCACCGGGGTGCCGGAGGTGACGGCGGCGACGAAGGCCCGGAGCTGGAAGTCGTACGTGGGCTCGCGGGTCAGGTGCTCGACCCGTCGCTCCACCGGGGTGCGCACCGAGACCCGGTTGAAGGCCTGGGGGCTGAAGGGGTTGAGCACCTTGAGCGATCCCCGGTCGCCCTGCACCGACGCGGTGACCCGCAGCACGTCCGACGAGAGCATCGAGCAGCGGATGGCGCCGTCGCCGCCGCCGGGCAGCGAGAAGGTGGCCCGCATCGCCCGGTCGACGCCGGGCGAGGCCAGCTTGGCCTGGGCCGAGGTGACCTCGGGCTCGCCGCCGGCCAGCGTGCGCAGGAGGTGGACCGGGTAGCACCCGGCGTCCATCAGGGCCCCGCCGGCCAGGTCGGCCTGGAACCGGATGTCGCTCGTCCTCGGGAGCGGGAAGGACAGCCCGGCCTCGATGCGGACGATGTCGCCGAGCTCCCCCGAGGCGAGGATCTCGAGCAGGCGGGCGGCCATCGGGTGGTAGCGGTAGTGGAACGCCTCCATGACGACCAGTCCCGAGGCGGCGGCCGCCCCGGCCACCACCCGGGCCTCCTCGGCGTTGGCCGTGAAGGGCTTCTCGCAGAGGACCGGCTTGCCGGCCGCCAGGGCGGCCAGCGTGTAGCGCCCGTGGAGCCCGTTCGGGAGCGGGTTGTACACGGCGTCGACCGTCGGGTCGGCGATCAGCTCGTCGTAGGTCCGGTGGACCGTCGGGATGCCGTGCGTGCCGGCGAAGGCCCGGGCCCGCTCGGGGTCGCGGGCGGCCACCGCCACCACCTCGGCGGCGCCGGTGCGGCGGGCCGGTTTGACGAGCGCGGCGGGCGTGATGCGGGCCGCCCCGAGCGTTCCGATCCGCAGCGCCATCGTTGACCTCCTCGACACGAGTCGGCCGAGGCTACTTCGTCGGTGATGCCGCGCCCGGGGTGACGTCTCGTAGTCTCCGGGTTTCCAACGGGGCTCGAAGGGACGACGATGACAGCACGCACGGGCGCGAGCTCCGTGGCCGCACGAGCCCGACGGCTGGTTCTCGCCGCCGCCACCGTGGCGGGCGCGCTCGGGATCCTCACCGTCGCCGCGCCGGCCACCGCCGGGTTGCCCGGCGCCTACGTCAACCCGCTGACGGCGGACGCCCCGGACCCGACGGTGGTCTCCTCGGGCGGCGTGTACTACGCCTTCACGACCGGTGGCAACGGCGGGCACATCCAGCTCTTCACTTCGAGCGACCTGTCGCACTGGACCAGAGCGCCGTGGCCCGGGGCGCTGACCCAGGAGCCGTCGTGGGCCGAACCCGGGCTCGAGTGGGCGCCCAGCGTGGCCCAGTTCGGGTCGACGTGGGTGATGTACTACGCCACCTTCGACATCACGACCCAGACCGAGTGCATCTCGATCGCCACCTCGCCGTCGGTGGGCGGGCCGTACCACGACACCTCGTCGGGCCCCTTCGTCTGCCAGCCCGGCCACTCCGGAGACCTCGACCCGGCCGTGTACACCGGGCCCGACGGCGCGTCGTACCTCATGTGGAAGTCGAACCCCGGGCTGTTCTCGCCGTCGGCGCAGATCTGGTCGCAGCGCCTGGCCCCGAGCGGGTTGGCCTTCGCCCCGGGGCGCGGGGCCGTCCCGCTCCTGCGCCAGGACCAGGGGTGGGAGACGACCATCGAGAACCCCCAGATGGTCTCGGCCGACGGCCGGGACTACCTCTTCTACTCCGGGGGGTTCTGGATGGACAGCTCGTACGCCATCGGGTACGCCCTGTGCGCCGGGCCGACCGGACCGTGCACCAAGCCCTACGACCATCCGGTCGTGCGGTCCGCCGGTTCGGTCGTCGGCCCGGGCGGCAACTGGGCCTTCAGCGACTCGTCCGGGCAGTGGTGGATGGCCTACGCCGCCTGGACCGCCGGGGCCGTCGGCTACCCGGGCGGCGCCCGGTCGCTGCGGATCGACCCGCTGTGCTTCGTCGCCGGCGGGGGACCCGGGCCGGGCGACCCGGTGGTGGTCGGGCCGACCACCACCGCCCAGTCACTGTCCCCGTCGTGCCCGGCGGTCGACCCGAACGGCCAGTACCGGCTGGTGGCGTCGGACGGCGGGCTGTTCGCCTACGGCGGCGCCCCCTTCGACGGGTCGACCGGCGGGCAGTCGCTTCCGGCCCCCGTGGTGGGGGCGGCCACCGACCCGGCCACCGGGGGCTACTGGGAGGTCGGCCTGGCCGGGCACGTCTACCCGTTCGGCGCCCCCTTCGACGGGCAGGCCGCCGGGCTGGTCCACAGCTTCGTGACCGGCATCGCCGCCACCCCCGACGGCGGCGGGTACTGGGAGGTGGGCGCCGACGGCTCGGTCTACGCCTTCGGCGACGCCGCCTACCTCGGGGGGATGGCCGGGACCCCCCTCAACAGCCCGATCATCGCCATCGCCGCCACCCCCGACGGCGGCGGGTACTGGCTGGTGGCGGCGGACGGCGGGATCTTCGCCTTCGGCGACGCCGGGTACTTCGGGTCGATGGGCGGCCGTCCGCTCAACCAGCGGATCGTCGGGATGGCGGCCATGCCCGACGGCGGCGGCTACTACCTGGTGGCGGCGGACGGCGGGATCTTCGCCTTCGGCGACGCCCCGTTCCGTGGCTCGACCGGGGGGATGACCCTCAACCGGCCGATCGTCGGCATGGCGACCGAAGGGGCCGGGGGGGGATACTGGCTGGTCGCCGCCGACGGCGGGGTCTTCGCCTACGGGTCGGCGCCGTTCCTCGGGTCGACCGGGGGGACGACCCTGAACCGCCCGGTGGTGGCGATGACCCCGGGCTGAGCGGCCCGGGCGGGAAGGGCGGACGTGGGCGAGAAGCGAACAGGCGCGGCCCGGTGACCACCCCGGGCGCCCCGGCCACCCGCGGCGACCCGATCGAGGTCCGCCCGGCCGGGCGCGACGACGTCGCCCCGCTCAGCCAAGTGCTCGCCGCCAGCTTCGCCGACGACCCGGTGGCCGGGTACCTGTTCCCCTCGCGGCGGCGCCGTCCCCGGGGGCTCCAGACCTACTTCCGGGTCCAGATGGGGCGCGAGTACCTGCCCGACGGCGCCGTGTTCACCACCGTCGACCGGGCCGGGGCGGCCTTGTGGGCCCCGCCCGGCAAGCCGCTCGTCGTCGGGTGGCGGGCCATCCTCTCGCTGCTCGAGGTGGCGCCGTACGTGGCCGGGCTCGGCCTGACCCGGGTGCTGCGGCTCCTGCCGCGGATCGAGGCGCTGCACCCGACGACGCCCCACTGGTACCTGGCGGTGCTCGGCACCGCCCCCGAGCGCCAGGGCCACGGCGTCGGCTCGGCCCTCCTGGCACCGGCCCTGGCCCGGTGCGACCGCGACGGGTTCGGCGCCTACCTCGAGTCGTCCAAGGCCCAGAACGTCCCCTTCTACCGGCGCCACGGGTTCGAGGTGGTGACCGAGGTGGCGATCGCCGACGGGCCGACGCTGTGGACGATGTGGCGCGAGCCCCGGGAGCCCGAGCCCTGACCGTCGGCCGTCAGCGACCGGACCGGTCGGTCGGGTGCAGGCCGTCGGGGGCGGCCGCCGGGTCGACCACGACCTCGTAGAGCAGGTCGATGAGGGCCCGGGTCGGCGCCGACGGCAACCCCCGGCGGCGCATGGCCACCCCGACCCGACGGCGGGGGAAGCCCTCGAGGGCCAAGAGGACGAAGCGGTCCCGGAGGTGGAAGGGGACCGCCGTGGCCGGCAGGATCGCCGGTCCGTACCCGTCGAAGGTCAGCGACGCCAGCATCCGCAGCCCGTCGAGCTCCATCGACGGGCGCAGCGTGATCCCGGCCGGGAGCACGGCCGCCTCGATCTCGTCACGCAGCGGCGTGCCGGGGAGGGGCAGGAGGAGCTCGAGGTCGGCCAGCGCGGCCAGGGGGAGCGGCGCCGGGCCGCCGCGCTTCTTGGCCGGGCGACGGGCCAGCGGGTGGTCGCACGGCACCACCAGCATGAGGTCCTCTTCGAAGAGCGGCGTCGCCGACAGCTCGTCGCCGGGGACCGGGAGGGTGACCACGGCCACGTCGAGGTGGCCGGTCACCAGCTGCGGCTCGAGCGAGCTCGAGGTCCCGTCGGCCACCGACATGCGCACGTGGGGGTGCCGGGCCCGCAGCCGGGCGAAGAGCTGGGGCACGAGCCAGCGCCCGGTCGTCGATCA
>Ga0209656_10000791_pt1 | contig 20497 bp, 21 predicted proteins | sample BogFormECP12_OM2_FD_188239 | JGI IMG/M metagenome (GOLD analysis project Ga0209656, IMG submission 188239) | Bog forest soil microbial communities from Calvert Island, British Columbia, Canada - ECP12_OM2 (SPAdes) (version 2) | ecosystem: Environmental > Aquatic > Freshwater > Wetlands > Bog ... | reverse complement strand
GTTCATCAGCTGGACCGCCGTCGCGATGATGACGGTTGGCGCCGTCGGGTACCTCGGCTCCGCGCCGGCCCTGTCGGTGTTCGGACTGGCCTCAGTGTTTCTGTATGTGCTGCCGGCGATCGTGTTTCTGTTGCCCGCGTCGCTGGTCTCCGCCGAGCTGGCCTCGGGGTGGCAGGGCGGCGTCTACAACTGGGTGCGCGAGGGCATCTCCGCGCCGATGGGGCTGCTCGCAGTGTGGTGCCAGTTCGCGCAGACCATTTTCTACTACCCGGCCCTGCTGGCCTACGTGGCCGGGACGCTGGCCTACGTGATCGACCCGAGCCTCGCCAACAACGGCGTCTACACCGCGGTGATCATCGTCGTGCTGTTCTGGGGCAGCGTGCTGGTGTCGTCTCGCGGGCCCGGATTGGTGGCCAAGCTCGCCTCGAGCGGCACCCTGATCGGAACCCTGATTCCCGGGGCGCTGCTTATCGTTCTCGGCATGATCTATCTGCTGCAGGGCAACCATTCGGCGGCGCCGATGGACGTTCACCACGTCCTGCCGGCATGGAACGGGCTGGCGAGCATCGTGCTGATCGTCAACAGTTTCTTCACCTACGCCGGTGTCGAGGTCAACGCCGTACACGTCGACGAGCTGCGCGACCCGGGCCGAGAGTTCCCGAAGGCCATGTTCGTCGCCTCGATACTCGTCGTCGCCGTCTTCGTTTTCCCCACACTGGCGATCTCATGGGTAATCCCCGCGCAGACGATCAGCCTCACGGCCGGGTTGATGCAGGCCTTCGATGCCCTACTCAAGCACCTCCATCTCGGGTTCGCGCTGCCCGTGGTCGCGCTCGCGCTGGCGATTGGGGCCCTCGGCGGAATGATCGCCTGGCTTGACGGCCCGTCCGAGGGGCTGCTCAGGATCGGACGCGAACAGGGCTACCTTCCCCGGTACTTCCAGAAGGTCAACGATGAGGGCATCCAGCTGCACATCCTCATCGCACAAGGCGTCGTGATAACTGTCATCGGCTTCCTCTATGCGGTGATCCCGAATGTCAACAGCGCGTACTGGATATTCGCCGCGATGGCCACCCAGGTCTACCTGATCATGTACGGGCTGATGTTCATTGCCGCAATCAGGCTGCGGCGCAGGCAACCCGACCATCCCCGTGGGTACAGGGCACCCGCGCTCGGCCTGCAGTGCGCACTCGGAGCGGCGTCATCGGTGGCCGCGTTCCTGATCGGCTTCGTGCCACCATCACAGTTCGGCCACGCGAACCCCCTGCTATACGGGCTGCTGATCCTGGCCGGGATTCTCGCGCTCGGGGTGCTCCCACCGCTGCTGCTCGAGTGGCGGCGCAAGCCGGACTGGAAGGCGTCGGGGGAGGCGGGAACGGCGGGGTAAGCCTGGCCGGCATCCGCCTCCAGCTGCATCTCCGCTCGATCTCACGACGGCCGTGCCGCAACGAGCCCAAGCACTGCGCAAGCAGGTTACCGGTAGGCAGACCGAAACCGGCTGGGCGGGCTAAAGCCTTTCTGCGCCGGGCACGGCGCCCGTGGGTTCCACGGCGTTTTGCTCGCGGGCGGCCGAGCCGCGACCAAGCGCGATGGTGGCGGCCGCCATCGCGAGCGCGGCCAGCGGAAGCACCGCCGCCGCGGGCCCGCTCACCGCAAAGTACTCGCCCAGCACGGCGATCCCGAGCAGCGATGCGCTCAGGGGTTCCACCACCAGCATGGCCGGGACCGACGTTTCCAACACTCCGGCGCGAAAAGCCGACTGCTGCAACATCATTGCCAGCACAGCGAGCACAACCAGCAGATAGGGAGCGGGCACCGACAACAGCGCCGGCAGGCCGCCCTCGGTGAGACGGTGCATCGACATTTTCGTCAGCACCGCGACCGTTCCGAACAACGCCCCCACCGCGACCCCCAGCAGCACGGCCCGTTGCCGACCACCGACACGAGCGGCCACGGCCACACAGGCTGCCACGAAAGGCACCATCACCACCGTCACCAGCGTCCACGCCGGCACCGGTGGACGGTAATGACCGCCGCGCGGCTGCCCCACCAACACGAACACCGCCAGTGCGATGGTGAGCAGCAGCGCCCAACCCCAGTCACTGTGGCGGACGCGGCGATGAGACAGCCCCGCGCTCATCGGCAACGCGAACAGCAGCGCCGACACCAACAACGGCTGCACCAGCAGCAGAGATCCCTTCGATAAGGCCAACGCCTGACAGACATAGCCGGCCAACGCGGCCGCGGTTCCGGCCCACCACATTCGGTTGCGCACGACCGCCCTGGCGCTCACCACCTCGTCGGGGACGTCGGCCGTGGCGCGTTGCCGGATCACGATGCCCAGAGCCGCGAAGAACGCGGCGAGCAACGCCATCAGCACAGCCAGCAGATCTCGCGACATCAACTCTCCCGCTTCTTCGTGTACGCAGCCGATCGGCGATGCTCGATGTGCCCACCCGAACGGCGATTGCTCTGCGATCCTTCCCCGTTTACCCACCACTGCGTGCGCCGTACCCCGGCGATGTCTGGTTTCGGGGAGCCCGCTTGCCAGATCACCGCCGCCGACGGCGCGCTCGCCAAACACGCCGTCATGCTCGAACACCCCCTTGATGATCTCGTTGCCGCTGTGCGCAACTCGCCAGCCAATCGACAGACCGCATCGAATGCCCAGAGCCACTAGGTATTCCCGGCTACACGCCAGGAAGCCAGCCACCTCAACGCCAGTTACGTCCGGATACGCCTCAAAGCGCCCGGGTCGGGTCGGCCAGGCTCACAACAGTTTTCGTGTGTCACGGCGGCGATCGGCGGCGAGCGCCTGTTCCCGCGCGAACAGCAGGCCGTAGGTGAAGCCATTCTCGCCGGGCGTGGTGCCCGCCCAAACATGGTCGTGCCGTGGCGCCCTTCCCGCACCGGCCGATCGCGAACCGCGAGCGCCTGGTCGGCGCAGTCAGGTGATGTATTCACGATGGTGCCGCGGGTAGAGGCCAGGCCAAGCCCGCGTGGGACCGCAGCGCAGCGCAGGAGACCGGCCATGAGCGGCATCGACAAGGCGAAAAACAAGTTGGTAAAGCCACCGGCGACCGCCACACTCGGGTCTGAGGAGTGGTCACGCACGATCACCGTGTGCGGCGATCACAACGCACCCCGGCAAGCCACCGCCATCGGCGAGTTGGCAACGCTTCAGCCCGATAATGAGATCCGCAGGATGACCCGTGGCTTGCGGCCTCGCGCCACGATCATTTCGACCAGCGTGACGACGCGGTACTCCGGGCCGTACTTACGACGGATCTGCGTCTCAAGGCGATTCACCGTCGCCGGGTCGGTGATGATCTGCGCGGTGCCCTCGACGGGCACAACGCCGTGGCGGACCTTGCCGGTACGGCCGCTCGGTGCCAGCAGGACGCGGGGATTGTTGCGGACCCGTTTGACCTTCCAGCTATCGGCCGGCGTCCACACGAACAGGTCGCCGCCGTCACGGCCGATCCACATCGGCGCTGACACGCCCTCGCCGCTGCGTTTGAACGTGGTGAGCGAGACGAAACGGTGCTCGCTGAGTGAGGTTGTCGGGTCGTTCGTCATGGCTTCCTCCGGTCCGGTCGTCGCCGTGTCCTCCCGAGTAATCGATGGGTACTCGTCGAGGATCTTGTGGCGCTGAATGTGCTGAATGTGTGGTCCCTAATTTCCGGCGCGGTCAGGATCATCGCGTGGCGATCACGCCGTCGATGAGCAAGTCGAGCATGCGTTGCGCCTGGTCGGAGGAGCGGCTGGCCAGGAAGATGCCCAGCAGGCTTGACGCCACATCGTCGGCGCACACGTCGGTCCGCTGGCTGGCCCAGTGTGGCCGTCGGCGTCAACCCGTATTTGTGGCATATTGATGGCATGAACCGCATACGCTTGAGCACTACTGTGGACGCCGAGCTGCTGAGCAGTGCGCGCAGTTTGCGGTCGGGGATCAGTGACGCGGCCCTCATCGATGAGGCCCTGGGGGCATTGCTCGCCCGTCATCGATCGGCCGAGGTGGACGCGAGCTATGCAGCCTACGACGAGCACCCGGCTGAGGAACCCGACGAGTGGGGCGACCTGGCCTCGTGGCGGCGGGCGGTCGGCGCCACCTGATTGCGCTTCCGGCACGCGGGGAGGTGTGGTGGTGCGAGATGGCCGAGATCGGCCGGCGCCCAGTCGTTGTGCTGTCGCGGGAAGTAGCGATCCCTCGGCTTCGACGCACGCTCGTCGCACCCTGCACAACGACCATTCGTGGACTGGCCAGCGAGGTTGTTCTGGAACCCGATTCCGACCCTATCCCCCGCCGTTCGGCAGTGAACCTGGACTCGGTCGAAAGTGTCTCGGTCACAGTACTGGTCAGCCGGCTTGGCCGGCTTGCCGACACCAGAATGCGCGCCATCTGCGCAGCCCTCGAGGTCGCGGTCGACTGCTCTCGATGACAGGGTGGGATCGGGTGATCAGTGCCCTGAGCACCGACACCAGCGGGTCGTGCGGGGAATCGCCGCCGTATACGAAGGCGCCGCGTTGGGCGTGACACGAGACTGTGTGGGCCGCGCCGTGCAGGTAGCCGCCGTCGCCGGGCATCGGCGACGAGCGCCGATGACGGTCGCCGTGGCCAGGCTGAGGAAAGGCAAGGCGACCGTCTCGTCGGCTGTTACAGCGGAATCCAGATGCCGAAGAACCAGAAGCCCCACTGCTGGAATCCCGGGTCAAACACCGGGTTGACCTGCTGGCCGTAGTAGTCGAACGGCGGCGGAGGAGGTGCCCACGGGGGCGGGGGCGGTCCCTGCCACGGGGGCGGCGGGGGCGGACCGAATCCCCACGGCGGCGGCCCTTGGCCCCACGGCGGTGGGTGGCCCCGCCAGCCTTGGTCGTCGGGTCGACCCCAGTTTCCGGGACCGCCGCCGGGGCCGCCCGGGCCGCCCTGCTGGGGCGGCGGAGGTCCACCAGGGCCGCCAGGTCCATGGAAGTCTCCCGGGCCCCCGGGCCAACCTGGTCCGCCCTGCGGCGGCGGCGGTCCACCAGGCCCGCCAGGTCCATGGAAGTCTCCCTGCGGGCCCCCGGGCCCACCTGGTCCGCCCTGCGGTGGCGGAGGTCCACCATGGTCGCCGGGTCCGCCCGGTCCGCCACACTGAGAACCGGGGGGCCCACCGCATGGGCCGCCAGGTGGGTCCGCGTATGCCATGCCCGCGCCCAGGCCCAAAACGGCCAGGCCCAAGCCACCCGCGAGAGAGGCTCCCGCGAGTCGTTTCTTCAGGTTCATCGTGCAGACTCCTTATCTCCGTCGACATCTCTGTGTCGACCTCGTCGGGTACCGGGACTGTGAAGCCGCCGATGCAGGCACCGCCGCGAGCGCGTGCTGCTCGACGGCCGCCTCACGGTCAACGGAACTCATGGTGTCCTGACCCGATTGTGGTCGCGAACCCTATACCCAATGTGGGTAACAGTTGTGCATTGGCTGTGCGCGCCGGACGGCCTTGGCGTTGACAGCACTTTTCGAGACCACGGAGTTTTGGTGATAGAGAAGGCACGGAGCTCGTTCGATGCCCTTCGTAACGACCGAGTTCGGTATCAGAAAGCCATCGACTTGGAACGCGTTTACTCTCTGCACCTTTCGACTCAGCCCAGTCGATGACACGTGACTACCACCCCGCCCCCGGTATCTCAGCTTTGGTAACGGTGGTTGTTGCATTCGATTCCCGATGCCGGCGTATTTCGGCTGAGATAATCCTCTTTCAGGGCCGGGACGGCCGATTTGTCGTTACATCGAACGTGTGCGACCTGGCAGCTTTGGTTGGGCGAGTGCGGATTCCAACCCGGCGACGATGATGGACAGGCCCCCGGCGAAGTCCTCGTCGGTAGCGCGCTTGCGGTCGGCGGCAGCCGGCTCCGCGACGGTCGGTGCGACCTCTGCGTCGATGCGCGCCAGCCTGCGGTCCGGCGCATAGTTGTCGTCCGGCTCGTCCGGACGCGGATACATTGCCTGCTCCTCGATGGCAAAGCCCCACCCTGTAGTTGTGGGTGGTGTTGAAGGCCAAGTCGGCGGTGACGGCGGAGAATCCGGCCGAGGTGACAATCCTCAGCGCCACCGCGTACATGTTGGTGTCGGTGAGGTAGGTTCCAGGCACCATCTTGGCGCCGCCGCGTACCGCCGCAAGCCCCTGTCTCCACGATTTGAGGCGGTTCAGTTGAACCACATGACTGTCTGTGTTCGTTAAACGAGTAGGCCGACCAGCCCATCACAGGTGTGGTTTCAACAAGGAGTAACCATGATTATTCGATCCGCCACTCTTAAGCGACTGGTCGGGCTGGCCGGCATCGCGGCGGTGTTAACCGTCGCGGGGTCGGGGCTCGGCGCGGGCATTGCTCAAGCCGCTACATCCCATCCCAAGCCCGCTCCGAATCCGCACGTCGTGCGGGTTTTGGACCGCATAGATCAAAATCTCGATCGCTTTGCCCCGCACCGCCCGCTTGACCGCATCCTCGACCGACTCACAGGTCAGTGACAAGCTGCCTCAGTGGGCAGTGACAGGAAATCGGCTGAGCTGTCGCTGATCCAGCCGGGCCAGCAGCCAAGCTGAGCACTGGATTCGTTTCACTGTTTGCGATAGCTCTGCCCATATCACGATAGGCCGTCGGGTAGTGGATGTCGTTGTCGGCCAACGATGTCCACTACCCGACCAACCGTGACGCACAGACGTGCCAAAGCGCTGTGTTTCGCCCGCATTCGGGCCGCAAGCGTTTGGGCCACTGTTTCTCTCGCGCCGGTGCTGCGAAGGCCGACCACGCGGTCCTCGGTGCCGGCGGCACCGTGGCGTGCCGCGAGACGACCGGCAGAGGTGTTTCCGTTGAACCGTAGGATCCGGTTGACGTTGTCCGCCGTGATCACATTGACGCCGCGTTGCACGGGTCGGCCAGCCGTACCAGGGGGACCGTTCGGGTTCACGCCGGGGATGATGCCGAGCATCGTGCATGCGTCGGCGACACACTTGCCCAGGAATCGCGTTCGTGGTCCTCGTGATGTCGAGCTCCCACATGTCCGTCATATCTGGCACACGGGCTACCTTGCCGGACGGAACCGGCATAGGCCTGCGCTAGACAGCCATGCCCGCGTCGTCACCGGGGGGTGCAGGGGCCGGATCAGGCGCAGGGGCCGGATCAGGCGCAGGGGCCGGATCGGGCGCGGGGGCCGGGTCGGGCGCGGCATCCTCCGGGGCGACCGGCAGGAACATGTGATGGCTGAACTGCGCCTGATAGGCGCCGGCGCCGCCGATTCTCACACCGCCGCCTTCACCGCTGGATACCGGCGTCCCATCAGGCAACGTCACCGCAGTGTGGTGACCGTTCCACCCGATCACCAAAGCCCCGGGGGCGGTTCCGTACCGGAAGCCACGTGCCAGCAGGGCGGCTTCCTCGTTTCCTGTGTTGAACCGATCGCCGTAGACCGGCCTGCCGGTGGCCATGTTCGACACCCACGAAGCCAGGCCCGAACAGTCCGTTCCGGCGGGAGAATCGCCGCCCGTGACATACGGCGTCCCAGAGACCTGATGGATCAACGTTATCAGCGTTGCGAGAGCAAACATGCGCCGGGACATTAACAACAGATTTGCGGACAACCAAAATCTGTTGCACCCATCACGTTTCGTTCGCGGAATGGCCTGCGCTACATCACCGCAAAACCTTTGGGCGAGTAAATTCTCAAAGGAAATGAATCGCTATACGGAGAAACGGAATTCGACCAGTCACCGTCCGGCCTACGGGCGACAGTCAACTCCGAGCTTGGCGCGTGCCGCGTCGGTGACCGGAGTGAACAGGTTGACGAGGTTTCCATCTGGATCCCGGAACAACAGCGCGCGGTTCCCCCACGGCATGGTTGTCGGCTCTGTCACGACCTCGACCAAGCACTCGCGGAGCCGCTCGTACTCGGTGTCCACGTCGTCGACGAGGAACTCGACGATCGCGCTCCGGTTGGCTGCCGGCTCGGCGGACCCTTCTCCGAACAGCGGCACGGTCTTGTCACTGCCGATGGCCAGCATGCCGATCAGCGTCGGAATCTCAGCGAACAGCTCGTTTCCCCATACGGCCGAGACTTCGGTGACCATCTCGTAGAAATCGACCAGCCGCTTGACGTCGGCCGTGATGATGCGGGTCGAAACGAACTTCATGAAAACCTCCGTATGTGCTATCGCGGCGCTGCCCGGCGCGCAGCCTCTTGTGCAAGGCATGCTAAGCGTCCCCTGCGACAACCAAGGCGGCGAAATGCTCACGGTTGCCGGTCGCGCTGATCAGTGCACGGATCTACCACCAGACGTTGTTTGAAACCGGAACTCGACCACATCGCCGTCGGCCATCACGTAGTCCTTGCCTTCCATCCGGACCTTGCCCGCAGCCCGGGCCGCTGCCATCGACCCTGCGGCGACCAAGTCGTCGTAGGAAACGATTTCGGCCTTGATGAAGCCCCTTTCGAAGTCGGAGTGGATCACGCCTGCAGCCTTCGGCGCGGTATCACCCTGGTGAATCGTCCACGCGCGCGCCTCTTTTGGGCCCGCGGTCAGGAAAGTCTGCAGCTCGAGCGTGTGAAACCCCGCGCGCGCAAGCGCATCCAGTCCCCGCTCGGTCTGGCCGATCGACTCCAAGAGCTCCTCGGCCGACTCGTCGTCGAGTTCCAAAAGCTCGGCCTCGATCTTCGCATCGAGGAACACCGCGTCCGCGGGCGCCACGAGTTCTCGCAGTTCGGCCACCTTCGCCTCATCGGTCAGCACGGCCTCGTCGGCGTTGAACACGTACAGGAAAGGCTTCGTCGTCAGCAGGTTCAGCTCACGCAGCAGCGCCGAATCCACGCGCTTGCCGGCCGCGTACAGCGTGGTGCCGTCGTCGAGCACCTGCTGTGCCGCCTGAGCGGCTTCCAGAACCGGCGTGCGCTCCCGGTTGTTGCGGGCCTCCTTCTGTAGACGCGGCACCGCGCGCTCCAGCGTCTGCAGGTCGGCGAGGATCAGCTCGGTCTCGACGATCTCGATGTCGGACTTCGGGTCGACCTCGCCGCCCACGTGCGCAACGTCGTCATCGGAGAAGACGCGCACCACCTGGCAGATCGCGTCCGCCTCGCGGATGTTCGCCAGGAACTTGTTGCCCAGGCCCGCGCCCTCCGACGCGCCCCTGACGATGCCCGCGATGTCGACGAACGTCACCGGCGCGGGCACGATCCGCTCGGAACGGAACATTTCGGCGAGCCTGGCCAGTCGCGGGTCAGGCAGGGCAACCACGCCCTCGTTGGGCTCGATCGTGGCGAAGGGATAGTTGGCCGCCAATACGTTGTTGCGGGTCAGCGCGTTGAAAAGAGTCGACTTGCCGACATTCGGCAGTCCCACGATTCCCAGGTTCAGGCTCACTGAGGAAAAGTTTACGGAAAGCAACGTGCGCGACGGGCCGCGCTGGCAGCCGTCACCGAGGTAGAACCGGTACGGTCTATCTGTGTCTGGACAGCGGACCCGGCCGGCGGTAACCGCGGGCCATCGTTCCGTGCACCCCGACGTTCCCGGTGTTCCGTGGTGGGGTGCGGTATTGATCGCGCTCACCGCGACGGCCGTCGGCTTCGCGTTCGACGCCGGGGCCAGCGCCAAGGAGCTGACGAACGTCTTCGCGGCGCTGTATGTGATCGGCTGCGTCGCCGCGGTCCTGGCGGTGCGGCAGGCAGGCCTGTTCACGGCTGTCGTGCAGCCGCCGGTGCTGCTGTTCATCAGCGTGCCCGGCGCGTACTTCCTGTTTCACGGCGCCGAGATCAACGGGGTGAAGGACATCCTGATCAACTGCGGCTATCCGCTGATCGAGCGGTTCCCGCTGATGCTGTTCACCTCGGCGGCGGTGCTGCTGATCGGGCTGGCCCGCTGGTACGTCGGCCACAAGTCGCGCAGCGCGGTCAATTCGGACGCCGACGCCGAACCCACGACCGGGCGGTTGAGCCAGCTCACCGCGAAAGTTGCGGCCCTTTTCTCGTCGGCCGACGACAGCGATGCAGAGGACACCGGCAAGCGCCGGCATGCGATCGACCGGACATCGGCACCGGCGAAAAAGGCCCCCGCGAAGTCCGCCCGCGGCGCCCGTGTCGCGAAGGCCACCGCCGGTGCTCCGCGCTCACGGCACAGCCGTCCATCGCCTGCCGAGGTGACGGATCTCATCGAGCCGGTACCCGACCGTCCCCGCCGGCCCCGGGCGCCGCGACGGGAACCGCCGCCCGAGCCGCGCCGTCGCCGCCCCCCCGCGGCGCGCACCCCGCGCGATCCCTACGAACGGCGCGAGCCGTATGAACGGCGCGAGCCTTATGAACGGCGGGCGCCGTCCGATCGCCGCAGCCGCTACGACGCCTACGACCCGTTCGAGGCGTACGAGCCCCCGCGGCGGCGCCGGCCCGGCACCAACGGCACCAACGGCAGCAACGGCAGCAGCGGCACCAACGGCAACAACACCACCAACGGCACGCACCACCCGATATCGCGGGTCCGCTACCGGGGCACCGGGACGACCGACAACGCCCGTCAAGAGTCGCCGGCGCGGCCGCGGCTGCGGTCGTCGGAAGCCGACACGTGGGAGTACGACATCTAAGGTCCCGCGGGATCAACCACGGGCGGGGCGGATCTCCCTGGGCAGCGCGAACACCAACGTTTCGTTGGCGGTCGTGACCGGCTGCACCATGTCGAAGCCGTATCCGGCCAGCCGCTGGAGCACACCGCGCACCAGCACCTCGGGCACGGACGCTCCGGAGGTGACGCCGACCGTGGTGACGCCGCCGAGCCATGCCGGGTCGATGTCGTCGGCGTAATCCACCAGATACGCGGCGTTCGCACCGGCGCCCAGCGCCACCTCGACGAGCCTCACCGAGTTCGACGAGTTGCGCGACCCGACCACGATGACGAGCTCACACTCAGGGGCCATCGCCTTGACCGCGACCTGGCGGTTCTGGGTGGCGTAGCAGATGTCGTCGCTGGGCGGATCCTGCAGCTTCGGGAAGCGTTCGCGCAGCCGCTGGACGGTTTCCATCGTCTCGTCGACCGACAGCGTGGTCTGCGACAACCAGATGACCCTGTTCTCGTCGCGCACGGTCACGTCGTCCACCGCGTCCGGACCGTCGACCAGTTGGACATGGTCGGGCGCCTCACCGGCGGTGCCGACCACCTCCTCGTGACCGTCGTGGCCGATCAGCAGGATGTCGTAGTCGTCGCGGGCGAACCGCTTGGCTTCGTTGTGCACCTTGGTGACGAGCGGGCAGGTGGCGTCGATGACCCGCAGATCGCGCTCGGCGGCGGTCTGGTGGACAGTCGGCGCGACGCCGTGTGCGGAGAACACCACGATCGCGCCCTCGGGCACCTCGTCGGTCTCGTCGACGAACACGGCGCCGGCCTTGGCCAGCGTGTCGACGACGTGGCGGTTGTGCACGATCTCGTGGCGCACGTACACCGGCGCGCCGTGCTTCTCCAGCGCACGTTCGACGGTCTCGACGGCCCGGTCCACGCCGGCGCAGTAGCCGCGGGGCTCGGCCAGCAGCACGCGCTTACCGTTACCCCGGTCCGCAACCGAGCCCGAGGCACCAGGAATCCCCATGTTGATGGTCGGCGGCATATCTTCAGGGTACGGTCCGGGGACACGGACCGACCAGCGCACGCCCCCGCTTTGACATGCGCAGCCATTAGGGCAGGCTGGGGCCATGGCTAACGCACCATACGGGGTCCGGCTGCTCGTTGGCGCCGCGGCGATGTTCGTCGAGGAAACCCGCAAGCTGCCGCTGACGCTGCTGACGTACCCGATGACGCTGGCCAGCCAGGCCGCGCATCTGGTCATGCGGTTCCAGCAGAATGTCGCCGACCTCGTGATCAAGGGCGACGAAACCATCGACGCGCTCTTCCCGCCGAAGGAAGGGCAACCGGAGTGGGCGACGTTCGACGAAGACCTGCCAGACGAGGTGCCGGCCCCGACCAGCGAGAGCGACCGCCAACGGCTCACGGAGGGCCGCTTCGCGCTTTATTCAGGCAACTCGGTGGACGACGCCCCGGCAGCGGCGGCACCCGCGACCAAGGCCGGCGCCCCGAAGGCGGCGAAACCGGCCGCGGCCAGGAAAGCCCCACGAAAGGGCGACCACGCGGCCGTCGATGCGCCCGAGATCGCCGTCGAGCTGGACTACGACGCGCTCACGCTCGCCCAGCTGCGGGCGAGGTTGCAGTCACTGAGCGTCGATGACCTCGATGCGCTGCTGTCCTACGAGGTCGCCACCAAGGCGCGGGCGCCGTTTCAGACCCTGCTGGCCAACAGGATCACCCGCGCGACCGCGAAGTGACCGTCCCCGCGCCGCCGAACTCCGCGGACAACCCCTGGCCGGTGCGGGCCGTCGCGACCCGCGTCGCCAAGTGGATCGACCGCCTCGGCGTCGTCTGGGTGGAGGGCCAGCTGACGCAGCTCAGTGCGCGGCCGGACGCCAAAACGGTGTTCATGGTGCTTCGCGACCCGGCCGCCGACATGTCGCTGACGATCACCTGCCCGCGGGATCTGGTGGCCAACGCACCGGTCCGGCTGACCGAGGGCACGCAGGTCGTGGTGTGCGGCAAGCCGACCTTCTACACCGGACGCGGGACATTCTCGTTGCGGGTCAGCGAGATTCGCGCGGTCGGGATCGGCGAGCTGCTGGCCCGCATCGAGCGGCTGCGCCGTCTGCTCGACGCCGAAGGGCTGTTCGATCCGGCGCTGAAGCGACCGATCCCGTTCCTGCCCACGATGGTCGGCCTGGTCACCGGACGTGCCAGCGCCGCCGAGCGTGACGTCACCACGGTGGCATCCGGCCGCTGGCCCGCAGTGCGGTTCGCGGTCCGCAACACCGCCGTGCAGGGGCCCAACGCGGTCGCCCAGATCGTCGACGCGCTGACCGACCTCGATGCCCACCCCGAGGTCGACGTGATCGTGCTCGCCCGCGGCGGCGGCAGCGTCGAGGACCTGCTGCCGTTCTCCGACGAAACCCTGTGCCGGGCGATCGCCGCATGCATCACACCGGTGGTCAGCGCCGTCGGCCACGAACCGGACAACCCGCTGTGCGACCTGGTCGCCGACCTGCGCGCGGCCACCCCCACCGACGCCGCGAAGCGGATCGTGCCCGACACCGTGGCCGAGCAGGCGCTGCTCGACGAGCTGTGCCGCCGCGGCGCGCGGGCCCTGCGCAACTGGGTCACGCGTGAGGAGCGGATGATCCACCAGCTGCGCAGCCGGCCGGTGCTGGCCGCCCCGTTGCAGTCGCTGACCGCCCGCACCGAGGAGATCCACCGCGCCCGCGCCGCGGCGCGGCGGGACATCACCAGGCTGGTCGACGCCGAACGCGACCGCATCGGCCACCTGTCCGCGCGGCTGGCCACGCTCGGTCCGGCCGCGACGCTGGCGCGCGGCTATGCCGTCGTGCAGGCCGTCGCTGACGCCGCGGCGCCGAGGGTGCTGCGTTCCGTCCACGACGGGCCCGCGGGAACCCGGCTGCGGATCCGGGTGTCGGACGGGGCTCTCGGCGCCGTCAGCTCAGGGGACGACGGCTCATGAGCGCCGGCGCGGAGCAGCCGAATCTGAGACCCATTAGTGAGATGGGGTACGAGGAGGCGCGCGACGAACTGATCGAGGTGGTCCGGGTGCTCGAGCAGGGTGGGCTAGATCTAGACTCGTCGCTGCGGCTGTGGGAAAGAGGCGAGGAACTGGCACAAAGATGCGAGAAGCAGTTAGCCGGAGCTCGCAGACGCGTCGAGGATGCGCTGGCCCGCAATGACGAGGCCAAGGACTGAGAAGTTAGTTTCGTGATCAAAGAACAGTCGGAACTGTAACAGGTTTCAGTTATGCTCGCCGGCATGGCTGCCGCAGCAATGACGACTGACCTCGGCCGTGTCATGGTCACCGGCGGTTCCGGCTTCGTCGGGGCCAACCTCGTCGCGGCGCTGCTCGATCGCGGGCACTGGGTTCGCTCATTCGACCGCGTGCCGTCCGCGCTGGCCGCCCACCCGCGCCTGGAGACCATCGTCGGCGACATCTGCGACCCGGAGTCCGTTGCCGCCGCGGTAGACGGCGTGGACACGATCTTTCACACCGCGGCCCTGATCGAGCTGATGGGCGGCCGCTCGGTGACCGAGGAGTACCGGCGCCGCAGCTTCGACGTGAACGTCGGCGGCACGAAGAACCTGGTGCACGCCGCGCAGAAGGCCGGCGTGAAGCGATTCGTGTACACCTCAAGCAACAGCGTCGTCATCGGCGGCAAGGCGATTCCCGGCGGGGACGAAACATTGCCCTACACCGACAGATTCGCCGACCTGTACACCGAGACCAAGGTGGCGGCCGAGAAATTCGTGCTGTCCCAGAACGGCGCCGGCGGCCTGCTGACGTGTGCGATCCGCCCGAGCGGCATCTGGGGGCCGGGAGACCAGACGATGTTCCGGAAGGTGTTCGAGCGGGTGGTGACCGGCCAGGTGAAGGTGCTGATCGGCAGTCGGCGTGCGCGCCTTGACAACTCGTACGTGCACAACCTGGTGCAGGGCTTCATCCTCGCCGGCGAGCATCTCGTCGATGGCGGCACCGCCCCAGGGCAGGCGTACTTCATCAACGACGACGACCCGATCAACATGTTCGAGTTCGCGCGGCCCGTGGTGGAGGCGTGCGGCGAACACTGGCCACGGTTGCGCATCCCGGCCGGCCGATACACGCGGCGATGACGACGTGGCAGCGGCTGCATTTCAGGTTCGGCCTGCCACAACCTCCGCTGGAGCCCCTCGCGGTCGAGCGTTTGTATCGGGACAACTACTTCTCGGTGGCCAAGGCCCGGCGCGATCTCGGCTACGAGCCGCTGTACGCCACCGACAAGGCGATGCACGACTGCCTGCCCTATTACCTGGAATTGTTCGACGAGGTGAAGGCCGCCCGCGCCAGGGAGTCGGCTAAGGTCTAGCCGGCGACTCAAGGAGGACACCGAGTGCCCGCAACCGATGCCGTTCTCGTCACCGGCGCCTTCGGCCTCGTCGGCACGGCATTGGTCAAGCAGTTGCTCGCCGACGGTCGCCGGGTGGCAGCGACGGACCTCGACACCCCGGACAATCGCCGGGCCGCCGCGGCGTTGACCCGTCGCGGGGTCGACGTGCGGTGGGCCGACCTGACGAAGCCAGACCAGGTCGACGCGCTTCTCGCCACCGTATCTCCTTCCGCCATCGTGCATCTGGCAGCGATCATCCCGCCGCAGTGCTATGCCCACCGGGCACTCGCGCGTGCGGTGAACGTCGATGCGACGGCGTCGCTGGTGCGTGCCGCATCCGCGCAGCCCGCACCGCCGAGGTTCATCCAGGCGTCCAGTGTCGCGGTCTACGGCGCGCGCAACCCGCACACGATCAGCGACCTGCTGACCGCCGACACCCCGACCGCGCCGTCAGACAACTACGGGGGCCACAAGGTCGATGCCGAGAAAATCTTGCGGTCATCCGATCTGGAATGGGTGGTGCTGCGCCTTGGTGGGGTGATGTCCAGTGAGCCGCGGTTGGACGTCGACCTCGACTCGCTTTACTTCGAAGCGGCGCAGCCCACCGACGGCCGCATCCAGACCGTCGACGTCCGCGACGTCGCGCGGGCATTCTGCGCCGCGACCACGCCCGACAACGTGCGGGAGATCTTTCTGATCGGCGGTGACGACTCACACCGGCGCAGATGGGGCGACCTGGGCCCGGCCCTCACGGCGGCCATCGGCCTGGTCGGCGCGATGCCCCCCGGGCGGCCCGGCAATCCCGACAACGACAGTGACTGGTTCGCGACCGATTGGATGAACACCGCGCGGTCGCAGGAGGTGCTCTCGTTCCAGCAGCACTCGTGGCCGGGCATGCTCGCCGACCTGCGCGCCAACTCGGGCTGGAAGCGATGTCCGCTAGGGCTGGCCGCGCCGTTCGTCCGGGCGTTTCTCCAACACCGTTCGCCGTACCACCGGAGGCCGGGCCGCTACGCGGACCCGTGGAACGCGATCCGCGCCAAGTGGGGCGACCCGGGGCCGGACGGATAGGCCCGATGACCGGTCACTTCACCGGCAAGCAGGCGATCGTCACCGGCGCCGGCTCGGGCATCGGCGCCGCGTTGTGCCGGGCACTTGTCGAGGCGGGCGCGGACGTGGTCTGCACCGACGTCGACGGCGACGCCGCGCAGCGCACCGCCGAGGCGCTGACCGGGCGGGGCACCGCGCGATCGGCGCGGCTCGACGTCACCGACGCGACCGAGGTCCAGGCCGCCGTGGACGAGGTGGTCGAGCGCACCGGCCGCCTCGACCTGATGTTCAACAACGCCGGCATCGCCTGGGGCGGCGACACGGAGCTGCTCACGCTGCAGCAGTGGAACGCCATCATCGACGTCAACGTCCGCGGCGTGGTTCACGGCGTCGTCGCGGCGTACCCGGTGATGGTGCGGCAGGGCCACGGGCACATCGTCAACACCGCGTCGATGGCCGGGCTGACGGCGGCGGGGCAGATCACCAGCTACGTGACGACCAAGCACGCCGTCGTCGGGCTCTCGCTGGCGCTGCGCACCGAGGCCGCCGGCCGCGGCGTCGGCGTGCTTGCGGTCTGCCCCGCGGCGGTCGAGACGCCGATCCTCGACAAGGGGGCGGTCGGCGGGTTCGTCGGGCGCGACTACTACCTGAAGGGCCAGGGCGTCCGCACCGCGTACGACCCCGACCGGCTCGCGCGCGACACGCTGCGCGCGATCGAACGCAACAAGGCACTGCTCGTGGTGCCGCGGCAGGCGCGGGCGGCGTGGTTGTTCGCCCGACTCGCGCCCGGCCTCATGCAGCGCATGGCAATCCGGTTTGTCGAGGGGCAGCGGGCCATGCAGCGGGCTGGATAACGTTTCGCACGAGCACCGACACCGCGACGCCGCGAACCTGACGGCGTGCCCGCGCTGGCGTCGACGCCGCCCAGCGTGAGGCGCAGCGCGCTAACCAGCAGCCAGCCGCTCCCTGAGGAACTCCACCACCCGTTTGCGCGCCTCGTAGGCGGGATGGCCGTCCTTCTCGCGGACCTGGTCGGTGATCACCGAGTGGGCCATCCGGCCGAAGCCGTGCTCGTTGCCGGGCGACGAGTCGATCTCGATCACCTCGAACGCGTCGCCGAGCCGCCGGCGCAGCGTCGCGAACCGCTCGCCCGGCACAGCGGGGTCGCGGGTGAACCGCAGTCCCATCGCGCACAGCCCCTCGTTCTTGGTGCGGTCGACGACGACCTGAAGCTCCTGCTCCGACAGCCCCGGATCGCGCCGGTGGGCAGGCGTGATCGGCGGCGGCAGCGACGGCTGACTCAGCACCGGGGCCAGCACGCTGTCGTCGACCGCGGCGGCCAGCGCGAAGCCGCCGGTGAAGCACATGCCGATCACGCCGACGCCGCGGCCGGGTGTCTTCTCGTTGAGGTCCCGCGCCAGCTCGCGCAGGTAGCGGGCGACCGGCCGTTGCGCGTTGGTCGCGAACGCCACGAATTCCCTCGCCACACATGCCCGCGCCATGGTCGGCACCAGGTAGCCGATCGACAGCGGCCTGCCCGGCTCACCGAACAACGAGGGCGATGCAACGCTGAAACCGTTGTCCACCAGGTAATTTCCGAGGGCCAGAACACCAGGGTGGATGCCCGGTATCTCAGGGATCAGCACGACGCCCGGTCCTTCGCCCTTGCGGTAGACGTCGTGAGTGATGCCCGCTCCGGTAAACGGCGAGCCGGCCCAGCCGGTGAGGTCCGCTTCGGGTGCTGCGTCCATGCGTCTCCTATCCCGCGGGGAGGGGTGGCTGGGATTGCGTGGCCGCCGCAAGCGTACGGAACTCCGCGGGGCTACCGGCACCGGTTATCGCGATTTGCGTGGCGCCGGTGCGACCGCCGAGCCGCGTGGTCCACACCGGCTCGGTCTTGTCGCCGCCCTCGTAGACGACCCACCGGATACCGTCCACATCGTCCGCACCGGTCGGGTACATGTCCGGGTGGACGGACGCCACGAGCCGGGGCTCGTCCGCGTTGCTCTGCGTGATGCTCAGGTACATGCCGCTGGGCGCGAGGTATCCGACGGTCGCCGTGCGGGCGTCGTCAATGCGGCCGCGGCTGCCCGAGTTGGGCTGCCAGCCAGGCGGCAGCCGGGGCAGACGCACCGGGAACCCGATATCGGCGGCGTCGGCGCGCAGCGCGGCGGCCGCGTCGTAGGTGGGCACGTGGCCGCGGCCCGGCCCCAACGGCTGAACGGAGCACATGCCGACGAGCCCGGCCAGCACGATGCAGGCCACCACCAGCGGCGCCAGCGACCAGAACATGTCGCGGCCGTCCTGGAACAACCGGGACTTGGCCGGTTTGGGGGCCGGGTGGGGCTGGGTGGTCACGCCGCCAGTATCCCAGCTCTGGACGACGGTGCCGCTTCTGGGAGAATCGCGGCATGGCTGATGCCCGCAGGAGAGAGGCCCCCGACCGCAACCTCGCGTTGGAACTCGTCCGCGTCACAGAGGCGGGTGCGATGGCGGCGGGCCGCTGGGTAGGCCGCGGTGACAAGGAGAGCGGCGACGGTGCCGCGGTCGACGCGATGCGCGAGCTGGTCAACTCCGTGTCGATGCGCGGTGTCGTGGTCATCGGAGAGGGCGAAAAAGACAACGCGCCAATGCTTTACAATGGCGAGGAGGTGGGCAACGGGGACGGCCCGGAGTGCGACTTCGCCGTCGACCCGATCGACGGCACCACCCTGATGAGCAAGGGGCTGCCGAACGCGATCTCGGTGCTGGCAGTGGCCGAGCGCGGTTCGATGTTCGACCCGTCGGCGGTGTTCTACATGAACAAGATCGCCGTCGGTCCGGATGCCGTCGAGGCGCTCGACATCAACGCTCCGATCGGCGAGAACATCCGGCGGGTGGCCAAGCTCAAGCACGCGTCGCCGTCGGACATCACGGTCTGCATCCTCGATCGGCCCCGGCACGCTCGGCTGATCGAGGACGTCCGCACGGCGGGTGCCCGGATCCGGCTGATCACCGACGGCGACGTCGCAGGCGCGATCTCCGCATGCCGGCCGAACTCCGGCACCGACATGCTCGCCGGCATCGGCGGCACGCCGGAAGGCATCATCACCGCGGCCGCGATCCGCTGCATGGGCGGCGCAATCCAGGCGCAGCTGGCCCCGAAGGACGACGCCGAGCGGCAGCGGGCCGTCGCCGCCGGCTACGACCTGGACCAGGTGCTGACGACCGAGGACCTGGTGTCGAGCGAGAACGTGTTCTTCTGCGCCACCGGTGTCACCGACGGCGACCTGCTCAAGGGCGTCCGCTACTACGGCGGCGGCTGCACCACACAGTCGATCGTGATGCGCTCGAAATCCGGCACGGTCCGGATGATCGAGGCCTATCACCGGCTGTCGAAGCTCAACGAGTACTCCGCCATCGACTTCACCGGCGACAGTTCGGCGGCACACCCGCTGCCGTGATCCAGTTCAACGAACGAGGGACAACCAGATGAGCGTCGACAGCGCTGCCGACACCGAGTACCGCATCGAACACGACACCATGGGCGAGGTCCGGGTGCCCAAGACCGCGCTCTGGCGGGCGCAGACCCAGCGTGCGGTGGAGAACTTCCCGATCTCGGGCCGCGGGCTGGAGCGCACCCAGATCCGGGCGCTGGGCCTGCTGAAAGGCGCGTGCGCGCAGGTGAACAAGGACCTGGGACTGCTCGACGCGGAGAAGACCGACGCCATCATCGCCGCCGCGGCCGAGATCGCCGACGGCAAGCACGACGACCAGTTCCCGATCGATGTGTTCCAAACCGGCTCGGGCACCAGCTCGAACATGAACGCCAACGAGGTGATCGCCAGCATCGCGGCCGGCTACGGCGTCACGTTGCATCCGAACGACGATGTGAACCGGTCGCAATCGTCGAACGACACGTTTCCCACGGCCACCCACATCGCGGCGACGGAAGCGGCGGTGCGCCAACTGATTCCAGCCCTGGAGGTGCTGCGTGACGCGCTGGAGTCCAAGTCCCGGCAGTGGCGGACCGTCGTGAAGTCCGGACGCACCCACCTGATGGATGCGGTCCCGGTGACGCTGGGCCAGGAGTTCTCGGGCTACGCCCGCCAGATCGAGGCCGGCATCGAGCGGGTGCGGGCCACGCTGCCGAGGTTGGGCGAGCTGGCGATCGGCGGCACCGCGGTCGGCACCGGGCTCAACGCGCCCGACGGCTTCGGCGAGAAGGTCGTCGATGTTCTTAAAGAGCAGACCGGTCTTGCGGAACTGCGCTCCGCCGTCAACCATTTCGAGGCTCAGGCGGCCCGCGACGGGCTGGTGGAGGCGTCGGGCGCGCTGCGGACGATCGCCGTGTCGCTGACGAAGATCGCAAACGACATCCGCTGGATGGGCTCGGGCCCGCTGACCGGGCTGGCCGAGATCGGCCTGCCGGATCTGCAGCCGGGCAGCTCGATCATGCCGGGCAAAGTCAATCCGGTCATTCCCGAGGCGGTT
>Ga0209656_10000789_pt1 | contig 20517 bp, 21 predicted proteins | sample BogFormECP12_OM2_FD_188239 | JGI IMG/M metagenome (GOLD analysis project Ga0209656, IMG submission 188239) | Bog forest soil microbial communities from Calvert Island, British Columbia, Canada - ECP12_OM2 (SPAdes) (version 2) | ecosystem: Environmental > Aquatic > Freshwater > Wetlands > Bog ... | reverse complement strand
GTCCGCCGAAGTCGGCACGCTCATCACGGCCTTGGGCACCGGCATCGGGCGCGATGATTTCAACATCGATAAGCTGCGGTATCACCGCATCATTTTAATGAGCGATGCTGACGTCGATGGGAGCCACATCCGCACGCTGTTGCTGACGTTCTTCTATCGCCAGATGCCTGTGCTCATCGAGCGCGGGCATGTCTACATCGCGCAACCGCCGCTGTACAAGGTAAAGAAGGGCAAGCAAGAGACTTACGTCAAGGATGATCTGGAGTTGAATGCCTTGTTGCTCAGCACCGCCATCGATGGGGCGGCGCTGCATGTCAACGCGGAGGCACCGCCCTTGTCGGGGTTGGGTCTCGAGTCCTTGGCGAGAAAATATGTCGAGGTGCAGGCCATCGTGCGTCGCTGGGCTCGGCGCTATGACGAGCGCTTCCTCGAGCAGCTGCTCTACGTGCCCGCCCTGAGGACGGAATCGTTCGACCGCATCGATACGCTGCGGGATTGGTGCCGCAATCTGGAGCAGCGGCTCAACGCCCTCGACGATGTATCGCGGCGCTATCGCGTCACGGTGGAGACCATGGCCGCCGGCGGCCATCGCGTCCATCTGCAGCGTTTGGAACATGGCCTGACCTCGGAGAAGCACATCCCCCGCGAATTCTTCGCCTCCGCGGAATACTTGCGGATCGCGGAGCTTGCCGGCACGTTGAGCGACCTGATCGGGCCGGGCGCCTTCATCCAGCGCGGCGACGAGCGCCAGGACGTGGCCAGTTTCAAGCTCGCCATGACGTGGTTGTTCGAACAGGCCAAGAAAGGCCAAACCATTCAGCGCTACAAGGGTCTGGGCGAGATGAACGCCGATCAATTGTGGGAGACGACCATCAATCCGGAAACCCGGCGGCTCCTGCAAGTGCGCATCGAGGATGTGGTGGCCGCGGACGATATATTCACGACGCTCATGGGCGATGCGGTGGAGCCGCGCCGCGAATTCATCGAGAAGAACGCGCTGCAGGTGTCGAATCTGGATGTGTAGGCGCGAATCGCGCCGGCCGCTATTGCTGCGGCGCACAACTCGCCGCCTCGGCAGGGGTGTTCACGTTGCCTGATCTCGACGATGCAGATTCTCATCCCCCGCGCCCGACAGTCTTTCTCAGCTATGCGTCCGAGGATCGCGAGGCCGCGCGACTGTTGAAGGAGGCGATCCCCGCCTTCGGGCTCGAAGTCTGGCACGACGAAAGCGAATTGGGCGGCGGGGAGGCGTGGGATCAAAAGATCCGGCGTCAGATCCGTGAATGCGATTATTTCATGCCGCTCGTGTCCGCTCAAACCGAGGCCCGGCACGAAGGATACTTCCGTCGGGAGTGGCGGCTTGCGGTCGAGAGGACTCTCGACATGGCCGACGATCATCTGTTCCTCCTGCCCATCGTCATCGATGACACCGATCAGGCGGTGGCGCGGGTGCCCGAAAAATTTCTCTCCGTGCAGTGGCTCAAGGTTCCGGGAGGGCGGCCGACGCGCGCCTTGGAGTCGCTCTGCCGCCGAGTGGCCTCCTCCAATATCAACGAACCTCTACCTGCGCGGGCAGCGTCGAGCCGGCCCGCCAAGGCCAAGCGCGCCGTAGCGCCACTTCGGAGTCCGGAATTCCCCCGCGAGGAGCCCGGACAAAGAATCCGGTTTTGGGTCGAGGTGGTCGCATGGGCATGCCGCTCCGTGTGGGTGCTTTTCCAGCGGCTGCCCCGCTGGGTGAGGATCATTGCGTACTCGTGGCTCGCCATGGTCCTCGTCACTCGCTGCGAATCCTGGACACATCAACGCTCGTCGGATGTCGCGCCCGCAAAAGTCGAGAAGCTCAAAGCGATTTCTGAGAAATACCAGGGCAGCCTGAACAAGAACGACCTCGTCAAGCTCGGTACGGAAATCGCCAAGAATTTGTCCGACGATTCCGAGAGCGCGGCGGGCGGCAGCCCGCTGTTGGCCATTCCCTTTACGGCGCCCGCCGGCAATGCCGCGGCGGAGAAGCTCGCGGACTCCGTGTTCGCCATGACGTATGGAATGGTCTCCAAATCGCATCAGGGGCAGGTGGGCTTGACCACGGACCCGCTGCCCTCCCGCGATTTGGGCGCGGCGCTGGAGCGCGGAAGGGCGAATCATTCGACTTACGTGCTGTGCGGGACGGTGGATGCCGCCGGCAGTGCCCAGGCACTTACGATCAAGATTGCGACGATCGCGGACGGTTCGGTGATCTGGTCAAAATCCTATCCCGCCGCGGGGGCCGATCCGGCGAAGATCGCTGCGGAGGTCGTGGCTAAATTACCGGCTTTGGCGCCGAGGTAAGGTGCCGAGTCATGTTGGTTCCACAAACCGTAGACGCATACATTGCAGCATCGCCGCTTAAGGTACGTCCCATCTTGGAGGCGATACGGACTACAGTGCGCAAGGCCGCACCCGGCTCCGAGGAGCGAATCAGCTATCGCATGCCGGCGTTCTTTCTGGGTGGAGTGCTCGTCTACTTTGCAGCGTTCAAGAATCACATTGGCCTTTATCCCCCGGTGCGTGACAAGGCAATAAAGCCACTGGTCGCCCGATACGCGGGCCCGAAAGGCAATTTGCAGTTTCCGCTGTCCGAGCCCATTCCGCTCGCGCTCATCGGCAAGATCGTCAAGGCCCGCATCAGGGAGCTGCGCAGGGCAGGGAAGATCACGGACAAACCTCAGAGGTCGAGGCAGGCACGGCCGAAATGAACGGGCAAGACTTACTGCGCTTCAGTGAGAGGTTCGTATGAGTTTGGGAACATTTCTGATGGATCCGCTGCGAAGGAAGACCTCGTTATCCAGAGTTTGTTGGCTGTATGGCGTAGTCGGTTCGGTTCTGTACGCCGTCATCGAGCTGTTTCTGGATTCGGGCAATGAAGTAGCCATGCGGGTCTACCTGGTTGGGGGTCTCGTTTTGAGCTTGTATCTCACGGTCGCCACTTACCAGTGCGCGATGAATTGTCGATGGGCGTTCTTGGGTCGACTGGTGCGAGTCTCGGCGCTCATTTCGTTGCTGCTGTTGCCGGTGATTGCGTATCTTGAGTTTGCCGGAGTTGTGACGCTCACTCTGCCGACGCAGGGCGGGGAGCTATGAGGTTGGCGCGGGCTTAGACTCTGTAATCTGAGAAAAAACAAGGGGAGAGCCGACGTGACTCTATCGTTGCGCAGGGGAAATCCGTCCGATGCAGCCGTTCTTGGCGACATTTGCTACCGAGCGTTCAAGGTGGTGGCTGAGGCGCACAATTTCGTGCCTGACATTCCGACTCCCGAGGTCGCGGCGAGCGTGATTGCGGCGCTGATCGGCGACCCAGGGTTTTTCGACACAGTAGCCGAGATTGATGGAAAAATCGTCGGCAGCAACTTTCTCGACGAGCGCAATCCAATCAGCGGATTGGGGCCGATCACGGTGGATCCGGCGCTACAGAATGACGGCGCCGGGCGTGCGCTCATGGATGAGGTCATGCGGCGATCGGAGCAGCGTGGCTTCGCGGGGATCCGCTTGGTCCAGGCCGGATACCATTGTCGGTCCCTTGCCCTGTATCTCAAACTGGGATTCGAAGCGCGCGAGCATTTGGTTTGTCTTCAGGGGCCCGCGGTTGGAAAGGGGTTACCAGGCTATGGCGTACGCGTTGCATCCAAGGACGATACTGCCGCCTGCAATCGACTGTGCTTTCGAGTGCACGGGCATGACCGAGGAGGTGAACTCGCGAGCGCGGTAGCGAGGGGCGAAGCCCGCGTCGTGATGCGTGCGGAGCGCGTCACGGGGTACGCCACCCAGGTGGCATTTTTTGGCCATGCGGTGGGCGAAACCAATGATGACCTCAAGGCCCTTATCGGCGCCGTGCCGTCATTCCCAGGTCCCGGCTTTTTAGTCCCGACGCGCAACGGTGAATTGCTACGGTGGTGTCTCGCAGCGGGGCTGCGCATCACGCAGGCGATGACTCTCATGACGCTTGGGCTTTACAACGAGCCGGATGGCGTGTGGCTGCCGTCGGTGTTGTACTGAGCCCGGGTCTCGGCAACTCACCTGTTTAGTTAGGCATCATTGAGGGGGCCCGCATGAACTATGCGTAAGACTAGGACGCTAAAGGTTGTTGCCGGCATCGCTGCGTCGTTCGCTGGTCTCGTTGGCACGACTATCTTACTTTTGGCAGCGAAAATAATCAGCGTAGAGATGGCAATGCTAATGCTTGTTGCGTTGTTGGCGATCCTTGTCGGATTCGGAGTCCTATTTGCTGTCTATCGCCTAATGGATAAGCTGCAATGAGCGCTCCGTCCGTTAGCGCGCTCGTCTTTCGAACCACTTTTTTGCGCTGGGTCGGCGATGCGGACAGCCAGGCCAACAACAAGGACGGCGTTTGCCCGCCTGAAGATCCTCGATCGCGCGTTGGATTCGGCTACTGCGCGTTGTTGCTTGTTTGGCCGACATGACCCAACAAATCCATTCGTTCCGCGCCAACGGCGTCAGATCCTTCCACGCCGCCTGCGTCTTCGCTTCCGAGCTGAGCGCCATGCGCAAGTCCGTCGGAGTTTTGTGCACGGGACCGGGCTTGCCGGTTTTGCTCTCGTTCATCGTTTCATCCTAACCGTACCGGGAACATAACTCAGTGAGCAAATCCGGGTCGACTCGGGCGGGCAATTTGGTTTTCCCCTGCAAGCCCGACGGCTACCGTCTAGGCGCATACCGCATCGCCACCACCCCCGAGCCGAACTCCAACCGGCTCACGAGCTTCAAGTCGATGCGCTTCGAGAGCCCCGCGAACAACGTCGGCCCGTGACCCGCCAGTCTAGGCTGTACCAAGAATTCGTATTCGTCGATCAATCCCAGCTCCGCCAACTCCAGCGGGAGCTTCACGCCTCCCACCAACAGCCCCTTACCCGATTCCCGCTTGAGCTGCTGAACGGCCTTCCCCAGATCCCCGCGCACGAGCTCCGCGTTCCAATCGACCCGGTTCAAGGTGCGCGACACGACGTACTTCTTTGCCGCGTCGATCCTTCGAGCGAAGGGCTCCATCCAATCAGGCCTCGCTCCCGCCCCCGCCGGCGGCCGAAACGCTGCCTCCATCATTTCGTAAGTCACCCGGCCAAACAGGAGGGCATCGGCCTGGGCGAGGTTCTCAGCCGCATGACGATGCAATTCTTCGTCCGCGACTATGGCACCATGATCGCAGCACCCGTCCAATGTGACGTTGATGGAATACCGAAGGGGTCGCATTGGGCCAGCGTATCAGCGCGTCGGAGAAGGCTGCAATGGATTCCAGTACATTGAACCAATTTGCAATTCGTGCAGGGCTTCATGACGGCCTTTCCAGATCTCGTGGTCAAGATGGATCGTCTTGTTGTGACCGGCGCCAAAACCGAGTATCACTGGACGTTGACGGGAACGAATACGGGACCGGAGGGCACGGGCAGTGTTGTCCGGGTCAGCGGTTTTGAGGAGTGGCAATTCGGGCTCCACGGTCTGATAGCCGAGTCATCTGGCCATTTCGACGCAGCCGACTACCAGCGTCAATTGAAAGCGATGTTGTGAGAGAAAATGCCCATGTCTCGCATTGAAGATAAACTGCGGGCCCTCGGGCTAGCGCTACCACCGCCGACACAACCGCCGCCGGGCGTCATTCTTCCCTTTCAGTTTGTACGAGTCGTGGGACGCAGAGCGCTCATCTCAGGCCACGGACCGCAAAGTGCTGATGGTCCTTTTGCTTTGCCGCTGGGAAAGCTTGGTCGCGAGTTGACGGTGGAGCAAGGCTACACCGCCGCACGATTGACCGGCCTATCTATCCTTGGAAGCCTGCATCGCACGCTGGGCAACCTCGATCGCATTGCCGCATGGTCTCGCGTATTTGGAATGGTCAACTCAGCTCCGGGGTTCAACCAACAGCCGAGCGTGATAAACGGATTTTCCGATCTCATATTGGAGCTGTTCGGACCCGTGGTTGGCGCGCACTGCCGTAGTGCCGTGGGTCTTGCGGAGCTTCCCTTCAACATACCGGTCGAAATCGAAGGCGAAGTTGAACTCGTCGCCGATGATCCAGCGGCTTCGGTACCGAACCGATGAGTGGGTGTTTGAGTTGACGCCGTGCCGCAGATTGCAGCATCTCCAGCAATTATCGGGTAGCAACCCGCCTTTCATAGTTTTGGTATATGAATTCTGCTGATCATCAAAGAGCCTGACAGGGCAAATAACAGGGTCAACGGGTGAAATACGTGTCCGGAAAGGGTGAGCGCGCCAAGCCAGAGGTGCTCGGCGCTCGCGCCAATGAAGGTTGCAAAAACGAGGACGCAAACCAGCAAGAAGGACGTGGGTATGGGCGTGCCTTCAAAATATTTCACCTTTCCGGTTCCTTCGGAGAGCGCTTCCGCGGTGATGTTGTAACGCGCGAGGCGCGAGACTCCACAGGCGACAAAGTAAACGAGGACGATGCGATCATATAAGCCTTGCATGCCTAAAGCGTAGCCAATCACCGCCGGAGCCACTCCAAATGAAATCATGTCAGCGAGCGAATCGAGCTCGCGGCCCATGGCCGATGCTGTCTGGCGCCATCTGGCGATGCGTCCATCGAGTACATCGAATACCAGGGCTAAGAAGATGAGCGCGGAAGCAAAATAGATATGCGAGTCGGCTTCAGTTTGAACGTAAGTGATGGTCGAGAACACGGACGCCGTCCCGCAAATGGCGTTGCCAAGGGTAAACCAGTCCGCCAAGTGGAACTCGCGAATCATTGCGAATGGCTTCCGTGGCGGGTTGGTATTCACCGGGGCCATCTTGTCACAGATTGAGGCTGGGCTGGGCCGGCTCGTAGGCTGTAGGAATTCAAGGGTCTCGGTTCGAGTCCGCCGCTGTTGGTGGAACGTTATTCGGGCACGGTCGGCACCGGCGCGTCGGGTTGGGATGCCCGGGCGGAGCGGAGCATGGCGATGGCCGCATACGCGATGACGACCGTGACGACCCAGCGCATCAGCGTGAGGTGATCGCCGAGCATCCTAACGAGCGGAAAAGCGGCGATCGTGCCGACGATTCCGCCGAGGGTGAGCCCGACCGCGACCGCGGGCGCAAAGCGGCCGGAGCGCAGGAAGCCGAGACTCGCCACCGGGATCAACACGCCGTCGCTGGCGATCATGATCGGGTAGGCGGCGATGGGGTGCATTCCGAGGAATGCGAGAAGCGCCATCGATGGCGCATAGTTGCCGATGCCGACGCACATAAGCGCGCCGAGGAAGAAATTTGCCACGACTGCCAAGGCGAACCGCCAGCCCGCGAGCCCCATCGCCGAACCGGTCGGCGGGATGATGCCGAGGTTAGTCATCGTGAAGAAGCCGGCAGCGAGCAGCAAAGCCACGCCCATGAACACCTGGATCACGCGCCGACGCATTCGGCTAACGATTCCGGCGCCGACCCAGGCGCCCGCTCCGGCGCTGATGACCATCGCCATCAGGAGCATGGGCTCGACCTGGACCGTCGTGATGAAGAGCACCGAGCTGAAGAGGATCCCCACGGCATTGCCGACGTTCAGAGTCCCCGGAATCAGTTCGTCCGGCGGGTATCTGCGCAGTTTGAACAACGCCGTGATCTGCGCGTAATTGCCGATGCCGAGCGTGTCGAGGAAGCTCGTCACGCCGCCGATCACGACGTCGCCACCGGTCGGGCGGACCGGCCAGCGGTGTTTGCGCGTCGCGACGACCCAGGCGACGACAACGGCGACCTCGACGGCCGCGAGGCAGGCATAGACGATCACCAGCGCCGCCGACATGGTTCCCTCCGCGGCCGATAACACCGTCGGCCCGTTCTTTAGTCTAGCCGATTCCTGCTGGTCGCTCTCAGGAACCGGATGGCGCCATTGGGTGCCAGCGTACAGACCGAGCTGCCGACCAGGCAATGCTCGAGATTCTCAACTCAAATCGATTCGCAGCGATATTGCTGCTCAGCGTTTCTGTGGTCGGTGCTACCGCGTGCAAACCCTCCGGGACGCTTGATGCGACACCCTGAGAAATCAGATTACCCGGTCAGCCTGCCGTTTAACGTAATGCATGCAGTCTGTGAACATGGTCACATAATTCCAATCACGGCTGCGACCGACGTCACAAAGCTGGTTTTGTCACAGCACTTCTGGTAAACAGGGCGAAATGCGTGTTCTTGGACTGGGGAAGACCATGAAGGGGAAAATTATTGGATTGCTCGCGGCGGGTATGCTCGGGCCAATTGCCGCAAGCGCAACGCCTAGCTATGCGCCCGTTGATTTTCTAGGAACGCTTGATGTCACCTGCGTTGGGTACGGGTCAAATTGCGGAACCGGCGGAGTCGTCCCCCTCTTTGGTTCGCTGTCTTCGAGCGGGATGGTGGATATTGGCATCGCCGCGAACCCGACTTTATTCGCAGGCACCCTATCGGGTGGTAATACGTTCTCGGGTGTCGCTAAGAGCCTCGACGGCGACGTGTACGACTGGACGTTCACTCGCACGATTGCGCCCGCCACGAGTTCAATCCTCGGGGACTGGTCTGGGACCGGCACCCCGGTGGTGATTGGCAGCGGCAATGGTGCTGTCGAGTTGGCTGACGTGATGATTACAAGCGCCATCAAGGCCCCCGAAATCGATCCCACCTCGGCCGCGAGTGGTTTGACGCTGCTCGTTGGCGGACTGGCCGTGCTGCGCGGTCGCAAGCAGCAACGCATCGCCGCTTAAGCTCGCGTCTGCTTTGCGTCGAGAAACCCGGCCTCTCACGCCGGGTTTTTCATAGGTTCCGATGTTCCAATTGTCCCACCCTCTCAAGTGATGAGGTTTCCGGGGGAGTCAATTCGTTGTCGCTATTTGATCGGGGCTGGAACCTTGGCGTTCATTAATGCGTTGTACTGCCTCTCATACTTGGTCACCCCGGCGGCGGCATCCGCCACAGTGACCAGGTCCGCCTTTATCCGCTCGTTGCGTAACGCTTGTCTGGCAACAACTGCCGCCGCTTCGCCTTCTAACGGGTATCGCGCCTTGTGGGCGCTTATGTAGGTTGCCTTGTTACCGGAGCGAGTAAACAACACTTCTGCATCGCCGCGGCTCTGAAGAGTCTCATTGATTTCGTCCGGAATGTCATCAGATCCAACCATGACGACCGAGCGGCTGTGAGGTACTCCAAATAGAGCAAGCCGGCCGTCTATTTCGTCGAGCGATTTGGCGGCCTTATTAGCGTCGATGAAAACTTGCGAGTTGGCGCCTACCTCGAGCGAAATCTGCTCCAAGATAAACAACTGCCGCTCCGCAAAGCGCGCGGGATTGTCCTTAATATACTTCGCGATGTCGACTTCTAGCAGAGGTTTGTCGGCGATCATTGTCGCGATCACTGCACTCGCCAATACTTGCTCCTGGGCACGATTGATGTTCATGACCAAGCTCGGTTTCTGATCTAGGTGTAAGCGCCGTGCATTCTGAGCCAGATATTTGCGCAACACCAGATCGCCCAAGACACGTTTCATGGCTGCCGGATCAGTTTGACGGTCCACCGGAATGTTCGATAAATGCAGTTCGTTCTCGAATTCTGACTTTGATACAACATCTTCCCCTATGTGGGCGACGATCTGATCCGCCGGCACCGCCCCTTTATTTGCGGTCTTGGTGCATGACGAAAATAGAATTGCCGACATTCCTACCACCACTGAGACCGCGAATCGCATAGGGTTCTCCAAAATTCTGTCAGTGACACTATTAGATGGAAGCGAAACTAATGGCTGATTTTTCTCCCTGACCCGAATATTTCGAAGACTCGCCTGACAGCTCGTAGATGACCTTAAGCGTCCAGCCTCCCCGTTTGAGGTCACCCTTGCGCTTTGTCGTGGTCGTTCGACGATGCGATCGGTGACGCGGGATGTCAATTCCGACAGCAAATGCTCTTCGCGCGACGTGAGGCGAACCGCGGTCGGTCAGGGTGTCAAATTCGCGGCATGTAAGCGGCCGTTCGCGCCTTGCGGTAAGCTGGCGCGGATTTTCTGCTGCACCAAGGCGGTCACTTAAAACAGCGTTTATACGTTGGAGCAACCTTCGGATTCGAGTGCACAAACGCTACGGACGGGTCGAGCATGAAATATTCCTTGGTTCCGGTGCTGTTGACAATGAGTGTGACAGCGAGCGCAATCGATCACGACGACATACCCATCAACTCCGGCAGTGAATTGCGCGACTGGTGCAAATCGCAGTCGGAAGCTGTCTTTATCGGGAGAGGAATTACGCCATTCAATTGGAGTGCGTCATATTCAGATCAAGGTAACGCGCTTCAAGTCAAAGGCAAGTGGCGCGTGAATGGATCGGACGTTTCCGTGGAGTGCAGAGTCGCTAGGGGCGCGGAGTCGAGGTATGCGTCTATGTCAATTCAGGAACCCCAGTAAACTTTTAGATCACACGAAGTGATCAATTTTTCGTTCTATATTGCACTCTGAGAGAATGCCGTCTATCCGCATACCTGACGGTCGTGATCGACCGCACAGGAGAGTCCTGCATTTGACATAGCGTGCTGCAGCCTGCGATACGCGACGCGCTTTTGGAAGTGCGGCGTTGCCACGAATTGAACCGGGCAGGACCATCGTTCATCCGGAGACGCGGCGTTGTAGCGGTTAACTCCAATCGCCGACGAACACGGGGGCAAGGAAATGGAGGTGACCGTATGAAGTCCATGCTGTTCATTCTGTTGGCTCAGCTGCACGCGGGCGGGAGTCAGACCGTGGCCGCGTATCCGAGCCTGGAGCAGTGCAGGGATGCGCTCAAGGTGGCAGCCGCGAACGTCGCGGCGGATTACACCTGCGAGGCGACGCCAGTGGAGGGGACCTGGTCGCGAAAGGATTCGCGCTACATCATGGTACGCGAATGAGTCGCGCTTCATTTAGACATTACGCAGGCCCACCATAGAGGCCGCTGCCGCGAATCACCTCTTTTTTGTCATTGAAGATCAGCAATTCAATGACGCGCCGGCGGCCGATGCTGCGGTAGAGAATTCCTATCGAGCTGACTCCGACGTGCACGTCAATGAGTTCAAATTGAATGGGCGGCACCGCGGCGAGTCCTTTGGCCCAGTACTCCCGGATTGCCGCCTTCCCTCGAAGCACGCCGCCGGGGTCTATGTTGCGCTCGACGATGAGGGGCGAGGACATTTCGAAGTCCTGGACGTAGTGCGATAGGATTCGGTCCAGATCGTGCGAGTTCCAGGCGTCGATCCATTCTTTGGCGAATTCGTTTGCCCAGGCTTGGTCGATCATGAGGCTTGCTCAGTTAGGGCGGGTGGATTCGAATTGCATCAGTCGGGCGGGTTGTACTGTCTCAGAAACTCGACCGTGGCCTGCAGCATCTGCATTCGAGTCGCGCTCCGGGAGAGATAATGATCCTCCTTGTCCAGGGTGATCAATTGCACCGGCCGGCCGGTGTGTCTCAACGCCTTGGCAATGTCGGCGCTCTGATCATAGGGCACGGTGGCGTCGTCGCGCCCGTGGATCAGCAGCAGCGGCGCCGTGATTTGATCGGCATGGCGCAGCGGAGAGATCGCGTCGAGCCGCTTGTCCCCCGGATCGTCCACGCCCAGAAATCGCTCCCAGTAACGCAGTCCGACGTTGTCGCCGTACGCCTCCTTGCGCTTGACCCAGCGAATGAAGTCGGCGGGATCCGATATGCCGGCAACGGAAACCGCGCAGCGATAGACATCCGACTGGAGGGCCACCCCCGCAAGCGCCGCATAGCCTCCGTAGCTCGCCCCCACAATGCACGCGCGCTTCGGATCGGCGATCCCCTGCGCAGCGAGATAGCGCAATCCGTCGGAGAGGTCGGTCTGCATCTTTCGACCCCACTCGCCATAGCCCGATTTGACCCATTTCTGACTAAGATCCGAGCCGCGGTAATTTGGTTGCAATACCGCGTACCCTTGAGCCGCGAGGGCCTGCGCCCACCAGTCGAACCCAAGGCTATCGCGCGCCTGTGGACCGCCGTGCGGAAGTACGACGATCGGCAGATTTTTAGCGGGCCGCTCCGGCGGCAATGTGAGATAGGCGGGGATTTCGATCCCGTCTGCCGCGGCGTACTTGATAGGCCGTACTTCGGCTATCTGCACCACGCCCTCGTAGATCTTGCCGATTCGCTGGGTCAAGTGCTCTTTGACATCGGCCAAATAATACGCATAGCCGGATTTGGATCCCATGACCCGGACGATGATCTTGGTGAGATCGGCCGACACCGATACGAACTCGACACGCTGATAGCCGAAAGCCCGCACGATCCAGTCCCAGCCTTCCTGCAGCCCAGGATCCGCAAAGTGATATCGCGTATCGTCGCCGACGTAGGCCGTACCGATGATTCTCCTGCTGCCATTCTTGATTACTAGATCGTTCAGGGCCTCGTTTTCGCTGATCGCCGGACCCCACGTGCCATCCTTGATCAATAGTGGCTTCCAGGAGATCCCATCGGTCTCGGTCAAAGCAACGACAACCGCGTCTCCTGCGGCGCTCAGTCCGAGAATTTCCGGCGCATCGATCGGCGCAATGCCGGACGCCGTTTGCTGCGAGCGGCCGTCGCGGAACAGCCGAATCGCCCATCGGTGTTCCCTTTCCATGTAGTCCTGTTCAGCGACAATTTCTCCGGAGTCGTCGACCACCCACTCGTGGGTCTCGTCATGGCCTTGCTTGATCAGAGTTTCGATATTGGTGTTCAAGTTGACGCGAAACAGCGCCGATACGGTCGTGTCGGCGACGTACATGCCATGGACAAAAAGCAGGGTCTCGCCGCCTCTGCGCTGCACGACCGGCGGCCCGTAAACAGCGTTCATCGTTGTCGCCTCACCCTGAACATGATCGAGTAGGCCACTCAATTTCTGGGTTTTGAGATTGTAGACCGACATCCGATGCCATTCCGTTCGCTCTCCGGAGAGCCCCCTGGGCATCGATGAGGAAGCCGTCGTCAGCAGCAAATGAGTGTCGTCCGCCCATTCGATCGCCCGCAACTTTGCGTCGCCCAGTCGCAGTCCGCCAACGAGTTTCTCGTCGTTGATATCGACGATAGCCAGCAAGCGCCAGTCCTGCGTCGTTCTCACAAACGCGATCTTAGTGCCATCCGGCGATAGCGCGGCTTCCTCGATTGACGGGAGACGACCATAGACGTCGATCGGGATTGTCGCGGCTGCAACCTGGGTTGCGAACGCAATGATCAAAACGAGTCCTAAGCGATTGAACATCCTGTCTCCGGGGTCGTAATCGTCCTACGTTCGCAGATAACTGGCTCCGTTGACGTCGATGACGCTCCCGGTCATGGCGGGTGGTGCATCCAGCGCGCAATAGACGGTGGCGTTCGCAATCTCGTCGGTTCGGTTCACGCGTCCGAGGGGGTGCTGCGCCAGGATATCAGGACCGTTCGGGCCGGTAAGGTGACTTGCCGCCATCTCAGTCCCAACCCAGCCGGGCGCCAGGCAATACACGTAGATCGCGCGGGAGCCAAGAGCTTTGGCGAGCGACTGTGACAGTGCGTTGAGGCCGGCCTTGCTCGCCCCATAGGCGGGGCAGTCAGGTTCGCCGCGAAAGGCGCCACGCGAGGAGATGTTGACGATCCGACCCCGTCCGAACTCGGCGTCTACCGGCGCGGCGCGGCTCGCCATGCTCTGTGCCGCGAGGAACGAGAGGTTCGCGGGACCGATCAAATTCGCGCCGATGGTGAGTTGCCACGCGGATTGCCAGGATTCGTAGTCGGTGCTCAAGGGCGGGTGCGTGACGTAGACTCCGGCGTTGTTGATGAGGATGTCGACGACGGCAAAGCGGTTGATGACTTGCCGCCATAGGTGGGTCGTTGCAGCGGGCTCGGCAAGGTCGGCGGAGAAGATCGCGTGCCCGGTGCCGGGAAGGCGCGCGAGGGCGGCCTCGGCAGCTTCCCGGTTGTCGCGATAATGTAAGGCGATGCGTACGCCGCGTTCGGCGAGCTGGGTCGCGATGACGGCGCCGATGCCGCGGGAGGCACCAGTCACGAGCGCGACGAGGGGCGATTTGTGAGAGCCGTGCGGCATGGCCGTTCTTTGCATCCCGGGATGCTACTGCGTAGGGTCAATGACCGCCAGCCATGAAGCCGCGCTCGCGCATCGCTCGGAACACGCATACAGGCATAATGAAACCCTCGAACCGGAGTACTCCCGTGCCTTCTCCTGAATCCGCATTTGATCTGGCCGACTTGGAAAACGCCGCGGCGCTGGTGCATGAGGTTCTGCCGCCCACCCCGCAATATGCGTGGCCCAAATTACAAGTACGCGCCGGCTGCACCGTGTGGGTAAAGCATGAAAATCACACGCCCACCGGCGCTTTCAAAGTCCGCGGCGGACTCGTGTACTTGGATCGGCTGCGTCGAACGGATCCGAAGATCCCGGGGGTCATTACCGCCACTCGCGGCAATCATGGTCAATCCATCGCCTTTGCCGCCGCGCGCAGCCGTATTCCGGCAACCATCTATGTGCCGCAGAACAATTCTCTCGATCAGAATTCCGCCATCGCCGCGTTCGGCGCCAGGGTGGTCGAATTCGGCCGCGATTTCGACGAGGCCAAGCATGAGGCCTTTCGGGTGTCGGCCGCCGAGCGGCTGCACTTTGTCCCCTCCTTTCATCGCGACCTGGTCACCGGTGTGGCGACCTACGCCCTCGAGCTGTTCCGCGCGGTCGGTGGCTTGGATGCCGTGTACGTCGGGGTGGGCATGGGATCCGGAATCAGCGGCTTGATCGGGGTGCGCGACCTGCTGGGACTGAAAACCGAAATCATCGGCGTGGGCGCGGTCAAGGCGCCCGCCACCGCGCTGTCATTCGCCGCCGGGCGCGTGGTCAATGCACCGTCCGCGCAAACCTTTGCCGATGGCATTGCGACGCGTGAACCGAATGAGGAAGCGATCCGCGCCATCTGCCGCGGGGCGGCGCGCATCGTCGAGGTCTCGGAGAACGCCATCGCCGAAGCCATGGGGATTTATTTCGACGACACGCATCAGGTTGCGGAAGGCGCCGGCGCCGCGCCGCTGGCCGCGCTGCTGCAAGAGCGGCATCGGATGGCGAACAAGAACGTCGCGGTGATCTTGAGCGGCGGCAACATCGAGCGCGCGCGCTTTCTGCAAGTGCTCAGCGGCCTTACGCCGTCGGCGGCGTAAGGCCTAAGGGTCAACGCCGCGGGCGGATACGCTGTGGGCCAAGGCCCGAGCCGCTCGCCCGACGGCCGCGTCCCGCTCGGTTCGTACCGCGTCGAGCCTCTTGCGCGCGGCGGCGAGGATCTCGGGCCGGGCTCGCTCGGGCCTGCCGCTATCGAATGGCGGCTCTGGGGCGTATTCGATTCCCAGCTGCACGGCCTGCGCGTAGTCGGCGCCGGCGATGTCCGCCATGACCGATAATGCCATGTCGATCCCCGCGGTGACGCCGCCGCCGGTGATGACATTGCCGTCGCGCACGATTCGTGCCGGGTCCGGGATCACGCCGAATTCCGCCAGCGACTCGCGCCAGGCCCAGTGACAGGCCGCCCGTTTTCCCGCGAGCAGCCCCGCCGCCGCCAGCAGCAGTGAGCCCGTACACACCGAGGTGACGAACTGCGCCTGCGCGCCCAGCCGCCGCAGCTCCGACAGGTAGGTGCCATTCTCCATCGCCGCGATGCTGCCGAAACCGCCCGGAACACACAGCAGCGAGCAATTCGCGACCTCGCCCAAGCGCACCACACCGGAAAAAGTGATGCCGCCGTCAGCTTGAATGCTGCCGCCCTCGGTCGACGCCAGCACGCAGCGCGCGCCGGGCAGACGCGCGAACACCTCGAACGGTCCGGTGAAATCGAGTTGAGTGATGCGCGGATACAGCGCAAATACTACGGTGAAGTCGCGGCTGGCCATGCGGTGCTCCCGAGGGTTTGACGGGCCCAGGTTAACCGACTAGGCTGCGGCACAAATGACGTTATTCCAACGTTTCCGGCCATGACACGGCAAATCGCATTTCTCATCTATCCCGGCTTTCAACTGCTGGACGCGGCGGGGCCGATCGCGGCCTTCGAGATCGCGGCGCGCTACGCACCCGGCAGCTACGCGCTGCGGGTGGTTGCCGCCGAGCCCGGCGTGGTTGTGAGTTCATCCGGGGCCTCCATGCAGGCACAACCGCTCCCGAGCACGCGCAGCGTCGACACTCTGGTGGTCGCCGGAGGCGACGGCTCACGTTCGGCGATGACCTGCCTGAAGACACGGCGATTCATCCAACATTGCGCGGCCAACGCCCGCCGCACCACCAGTGTCTGCTCGGGTTCCTACCTGCTGGCGGCGGCGGGCTTGCTCGACGGACGCCGGGCCACCACGCACTGGAGCCGCGCCGCCGATTTCGCGCGCAAGTTTCCGCAGGTGCGCGTGGAACCCGACTGCATCTTCGTCAACGACGGCTGGCTCTGGACGTCCGCCGGCATCAGCGCGGGAATCGACTTGTCGCTGGCCATGATCGAGGCCGACCTCGGCGAATCGGTGGCGCGCCGCACCGCGCAGCAGCTCGTGGTCTATTACCGGCGCCCCGGCGGGCAGTCGCAGTTTTCCGCGCTGCTCGAGATGGAAAGGGCCAATGGCAGATTTGCCGCGCTGCTCGATCATGTGCGCAGCCATTTGGAAAGACGGCACAGCGTCTCCGATCTCGCCGAGCACGTGGCCATGAGCCCGCGGCATTTTTCGCGTGCCTTCCAGGCTGAAACCGGAATGACCCCGGCAAAGGCGGTGGAACAATTGCGCGCCGAAACGGCACGCGGTTCGCTCGCCGGCAGCGGCCGATCCGTGCAAGATATCGCGCGGACCTGCGGCTTCGGCAATGCGGAGCGCATGCGGAGGACCTTTCTGCGGCTGTTCGGCGTGCCGCCCTCGGCCGCGAAGTATCAGGGCCGCCAACCCGGCGAATCACAAGGCCTCGGAGCGCCGGTGCCTACAACAAGGCGATGACGGCGATGAAGACGGCGTACAGCCCCACGAGCGGCACGAGAGACCGGGCGCTGACCGCATTCTTCGAGAACAGACCGAGCAGCACGGCCACGGCCGCCATGGTGATGACTCCGGAGACGATGAGCTCGCGCGAGAATATCCACGAGGTATAGAACAGGCCGAGCGCGGTCGGAACGGTGGCTTGTATCATCATGGCCCCGGAGATGTTGGCGAGCGCCAGGCGCTCCTTGCCCTGGCGAACCCAGATGAGCGCATTCATGGTTTCGGGCAGCTCGGTGGCCACCGGACTCAATAGCAGCGCCGCCAGTTGCGGCGACAGCCCCGCCCAGATCCCGATGTTTTCCAGCTGGCCGACGAACACCTTGGAGGCAATCGCAATCGCGATCAAGGCGAGGGTGGTCTGCAGCAGCGGCCAAACCAAACCCGGATCGCCCCCCGGTTTGAGCTTGAGCGGCTTGAGATCCTCCTCGCCGAGGACCTGCTCGCCGCGCAATTCGCGCCGCAGATACACCCCGTACGCGACCAGAAACAATGCTCCCAGCCACGGCTTGTAGCTGAATACCAGCATCCCAAGGGCCATCTTGACGACGAAAATGGACAGAAACCACGCCTGGTCGTGCCACAGTTTGTTCGAGTCGCACTCCACCACGTGCGTCGCGCGGCCGAGCCGCCGTTGATTCCACAGCATGGCGGCACCGACGACCGCGTACGAAATAGTGGCAAGCACCATCGGTCCGCCAAGCGCCGCGCCGATGCCGATGTCCTTCTGCGCGGAATTCCGGCCGAAGGCGACCGCAACAAAGGTCACCGCGCTCTCCGGCAGCGCCGTGCCGAAGGCCGCGAGAATCGTGCCGGTCGCGGTCTCCCCCACGCCCAGCTTGCGGCCCAGCCATTCGACCCCGTTGACGAAGAATTCGCACGCGAAGTAGATCGCGGCGGCGGACCCGATAAACAGAACGGCTGTGAGCATGAACGTCAAAAGTATACGATAGGATGAGCCCTTGAGACTCCGCCCTTTGACCTGAAGAGGGAACACATGGCGCATGACCTTCGACACGGCGACGCCACCGCCAACGGCATCCACATCCACTATGTCGAGCAAGGTTCGGGGCCCCTCGTTCTGCTCTGTCACGGGTTTCCGGAAGGCTGGTATTCCTGGCGCGACCAGCTCGGGGCGCTCGCCGCGGCGGGCTATCGCGCGGTGGCGCCGGACATGCGCGGCTACGGACGCACCGAGGCGCCGCCGGAGATCGCCTCGTACAGCATCCTCGACATCGTCGGCGATGCGGTGGGCCTGGTAGGCGCGCTCGGCGAGCGGCAGGCCATCATCGTCGGGCACGATTGGGGCGCCGCCATTGCCTGGCACGCTGCCTTGTTTCGTCCGGATGTATTCCCCGGCGTGGCGGCGCTCAGCGTGCCGTTTCGCCAGCGCGGCCCCGCGCCGCCGCTTTCCATGCTGCGCAAGGCCGGCCTGCTCACGCACTATTGGTTTCACTTTCAGGAGCCCGGCGTGGCCGAGGCCGAATTCGAGCGCGATCCGCGCGCGGCGCTGCGGCGTGTGCTGTATTCGATCTCGGGCGATGCGCCGCGGGAAACCCGCGAGCTCACGCTGCATCCCGGCAAAGGCTGGCTGGCCAACACGCTCGAGCCCGAGCGGCCTTGCGACTGGTTCAGCGACGCGGACCTCGATCACATGGCCGCGGAATTCTCGCGCAGCGGATTTCGCGGCGGACTCAACTGGTACCGCAACCTCGATCGCAACTGGGAGCTCACGGCGCCCTGGGCCGGCGCCGTGATCCGCCAACCGGCGCTGTTCATCGCCGGCAGCGTCGATCCCGTCATCTCCTCGGGTTCGGGCGCCGCCGCCGTTGAGGCGCTCGCCGCGACGGTGCCCGGCTTGACCCGCAAGCTCACCATCGAGGGCGCCGGGCATTTCATCCAGCAGGAGCGTCCGCAAATCGTGAACGAGGCGATTGTGGCGTTTCTCCGCGGCCTGTCGGCTTGGGGCTAAACCCGGGGCCACCCGCCTGGGGCTACCCGCCTGGGGGAATCCTCGAGCGCCGCTGATACGCCTCGAGCGTGACGAGTTCGCTCATGACTAAAATCCCTCTTGAGACTTAGCCCTCCATGTCGTGCTGAATCGACGCCAGGGTTTGCGGAGATTTCGCCTTCAACACCGCGAACCAGAGCGAGCCGATGGCCATATAGGCGAAAAACACATAGGGCAGGATGTTGTACGGATACTCGGGAACGGGATAGACACTGCCGAAGACGACGAACAGCATGAGCGCGGCGCCCACCGTTCCCAGCAGCACGTGCCGCGCCCGCATCTCGCCGCTCTTCTTCAAGTCCATCGGCGCGACGATGCACAGCGCGAAATACACGACGACGAAGCCGAAGCTCGCGAACGTACCCGCGTACCCGAACGCATCCAGCAGCCCGGCCGGCAGCAAACCCAGGCAAAACAACGCGAGCACGCAGCCGCACAGCAGGATGGCGCGATGCGGGGTGCGGTGCGTGTCGTGCACCAGCCCCATGGAGCTGTGCAGAAACTGGTACCTGCCCATCGAAAAGAGCAGACGAGCGGCCGCATTGATGCTGGCGAGGCAGCACGCGAATACGCTGATCATGGCGGCGAAATACACCACCATCGACGCCCAGCCAAGACCCGCCTTGGCGGCCACGTCGCCGAACGGCGCCGCGCTCTTACCGAGGGTCGCGGTGTCGTTGCCGATGCCGAACACCATCATATAGGCCATCAGGGTGAAGAATATCCCCGCAAAGGCGGCGCAACCGATCACCGCCAGCGGAATGTTCCGCCGCGGGTTGGCCGATTCCTTCGCCAGTGTCGCCGAGCTCTCGAACCCGACGAAACTGAAAATAACGAAGGGCAGCGCCGAGAACACCGCGCCATACTTGAAGGAGGACACATCGAGCTGCGCCGCATCGATCACCGTGCCCTGAACGCGGACGAACAGGGCGGTGATGACGATCATGATGCCCACGGAGATGACCTCCAAGATCAGACCCACGCGCGACGACAATTTGATGTCGCGATAGGCCGCGTAGGTTACTGTGCCGATGAACAGCAGCATCGCGGCCGCCGCCGGCGGAGTGCTCAGTTTGAGGCCGAAACCCGCCAAAAAGTCGCCGAGAAAAATCGCGAACGACAGCGCCACCGCGACCGCCGTGAACATGTACGCGCTGATCATCGACCAACCGGCGAGCGCGCCGGCGAAGGGTCCGAAGCTGCGGCCGATATACACGAAATATGACCCGGCTTCGGGATGCCGGGCCGCCAGCACGCCCACGCTCGCGGCGACGATCACGACGCCCAGTGTACCGATGAAATACGACATCCAACATCCGAGCCCCGCGAGACCTGCGACGATGGAAATGTTCAGCGCCGGTGTGAGCGTCGGCGCGATTGCCGCGAGGGACTGGCCGACGGTCTCGATCAGGTTCAGCGCGCCGGAGCGCAAGTGGGAGATGGGTTTATCGCCAGCAAGTTCGCCGGTGTTCGCACTCATCAATCGGCCTCTCCGGACGTGATTTCAAGAGGCCACCATCCTTA
>Ga0209656_10000787_pt1 | contig 20533 bp, 24 predicted proteins | sample BogFormECP12_OM2_FD_188239 | JGI IMG/M metagenome (GOLD analysis project Ga0209656, IMG submission 188239) | Bog forest soil microbial communities from Calvert Island, British Columbia, Canada - ECP12_OM2 (SPAdes) (version 2) | ecosystem: Environmental > Aquatic > Freshwater > Wetlands > Bog ... | reverse complement strand
CCCGCCGAGGCGCATCGCCTGATTGCCGATGCCTTGCCGCCGCGGTTGGCGTCCGTCCTGCCGGAGACGGAATTCGAGGTGATGCGACAAAAATTGGCGCAGTTGCCTGAGCCGCCCGCGCACCCCGGCTCGCCAAAGACGATTGGCGGGCCGCTGCCGGTGTCTTTCTGCTGGTTTTCCTGTCCACCTTTCCGGTGGTGATTCCATTCATTTTCATCAGAGAAGCCGGGCTGGCCCTGCGCGTCTCGAATGCAGTTGCCATCGTTATGCTGTTTATGGCCGGATCGGCATCCGCCCGTTACTCGGGATTTCGCCCGTGGAAGGTCGGTCTGGCGATGGTGGTCATCGGCATGGCGATGGTCGGGGTCACGATTGTGTTCGGAGGATGAAACTCACGCCACAACTCGGAGTGCTGGCGGTGTTGCTCTGCCTCAGTGGGCAGTTGCTCGGGCAGGCGACGCCGGGCAGCGCAGACATTCATACGCCCACTGCCGGCACGGAGTGGGAGTATACGCTCACGGTCGATGGCTACATTGTGCCGAACGAGACGTCCTATGTCGATCCCATCTTTACCGCGGACCACAATTGGCTGCACCTGGAGGCGCGCTACAACGATGAGGACCTGCATACTGGGTCCTTGTGGGTGGGCTACAGCTTCAGCCGGGGAAAGAAGCTGGTGTTGAACGTCACACCCATGATCGGCGGAGTGTTCGGAAGAACCAACGGGATTGCGCCGGGCTTGGAGGCCTCGCTGACCTATAAGAAGTTTGAGCTTTCAATCTCGAATGAATATCTATTCGACACGACGCATAAATCCGGGAATTTCTATACCGCCTGGCCGCAACTGACCTACTCGCCAGTGGAATGGCTTCATATCGGCGCGGTGGCGCAACATGACGCGGCCTACCACGAGCCGGTCAGCCTCCAGCGAGGGTTTCTGGTCGGCTTCTCGCACAAGAAATGGGAGTTCACAACCTACGTATTTGATCCGGAGTTGGCCAACCCGGTCGTGGTGCTGGAGTTGGGTGTCAGCTTCAAGTGAGACGATGAAGGAGTCGAGTTCGAGGGCTTTCCGCTATAAGTGTATTGGAGCTAAGATGGCCGGATGAGACAGCCTTTCTGCTTCCTAATGTGTCCGATCGACTCTCCCCGATCGAAACTTGTTCTCGAAACAATCATTCGGCCCGTAATGGAGGAGAAGCTTGGCTTCGAAGTAAGGCATTTCCTGGACAGCCGGCCAAGCGATCAGGGCATTCGCGACAGAATAACAGAATGGATTCGCGATGCCGATGTCTGCATCGCGGACCTGACGGACAACCGGCCCAATGTGCATTTTGAATATGGATTGCGTCTGGCAACAAGTCTGACGGTAATCCCAATCGTCGATCGCCAATGGAAGCGCAAGCTGATCTATGACGTGGATAACTACCCGACCATAGTTTACGACATCAATGATCCCGAACCTGCACAGCGCCGCATTAAAGAGAGCGTCGAGCATGCCCGCCTTACGGGATTCAATAGAGGGCGTTTGGAAACCAAGTCGGTGCGCCATAAGCAGTCACAAGCAGTTTACGACTACATCGAAAGCCACGAACCAGAACGCATCGACATTCTGCAGTGCAGCTTGCTTGCGGCGCAGGACATCTTCCACTCTTTTTGGAAATGTCCAAAAGCCCTGATTCGGCTGCTCCTAATGCACCCTCAGCGAGCGGCGAAGTATGGGACACGAACACTTTTTGAGCACGTCGAAGGATCCATCAGGGAGATATCTGAAACCGCGAAAAAAGAATGCATACCTTGTCCTAACATTGGCCTCTGGTATTACGACCACGAGCCAAGTGTGGCTGCTATCATCGTTGACGATGATCTCATCCAACTGGGCTGGTATCTGTGCAGCCCTCGTCCTGGAACATCAAAGCTGCTGCTAAAAGGGCATGACCAACCGGGCGTACTCGCTATTGGACGAGAAGCCAAATACCTCGTGGAGCCCTTCAAGAAATACTTTGAGGCCGTGTTCCGCGCAGCCGAACCGGCGGACCCTAACTGGAAATTGTGCATTGGACCACGAAAGCGTGAACTTAAGGCGCTGTGGGACCACCGCGAGGATCCCCCAGCCATCCGCCCGGGGTGAGGAACCGAGTAGAGGGGTTTGGCGCCTACTCTGTGCTTGTGAGCCGGTACAAATGCTCATTGCAAACTGCCCCCGTGGTGCTGGAGGCCGGCGTCAGCTTCTGAGCTTTTAGAGCGGGGGCTGGGTCAGCCTGCTAAAAAGGAGACATCGTGAACCTCACGGTCGCAATGAGACGGAGTTGTTGCCTATGACGCCGCTCGCAATCTTCGTTTCGCTGCTCTTCCTGTATAGCCTGGTGTCGCGGCGGCTGGAGGCGACGGTCGTCACTGCGCCCATGGTGTTCACGGTCGCTGGCATGCTGATGTTTCCTGCCCTGGAGAGGATCCTTAGGTTTGGGGTCGACCAGCAGGTCTTCCTCGGGCTCGCCGAGGTCGGACTGGTGATGTTGCTTTTTACGGATGCCAGCCGCACTGACCTGAATGTTTTGCGCAGCATCGAAAACCTGCCAGCGCGGTTGCTGAGCAGCGGCCTGCTGCTGACGATCCTGCTGGGTGCCATCTTCGCGCGGCTGGTGTTTCCGCATCTTTCTTTGTGGGAAGCGGGAATCCTGGGCGCCGTCCTCGCGCCAACCGACGCCGGCTTGGGGCAGGTCATCGTCAACAGCCCGCGCGTGCCGATGCGCATTCGTCAGGCGCTCAACGTGGAAGCCGGTCTCAACGATGGGCTGTCCGTTCCGTTTATGCTTTTCTTCACGGCGCTGGCTGCGGCCAGGGTTCAGGATCACGCGACGCACCTGCCACGGTTGATCCTGGAGCAGTTAGGGTTTGGCGCGCTGATCGGCGCTGCAATTGGCCTCGCGGGCGGTTGGTTGCTGTGCGTCGCACGGCGCAAGGATTGGATGGCAGAACCGTTCCTGCAAATCGGCGTCGTCGCGCTGCCGCTGCTCTGCCTGGCGGCGTCGGAACTGGCGGGCGCGAGCATGTTTATTGCAGCGTTCGTGGCCGGGCTGGCGGTGCAGGTCGGATTCAAGGAGGCCGGCAAGCATAGCGTGGAATTTGTCGAGGACTGGGGACAACTGCTCAACCTCGCCGTGTTCTTTCTGTTTGGCCTGGTGGTGGTGCGGAACTGGCCGAACTTCACCGCGATGGCGTGGCTGTATGCGGTACTCAGCCTGACGGCGGTGCGGATGCTGCCGGTGGCTATCGCGCTCATCGGCGCGCGCCTCAGCCGAGCCAGCGTGCTCTTCATGGGATGGTTTGGGCCGCGCGGGCTGGCATCCATCGTTCTCGGATTGGTCTATCTGGAGCAGGAACTGCACTTGCCGGGCGAGCCCACGCTCCGCTTGGCGGTGATCGTGACCGCGGCGCTCAGCATCTTTGCCCACGGGCTGAGCGCCCTGCCGGGCATTAACTTGTATGCAAAGAGCATCGCCGGATTGGGCGATGACGCGCCCGAGCACCAGGAGGTCAAAGTATGAAGATGGGGCGAGGACATAGAAAATGTTTGACGGTTTCTGGCAATTTGGGGTAAGATTCGCGCGCTATGAGAGCTCTTTATGCAGTGCTGCTCTCACTCGCAGCCGTACTCGCTATGCCGAGTGATGCCCAAACCTCACCGGACCTGCCACCGCAGGCGGATGGCAGGCGGATTCAGAACGTCCCGCCGACAGAGATGTGGACGCGCGTCACGCAATGTGTTGTGCCCGTTTATCCCCTACTGGCCGAGGCCTCTCACATCTACGGCATTGTCAACCTGGGATTGTGCGTTTCGCCGAAGGGGGACGTCGCCAACTATCGGGTGCTGTCCGGCCATCCTTCGTTGGTCAAGGCTGCAGTTTCGGCCGTTCAGCAATGGAAGTTCGAGCCCAAGGCCGGTCCAGCTTGTTCCCGGGTCCGGGCGCTAGTGTTCTTCAAGCCTGATGAAACTACGGCGGTCGCCTTGGCCGCTGCGGTTCTGGCGGACGATTTTGGCGACCCGGGCCTTCCCAACGTCCGAACCGTAGAACAAATGACCGACCCTGCGCGAGCTGTTCCGCGACCGGCGACGGTACCGGAATGTCAACTGGACATGCAGTTCTACTAATCCGTATTGGCGCGTGCTCACGCCGTTATTGCCGGTCGTGAGGCCCGATAAAGCTGCCAGGCAAACGCGCCCAACCCCAGGCAAATCACAGCGAAGTGGACTAGTCCGCCAAGATACGGGATGTACCTGACGACGGTGATGATCAGCAGGCCCACCAGTAGTCCCAACAGCCAATCGGCCTTCGTGGCCACCGCTGGCTTCAGAAGTATCCGCCCCAGGAAGGCCCCAACCCAAATCTTTGCGAGGTAGAGCGCAGCCAGATACAGGGCGAGCAACATGAACGAAAGCGGTAAGCCCACCAGCGTGATGGCGATCACGAGCATGACCACAGGTGCGCCGGCCAGAACCGCAATCCCAAGCCCGAGGCTGCGCCAGCCTGAGCCCACCGCCTCTGTGCTGCCCTGGACGAAGCCGGGAAAGAGGACCAGACCCAACCATCCCACCAGCATGGCGGCGGCGAACCAGAGAGCCTGATGGAAGTAGAACCTGGGGCGCGCGAAGCGGCTCTGTCTCACCTCCACCTGGATGTCACGTGCGCCCGTAATCTTCGCGCCGTCGGCAATGCGCACGTTTTTCATGTCGTGCACGGTGGCGCTCAGGTTGCCGCCGATTCGGGCGGTGTTCGTCAGCGTAAGGCCGTCTCCGGCCATGGTCAGTTCACGGCCGATGCTGCCGCTTACGTCGGCATGGCCGACGGCCATGGTCAAGCTGCGAGTCACCTCTCCCTCGAGATTGGCGTCGCCCGCGGCGACAACAATACCGCCGCCCACGTGACCCCGCTCACCCACACGCAGGGACCGACCCGCGGCGTAGATGTTGTGACCCAATTGCCCGTCCAGGTCGAACGACTGCGAAGCGGTGTAGATGTTGCCTTCCACGGTTCCGCTCACCACGGTGCGCTTGGCAGCACTCATTAAGTCGCCCTTGATGGTGCCACGCACTTCCACCGTCTCGCCGACAGCCACCAAGTCCCCATTAATCACGCCGTCCACGCGTATCGTGTTGCCGGCAGCCACAAGCGTGTCGTCCACAGTCTCGTTGGCCGCCACGGTGACGAACTCACTGTGACGGTGCTCCAGGGCAAAGCCGGGCAACGACAACGCAACCAGCCCGATCAGCAGGCGCAGGCCAGGTTGGGGTGGCCGCCACCGGCGTCCCAGCAGCAAGGCGCCGCCGCCCAGGAGCAACAAGAGAAAGAGCCCGCCGACAACAGACACATAATCCGACAGCATGATAGTACCTCCGTGTGCAATGTAATCCGAAAGGTTGAAGATCAGGTCCGCGCGGCTGCTTACGCTGAAGGGATTTAACCATTGCAGCGCGTCCGGAATGCTCAGCCCGTTGAGCCAAGGGACAACGAACGAACCCAGCGCCAGTACGGCGGCCACGATCGCCACGTCACTCCACCCCACAGACCACGGCAAAGATGGGGAGTCTGCCGGGCTGGCGGCTTCCTCCGGAAGCTCGTGCAGGCTTTCGCTCAGAACATGGTTCTCGGCGCGTAGGGCATCTACCAGTTGGCGGCAGCGCCGGCAGGTGGCCAGGTGGTCCCGCAGGCGCTGCGCCTCCTCCACTGGCAGTTCGCCATCTACGGCCATGGCGACGGTCTGTTCCGAATAACATTCCATGATCACTTGCTCCTATGGGACAGTTTCCGGCGCAGCTCCTGCTTGGCCCGAAATAGCAACGCCGCCACGTAGTTCTTCTCCAGCCCCAACTGCTGGGCAATTTCGTCATAACTCAGTTCGCTGTAGTAGCGCAGGACCAGAGGCACGCGATAGTTCTCCGGCAGGTGTGCCATGGCATCACGCACCTGCGCCCTCTCTTCCGCGGTGATGACCGCACCCAGCGGCGACGGCTCCGGGCTGGCTGCCTCAATGACAGCGGCCCCGTCCTCCACTTCCACAAACAGCTGCTGTCCACGCTTCCGGCGCCGCAAAACATCGATGCACTGGTTGCCGGCCACGTGCAGCAGCCACTTAGGGAACGGTATTGACCCGTCATAGCTCTCGATCAAGCGCTGCAGCTTGAGGAAGACTTCGCTGGTGGCATCTTCGGCGCTCTCCCGTGAGTCCAGCATGTAGCGGCACAAGCCGGATACGCGCCGGACATAGCAGCGATAGATCTCCCCCAGGGCCTCGGCATCGTGGCCCCGTGCGCGCTCGATTACGCTCTCCAGATCCCGCCCCTCCATCGTGGCTTTGCCCTCGTGGGGCTGCGGTCCTTTCGCATTGTTTCTCTTAGCGTCCATAAGGCAGTACGCTGCAGATCGAACAAAGTTACACGGATCTTAGGGATGAGGGAACCTGAGGAGCCGAGTCTCGGATGGTCGGCAACTGCAAGCTGCCCGCGCCGGCGCCGCTTTACATCCGCGCGCGGCTGCTGGACAATAGATAGTAATCCGCCTGTCGGGGTCCAGCGAGGAACCAGTGAAGTTGCGAGGATGGCTACTGATGTTGCTGTTTGTGCACGTTCTGCTGCACCCCTTGGTGCATGCAGTCGGCACATCAGGAGCGTCCACCAGCCCGGCGGTTTCCGCCAGTTCCGCGCAATTGGACGGCAACCTGAATGCGGGCGATCAATGCGAGCTGTGCCGCGTGGGACATAACACCATCGTCACCCCGCGTTTGCCCAAGAGCGATCTGCTGAATCCGCGATGGATTCGCACCACGCTGCGGGCGATCAACTATTCGTCACTGCAAGGCGCCCAAAGACTTCCTTCCCGCGCACCCCCCAGCCTCTAATCCAATCGCCAGCCGAGGACGAAACGTCGCGTGTTGCGACCCGTCCATGAATGCAATGGCAGTTTTCCCCTGGCCTTTCCTGCGCTGCTCGCAATATTCAGCGAGCGGAGTGTGGAGAAAGCCAGCGAAGTTGGAGAAGAGATGTTGTTGAACGAAGAAGAAACGGGGCGGAAGGGCGCAGCCCATAAACTTGGGGGCAAAGATAGGGGCCCTTCGACACGCGGCAAAGGCGGCCGCTCGCTCAGGGTGACACCATCCAACGTTCTGCCCGTGCTGCTGATCTTCTGCATGGCGCTGAGCGTCGCGGCCACTGCCGGCGAGACCGGTTCGAACGCCTCGGTGGTCAGCGGCACGGTCGCGGACCCAACCGGCGCGGTGGTGCCGGGTGCAACCGTCGAGATTCACAATCCGGTCAGCAAATTTCAGCGGTCGGCTACGACAGATGGCGCTGGACACTTTAGTTTCGCTAATGTTCCCCTCAACGCGTATCACCTCTCGGTGAGCGCGACCGGCTTCACTGCTTACGTGCAAGACCTTGATCTGCGCTCGGCCGTGCCGCTTACTCTGAACATCACTCTTCAGATAACGGCTTCGGCGGAAACGGTAACAGTCCAGGGCGAGGCGGGGGACCTGCTGGAAAACGACTCGACGTTTCACTCCGACTTGGACCGCATTCAATTCGAGAAGCTGCCGCTGGAAAGTTCCTCCTCCGAGCTAAGTTCGTTGGTTACCCTGGCGTCGCCAGGCGTGTCGTCTGATTCCAACGGCCAAATGCACGGCCTGGGGGACCACGCAGAGAACTCGTTCTCACTGGATGGCCAGCCGATTACGGACCAGCAGAGCAAGACGTTTTCCAACCAGCTTCCGCTGGATGCGGTGCAGTCGATGCAGGTAATCAGCGGGGCGCCCCCCGCCGAGTTCGGCGGTAAGACCAGCCTGGTGATCGACGTAACCACGCGCTCGGGCCTGGGCTCAACCACGCCCCACGGAGCCCTCACCGCCAGCTACGGCACCTTCGGCAGCTCAAACGTTGATTTCAGCTTCTCGTACGGCGGGAAGAACTGGGGAAACTTTTTCGCGGCGAATGGGCTCGACACCGGTCGCTTTCTCGACCCGCCGGAGTTCGTCGTCTTCCACGCCCACGGGAATGAAGAGAGCGTGTTCGACCGTTTCGACTATCAGTTTTCGCAGTCGAATGCGCTACACCTCAACCTTGGCTTCACCCGCTCCTGGTTTCAGACTCCCAATTCGTATGACCAGGAGTTCCACGACTTCAACGGTATACCCCAAACGAACCCTGTGAGCGGCGCTGCTTTAGGGCCGACCGACCAGCGCGCGAAAATCCTGAGCTTCAACATCGCGCCCACCTGGACCCACACAATCAATCCGAATGCGATCTTGAACGTGACCGGCTATGTGCGGCGCGACGCGTTCAACTACTACCCCAGCAACGACCCTTTCGACGATCTCGGTCCGCCGACTCTCCAGAGGGAAAGCGTCGCCCAACAGCGTACCCTGCTCAACGCCGGCGCACTGGCGAACGTTACCTATACCAAGGGCATCAACAACATAAAGGCCGGGGTGATGTACGAGCAGACGTTCCTGAACGAAAACGACCAGCTTGGGATCGTCGATTACACCCTTAATGCACCTTGCCTGAGTGGAAATAACGTCCCTGTTAACGGCTTTACCAACCCATCGCAGTGCGCCCCGGCGAAATACCAGCCCAACATCGCGTCCAATCCGAATGCGCCGAATTCCGCCTATTATCCCCTGTTCAATCCTGTCCTCCTGCCCTTTGACCTGACACGCGCAGGAGTGCTCTATCCATTCATTGGCCACACGGACGTGAAAGAGCTCGGGATGTACGTACAGGACACGATCACTCTGCGCAATTGGAGCTTCAATCTGGGTATTCGCGGGGACTTGTACAACGGCCTTGCCGTCGCCAGCCAGGCGCAGCCCCGCCTGGGACTTTCCTACAACATCCACGCGATCAACATGGTCCTAAGCGCATCCTACGCCCGCACGCTGGAATCGCCGTTCAACGAGAATCTGGTGCTCTCCAGCCTGGGATGCAGCTCGCCCGTTCTGAATCCTCTTTTAGGCTGCTCGTCGAGTACGACGACACCATTGACACCTGGCTTTCGCAATGAGTTTCACATCGGCCTGCAGCAGGCCTTTGGGAAGTTCGCAGTGGTGGATGCCGAGTACATCTGGAAATACACGCACAACGCCTACGACTTCAGTGTGCTGGGTAACACGCCGATCACGTTTCCCATCGAATGGCACAACTCGAAGATCCCCGGATTTGCCCTGCGCGCCAGCATGCCGGTCAACCATGGCTTCAGCGCGCTGGTGGTGATGTCCAGCGTCGCGGCGCGGTTCTTCCTGCCGCAGGTTGCGGGCGCCGGCGCCACGCCTTCGGCTCCCACAGGGGTCTTCCGTATTGACCACGATGAAGTCTTCAATATGACCGCCCACATGCAATATCAGACTCCCTGGAAACGCGGGCCGTGGTTGGGCTTCAACTGGCGCTATGACAGCGGGCAGGTAGCCGGCGCGGTGCCGTGCTACGGGACCTTTGCCTTTAACGATTGCCCGCAATCGACTACGCTCAACGGGCAACCAGCCATCATGATGACGAATACGTCCCTAATCCCTCTAACCGCCGATCAGGAATATCAGGCGGGATTCACTTGCAATGGCGTGCGCGCAACTCCGACGGCTCCTCTGCCGTCTACGTGTCTGGCATCACGGTTCAGCTCTACGCTGACCAGGGTTCCGGCGCCCGGAACCCAGAACGATGACCACAATCCCGCGCGCATTGCGTCGCGGAACGTGTTTGACCTGGCCATCGGCGATGACAACCTGTTTATGGGCGACCGGTACAAATGGAGTCTGCAATTTACAGCGATCAACCTGACGAACCAATACTCGCTATATAACTTCCTGTCAACCTTTAGCGGCACGCATTACGTAACGCCGCGGGCGGTGACGGTGGAGTTGGGGTTTCACTTCTAGGGACGGTCGGGCTAAGGGGCAAACTCCGAGACGAAGCTCTGGCCTTCCATGACCGCGTGGATGGCCCGAACCAGGTCGGTGGCGACTTTGGGACTGGCTGGTTCGGGCGCGCTTGCAATGTTTGCTTTTCTGCGCAAGCGGTTCGTGGGACGCTAATTACCGAAGCAGAACAATCCCTAAGTCTGCCGACAAAGCCGGAGCCGCAAACTCCGGCTTTTATTTTTTCGCTGGGGCAGCCGATCGGGCCGTTTGATCCAGTTGCGCCAGCAAGTCATCCACACGCGCCTCGAGAATGTTGCGGATGGAGCAAATTCCAAGCACTTTGCCGTGTTCGTCCACAATCGGCATGTGGCGATAATGCCGCTCCAGCATGACCTGAAGCGCCTCGCTCGGAGTGGTTTGTTCGGTGGCCATCTCGACGATAGGACTCATCAGTTCGAGCACGGGCGTGGTTCTGGGATCGCGACCGCTGAGAGCAAACTTGGCCAGCACATCACGCTCGGTGAACATGCCTGCCACAACGCCATTCTCGTCAATGACGGCCACTGCGCCCACCTGTTTGTCCATCATGGTCCGGACAGCATCTTCCACGGTGGCCAGCAGAGACACCGTTGCGGGGCCTTCGTCACACCACTCGAGGAGGCTCATGAGTTGTGAGGAATCCTTTCGAGATTACGCATTGATCGCCATGCCAAACACCGCATTCGAGGCGTCCAGCATCGCCTCGGACAGCGTTGGGTGGGCATGGATAATATTCGCCAGCTCTTCCGCGGTGCACTCCATCTCCAGCGCCAGTACGGACTCGGCAATCAGCTCGGTCGCGTTCGGCCCGATGATGTGCACGCCCAGGATCTCGCCGTACTTCGCGTCGCTGACAATCTTGATGAAGCCCTCGTGCTGGCCGACGATGCTGGCCCGTGAGTTCGCTGTGAAGGGAAACTTGCCGATCTTGACCTCGTAGCCTTCCTCTTTCGCCTTGGCTTCGGTCAGGCCGACACTGCCGATCTCGGGATGGCAGTATGTGGCGTTGGGAATGCGCAGCTTGCGAATCGGCCTGATTGGCTTGCCGGCGATGTGTGTAACCGCGACGATGCCTTCCATCGCGCCGGAGTGCGCCAGTTGCGGATAGCCCGCGACGATGTCGCCGATGGCGTAGATGCCCGGTTCGGCAGTGCGCATGTATTCATCCACTTCGACAAAGCCTCGCTCGACCTTGATCTTCGTCTTTTCGATGCCGACGTTCTCGGTGCGCGGAGCGCGCCCGACCGCCACCAGAACTTTCTCAGCCTCCTGCTTCTGCTGTTTGCCATCCACTGTGAACGTGACCGCGACGCCGTTCTTGGTCTTCTCTACCTTCTCAACCTTGGCGTTGACGAATCCGTCGATGCCGCGCTTGCGGTACACGCGCATCAGTTCTTTGGAGACCTCCTCGTCTTCGACCGGAACGTAGCGTGGCAGCATCTCCAGGATGGTCACGTCGGCGCCGAAGGACTTGTAGATGCTGGCGAACTCAACTCCTACCGCGCCGGAGCCGATCACGATGATCGATTTGGGGGGCGCGTCCAGGCTGAGCACCTCGATGTTGGTCAGGATTTGGGAGTCGGGCTGCAATCCCGGCAGCATTCGTGCGACCGAGCCGGTGGAAAGGACCAGGTTCTTCGCCTGAATCGACTTCTGGTCGCTGCCCTCGAGAGCGACGGTATGGATGCCGTTCTTCGCGGGGCCGGTCAGCTTGCCATAGCCTTTTATAACGTCGACTTTGTTCTTGCGCATGAGGAACTGCAGCCCTTTGGCGTGCTTATCCACGATGCCCTGCTTGCGCTTCTGGATTGAGCCCCAGTTCAGCGTGACGCCGGCAGTGTTCTCCAGGCCGAGTTCGGCGCCTCCCTTCACGTGGTCGTACACCTCGGCGTTGAACAGCAGCGCCTTGGTTGGGATACACCCCACGTGCAGGCAGGTTCCGCCGAGGTAGGGGTCTTTCTCGATGAGTGCGGCCTTCAGGCCGAGCTGTCCGGCGCGAATGGCCGCGGTGTATCCGGCAGGTCCGCTGCCGATGATGGCTACGTCGTAGATGGTTTCTGGCAAGTTCGTGCTCCCGTTTTATGAGTGGTGATGATGGCCGGGGAAAAATGACTCTAAGACAAACAGATGATTGTAAATCAGGGAAAGAAGCAGGCAGCTCCTTCCCAGCCGCTTGGCCTGTTTGGCATAACCCAAGGTCAACCGCGGATTTTCGCGGATGAACACGGGTTTGTTGCAGATTCTCGGTCGAGAGAATCCGTGTTGCAGAAGCTCTTGAGTCTTTTTTCCCACCTGGTTCGTATATCCCGTTAGTATGGTCGCCACCGCCTTCAGTTCGCTGGTTGCAATGGAAACCGAAGAGGCCCAAATCGCGCGTGGGCTGCGACGCCGTGACCCTGACTTGCTCGACGCTTTGATCGAGCAGTATCAGCACCGGCTGCTGCGCTATCTGCTGCACTTGACCGGCAATCGCGCCACGGCGGAAGACCTGTTCCAGGAGACGTGGCTGCGGGTACTGGAGAAAGGCCATCTCTACGATGGCCGCAACCGCTTTGTGACCTGGCTGATGTCGATTGGGCACAACGTCGCCATTGACCATCTGCGCAAGCGAAGTCCCAGCAGCCTTGACGAAATGAAGGACCCGGAAGACGGCGCGCCGTTCGAGCCGGAGGCTGGGGGCCCGTCGCCACTGGATATGGCCGTCGCGCGGCAGCAGCGCGAAACGTTTGACGAAGCTATAAGCCGGGTCCCGCCGTTATTCCGCGAAGTCCTGGTGCTCCGGTTCCAGGAGCAGATGAAGCTGGAGGAGATTGCGAAATTGATTCGAATTCCGGTTGCCACCGTAAAGACGAGAATCTACCGCGGCGTGATGGCTTTGCGTCCCGCGCTGAAGGGAGGCGCACAATGAGCAACCACGAACACGAGCGCGCTATCGACATCATCACCCGGCAAGGTGTGGACAACGTTGCCGCCCGCGACACTGCCTGGCTGGAGTCGCACCTGGCGCAGTGCTCCGAGTGTGCCGAGTATGCCGCTTTAGTCGGGAGCACGGGCCAGCTTCTGCGCGCGGTTGCCGTCACCGCCAGCGCGGCGCTGGTGGCTACCACCCAGGCGCGGGTACGAGCACGCGCAGCGCATCTGCGCGAACACCAGGCACGTGTCGTCCTGATCGCGGTTTCCTTCTGCATCGGGGTGCTGTCGTCAACGGCTTCGGCGTGGCTTTGGTGGAAGGTTGGAGGATGGGTGGCCGAGCGCATTGGCCTGCCCACGTCATATGTTGCGCCCGGTATTTTGCTGTTCTGGGCACTGCCTGCAATTGTGATCGCAGTCTTGATGCTGGCGTTTCCTCATCATGGATTGGAGCAGTCCCTCATGCTTGCAGTGGCGAGGGAGCGTGAAGGAGAAAAGTCATGAGCGAGCGCAAATCTTACTTTGGTGACGAACTGGCAATTATCCCGCGTGTCGCCGTGTGGCTGGCGGTGCTGGCGTTCGTGCTGGTGCAGATTTGCCTGCTGACGCTCGCACCGCACTACCTAAGCCACAGCGAGTTGCCGCCGAGGCCATGGCTCCCGCTCATTTCCGTGATCGGAGGCATGTTCGTATCCATCATCATCCTCTTGGTTGGCTACGTGAACGCCGACTCCAAGCGACGGGGAATGAACTCGCTGCTGTGGACGCTGCTGGTGATCTTTATTCCCAAGGCGCTCGGCTTCCTTGCCTATTTCCTGCTGCGCAAGCCGCTGCAGGTGCCGTGTCCCCAATGCGGCACGGCGATAGGTGGGGACTTTCGTTTCTGCCATAAGTGCGGCTATGCGTTGTCGCCAACCTGTGCTCATTGCGGCCGTGCCATAAGCCACGACTTCGTGTGCTGCCCGTATTGCGGGAAACCCGTGGCCGCGGCAGCAACGTAGGGTCGAGTCCGGCTGGCAGACAGTTGCCCCTCTTCGGAGGAGCGGGATGTAGGAGATTTGTCATGAAGTTCGCGGCACTCATTCTCGTTGTGCTGTTAGTCGCAATGTCGGCAGGCTGCGTGCCCGGACCCGACAATATGAAAGGCGTGCCGGGCGAGAAGGTCTCCGTCGCGGGGTTTTGGCTGGGGCTGTGGCAGGGATTTATCGCACCGTTTGTGTTCATGGTCTCGCTGTTCAAGAGCGATCTCAACATCTACGAAGTGCACAACAACGGCGCCTGGTACAACTTCGGATACCTGTTCGGGCTGGCCTGCCTCTTCGGTGGCAGCGGCAAACGGGCACGTCGCCGCTGTTGATTGAATTAGAATCCCTACTCATGGCAGCAGTCACCTATCTGGAAGCCATTCGCCAGGGAATCTGGGAAGAGATGGAGCGCGACCCCGCCGTCTTTTGCATCGGCGAGGACATCGGCATTTATGGCGGCGCGTTCAAGGTCACCGAAGGCTTGGTCGACCGCTTCGGACCGGAACGCGTAATCGACACACCGATTTCCGAGATGGCGATTGTCAACGCCAGCTTCGGCGCGGCCCTGACCGGCCTGCGCCCCGTGGCCGAATTCCAGTTCATGGACTTCATCAGTTGCGCCTTCAACCAGATCACCAACATGCTGGCCAAGGCGCATTACCGCTGGGGCGCGCCCGTGCCGGTGGTAGTGCGTGGCCCCTCCGGCGGCGGTGTCCACGGCGGCCCGTTCCATTCGCAGAACCCCGAGACCTACTTTGCACACGTTCCGGGGCTGAAGGTGGTTTGCCCGGCCAGCGCCTACGATGCGAAGGGGTTGATCAAATCGGCGATCCGCGACAACAACCCGGTGCTGTTCTTCGAGCACAAGTTTCTGTACCGTCGCATTAAGGAAGAGCTGCCCGCAGGAGACTACACCGTGCCGATTGGCGAGGCGCGGGTGGTGCGAGAAGGCCGCGACGTGAGCGTGATCACTTACGCGGCCATGGTTTATGTCGCACTGGAGGCCGCGGACATACTGGCTAAAGAAGGCATCGAACTTGAGGTGGTAGATTTACGAACCGTACTACCGCTGGACCGCGATGCCATTCGCCGAACGGTGGAGAAGACCAGTCGCGTGATCGTGCTGCATGAAGACACCAGGACCGGAGGCATCGCCGGCGAGGTGGCCGCCATCATCAACGAAGAGTGCTTCGATGCGCTGGATGCGCCGATCGTGCGGATCGCGTCGGCTGACAGCCCGGTCCCGTTCTCGCCGCCTCTTGAAGAGGCGTTTCTACCCAGAGTCGAGGACGTGGTGCGCGAGGCGAGACGGCTGCGCAGCTACTAAGTCGCGCCGCCCGTAGTACGATATGGAACTCTCTGGGGCCGGGCTCATAATCAACTAAGAGGAGACTCATGCGCGGATTCATCATGGGAGTCGTCATTACGCTGCTGGTATTGGGTGTCGGCGGCTACTACTATGCGACCACGGGCCACTTCGACACCCGGGCGGTGGGCAACACGCCTGGCACCTTTGAGCGCCGCACCGCCATGAAGTCTATGGACGAGTGGGTGGACGAGCACGCTCCCAAGCAGGCCAATCCATTCCAGCCGACAATGGAAAACATCATGGATGGCTCCATGACCTACGACAAGAATTGCGCCGGCTGCCACGGCAGCCTTAAGCTGCCGATCTCGCCGATGCGCAACAAGTACTATCCTCCAGTGCCGCAGCTAATGAGTAGCACTCCCGATGATCCTGATGGCAATCTGTTTTACGTAATCAAGTACGGCGTGCGCTATACCGCCATGCCCGGCTGGGAGGGTGTGCTCTCCGACGATGACATCTGGAAGACGGTGATCTTCGTCAAGAATTCCGGGCAGATGAAAGACAACTCGCAGCAACAGAATCCGCAGCAGGGGCAACCGAAATGAGCGCGGGGATCGAGATCGCGTCGGTACAGAGACTGCCTGAAAGTGCGTCGCACAATTGCCGTTTAGTGTTGCCGATCCGCGCCATCGTGGAGGACTTGCGCCACTTTGCACCATGCCCGCAGCACCAAAAATATTTTTTAGCGGTAACCTTCCCGTAATCAATCACTCGCAAGAAAACCTGATTTCACCGGCATAAATTTCGCTGGCGCATTTTTTTTTTCGTGCTAGTATCCTTTGCAGCCACAAAGAAAAAACTGACTGCACGAATGCGGTTGCTTGCAGCGGCAAGCGTTGAATTACCGCAAGGGTCGGGTTTGCAACATCAATAATTCCAAGTTGACCTGTGCGCCGGTCCGTGGCTCTGTGTTCGTTTTCGTTTCCCTCTAACATCGGTTTACCTGAGCGGCAGTTTAGCTGCCTGTGGACAATTTCTTATGTCTTTCTTCGGTACGACCCCTGTCAATCCGTGGATGCGCGTTCTCGACGCGCTGGAAAAAAAAGTCAACCGCACCTCCTACGAAACCTGGCTGAAGCCTACGCGCTTCGATCACTCTCAGGGCCGCGTCTTGTTCGTCCGCGTGCCCAACCCTGAGTTCTGTCATATCGGCGAGCGATACGGCGACCTCATCAGCGAGGCCATCGACGACCTCGGCCTTGAGTTCCAGGACGTCGAGTTCGTAACCGACGAACCGCAGCGCGGCAACGGCAAAGGTGTCCGCGCCGCCGAAACACGGCAGGATGCCCCCACGCCGCCGGAGAGTCCCATGGTCGGTCCCGTCCAGCAGCAGCGTTTTGATTGGGATGGCGCCGCTCAGCTCAATCCCAAGTACACCTTCGATGATTTCGTGAGCGGCTCAGGAAATCAGTTTGCCCATGCCGCCGCGCGGGCGGTGGCCGAACGGCCCTCGAAAGCTTACAACCCGCTGTTCCTCTACGGCGGTGTCGGCATGGGCAAGACCCACCTGATGCAGGCGATCGGGCACGAGATCAAGAAGCGGCAGCCGGAAAAGTCGATCTGCTACGTGTCGAGCGAGCGCTTCACCAACGATATGATCAACGCGCTGCGCTACAGCAAGATGACAGGATTCCGCGATAAGTACCGCACCATGGACGTCCTGCTGGTTGACGACATCCAGTTCCTGGTGAATAAGGAACGTACGCAGGAGGAATTCTTCCACACCTTCAACGCGCTGCACGAATGCATGCGCCAGATCGTAATCGCCAGCGACCGTCCGCCAAAGGAGTTGGCCGAGATCGAGGACCGGCTGCGCAGCCGCTTCGAGTGGGGGCTCATTGCGGATATCCAGCCGCCCGATCTGGAGACGAAGGTTGCCATCCTGCAGAAGAAAGCGGAGACGGACCAAGTGGTGCTGCCCACCGATGTGGCACTGTTCATCGCGTCGAACATCCGCAGCAACGTGCGCGAGTTGGAAGGTGCGCTGATTCGGCTTACCGCCTATGCCTCCCTTGCCGGCAGGGAACTGAACCTGCAAACCGCACAAGAAGTGTTAAAGAACCTGATGGAATCGAATATTCGCAAGATTTCGATTGAGTCGATCCAGAAGGCGGTTTCGGAGCAGTTCGCGCTGCGGTTGGCGGAGATCAAGGCCAAGAACAATTCTCGTGCTATCGTCTATCCTCGACAGATTGCCATGTATCTTGCCAAACATCTGACGGATGCGTCGCTACCTGAGATCGGACGGCAGTTCGGCGGCAAGCACCACACCACGGTCCTGCATTCCGTCGAGAAGATTGAAACGCTGCGCAAAACCGATAAGGATTTGAACAGGATGCTCAATAAGCTCACCGAGAGTTTGAGCTCATGAACCGCGCATTCAGCGCGGTTTTTCACTTTAGCGGAAAGTTTTCTCCTATGCTTCCTGTGGAGGCATTGTGGATAGCGTGCAAGACCTGGGTGAAATTTTGAATCGGGTCCAGTTCACCACAGCACCCGGTCACGTCGGATCCGGGATTTGTACACCGTCGATTATTGGCGCAGTGGAGCCCGCCCGGTTTTTACCTAAATTTCCACTTTTCCTGAGTGCCTACTATTACTACTGGTTTTATATGTTTTTTATTTGGTATAAGGGTTAACAGTATTAGCGGGTTTCTCTGCGCCGTCATCCCGGTATAACGATTTGGGACCGGGTGCTTGAGTCCAGGGCCTGCCAAGGTGGAAGATATGGCTGCCGAAGCGACAGGAACAATTCAAGGCACAGCGATGGATATCAGCGTCAGCAAATTCGAACTGCTTAGGGAACTCACCGCCACGCAGGGAGTGGTCGAACGCAAAACCACAATCCCGATCCTTTCCAATTTCCTGTTTGAGGCAGCGAATGACCGGTTGACCATTACCGCCACCGATCTCGATCTCAGCCTGCGCACCTCCTGTGCGGCCAAAGTGAAGCGCGAAGGCGCGTGTACCATTCCGGCGCGTAAGCTCTACGACTACGTAAAATTGCTGCCCGACGGCGATATCACAATCAAACTGCTGGAGAACCATTGGGTCAATATTCGCGCCGGACGCTCCAATACCAAAATGGTGGGCATGGCACGCGCCAACTTTCCCGGATTGCCGGCTTTCCCGGCGACGGGCAGTGTCAAGATTCCCGCCCAAACCCTGCGCGCCATGATTGGACGAACGATCTTCGCGATCTCCAGTGAGGAGTCCCGCTACACGCTGAACGGCGGATTGATGGTGCTGAAGCCGGAATCGATCACCATGGTGGCGACCGACGGACATCGTCTGGCGCACATCGAAAAACCGGATGAACAGTTCGACGTGAGTGGAGAGAACAAGACGCTCATTCCCAAAAAGGCGATGAGCGAAATCTATTCCCTGCTTGGCGCGGCCGGCGATGTGGACTTTGTGGAATTCGCCAAAGACGATTCCACGCTCTTCTTCCACATTGGTGAACGCCTTCTCACTTCGCGCCAACTGACCGGCCAATTTCCCAACTATGAGGCCGTGCTGCCGCGCGAAACCACCAAGTCAGTGGTCGTGCACGGCGCCGATCTCAACACCGCGATCCAGCGTGTCGCACAATTCGCCGACGAGCGCTCACGCGCCATCCGCATGAAGCTCGACAAGAACGAGCTCAAGATTTCGTCTTCCTCAACCGATGCCGGCGAGTCGGAAGACTCAATCGAAACCGCATACACCGCCGATCCCATGACCATCGGCTTCAACTCCGAGTACCTGCTGGATTTCCTCAAGGCTTCTAACGGCGGCGAGGTCCGGCTGGAGTTCAAGGACGCTCAGTCCGCGGGCCAGATGCGTCCCGATGATGCAGGGGATGACGGTTTCAAGTACCGCTACGTTGTTATGCCGATGCGGATCTGAGCCTCAACCTGGCTGCGTTGTCGGTATATTTCAGATCAGGAGGAGATAATGAAGATCAAAGTTGTGGTGCACGAGGCTGAAGCAGGTGGATACTGGCCGGAGGTTCCGGCCATACCCGGCTGTGCCACGCAGGGCGAAACCCTCGGAGAGTTGATGGCTAGCTTACATGAGGCGATCGAAGGGTGTCTGGTAGGGTAGATAGTTAGCAGTTCCCGTCAATCTGTAATCGTAACCCGCTTGGCACGCCCATCGAAGGTGATAACCCAGTTTCGCAGAATGTCTCTGCCAATCAAGATTGCATAGTGTCGCTCTTTTGGGAAAGCGACCGAAACGATATGGGGTCTAGTGATCGTAGCTTGGTTCCGGGGAAACTTATTGCACCAGCGTGCTCCGCACATCTGTGTGTGGCACCGATCGCTGTTATCTCGCTTCCCTCGTTGGTCTGAAAGAGCTTGCAATGGTCGGCATAGACCCTGCTGATTACGGTAATGGATGCGCCGGTGTCCAATAGAGCCCGCATTCGGCGGGGCTCAGGATATTCGAGACCGACAGCACGCCCAGCCTCAATAACGTCACGAGAATTCATTATCGTAACGTCAATGCACGGGCCCGGATCAGCTTGGTCGAAGGGATCCCAGGGGATCTCAAAGCGGGCCATACTATGAGACAAAATAAACTGGTTCAGTCATCCATACCTGCTTTACAAGAAAAGCTCGGCGGACACCAAACTTCCGCAGACCGGCCTTGAGAGCCTCAGCGTAGGTGCTGAAGAATCCTTCCGCGATGTCGTCGTCTTGGATCGCGACATACTCGCCGGGGTGCGAACGCGACCACTCTTCACGGTGCTGTTCAAACACCTTGAGCTCTGTCGAGAAAGGGTCGGCAGGCTTCATCTAAATCCCTCCAAATGATATTACGCAGTTAGCCTTTGTTCGTAGGTCATAATTAGCGTTACTACGTTATTGCACTATAACGTTATTATGTAACAATGTGAGAGTGCAGTCAATAGCAATCTAAACCATGAGCCCGAGAGAAAAACACATCCCTGACGATGCTCAGCGGACCTCCGTTAGTCTCACCGCCGAAGACAGAGCGGCCATACGGTGGATCAGTGAGGTCCGCCGGGCCGAGAAGGACAAGCGCACGACCAGCAACGACATTCTCGTCGATGCGCTCTGGTATTTCTTGGAAAAGACTCAGGGGAAGACGAAAGATCAGATTCGGGCCATGGTACCGGCCGTTCCGGTGGACGAGCGCCCGCAAAACAAAGTCACCCAGATGCCGAGTCCGAAACACAAGCGCTGAACCGGGTGAGAGTTGCGGAGATCGGAACAGACCCACGACTGCCGGGATGGACGCCGCTTCTATTCATACGCCAGCGCGTCGATGGGATCTTTTT
>Ga0209656_10000786_pt1 | contig 20551 bp, 20 predicted proteins | sample BogFormECP12_OM2_FD_188239 | JGI IMG/M metagenome (GOLD analysis project Ga0209656, IMG submission 188239) | Bog forest soil microbial communities from Calvert Island, British Columbia, Canada - ECP12_OM2 (SPAdes) (version 2) | ecosystem: Environmental > Aquatic > Freshwater > Wetlands > Bog ... | reverse complement strand
CATTCGCCAATCCTCCCTGCGCCGGGTGCCAATCATCTACTGTCGACGCCTAACAGGTGGTGAGCACGGAGCTATATGGGTCTATGTGATCCCCGGTTGTCAGCGGCCGGATCAGGGGACGGCCTCCGATGGTCCGGCACGTACGCCGAGACGGGCAGTTGACGTGCCGACCAGGACACCAGGGCGCCACCGGGCAGGCGAGCACCGCGCCCAGAATCCCGCCCAGAATCCCGCCCGGGAACCCCATCCCGCCCGGGGATCCGCGCGCCGCGCCAAGTACCTGCTGTGCGACCTGCTCGCGCTGCTGGTGCTGACCGCCGGGGGCCTCTACCTGGCCCGCGGCTCGAGCCCCGCCCCGCCGCCCGCGTCCGACAAGGTGACTGCCCTGCAGACGCCCGCCACCTGTGGCGCTGCGGCGGGTGCCGCTGCGGCTGGAGCCTCTGCGGTGGACGGGTCGTGCGGCGGGCGCCCGTTCCACGCCGCGGTCGCTAACGTGCCCCCGGCCGTCTCCGCGAACCTGTCGTCTCCCCCAGCCAAACGGCTCGCCGACCGGCCGGCGCCGACGGCATCCGCGTCGGCCAGCCCCACGACGCCATCGCCCACTGCGTCAGCGACCGACGTGCCTGGCGCCTCGGCGGGCACGCCAGCCGCGCAGGTGCTCGCGCTCATCAACCAGGCCCGTTCGGCGGCGGGCCTGCCCCCGCTGACGATCACCGCCGGCCTGGACAGCAGCGCGTCGGCGCACAACATGACGATGGTCAGCGGCTGCGGGCTCTCCCACCAGTGCCCGGGCGAACCGGATCTCGGCGCCCGCGAGACCGCGGCCGGCGTCGACTGGTCGGCGTGCGGGGAGAACATCGGCGAAGGCGGCTCGGTCGCGGACACCAATGCAGCCATCGCCCAGATGGCGGTCGGCCTGACCCAGGACATGCTCAACGAGAAGCCGCCCGACGACGGTCACCGGCGGAACATCCTCAGCAGTTCCTTCACCCACACCGGCATCGTCATCTACCTGGACAGCTCCGGCACCGTCTGGCTCACCCAGGACTTCTCGAACTAGCCGAGCCCACTTCTACCCCTCTTACGCGGGGCATCCCCCCGGACGAACCCCGCACGACGCGTCCCTAATATGAAGGTCCTCAAATATCTCACTAAAATCACGCGTCTCTCTTAATGCGGAAATTCTGGCTTATGCGGAGGATCTGGTACCCCAGGGGGAGCCAAATCCTCCGCGAAGCCCAAATCCTCCACGCTAAATGGTGCGGTAAAAGCAAATTGTGGCCAAAGCGACTAGCGGGTTACGACGTGCTTCAACGGCGGTATGCAGGGCAAACCGTGAGGCGACGCCGCCTACCTCCCCAATCACGTATGTCCCTCCGACCCCAGGTCACGAGCGGCTTTCATGATCGTGGCCAGTTTAGGGGCCCCGGCAAATAGGCGCCCAAAACTGGCCACGATCATGGTCCGCGCAGCCCGAGTCCGAGCCGTGCAGCCGCGAGCCCGAGCCCGGGCTAGGGCTGGGCGGCGCTATTCCGGGCTGGTGCCTTCGCGGCTGCGGAGGAGGCGGCGGAGCGAGTCCAGGCGCGCCTCGGCGTGGTGCTCGCGGGCCCACTCATCCAGGGCGCAGCCGGAGGAGAGGTGATCGCAGCCGGGCGGGCACCCGGCGGTGCCCTCGGCCAGGTCCCCGAACGCCTCGACCACCCGTTCCGCGCTCACGTGGCCCAGCCCGAACCCCCGCAGTCCCGGCGTGTCGATGAGCCACCCGTCGTCCAGCGGGATCGCTACCACGGAAGACGACGTGTGCCTGCCCTGTCCAGTCACCGGGTTGACCCTGCCGACCGAACGGTCTGCCGTCGGCACCAGCGTGTTCATCAGCGTGGACTTGCCGACACCCGATGGCCCGATGAGCACGCTGATCCGGCCGGTCAGCGCGGACCGCAGCCGGGACAGCGTGCGCGCGGGCAGCGGCCGCCTCGTGGTCAGCATCGGCAGGCCGAGCGGCCGGTAGAAGTCGCGCACCTTGCGCGCCGAGGATCCCGAGTCCAGGTCCGCCTTGGTCAGCACGAGCAGCGGGTCAAGCCCGGCGTCGTACGCGGCGACCAGGCAGCGGTCGACGAAGCGGAGATTGGGCGCCGGGTCGGCCAGCGAGCAGACGATCACCAGCTGGTCGGCGTTGGCCACGATGATCCGCTCCAGCGGGTCGGTGTCGTCGGCGGACCGCCGCAGCGCGCTGGTCCGCGGCTCCACCCGGACGATCCGGGCCAGCGTCCCCTCGGCGCCGGACGTGTCGCCGGCCAGCGCCACCCGGTCGCCGACCACCACCGAGCCCTTGCCGAGCTCGCGCGCCTTCATGGCCACGACCAGCCCGCCGTCGGTCATGCACCCGTACCGGCCCCGGTCCACGCTGGTCACGAAGCCCTCCACGGCGCTGGAGTGCGCCGGTCGCCGCCGGGTGCGCGGCCGGGAGCTGCGGCCGGGGCGGACCCGGACGTCATCCTCGTCGAGCCGCGCGTAGCCGGACTGCGTGCTCATGACCGGCTCACAAGGGGGGTCTGGGGGGATGGGTCCCTCCCAAGGGGGGTCCTGGGGGATGGGTCCCCCCGGGAGAAACAGAAGCAGCGGGGGGCTCCGGGGGGTCGCCCCCCCGGACCAGCACTTCCCAGACGTCGGTGAATCCGGGGAAGGTCTTGGCCACGGTGTCCGCGCCGGCCACCCGGATGCCGGGCACGACCAGGCCGAGCACGGCCCCGGCCATCACCATCCGGTGGTCGTCGTAGCTGCCGAACGGTCCGCCGGCTGCCCCGGCCCGCAGCGGGCGCGGCCTGATCTGCAGCCCGTCGGGCAGTTCGGTGATGTCGCCGCCGAGCGCGTTGATCTCCTTGGCCAGGGCGGCCAGCCGGTCGGTCTCGTGCGTGCGGGTATGCGCCAGCCCGGTGAAGACCGAGGGCGATTCGGCCACCGCCGCCGCCGCGGTGAGCACCGGCGCGAGCTCGTTGACGTCGCGCAGGTCGGCGGTGATGCCACCGATCCGGCCGGTTCCGGTGATGGTCAGCCCGTCCGCGCCGACCTCGCAGCGTGCGCCCATCCGCGTCAGCACGTCCAGGATCGCCCCGGCCGCCTGCAGGCTGTCCCGCGGCCAGTCGCCGATGATGACGGTGCCCCCGGTCACTAGTGCCGCGGCCAGGAACGGGCCGGCGTTGGATAGGTCGGGCTCCACCGTGACGGACCCGAGGTCGAGCCGTCCCGGTCGCACCCGCCAGGCCTCGGGCCGCCCGCCCGGACCGGATCCGCCGTGGCCGGACGCGCCGTGGCCGGACCCGCCGTGGCCGGACCCGCCGTGGCCGGACCCGCCGGGCCGCAGTTCCGCCACGTCGGCGCCGGCCGCGCGGAGCATCCGGACCGTCATGGCGATGTGCGGTGCCGACGGCACCGGCGGGCCCTCGTGCCGTATCTCGATGCCCTCGTCGAACCGGGGCGCCGATAGCAGCAGCCCCGAGACCAGCTGCGAGGATCCGGATGCATCCAGCACCACGGTGCCGCCGCGGACCGCGCCGCGGCCGTGGACGGTGAACGGGACCGCGGCGCGGCCGCCGTCCTCGATGTGCGCGCCAAGTTGCCGCAACGCCGCGAGAATCCGGCCGACCGGGCGCTGCCTGGCCCGCGCGTCCCCGTCGAAGGCGACCACGGCCGAGGTCAGCGCGGCCAGCCCGGGCAGGAACCGCATGACCGTGCCCGCGTTGCCCACATCCACGCTCACCGCGGAACCCGGCGCAGGTTGCCCGGGCGTGACACGCCACACCGTTCGGGATTCATGTCCTTCGTCAAGAATCCCGGTGCCCAGCGCCCGCAGGGCCGCGGCCGCCAGCATGGTGTCCCTGGCCCGCAGCGGGTTCGCGATCACGGCCGGGCCGTCACTGAGCGCGGCCAGGACCAGCGCCCGGTTGGTGATGGACTTGGAGGCCGGCAGCCGGACGCGGGCGCTGACCGGCCCATCGGCGGTGGGGGAAGGCCAGGTCCGGCCCTGGTTGTTATCCGGGTGCATACGGTTGAGCGTATCGTCCAGGCGCCCGCGGGGCGCGAGGAGTGTTTGGCCGCCCCGGATTCTGGTTATGAATCGCCAATCCAGGCTTAACGGGACGTGTCCAGACTGTATCCAGTTTAGGAAGATTGCATGTGCGGTCGTTTTGTGTCGGCGCGCAAGCGCCTTGAACTCCTCGAGGAGTTCGGCGTCGAGCGCGACCGCGTGGCTGCCTCACCCGACCCGGAGCCGGACCCCGACTACAACGTGGCGCCGACCAAAAGGATCTTCACGGTCATGGACCGGCCCGCCCGCGATGACCAGCCGCAGGCCCGTGAGCTGCGGGTGGTGCGCTGGGGCCTGGTGCCCTCCTGGGCCAAGGACGCCTCGGGCGGCGGCAGGCTCATCAACGCCCGCGCCGAGACCGTGGCGGTCAAGCCGTCCTTCAGGCGCGCCTTCGCCAAGCGCCGGTGCATCATCCCGGCGGACGGGTACTACGAGTGGCAGCCCGTTGAAGAAGACGGAAAGAAGCGTAAGCAACCTTATTTTATTTACCGAACGGATGGGGGGTCACTGGCCTTCGCCGGCATCTACGAACGATGGCGGGACGAGTCGGTGCCACCCGATGCTCAGCTAGCTGATGCTGAGCGCGCCTGGCTGTGGACGGCCGCGATTATCACGACCCAGGCAACCGACGATGTCGGCCAGATCCACGATCGCATGCCCATGGTGATCACCCGTGAGCACTGGGCAGACTGGCTCGACCCGGACAATACCGAACGTAGCCAGCTTCAGGCGACGATGCTCCCCGCGATGGCGGGCGGCCTGACGTCGCATCCCGTATCGGTGGCCGTCAACTTCGTGCGGAACAACGGACCGGAGCTCATCAAGCCCCTCGAGGGCACCGATGGGACGTCCGAGGCTTCCGCTGGCAGGGAGAGGCCGCCCGGCGAGTTGTTCTGAGTCCGCGGCCCGCAGCCGTGGCTCGGCGTCAATGCGAGCCTGGGCTGCCTATCGCACGCGGACGGGAGGCGAGGACATTAGTGGACACTACCGTTGCCCGTAAGCGCCTAGAGGAGATGCGCGACGACCTGGACCGGACGATAGCCATCCTGCAGGGTGAGCGCCCCGGGTCGGTGGCAGGCGTGGGCTATCCGCAGGACTCGGCCGACGCGGGGTCCATTCTGTCCGAAGCCGACCGCACCGAGGCGATTCTCGATTCCGCCCGCGGCCAGCGCGAAGAGGTCCTCGCCGCCCTGGCCCGTATCGACGAGGGCAGCTACGGTCAGTGCGTCGACTGCGGGAACGAGATCGGTACGGGCAGGCTGGAAGCCAGGCCTGAGGCCGCCCGCTGTGTCGCCTGCCAGGCCAAGTACGCCAAGCGTCGGCGCTAGCTGTGTTAGCCGGGGGGACGACCCCCCAAGACCCCACCGCTTTTCCTTCCGGGGGGACCCATCCCCCCGGACCCCCCTTGGGGGGAGCTGCCCGCCCCCCCAGACCCCCTGGGGCGGGGCTTGCTGGCCGATATCACCAGCTGCGCGCCGAGCGACTCGTCGGACCTGGCCGCTAGTTCGGCCCGCACGAGCTTGGACAGTCCGCCAGGGTCGCGTCGCAGCCAGTGCGTCACCACCGACTCGGAGAACACGGTCCGCGAGCGGATCCAGTTGACCCGCAGCCCGGCCCCGCTGAACAGCTCATGGGCCTGGTCCGGGCCGAAGCACCTGGTGATCGTGCCGTCCGGCCACGGCACGAGCACCACCTCGGCGTGCGGCAGGTCGATCAGGTGGGCCCAGTGATGCTGGTCGGCGAGCACGGCCATGCCGAGCACCAGGGAGTCGACGCAGGCGAGCACCCGTCCGCCCGGTCGCAGCACGCGGGCGATCTCGGCGATCATCGCCTCGGCGGCCAGGTGCACCGACAGTGCCCGGTCGTCGGCGATGACGCCATCCGCACAGCCGTCAGCTAGGCAGGTCAGCTGCGACGAGTCGGCAATCACCGAGACGATGCGGCCCTGTTGGCTGTGCTGGCCTCGGGGGGGCGCCCCCCCCGCTCCGCCGCCCGGGGGGGACGACCCCCCCGAACCGCCCCGAGGCCCTCGATCCTGGGGGGAAACCTTTCCCCCCATGACTCCCTCGGCCCCCCTTCGGGGGGAACCGTTGCCCCCAGACCCCCTCGGCCCCTCTGGCGCCTCCGGCGCCGCGGGGGTAGCACCGTACCCCCCAAACCCCCTCGGCCCTCCCGGCGCCTCCGGCGCCACGGGGGTAGCACCGCTTCCCTCGATCACGCGCAGCACCGTGTGGCCGGCCTTGGCGGCCAGTTCGGCGCCCGGCCCGCGCGGCCCCGAGACGTCGACCAGGAGGTGCCGGCCGGACGGCAGCCACTCCGTCAGCTGGGCTCGGGTCACGGCCTCGTGGAACTGCCAATAGACCGGGAGCTGATCAGTGTCAGGCGCGGTGATCGCGCTGGCCGCATGCTGCACGGACGCTGAACTCCTGACTCGGCGCCCCCTGAATGCGGCGCCTAACCACCTATCCTTCCCGGCCTGGCGGGCCTTATGCCAGCCAGGACCGCCGTTGCGGAATGACCGGGTGCACCATCGTGTTGAACGCGGCATGGCAGTCGCTTCGCCACCTCGTGGCATGCTGACGGGAACTCTTGACTCCGGCGCGGTATCCTCCCGCTCATACGGTCTGCATGCCCGCAGCCCGGCCTCGTACTACCCAGAGGGGGTGGGTCCCGTTCCGGAGACTCTCGAAGAGCGCGGCGAGCGCTTCGAGCAGGAGGTGCTGCCCTACCTGGATCAGCTGTACTCCGCAGGGCTTCGGATGACCCGCAACCCGGCGGATGCGGAAGACCTGGTGCAGGAGACCTTCGCCAAGGCCTACGCGTCCTTCCACCAGTTCCAGCAGGGTACGAACCTGAAGGCGTGGCTATTCCGGATCCTGACTAACACCTTCATCAACACCTACCGCAAGCGGCAGCGTGAGCCGCAGCGATCGGGCGCGGAGGAGGTCGAGGACTGGCAGCTGGCGCGGGCCGCGTCGCATACCTCGGGGGGACTGAAGTCGGCCGAGGCGGAGGCGCTGGAGCGCCTGCCGGATTCTGACATCAAGGAGGCGCTGCAGGCGCTGCCTGAAGAGTTCAGGATCGCGGTCTACCTGGCCGACGTGGAAGGGTTCGCGTACAAGGAGATCGCCGACATCATGGAGACGCCGATCGGCACCGTGATGTCACGCCTGCATCGTGGTCGCCGCCAGCTACGGGACCTGCTCCAGGATTACGCGGCGGAGCGCGGACTTGCGCGGACTGCTTCTTCCGACGCCTCCGCAACCGGGGAGGAAGGCCGATGAGCTGCGGAAACCCCCATGAAACCCCGTGTACCGAGGTGCTGGACCGGGTCTACGGCTACCTAGACGGCGAGCTGGACAACCTGGACTGCGCTAAGATCCGCCAGCACCTGGACGAGTGCGGGCCCTGCCTGCGCGAGTACGGCCTCGAGGAGGCGGTTAAGCGGGTGGTGCAAAAGCACTGCGGCTGCGACCCGGCGCCCGCAGAGCTGCGCGCCAAGATTCTCGTCCGCATCAGGGAAGTCCGCGCGACTATCGAGTTCGCTGAGTAACGCCCCCGGGGTAGTTGGCGTTCCAATTTGTCAGGACTGCGGCAATTGCGCCGCATGGGCCGCCCTTGATTGCTCGTTGTGACGATAATGCTCACGGTTTGTTCACGATGAGATTTGGGCCTGCGCGAACGTCTGTGCTCGCGTTATCCTGTGGTTGAACGGTTACACGACGAGTTCGGCGAAGGCAATTTCGCCCTAGGGAGGTCCGCCTCATGCATACAGGCGGTGATGCCGAAGCTGGTCGGCACGCGCTCCTTGCGGGCGGGCCCGGCGAGCTGCGTGCCCGCGGCGTGGCCTGGGGCTGACATTACCGGCCCAGGTTCGCGGCGTGCATACTCCTGACTGCGAGGGGGAAGTTTGGGCAAGCTCTCGCGGGTCGCACTGCTCTACATCAGTGCGGTGGTGGTTCTCGCCGCCGTCCTGGTGGCCAGAGGTCCGTTTACGGGCCTGAGCTGGCAGTATGTCGCAGTTCTCGGGATTCTGGTTATTGTCTCTGAATCGAGGGCCACACAACTCCGCCAAGGGGAACTCACGTGGTCCCCCAGTTCAGCCGCCATGCTTGCCTCGGTTGTCCTGGTTGGTCCGGTTGGCGCCGCCATTGTCGGGGCTTGTACCGCACTGGGGGTGCGTCGCGGGCCGCACATCATGCAGCGCGTATTCAATACGTCGATGTATGCCCTCAGTGCGTACCTAGCGGGCCGCGCTTTTCTCGCTCTGGGCGGCCATGTCGGGCTGCCGGATGAGAATTCTTTTCCGGGGATCATCTGGCCGTTCGCCGGCGCGGCATTGATCCTTGTCGCGGCGAATCACGGGTTGCTCAGCGGCGTGCTCTGGCTGACCAGGAGCCGCGACCGGACGTCTTCTGGATCTCTGGGGAGCCAAGGGGTCGGCGTCGGGCTGAGCGTGCGGCTGCTGCTCTCCGACCTCGGCTACGCGGCCTTCGGGCTGCTCATAGCCGCGTTGTGGAGCGTGGTCGGGCCGTTTGCGCCGCTGCTCGTGCTGATTCCGCTATTCGTCGCCCGCTGGGCGGTCGCCCAGTTCGCTGAGCAGCAGAAGGCCTATGAGGCCACGATGGGCGCGCTGTGCCAGGCGGTCGAGACCAAGGACTTTTATACCCGGGGCCACAGCGACCGGGTGTCCCGTGGCTCGGTCATGATCGCCCGCGAGATCGGCATGCGGGGCGACCGCGTCGAGGCCATCAGGTACGCGGGAATGCTGCACGACGTGGGCAAGCTCGGCGTGCCGACCAAGGTCCTGCAGAAGACGGGGAAGCTGACTGAGGAGGAGTACGCGGCCATCCAGTTGCACCCGATGCGCGGGCTCGACATCGTCCGGGAGATCGGCTTCCTCGACGAGGCGCTGGCCGGGATCATGCACCATCACGAGCGGATCGACGGCCGCGGCTACCCGATGGGGCTGGCCGGGGACGAGATCCCCGAGTTCGCCAGGGTGCTGGCGGTCGCCGACGCCTTCGACTCCATGACCTCGACCCGGTCCTACCGCGGCGCCCGCCCGGTCGACGAGGCGATCAAGGAGCTGCGGAAATGGTCGGGCACGCAGTTCGACCCGGCCTTCGTGGACGCCTTCGTGGCCGCGCTCAAGCGCGAAGGCTGGCAGCGGCATGAGCCGTCCGTGCTCGCAGCCGACGACCTGGCCACTGTCACGGCCCAGGATCATGACGACCCGGACGCGCCGCTCCGCGTCATCGACAGCCGGTAGACATCGCAATGAGCGTAAGACGACATGAGCTCCGCCGGTATCCCTGGCAGGTAAGGGATTCTGGCCAGCTGCTGCTCGTGGTAGCCGCCGGGGTGTGGCTGGTGGTCTCGGTGGCGCAGACCGCGGCGGACGGCCTGCAGGATCCACGGATCGCGATTTCGTTCGGCGCGCTGATCGCGTTCGGTGAGGTGCTCCGGCTTAACCTGCCGGGTGACCGCGAGTCCGCCCCGATCGGGTTCGCGGGAGCGCTCGCCTACGCCCTGCTCATCCGGGTCGGGACCCACGTCGTCCACTACAGCGCCCAGCAGGTGGTGACCGTGGCCACCATCGGCATGATCATCGGCGCGCTACCGCACCTGGCCGTCGGTCGGCCCGCCCGGGTAAGCGGCATGGCCGCGCGCCTGCTCTGCGTCGCGTGCGTCGCCTACATATTCCGTCCGCTGGCGGGGAACGATGCCGTGGACCGGCACTGGGGCCTGGCTTTCTCGCTGATGACCTCCCTGGTCGTGCTTGCCCTCCTGCTCGAGACGGTGCTCACCGCCCTGTTGCGGGTCGACGAGCAGCGGGCCAGGTTCCAGGTGGCGCTGGTGGATGAGATGCGCGTTCAGTTGCCGCTGGGCGCGGCGGTGGGCGCTTCGGCGCTGCTCATCGCGTTCGCGGCGGAGGTAATGGGGCTGGCCGCGCTGGCCGTGTTCACGGCGCCGCTGCTCGTCACCCAGGTGGCGTTCCGCCGGTACGCCGGGATCCGGGCCACCTACCTGCAGACCGTACGCGCACTGGCCAAGGTGACCGAGATCGGCGGGTACGTGGAAGCCGGTCATTCCGAACGGGTCGCCACGCTGGCCGTGGCGATCGGCCGGGAGCTCGGCATCCACGAGCCTGCGCTGCTCGAGCTCGAGTACGCCGCGCTCATGCACGACATCGGCCAGCTGTCGCTGCACGACCCGATTCCCGGCGGGGCCACGGTCCTGGTCTCCCGCCAGGACCAGCAGCGCATCGCCGAGCTCGGCGCCGACGTCATCCAGCAGGCACAGGTGCTCGGCTCGGTGGCCGAGATCGTGCGCAGGCAGAACGAGCCCTATCGCGCCGTCGACGCCAGGCCCGGTGCTTCAGGGGTTCACGGCGGCCCGGCGAAGCCGTCCGCCCCGCCGCTGAGCAGCCGCATCATCAAGGCGGCCAACGCCTTCGACGACCTGGTGGGAAGCTCGCTGGACCCGGGCCGGGCCGCGGCCGCGGTGCAGCGGCTCCGGCTGGACACCGCCAGCGAATATGACCCGAACGCGGTCGAGGCCCTCAGCCGGGTGGTGAACCGCTGGTCAGTCATGCTCTGACGTCCCAGCTCGCTCTGCTTTCCCGCTCGCTCTATCCTCCCGCTCGCCTCCAGGCCGTCTTTCGAGACGCTGCCTTCTCTCGTCGCTCCTTCGTCGCTCCTCAGTCCAGTCGTCGCCGGCGCCCTTTGGCTCGCGGGGGAGGTCGCCGGCGGGCCTTTGGCTCGCGGGGGCAAGCCCTGCCCTCCCGAGTCCCTACGGGGCGCGGCCACTAGGCTGGGCTGATGCTCGATTCGGTACTGGTCGCCAACCGTGGCGAGATCGCCCGGCGGGTGATACGGACGGCCCGGCGGACCGGAATGAGGGCGGTTGCCGTCTACTCCGATGCCGACGCCGACCTGCCCTACGTCCGCGAGGCGGATCAGGCCGTTCATATCGGCGCAGTGCCAAATCCCCAGCCCGCCCGCAGTTACCTGGACGCCGCGGCGATCATCGACGCGGCCCGCCAGACCGGGGTGGCGGCGGTGCATCCGGGCTACGGCTTCCTCGCCGAGAACGCGGACTTCGCCCGCCAGGTGATCGCGGCCGGCCTGACTTGGGTGGGCCCCGATCCCGGCGCCATCGAGCAGATGGGTGACAAGATCCGGGCCAGGAACCTGATGGAGCGGGCCGGAGTGCCGGTCTCGCCGGGCAGCCGCGAGCCCGTCTGCGACATGGCCGCGGCCGTCGCCGAGGCGGAGCGCATCGGCTATCCCGTCATGGTCAAAGCGGCGGCCGGCGGTGGCGGAATCGGCATGGGCGTGGCCGCCGACGAGGCCGGCCTGCGGTCGGCGTTCGAGACGGCCCGCTCGCGCGCGGAACGGTTCTTCGGCTCACCGGAGATCTTGATCGAGCGGTTCGTGGAACGCGCCAGGCACGTCGAGGTGCAGATCCTCGGCCTGGCCGACGGGCGGGTGCTCGCGCTCGGCGAGCGAGACTGCTCGGTGCAGCGGCGGCACCAGAAGGTAGCCGAGGAGACCCCGTCGCCGGGCGTCTCCGCCGGGCTGCGCGAGCGGATGCTGGCCGCCGCCGTCCAGGCGGGCCAGGCCGTGGCGTACCGGGGCGCCGGGACCGTCGAGTGCCTGGTGGATGCCGACGCGGGCACGTTCGTCTTCCTCGAGATGAACACCCGGCTGCAGGTCGAGCACCCCGTCACCGAACTCGTCACCGGCATCGACCTGGTAGAACAGCAGTTCCTCATCGCTGCGGGCGAGCCGCCGTCCTTCGACCCGGCCGCGGTCAAGCCGTTCGGGCACGCGCTCGAACTGCGGATCTACGCCGAGGACCCGGTCCGGTTCCTGCCCGGTCCCGGCAAGATCACCGAGTGGGCCGAGCCTGCGGGCGAGGGCGTCCGGGTGGACGCCGGTTATGAGGCAGGCAACACCGTGACGCCGTTCTACGATCCGCTGATGGCCAAGCTCTGCGTCCACGGTGCCGATCGCGGGCAGGCCCTGGACCGAGCGAGGGACGCGGTGGCGGCCTTCCGCATCGCGGGCCCGAAGTCCAACCTGCAGTTCCACGCGGACCTGCTCGCCAGCCCGGAGTTCAGCACCGGGGACTACGATACGTCCCTGGTAAGCAAGCTGCGTCCCGCCCAGCGGGACAGAGGAGGAGTCACCGGTGGCTGAAGTCCGCGCGGAGATGGTCGCGAACGTGTGGAAGGTGGTCGCTGCGGAAGGCGATCACGTCGACGACGGTGACACCCTAGTGATGCTCGAGTCGATGAAGATGGAGATCCCGGTCCTGGCCGAAGGCCCCGGCGTAGTCACCAAGATGCACGTCGCGGAGGGCGACGTAGTCCAGGAAGGCGACCTGATCGCCAGCATCAGCTAACCCTGATCCCCAGCATCAGCTCAAGAGCATCAGCTGACCTTCACCTGCGCCCGCCCCGGAGCCGAGGTCCGATGTTCATAGCACCCGCTAGACGCCTGTGGTCGACCGCGGGTAGGCGACCTCGGGGTCGGTGACCACGTTGACCAGGTAGGGGACGCCGGAGGCGAAGGCGCGGCGCAGCGCGGGAGCGATGTCAGCCGCCGCGGTGACGAGTTCGCCCGCACCCCCGAGGGCCCGGACCACCTCGTCGTAACGGCACCCCGGCTGCAGGTCGGCGGCGACGTCGTAGCCGTAGATGGCTCGCATGGGATGCCTTTCCAGGCCCCAGCCGGCGTTGTTCCCGCAGATGATGACCACGGGCAGCCCGTGCCGGACCAGCGTGTCGGCGTCCATCAGCGAGAAGCCGGCCGCGCCGTCGCCGAGCAGCAGGACGACCTGCGCGGACGGCCGCGCGAGCCTGGCCGCGATGGCGTAGCCGAGCCCGGTGCCCAGGCAGCCGAACGGCCCAGGGTCGAGCCACCCGCCGGGACGGCTCGGCTCGATGTACTTCCCGGCGAAGGAGACGAAATCGCCGCCGTCCCCGATGACGACCGCGTCGTCGTCGAGCACCTTGAGCAATTCGCCGTAGATCCGGGCCGGATGCACCGGCTCGGCGTCGCTGGCCAGCAGCGGGCCGTCGAGCGCCAGCCCGGCGTGGACCGCCTCGGTCAGTTCCGGCACCCAGCCGGGGTCCGCCTCGGTAGCTGACGCGGCCAGGAGAGTGAAGAAGGCGGACAGATCGCCGGTGGCCGACGCGGCGAGCGGGACATGTGTCGCGATCCCGCCCGGCGCGTCGGCCACGTGCACCACCCGGGCCGGCGCGTCCTGCGGCCCGAACGAGCCGTACCCGAGCCGGAAGTCGAGCGGCGTTCCGGCCACGATGACCAGGTCGGCCTGGCGCAGCGCCACCGACCTGGCCCGGGTGACCAGCAATTCGTGACCGCCAGGAAGCACCCCGCGGGCCTGCCCGTTGGCGATCACGGGCAGCCGGAGTGCCTCCGCCGCCTCCCGGGCGGCGTTCTCGGCGCCGCCCAGCCACACGTCAGACCCCAGCACCAGGACCGGCCGCCTGGCCGCCCGCAGCAAGGCGGCGATCTGGTCGACGTCCGCGGCGTCGGGCGCGGGGGCAGCCTGAGGCTCAATTGCCTCTAGGTCCGCCTCGGCCTGGCCGTAGATCGCCTCGAGCGAGATGTCGAGGAACACCGGGCCGCGGTGCGGGCTCATCGCCAGCCGGAAGGCCTCGTCGACGGAAGACGCCACCTTCGCCGTGTCGTGCTCGGTCCAGGCGCGCTTGGTGACCGGAGCGAGCAACGGCGGATGGTCCATCTCCTGCAGGCTGCCCGTGCCCCACCGGTAGTCGGGCGCGCGTCCGGCCAGCACCACCACTGGCGCGCCGTTGAACCACGCGGTCGTCACCGCGCTGACCGAGTTGGTCACGCCAGGCCCGGCGGTGACCACGGCCAGTCCCGGCGTGCGGGTCAGCCGCGCGGTCGCCTCCGCGGCGAAGACGGCGGTCTGCTCGTGCCGCACGTCGACAAGCCGCAGCGGCGGTTCGGACCCGGTGACCTTGACCGCCGCGTCGTAGAGCGGGAACACGTGGCCACCGGACAACGTGAACACCACCGACACGCCATGCCGCCGGGCCGCCGCCACGGCGTGCGCGCCGCCATGACCAGATAGACGTTCCACGGAAGCGACGTTACCAGCGAGTAGCCTTCAGTCCCACCCCGCGCTGAGACCAGCCGGGAGAGCCCGGCTGGTCTCAGCGCTCACACCTCGAGGTCAGGGTAAGTCCCCGGCCGCTCCCGCGGCGCCGATGCCGACGCCGGCGGGCGCGGGGGCCGGGAGTTCGGCGAGGTCGGCGGCGTACTGCTCCGGCAGGGTCTGGCCGTAAAGGAAGAGGACCACCGCGGAACCGAGCGCGAGCGTGGCGAAGTCGAGCGGGGTGCTGCCGGTGGCCTTGGTGGTCGGTCAGCGGCGGAGCCTGGTCACGAATTTGTACCGGTCGCCCCGGTACCACGATTGCGCCCATTCCACCGGCTCCCCGGTGACGTCGTAGGCGTGCCGGGACAGCAGCAGCAGGGGCAAGCCGGCGTCGACCTCGAGCAGCTGGGCGTCGTGCGGGTCGGCCAGTACCGTCTCGATGGTCTCCTCCGCCTCGGCCAGCTGGATGCCGTACACCGAGCGCAGCGTCTCGTACAGCGACCTGTGCCGCTCAAGCTGCTTGCGCAGGCCGGGGAACCGCCGGGCGGGCAGGTGCGAGGTGTCAATCGACATCGGCTCGCCGTCGGCGAGCCGCAGCCGGTGGATGCGCAGCGCGCGGCCGCCCGGACGGATGCCGAGCAGCTCCGCGAGCGGCTCGTCGGTGGTGACGTACCCGATGTCGAGGATCTTGGTCTGCGGGTGCAGGCCGTGCGCGCGCATACCTTCGGTGTAGCTGGCCAGCTCGAGCGGCTGGGCCACCTTGGGCTTCGCCACGAAGGTGCCCTTGCCCTGCATGCGCAGCAACCGGCCCTCGATGACGAGCTCGGCGAGCGCCTGCCTGACCGTGGTCCGCGAGGTTCCGTACGAGCGTGCGAGCTCTCGCTCCGGCGGTACTGGGCTCCCGGCGTCCAGGGTCGCGGTGAGCTCGAGCAGCTGGCGCTTTACCTGGTAGTACTTGGGCAACCTCGGTCCCGCGCCCGCGCCGGGTACCCCGGGCGTGTCGTCGGCCGGTAGCAGAGAAGCGGTCATCCGGAATCATTGCCTTAAAAAAGGGTTAACGTCAACTCTCACATGGTCGCGCACGGCGGCCCGCGCGCGTGCCGCGACCGCGAAGTCGCTGTCGGTCAAGCTGGCCTGCCCGCCGCGCCGCAGGCAGGCCTGGCCGCCGCCGGGAATGATCTGCGCCCCGGATGCGATGATGATGCTGTGCCCACGCTGAATGACCTGGCCAGGAGCCACACCAGCCTCGGTGAAGCCGACGTCGAGTGGCTGCACTCGCTCGTGTCGGACTGGCAGCTCCTCGCGGACCTGTCCTTCGCCGACCTGATCCTGTGGGCGCCGGCCAAGGACGGCACCGGCTGGCTCGCGATCGCCCAGATGCGCCCGACCACCGGGCCCACCTCGCTCCAGGACGACGTGGTCGGCACCTTCGCCGGGCCGGAGGACCAGCGCCTGCTCGACGTGGCCAGAGATGAGCGGCGCATCTGGCGGGAGAGCGACCCGGACTGGACGAACGGCGTCCCGGTGCGCACCGAGGGCATTCCGGTGACCCGGGCGAACCGGGTGATCGCCGTCATCGAGCGGTGTACCAACCTGAACTCGGCCCGTACTCCGAGCCGGCTCGAGCTCACCTATCTGCAGGGCGCCGACGACCTGGCCAGGATGGTGGCCGAGGGAACGTTCCCGTTCCCCGGCGCCGACGCGATGCTGATCCGGTCGCCGCGGGTCGGCGACGGGCTGGTCCGGCTGGGCAAGTCGGGGCGTGTCATTTACGCCAGCCCGAACGCGCAGTCGGCCTACCGCCGCCTCGGCCTGGCCGCCGACCTGATCGGAGCCGAACTCGGCGTGGTCACGGCCGGGCTTTGCGCATCCGACGAGCCGCTTGACGAGTCGCTGATGGTGGTGGCCGCGGGCCGCGCGCCGCGCGAGGCCGAGGTGGACGGAAACGGCTCGGTGGTCCAGCTGCGTTCGATTCCGCTCATCGTGGGCGGGACCAGGACCGGCGCCCTGGTGCTGGTGCGGGACGTCACCGAACTGCGCCGCCGCGAGCGTGAGCTGATGACCAAGGACGCCACGATCAGGGAGATCCATCACCGGGTAAAGAACAACCTGCAGACGGTGGCCGCCCTGCTCCGCCTGCAGGCCAGGCGGCTCCGCGCACCCGAGGCGCGCGCCGCGCTTGACGAGGCGGTCCGCCGCGTCGGGTCGATCGCGGTCGTCCACGAGACGCTGTCGCACGCGCCGGAGGAGGTCGTCGATTTCGACGAAGTTGCCGATCGGGTGGCCATGATGGCGGGCGAGGTGTCGGCGGCCGAGGTCCGGGTGATCCCGAAGATAACCGGATCGTTCGGCCAGCTGTCCGCGGCGGTGGCGACCCCGCTGGCCATGGTCCTGACCGAGCTGCTGCAGAACGCGCTGCAGCACGGCTTCTCTCATCCGCAGGCCGGCCGGGACATGGACCACAGCCTGCTCGAGGTCGTCGTGGTGCGGGAGCCGGAACGGCTGACGGTGACCGTGGCCGACAGTGGCGTGGGCCTGCCCGAGGGGTTCGACCTGGACTCGGCCACCAGCCTCGGCCTGCAGATCGTCCGCACGCTGGTGGTGGGAGAACTCGGCGGACGGCTGCGGATCACGCCCAGGCCGGGCGGCGGCACCGAAGCGGTGGTGAATCTTCCGGTCAGGCCTGAGTCTTCGGGTCCAGACCGGTGAGCGGTCAGTGCAAGCCGGTTGCGCCCCAGCCGGTCATACGTGCGCGCGGGCGCGCAGCCTGATCGTCCGGCGCTTAAGGGCACGCCGCTCGTCCTCGCTCATCCCGCCCCAGACGCCGGCGTCCTGGCCGGAGTCGATCGCCCAGCGCAGGCACTCTTCCATCACTGAGCACCGGCGGCACACCTGTTTCGCTTCGTCGATCTGGAGCAGTGCCGGACCGCTGTTCCCGATGGGGAAGAACAGCTCCGGGTCCACTTCACGGCAGGCGGCTTCGTGGCGCCAGTCCATGATTGTCCACTCCTTCTCGGCCGCCGGCCGCCAGCGGGTGCGTCCGGTATGCGCGTCTATCGATAGCTTGTGAAGGATTTCACGAGCCGTGCCATCTTTCACCGTCGTCCCAAGTTTCCCGGGACAACTTATGACGCCGAGCAATAACCCGACCAAGCCGCCAGGCGGCCCAGACGTGCCCCGAGGGCGACGCAGGAGTCATCTGAGCTGATGACACGCCTGTGGCGCCCCCGCACCAGGCATCACGTAAAGCCTCTCAACGTCGGTTGGCAAGCGCAAGAGGCCACGGCGGCCCTTCAGCTGAATTTTAATGTCAGATCGATCACATTTTGCTCGCGCCGCGTCCGTTGGGCGGCGGCAGGTCACGCCACGACACGAAGCGCGTGCGGCACGAACTGGAATTTAACCGCCTTGGTTTCACCAAGATATTCGCCGTCGACCTGAAACGCGATCGGGCGGGCCGACCGCACCGTGAGCGATTCCGAGCCCAGCACGGACAACATGTCCCGCCCGCGCGGCGGCCGGCTCCTGATATACAGCATCTGGCCGACCGCGTTGAAGATCGTGGTCATCCGTATCCGGCGCAGCGCCAGCACGTCAAGGCCCGAGTTGAAATCCGGATTAGGAACGGGCAGCAGCGGGCGGTCGCGGAAATACGTCCATGGCGAGCGGTTCGTGATGATGGTCAAGAACAGGCCGCTAATCGGCGGCTGGCCGCCGCGTTCCAGCGTCAGGGCTGGCCGGCGCCGGTCGGTGCTGTAATACTGGCGCATCATCGTCCGCAGGAAAAGTGGCGTGCTCTCCCGGCGGCCCGCGGCGCGCAGTCGCTCCACTTCCCGGACCGTCTCGGCGTCCATGCCCAGGCCCGCGCTGAAGGTGAAGTACCGGTCACCGGCCAGCCCCAGCCCGATCGTCCGGTAGCGGCCCGCCGCGATGACCTCCCGCACTCGGCGTATCGCCGCGGCGGCATCGACCGGCAGCCCGAGGGCCCGCGCGAGCACGTTGGCGCCTCCGCCGGGTATGACCGCGATCAGCGGCGGCCCGCCGGTTGACCTGTCCCCGCCAGGAGCAGCGCCGTTCGGCCCCAAGATGTCCATGACGCCGTTGACGACCTCGTTGATCGAGCCGTCGCCGCCGAGCACGATGATGAGTTCCGCGTGCGCCGCCGCGGCTAGCTCACGCGCGTGGCCGCGGTACTGGGTCCGTTCGACGTCCAAGTCCACTAGCCCGGCGAGCGAGCGGACCACCAGGTCAATGAGGGTCCCCGTCATCGACGTCGCATGCCGGTTAACAATCAGTAGACCCTGCACGCGCCTAGGCTAACGGCCGCCTAAGCTGGAAACCTGCGCGACCCCCGGATCACGGATTGGTGTGAGGACATGGCGACGCGACCGAGTGAGGCGGCTGGGACCCAGAACGCCCGGGAGCCCGCCCGGTCCGCCGCGTCCCCGCGGCCGCGCGCGCTCCGCGTGGCCGCGGCGGCGCAGGCCATCGAGGCTGTCGGCATGTGCGTGGCGGCCGTCTTCGCCGCGGTCGCGACCGCGGACGGACAGTCCTACCAGCGGGCCAGCGGCGTGGCCCTGACGCTGATCGCCATCGGCACGGCCGCCGTGTTCGCGGTTTTCGCTGCGGGCCTGGCCAGGGCAAGACCGTGGACCCGGACCCCGGTGGTGATGACCCAGCTCTTCGTGGTCATCGCCGGGATCACCCTGCTGGACGGGCAGCGGCCCGAGTGGGGCGTGCCCGCCCTGCTGCTCGCGGCCTGCTGCCTGGCTGCCCTGTTTACCCCGGCCAGCCTGCGGGCCCTCCACCGGCCCGACAAGCCGGTCCGCTAGCCCGGCGTCACCCCGTCTCAGTCCTCTGTGGTCAGGCCGTCCCTGAGCTGGGCGAGGGTGCGCGCGAGCAGACGGGATACGTGCATCTGGGAGATGCCGAGCTCGGCGGCGATCTGGGACTGGGTCATGTTGCCGAAGAACCGCAGCAGCAGGATCTTCTTCTCGCGTGGCGGCAGCTGCTCCAGCAAGGGTTTGAGCGATTCGCGGTACTCCACGCCTTCCAGCGCGTCATCGACCATGCCCAGGGAGTCGGCGACGGCGGGCGCATCCTCATCGCCGGAGTCCGGAGCGTCCAGGGAGACGGTGGAATAGGCGTTGGCCGACTCCAGGCCCTCCAGCACCTCTTCCTCGCTCATCTGCAAGTGCGCGGCGAGCTCGCTGACGGTCGGCGCGCGACCCTCGCGCTGGGCCAGGTCGCCGATGGCCTTGGTCAGTGAGAGCTTGAGCTCTTGCAGTCGGCGCGGGACGCGGACCGCCCAGCCCTTGTCCCGGAAGTGCCGCTTGATCTCGCCCACGATGGTGGGCGTGGCGTAGGTGGAGAACTCCACGCCGCGCTCGAGGTCGAACCGGTCGATGGACTTGATCAGCCCGATCGTGGCGACCTGGGTGAGGTCATCGAGCCACTCGCCGCGGTTGCGGAACCGGCGCGCGAGGTACTCCACCAGCGGGAGGTGCAGCTCGACCAGGTAGCCCCTGATCCGTGCCCGCTCCGGATCATCGGCCGGCAGCTCCGCCAGCCGCTCGAACAGCTCCCGGGCTCGCGCCCGGTCAGGCGATCCGTGCTCGATTCGCACTGTCTCCGCAGTCGCCTGGGCAACCTCGAGCTCCTCGGTCACCTGGACCTCGAGCTCCTCGGTCACCTGGACCTCGAACTCCTCGGTCACCTGGACCTCGAACTCGCTGCTCACCCGGACCTCGACCCGCTGACCCCAGATGACCCGCTGATCCCAGATGACCCGCTGATCCCGGAAGAGGAGGACCTTGCGGCTTCCCGGTGCTTGCGGAGCACGATGGAAACCTGGTCGTCGGCCCCGAGCCGGGAATCGACCGTCCCGGCCAGGGCGGAGAGCACGGTCCAGGCGAAGGTGTCCCTGGCGGGTATTTGCGGCTCGGCCGCGGTCACCGACACGGTGATCGTCATTTCATCCGCGCCAAGGTCGAAGGCGCATTCCAGGTTGGTACCGGGTATCGCCTGGGAGAGCAGCATCGCGCAGGCCTCGTCCACGGCGATGCGCAGGTCCTCGATCTCGTCCAGCGTGAAGTCGAGCCTGGCCGCCAGGCCGGCCGTTGCCGTCCGCAGCACGGACAGGTACGCGCCCTCGGCGGGCATGCAGACCGTCACGTGGTCTTGTGGCTTCTCGCGATCCGCCTGCGCCGTGCCAGCATCCAGGGGGCCAGCATCCAGGGGGCCAGCATCCAGGGGGCCAGCATCCAGGGGGCCAGCATCCAGGGGGCCAGCATCCAGGGGGCCAGGATTCCC
>Ga0209656_10000784_pt1 | contig 20565 bp, 28 predicted proteins | sample BogFormECP12_OM2_FD_188239 | JGI IMG/M metagenome (GOLD analysis project Ga0209656, IMG submission 188239) | Bog forest soil microbial communities from Calvert Island, British Columbia, Canada - ECP12_OM2 (SPAdes) (version 2) | ecosystem: Environmental > Aquatic > Freshwater > Wetlands > Bog ... | reverse complement strand
GGATGGCGGGCGCAGTCAGGACCAGCTTGAGGCTGGCCAGCCACTCCCGGTCCGGCGGCTGGTCGGCGCCCTCGTAGTGGGCCAGCATCGCGTTGACGAGAGCCTCCCACAGCGGCTCGCGGGCCGGCCGGGCCAGCAGTTCCGCGCCGATGCGCCGGGCCCGGTCCGTGCCGAGGGCGCAGATCGCCTCGTACTTGCTGGAGAAATAGTTGCCGAACGTCCGTACCGACACATCCGCCTCGGCCGTGATGTCCTCGACGGTGACGTTCTCCAGGCCCCGCTCCACCGCCAGCCGGATGGCGGCCGAGCTCAGCGCGCGGCGCACGGCGAGCTTCTTACGCTCCCGCAGCCCGCCCCGCGCGCCAGGGCCACGCCCAATAACCACGGACCGAAGCCTACATACTTTCCTGCTGATCAGGAAAACTTGCATGATCGGCAATAATTTGGATATGTTCGGCCGAACGGGCCGAACGGGCCGAACGGGCGGAACGAAGGAAAGCACATGGACATCAAGGGCGTGTGCTACGACGTGGGACGGGCCTATTCCGGCTACTTCCTGACCCGGCGGGTCTTCGAGCCGGCCACCACCCGCCGCGAGCTGCAGATCATCCGGGACGACCTGCACTGCAACGCGGTCCGGTTCCAGGGCACCGACGTCGGCAGGCTGATCACGGCGGCCGCCGACGCGCTGAAGCTGGGCGGCCTGCAGGTCTGGCTCTCGCCGGAACTGTTCGAGAAGAGCCGGGAGGCGACCCTCGCCTACCTGGTCCAGGCGGCCACCGCGGCCGAGCCGCTGCGCGAGCAGTTCCCCGGCCAGCTGGTCTTCTGCGCGGGCACCGAGTCGACCCTGTTCACCCGGGGCATCGTCCCGGGGAAGACGGTCAACCAGCGCCGGGCGAACATCCGCCGGCCGGGCCTGCGGTCGGGCCCCTACGCCCAGGAACTCCAGGCCTTCCTGGCCGAGGCGGCCGAACGGGTCCGCAAGGTGTTCCACGGCCCGCTCACCTACGCCTCGACCATGTTCGAGGTGGTCGAATGGAGCCTGTTCGACTGCATCGGCGTCGACCACTACCGGAACTCCAAGGTCAAAACCGCTACGCCGCGCCCCGGCTGAAGCGCGGCAGGCACGTCCGGGACGAGGGGCACCAGGCGCGTGAGCTGACCAAGACGCTCGGCATCCTCGACGCCGAGGGCGTGGACGGCGCCTTCGTCTGGACCTTCGCCGACCCCTGGCTGACCTACAGCGCCGAGCCGCGGCACGACCTTGACATGACCGCCACCAGCCTGGTCAAGACCTACGCCCGGCGGGTATGGGAGCACCTATCCCGACCTGCCCTGGGAGCCCAAGCAGGCCTTCAGCGCCGTCGCCACCTTCTATGCCACCCACTGAGCCGGCTGCAAATCGTTCCGTGAGTCCGACACGACCGGGCCGGCCGCCGGCGAAGTTGCCTGGCCGCCGTACCGATCGAGGCCAAGGCGGTGGCATGCCCAGTCATGTGCGACGGCGGCCAGGCGTTGCTTGAACGGCTGAGGATCGTTACGGGCGATCTCGTTGTACAGCCGGGTGCTGGCGAGAGCAAAGACGTCGATGGCGGCGGACGGGGCATGCCGCCAGCCTGGGCACTGGGCGGCCAGTGCCTCGGCCTGGCTGGCGCTGTGGCCGGCCGCCATCGCCCGGATCAGGAAGCAGGCCGCGTCGATGAATGCCGCGCCGCGTGTCGGCCAGGCCCAGTCGATGATCCAGGTGCGCTCCGGACCCAGGAGGATGTCAGCGGGTTGAAGTCGGTGTGCAGCAGCGCATCGCCGTCGAGCAGGTCCAGGTCGGCGTCGCGGTCGACGTAGGCGGCCCAGCGCTGCCGGGCCTGTTTCACTGGCTGGTCCGGGCAGCTGATCGCCGCCAGCTGGTGCATGGCGCCGATGACGCGCGGCAGGTCCGGCGAGCCCGGACGATAGTCCGCGTGGCAGGCATCGCCGATGTACTCGAAGGCGAGCTGCAAGCGGTCTCGGGGGGCCGCCTGCCTGACGGCGGCGGCCGTCATCCCCACTGTCCGGGCTGGTAGTCACCGCCTTGGTTCTGGCTGATGACGTTCAGCCGGTTGTACGCGTTGATCATGGCGATGGTGCACACCAGCGCGGCGAGCTGGTCGGCGTCATAGTGCTTGGCCGCGTTCGCCCAGACCTGGTCGGTGACGCCGCCGGCGGCGTCGGCGATGCGGGTGCCTTGCTCGGCGAGCTCGAGCGCGGCCCGCTCGGCGTCGGTGAAGACCTTCGCGTCCCGCCACGCCGCCACCAGGTGGAGCCGCACCGAGGTCTCCCCGGCGTGTTCGGCGTCCTTGGTGTGCATGTCGACGCAGACCGCGCAGCCGTTGATCTGGCTGACCCGGGTCAACACCAGGTTCACGGTCGCGGGCGGCAGGGTCCCCTTCGGTACGGCCGCCGCCGCCGAGTTGAGGTGCTTCGCGAACTTCTGCAGGATCTCGGAGCTGCTGTAGTCCAGACGTGCGTCCATGGTGATCTCCCTTGCCGTACTTTCGGGTACGTCCCTAAAGACACGGCGGGCCTGACCGATGTGACATGCATAAGGCGGCGCTGCCTACTTGAAGCCCGCGCCTCAGCGCAGCGCTTAGCCAGGCGGGGTGGAAGGTTCTCCTCTACGAGGAACCTCACGCTGGCTCTCGGAGGCGGTAGATGTGTACGTTAGCGGCTGCGGCCGCGTACTCCAGGGCCTGCCTGATGTCCTCGCGCTCCAGGTCGGGGTAGTCCGCCAGGATCTCATCGAACGTCCAGCCGGCCGCGACCAACCGCACCACGGTCTCCACCGTGATACGCAGGCCCCGGATGCTTGGCTTGCCCTCCAGCATCTCAGGCTCGACACTAATTCGGTCGAATTTCATGCTGTCTCCTCCCTCTTTGATACTGCCACCTCCGAACAGGGCACGCGAGGTTGTACCCGCCCGTTCGGCGCACGATTAACGAGCCGGACAGCCGCGAGCTCGTTAGCTGGGCAGGCGGTTCAGGCGGGATCGAACCGGACCGGCGGGTTCGGGGGCGAGCGGAACAGCAGCCCGTGGATGTGCGGGTCTTCGGCGGCGGGATCGAGACGCAGCCCTGGCAGGCGGTCGAGCACCGCGTTCAGCAGCACCCGCATCTCCAGCCGGGCGCCGGGCGAGGTCGCGGCGATCACGCTGCAGGACGGCGAGTTGGCCGGGTATGCCTTTGTCGAGCCAGATGAGGTGGCCGGGCGGGTCAGCCCGTTGCTGGCTCGCCGGATCGCCGCGTGCGCGGACGCGATCCGAGCCGGGACGGTGATCTCGCTGGAAGACGGCTGCACGGTGACCTGATCACCGGCCCAGTGTCCTGGCCACGATGATGGCGTGCGGGCACCCCCAGCGCTGACCTCAGCCGCGGAGACCGCGTATGGGGGTAGCTCGCGCGCTCAGTTGCCCGGCACCCCTGATGGTAATCTCGCCGATGCAGACGTCCATGCCCTCTACCTCGCCGGCGAAAGCGTGGCCGTCACGGCTGGTGACCATCGCGAAGTCGCCATGGAACCAGCGGTCAGGACAGACCACCGAGATGGTGAGCGTGTCCTCGTCGGCTGCGATTTGGCCGGCGGTCAGGCTGCTCGCGATGCTGTGCGGCACCGTGTCCGTGATGCCGTCGACGTAAGACTGTGACATTATCGCTTGTCTCCCTTTGCGCGGTTTGCTGAGTGAATGCAGCTGGCTGGCTGTGCCAAGAGAAATTTCGGGCGGTGCCGCTAATTTCCGCTGCGGAAATTAACTGGTCGCATACGCGCCCCTACCTACTGATGCAGGTCTCCCTCTAGCCTCTGGGCGATGACATTTCCATTTTTCCCAAGCCCGTTGTGCCGAGGATTCTCCAAGCCTATGCGCAGGACGGCCAAAGACAAGGCCGGGGCTGCCTGGAGCCTCCTGAAGCCTCCTGCTGCAGGTCAAATCGAGGCCGCTGACCTGCGGAAACGCGACTCGAAAATTATAAATTCTTGTCGTTATCCACCCGGTCGAGCGTGCGGAAAAGGCATCCGCTGGGTACCGCTGCTCTGGCCTGGGACTGATGTTCTCCTCGATCCAGGCGATGAACACGGCGGAATTGTGCCACTCGGGACAGCCGGTGATGCCTAGGCCGCCATAGGCATGCCTGTCGATCTCTAATTCATGAATTCTTAATTAAAGAGTGCCCGGGCGTTGGCGTATGAGTCGCCCCAGCCAATGTCCGCGCCAGCGCCAGCCGCTGCCACTGCGCTGTCGACAGGTCGGTCCCGCCGATGAACGTCGGCCTGCGAAGGTCATCGCGGCGCTGCACCGGGAGAGACGCGCCTGGTGTTCCGCGCCGAGGTCAGGTTGGGAAGAGCCGGATCTTGACGCCGATCGAGTCGGCGATGCGGGTCAGGTCGCCGGGGTCGCTGGTGACCACGGGGGCCTGGTGGCGGAAGGCGGTCACGATGACGATCGCGTCGACGACGTCGGCGGTTCCGGAGGCGGCGCAGGCGATGCCAGCGGCGCGGCCGGTGCGCTGGTCGTCGGGGAGAATGTCACAGGCTTTGAGTACCCGGGAGATCTGGTGCTGGGGACCGCCGCACCAGGCCTGGGCCAGGACGACGACCGGGACGAGCGGCCGGATGCGCGCGCTGGTGAGTTCATCGTGCAGGGCGAGGAAGTCTGGGTTGTGCCGTTCGGCGGCTAGCAGCGCGCCGGTGTCGTAGACGATGGCTGGCATTACCCAGCGGCCCGCTGGGGCTCGTCATCGATCAGCCCGGCCTCGATCAGGAACTGGCGGGCACGCTGGCGGGATGCAGCGGGGAGCGGGCCATGCTCGCTCTCGTATTCGGCCACCAGTTCACGGGCGGCGGCACGGCCGGCGGCGTGCAGGGCGGCGGCGCGGGCCTTCTCGGTGGCGGCCTCGGCCAGCCATGCGGACACCGGCTTGCCTTCGTCGGCTGCGGCAGCCTTGATCGTTTCCTCGATCTCGGGAGGGACTGAGATCGACAGCTTCCGTACGGTCATGCTGCTATGATAGCGCGTGGTAGGAATATGTTCCTACCACGCCTCGGGCGCGTCGGTCTCCCGCCGCAGCGCCTCCTCGATCGCCTGCGGCACCAGGCCCGCGCCCAGTCACCCTGGCGTTGAGGTTTGGGGCGGAGCATGCTCTCTTCGTGGAGGGACGGCCAGGGAGCGGCCAGATCGGGATCCTCGGCCCAGTCGAGCTGCTGGGCGACGGCCCGGTCCCGCTGGGCGGCGTCAAGGAACGCTGCCTGCTGGCCGCGCTGGCCGTGCATTGCGGGGAGGCGGTCAGCGCTGCCTCCCTGGTGGACGCGCTGTGGGCAGACGACCCGCCCCGCACAGCCACCAAGACGCTGCAGAACTATGTGCTCCGTGTCCGCCGCGCCCTGGCCCAGGCGAAGGGCGCCACCATCGTCACGCTGCCGGACGGTTACTGCCTGCGGACCGCGCCGGATGCAACCGACGCCGGCCTGGCGGAAAGCCTGATCGCGCAAGGCCGCCGGGAGATGGCGGGCGGCGATCCGGCCGCGGCCGTCCGGCTCCTGCGGCAGGCCCTGGACTTGTGGCGCGGGCCGGCGCTGGGGGAGTTCGCAGATCGCCCGTTCGCGGCCGCGGAGGCGATGCGGCTCGAGGAGCTGCGCGAGGCGGCGCTGGAGGACCTGTTCGACGCCGAACTGGCGCTGGGGCACCATCACGAGGTGGTCGGTGGCCTCGAGGCCCTGGTGACCTGCGGCCCGTTGCGTGAGCGGCGGTGGGGCCAGCTGATGCTCGCGCTGTACCGGGACGGGCGTCAGGCGGAGGCCCTCGATGCGTTCGGGCGGCTACGGCAGATCCTGGCGCGGGACCTGGGCGTCGATCCGGGCGCTGAGCTGCGTCGCCTGCACCAGGCGATCCTGCAGCAGTCGCCCCGGCTCGGCTGGCGTCCGCCACCGCGGCCCACGGCCGGGCGGGGGTATTTCGGCTGCGGCCGCGAGATGTCCCGTTTGCTGAGACGCTTCGACGAAGTGGCCGCCGGGCAGGGCGGCGTGGCCCTGCTGGCCGGTGAGCCCGGGATCGGCAAGTCCCACGCGCTGCAGCTGCTCGCCGACCAGGCGCGGGCCGGTTCGGCCTTCGTGCTCGCCGGTCGCTGCGTGGAAGGCGCGTGGGCGCCGCCGTTCCGCCCGTTCGCCGAGGCGATCGCCGGCTACGGCGAGCTGGTGAACCCGCAGCAGCTCCGGGCTGATCTCGGCCTGGCCGGTCCCGTGCTGGCCCGGATCGCGCCGCGGCTGGGTGAGCTGCTTCCGGATCTCACCCCGCCGTCAGCCCTCCAGCCAGACGAGGAGCAGTTCCGGCTGCTCGACGCGGCGGCGCAGTTCTTCACGGCGGTGTCGGCCCGCGGGCCGGGGCGTATCGCACCACTGAACTGACGGCGCACAACGTACTGGGAGACGTCCTGGGCGCGATGCAGGCCGAGACCGAGTGCACCGTGATCCGGCTCCGGGCGCTGGGGGCCGAGGCGATCGGGCAGCTGGTCGCGGCGGAGGCGGGGCTGCCGGTGTCGTCGTCCCTGGCCGCGGCCATCACAGGGCACACCGGCGGGAACCCGTTCTTCGCCAAGGAAATGATCCGTCACCTGCTGGAGGAACGGGCGCTGGGGCAGGACGGCTCCGGGGCCCTGGAAGCGAGCCTCCCGCTGGTGGCGGTACCCGAAGGAGTGCGGCAGGTTATCGCCCGCCGCTGCGCCCGCCTGTCCGATAATGCCGAACGGGTGGCGGTGTCCGCCTCCGGATTCGCCGGGCCGTTCCTCTTCCCGGTCGCAGCCGTGGCGGCAAGTCTCGGCGACCAGGCCGCACTGGCCGCCCTCGATGAGCTGCTGGCCGCCGGATTGATCCGGCCCGCCGGGACCGCCGAACGGTACGAGGTTCGTGCACGCCCTGGCCCGGCAGGCGATCTACGACACTCTCAGCCCCTCCCGGCAGGCCCGGCTGCACCGGCGTCTGGCGCAAGCCCTGGAGGCGGCTAGGCAGCGGGTCCCCGCCTGCGCCGAGCCCGCCGAGATCGCCGCCCAGTACGCCCGCAGCCAGGCCCTGCCGGGTGCGTCCGCCGGGGTTGCCGCCGCGCTCGAGGCCGCGGACCTGGCCCAGGCCGCCGGAGCGCACGAAACGGCCGTCGCGTTCCTGGCCACCGCCGCCGACCTGGCCGGACCTGACGACGAGCGGCTCACCACGGTCCGGGCCCGGCTCGGGCTGAGTCTGGCCTGGGCGCTGCGGTTCGACGCGGCTGTCAAGACGGCCCGCGACGCCGCGGAACGGATCGCCCAGGCTGACGGCCCGCCCGCCGCCGCGGCCTACCTCGCCGGGGTCACCTCCGCGCTGAGCACGGCGGGCAGCAGCGCACACGCCTGGATGCTCGCTCCGGCCGGCCTGGCGTACGCCGGTCCGGCGCGGGACGAGGCCTGGGCGGCGCTCACCCTGCTGGCCCTGGACCGTAAGGAGGCCACCGACCCGGAGTACGTCGGCCTGCCCATAGACCAGCCCAAGCGCCGGCAGGCCCTGACCATCTTGTACCGGTCACCCCGGGCGGTCTCGCGCAGCGTCGACCTGGCCCGGTACGCGGTCGGGGCCATCTACGGCCGGCGGGACAGCGTGCCCGCCGAAGCGGCACAGGATCCCACCGTGCTGCTGTACCTGCTGGGCGGGCTGCGGCCCGCGCTGCCGCTGTTCGAGGAAGCGGCGGAGCAGGCCCGGATCCGCGGCGAGCTGGCCCGGGAAGTCCACTGCCGAGCGAGCATCGCCCGCGCCCTGGCCGCTCTGGGCGACCTGGACAGCGCACGGGCGGCGCTGTCGCAGACCCGCGAACTGGCCCGCCGCATCCCTGCTACCGGCTGGAGCTGGGAACGGATCCACCCTGCTACCGGCTGGAGCTGGGAACGGATCCACGTGGAGGGCGCCCGTGACGCGCTGACGCTCGCCACGGGGGAGGACTGGACCGGCATGCTCGCCATGTTCGACGAACTCGTCAGCACCGAGGACCCGGTGCCACGCTGTGTGCGGTGCCTGCCGGGCCGGGGACGACATGCGCTGCGTGCAAGGCCCCAACCTGCCCGGCCTGATGTGCGCCGGCGGCATGGCCGAGCTGTTCAAGACCACCGCGCGGGCCGTCGTCAAGCTTCTCGCCGGCGTGCAGCCCACCGAAGTCGCCGCGCTCGCCGACGCCGGCCTGACCGCCTACCACGCGGTCAGGAAGGCCGTCACGGCGCTGGGCCCGGGTTCGTCCGCCGTCGCCGTCGGCGTCGGCGGACTAGGCCACATCGGCATCCAGTGCCTGAAGGCCATGACCGCAGCGCAAGTCATCGCGGTGGACACCAGCGAGGAAGCGCTGAAGCTGGCCCTGAGCTGCGGTGCGGACCATGCGGTCATCGCCGACGGGGACCAGGCCCAGCAGGTCCGCGACCTCACCAGCTCGGGCGCCGATGCAATCTTCGACTTCGTCAGCGAAGACCCCACGATCGGCGATTCCGTCGCCATGCTGCGCCCAGGGGGCACGTACTACCTGGTCGGCTATGGCGGCACCGTCACGCTGCCCACCATCCAGCTCGTCCTGGGTGAGATCACAGTCGCCGGGAACCTCATTGGTACCAACCCGGATCTAACCGACCTGATCGCCCTCGCCCAGCAGGGCAAAGTCGTGCTCCACTCGACCGGCTACCCCCTGGACGCCGCCAACGAAGTGATCGACGATCTCCGCCACGGCCGGATCCGTGGCCGGGCCATCCTCATCCCCTAGCGGGGCGTTGCTTGGCGAATTCGGCCATGTACGTAGGTTTGAGGTAGCCGTCCGTAGCCGTGTGATCGTCCGGGATACCAAGGACCGAACGGGGCCGGTTCTCCACTTCACTCCGGCGGCCTGGCGCGAGTCCCGGCTCTGGCGAGAACGTCGGCAGTGGTGATCCGCTCGATGAGACTCGGGCACGCAGCGGACACGGCTGGAAGGGAAGCCTGCACCCGGCTGGGCCGGAACCGCGGGCCGCGGTGACGTGGCTGTTGTCCGCTGACGCGACTGGCTGCGGTTGAAGTATTTCCGGTGTTCCGGCTAGCAGGTAGACGGAGTTGGGTATGCCTGCGGCAAAGACATGAGCCGCCATGGAGGAGATCTTCAACAGAAGCTGACAAGGAGGCCGAGACAATGGCTAGCACCACCGGCCAGGAAGAGTTCCTGGCCGTCATCCGTAAGAGCCAGGAGGCCGTGATCGCCGCGGTCACGAACTTGGCCGAAACCGTCAGGACGGCCAGTCCGAAGCTGGCGTCCGTTTATGCGCCGCTCACGGACAATCTTCCCAAGCCGCCGTCGGTCAGTGTGCCTTTCTTGGACAAGCTGCCCGGGCCAGAGGACGCCGTGGCCAGCGCCTACGACTTCGCCGAGCAGCTGCTTGCCAGCCAGCGGAAGTTCGCCGAGGACCTGCTGAAGGCGAAGCCAGAGGGCGCCGTGGCCGGCACCTACGACTTCGCCGAGCAGCTGCTTGCCAGCCAGCGGAAGTTCGCCGAGGACCTGCTGAAGGCGGCGGCGCCGCTGATCCCTGGCCGCGCCGAGAGCGTGTCGGCGACCGAGACTTACAGGCCAGGCCAAGTCGTTCCTCGCGACGGGACCGTCGAATGCGCGCGGCACCACGATGTCCAAGACCACGTCAAAGCCGGTACCCGATTCGCACCGTGCTCTCATCACCATGAGCATAGTGAGGGCTGTACCTGGCAATACGTCTAGGGCGTGACAGAACTCGATACAGGGCACCGTCCCTAGCAGCTACTGAATTGCCTGGTCGGCCCAGCGTCGAGTAATCAGTGCCAGCTGGGGTTTGGGCACGGTGTCCGTGCTGAAGGTCGCGAACGACAGCGACTTCTGGAACGCTGCCATCATCGTCATGCCGAAGTCCGCCGGCGGGTAGCCCGCCACTACGCCCACGACCACCATGCGGCCGTTCGGGTTGAGCCTGGCGAAGAAAGAAGGCATGTCAGTACTGGCGACGATGTCGATGATGACGTCGTAGCCCGGGGGAGCGTCCTGGCCTCCCTCGCCGGCGCGGTCCAGCACGTGGGTCGCGCCGAGCTTGCGCAGTCGGTCGCCGCGTTCGGCCGAGGACGTCGTGACCGCCACCGCGCTGGCCCCACCACGCGCCGCGAGCTGGACCGTCGACGCCGCCGACGCCGATCGCCTCAGTGGCGATCAGCACCTGCCCGTCAGCGGGACTCGGGTCCGGGAGGTCGATGACGGCCAGGCCTTCTGGACCTCCGAACGCCTGGATCTCAGCTGCCTTCACTGTCGTCTCCTTGTCCGGGGTCGGCCCCGCCACCCTGTACCGCCACTTCCCCACCAAGCAGACGCTGGCCACCGAGGCCTTCACCGACCAGCTGTGCGCGTGCCGCGCCATCATCGACGAAGGGCTCGCCGACCCCGATCCGTGGCACGGTTTCTGCCTCGTGATCGAGAAGGTCTGTGAGCTGCACGCACGCAACCGGGGCTTCGCCGCGGCCTTCGGGTCGGCCTTCCCCGACGCGATGGACGTCACCACAGGCCGCGAATACGCGGTGAACTCGGTCGCCGAACTGGCCCGCCGCGCCAAGGACGCCGGCCACCTGCGCCTCGACTTCGTCCTAGACGACCTGATCCTCGTGATCATGGCCAACGACGGCATCCACGCCACCTTACCGGCCACCCGGGTCGCGGCCTCCCGGCGCTTCGCCGCGCTCGCGATCCAGGCATTCCAGGCCTCCCCGGAGGCCTCGCCGCTGCCGCCGACGCACGTATAAAGCAGCACTTGCAACCACAGGGTTGACGGGTGGATCGCCTACGGCCTAGAGTCCTTTCAACCATTGAGTTGAAACTGAAGGGGCGATGACCGCGGACACGCTGTCTCTAGTCTTCGCCGCCCTCGCGGATCCGACCCGGCGCGACATGGTGGCCCGGCTCTCGGAGGGCGACGCGACCGTGAGCCAGCTGGCCGAGCCGTACCGGATGTCGTTGCAGGCCGTCTACAAGCACTTGCGGGTGCTCGAGGACGCCGGGCTCGTCAGCCGGCCGCGAGGGCCGCAGCCCCGGCCGGTGCGCCTGGAGGTTCAGGCCCTCGACCTGATGGACACCTGGATCGAGCGCCACCGGGACCGCGTCGAGCAGCGCTACCGCCGCCTCGACGCCGTCCTGGCGGAGATGAAGGGAGACGAGGATGAACAAGATCACGGAGACGGCCATCGAAGCCGACCCGAAGCTGCCGGTCATCCGGATGACTCGTGACTTCGCGGCCACGCCCGGGCAGTTGTACCGCGCCCACACCGATCCGGCGTTGTTCGCCCGGTGGGTGGGGCCCGACGCCATGACCACCCGGATCGAGCACTGGGACGCGCGTACCGGCGGCAGTTGGCGGTACGTCGCGGTGCGCGATGGTACGGAGTACGGGTTCCGCGGCTGCTTCCACGAGGTACGGCCGGACCGTATCGTGCAGACCTTCACGTTCGAGGGCGATCCCGACGGAGTCGCGCTGGAGACGTTGTGGTTCGAGGACCTGGGCGACGGCCGTACGCGGCTGCGGACGCAGTCGCTGGTCGACAGCTTCGAGGGCCGCGACGCGTGGCTGCGCAGCGGCATGGAGGTCGGTGTCGACGAGGGTTACGCCAAGCTGGACAGGATGCTCGCCGATGGCACTGTCTGACCGCCCGGCCGAGCGGCACCGGCAGGTGGCCGGGCTTTTTACCGAACGGGTCCGCGGTACCCGCTCCTGGGACGCGCCATCCCCGGTCGCCGGCTGGGCCGCCCGCGACGTAGTTCGCCACCTGACCGAATGGTTCCCCGGGTTCCTTGCCTCAGGTACCGGCATCGAACTGCCCCGCGGGCCGTCGGTGGACGAGAACCCGGTCGCCGCGTGGCAGGTTCACTGCGACGGCGTGCAGGCGGTGCTGGACGATCCGGAGACGGCGCACCGGGAACTCGCCAACCCGCACATCGGCCGCCTGCCCCTGGAGACCGCGATCGACCAGTTCTACACCGCTGACGTGTTCATGCACACCTGGGACCTGTCCCGGGCTACCGGCCAGGACGACCGGCTGGACCCCGGCTTCTGCGCTCAGCTCCTCGGCGGGATGGAGCAGATGGAGCAGGTTCTCCGCTCCTCCGGCCAGTACGGCGCCCGGGTCGAGGTGCCCGACGGTGCGGATACCCAGACCAGACTGCTGGGTTTCATCGGCCGGGACCCGTTCTGGCCGGGGCATTGAGCCGAACGACCTAGCCTGCGCGAGCCGAGGCCGCGGTACCGCGGACGAAGTCCTGGGACTGCGGGGCTGGCGTCGGTGGCGGACGGCCAGGCGACGCCGACCTGGCTGGGGCTGAGCGCCTTAGGCGCCGGTAAGGCCGCGTCGGCGGCGAAGATATGGCATTTGCCCCATGCGGCAGCAGCGGGCTTACGGCGAACCTGGTACCTGACGGCGATCGCTTGTCCGGCTGAGCCCGGGGCGTTCGTCGTACAAGCGGGACCTCGCCGGTACACGGCGGTGACGTTTCGGGGGCAATCCGCGTCGGCACGGAGTGAACGAGGCGAAGGCGGACCGGCACCGCTCACCGCCTACGAAAGGATCGCCTGGGAGGCGATGATGGTCAATTCCTACTACGGCATCTACCAGGCCGAACGCGGCAAGACCACGGCCGAGATCCCGGCGGCCGATGCCCAGGTCGGCGGGTTGGCCGCCGAGCTCGGTCAGCTCGGCTCGGCGCTCGCCGCCCCGGCCCGCGCGGTACGCCGGTCGCTGCGCAGACAGCGGCCGGCCGCGTGCCCGGCCGCACCGGGCGCCGGATGAGGGCCGGCCCGTCACCGTTGACCACGGTGCCGCGGCCGCGGCAGCACGGGGAACAAGAGGTGATGGCACCGATGCAATGGCGCGATGCCACCGTCGGCGGGCAGGACACCACGGGGCTGAGCCTGGATCTGCCGTGCACGGAGGATCCGGAGCTGTTCTTCGCCGAGTCTCCGCAGGACGTGGAGCAGGCGAAGGCAATGTGCCGGGGATGCCGGGCCAGGCTGGCCTGCCTGGTCGGCGCGCTGGAGCGCAGGGAGCCCTGGGGCGTCTGGGGCGGCGAGTTGCTGATAGGCGGCGCGATCGTGCCGCGTAAGCGCCCTCGCGGACGTCCTCGCAAGGACGTCGTCACGATCGGGGCCAACGCCTGGGCTGCTGCCGTCGATCTCGCGCAGCCCGGATAGGTCCTCGCCAACATGGCTGAGGTAGGCGTGGTGCGATCCTGGCTGCCACCGCTCGCGGTGGCTGGTTACCCCCACTGGCCGGGCTGGTAGTCGCCGGCGGGCTGCTGGGTGATTCCCTGCATATCAGCCATGAGCGGGCGTCTCCGTGAGATGTTTGACGCAATTGTGGCGGAACGTTTCCGCGGAAGCGCTTTGTGAAGCAGTGCACAAGCCGCTTCCGCGGAAACGCCGGGCAGGATGATCGGCACGGGCCCGTGGCCGCGTCGACAATGACCTCGACCTCGTTCAGCGCCGCATCGAGCCCCGCGCCCGACCCGGCCTGCCTGACCGCCGGGCTGCGCCGCTGACCGGGCGATCCCAGGGAGCGGCTTGGGTTCGGCGGGTAATCAGCCTTGCTCAGCGAGTCCGGACGGGAGCCGGTCACAAGGCCGCGACGAACTCCCGGAGCGCACCTTCGATGTCGCCGGGGCTGCGCGCCGCAGTGTTTAGATGCTAAACGCCCGCCGCCGCGAGCAGGAGCGCGCCGCCGCTGAGATCGCCAGCGACACCTCCGAGCTCCTGCGGCGCTTCGCCGCGCAGCTTTCGGTCGGCGATGCCGCCGTGCTGCTGGGCGTTTCGAAGGGCCGGATCAGCCAGCTGCGAGGCGGGTCGGCAGGACAGTCCACCTCTGCCGCGCGCCGAACCGGTACGGATGGATAGGCATGCCTGTGCGGCCGCCCTCGCCGAAGACCCGTACTTGCTAGCGTAGCGACGCCACGAATCTTCCCGCCGGTCAGCGAGCGCCTGCAGGTCCCCGCAGCAGCGACGCTGGCCGGGACGCCGTCGGCGCGGAGCCTTTGCTGGAGTCCGGTCGGCTCTTGCAGCTCGCGGATGGTGACCGTCCAAGCGAGACCACGCCATCTCGGCCGCGCTGGCCGCCATCGCCAGGCCGAGTCCGCTGGTCCCGCCCGTTACCAGCGCCGCCCGGCAGACAGCGCCCGAGGAGTCCGTGTTTGGCGGGAAATGGCGGGGCTGGCAGGCGGTGGACACGCAGTCGTTCGGGATAAAGCTTCTTCTTTCTTCTTTACCAGGCGACGGGCCCGCAGCGATCGATGAAGCGCCCGGTGCCTGCCGACGGGTCTTCGGTGACGAGGGTGACGATCGCGTCGGTGCCCTCGGTCACGGTCTGGGTGCCGCTGTGCCCGTTGAGGTCGGTGGCGGTGTATCCGGGGTCGGCGGCGTTGAACCGGACGGCGGGCAGCGCCTTCGCGTACTGCATGGTCAGCATGGTGACCGCGGACTTGGAGGCGGGGTAGAGCAGGGCGGCGATCGTCGATTCGACGCGCTCCGGGTCATGGGTGAGGGCGAAGGAGCCCATGCCGCTGCTGACGTTGATGACGACCGGGGCGTCCGATCGCTCAAGCAAGGGGAGGAACGCGTTCGTGACGCGCACGATGCTCACGACGTTCGTGTCGAAGACGAGCAAGGCGTCGTCGCCGGTGAGCTCCCCGGCCGGGGCCCGGCGGCCGACGATGCCGGCGTTGTTGATGAGCGTGTCGAGGCAGCCCTCGTGCGCTTCCACGTCGGCGACGGCGCGCTTGACGGAGTCGTCGTCCGTCACGTCGATCGGGACGAAGCGGACGCCGAGCCGGTCGGCGGCGGCCTGGCCCCGCTGCGGGTCGCGTGCGCCGAGGAGGACGGTGTGGCCGAGTTCGGCGAGGCGGCGAGCGGTCTCGAAGCCGAGGCCCTTGTTCGCTCCGGTGATGAAGGTGATGGTTGTCATGAATCCAGGGTCCGCTCATTAGCGAGGGACAGCCAGGGACGCTGCGACGGTAGGAAAGGCCGTACCACCCTTCGCCTGTCCGGCACGGCGGATAATTGAACGCGTGAGCGCGGATGAGACGAGCATGGGGGCGACGATTCATGCGTGGCGCGACCGGCTGACGCCCGCAGACGTCGGGCTGCCCGCCGGCCGCGGCCGGCGCGCCGTCGGGCTACGCCGCGAGGAGCTGTCGGAGCTCGCGGGGGTTTCCGTGGACTACATCGTCCGTCTGGAGCAGGGGCGCGCGGCCACCCCGTCGGCGCAGGTCGTCAGCGCCCTCGGGCGCGCCTTGCGGCTTTCGCTGGAGGAGCGCGATCACCTGTACAGGCTCGCCGGCTTGCAGCCGCCGCGGGACGGCGCGATCACCGATCACATCCCGCCAGGCATGCAGCGCGTGCTCACTCGGCTGGGCGAGACGCCGGTCGCCGTGTTCGCGGCAGACTGGCGGCTGATCTGGTCATCGTGCAGGGCGAGGAAGTCGGGGTTGCCCCGCTCGGCGGCTAGCAGCGCGCCGGTGTCGTAGACGATGGCTGGCACTACCCGGCGGCCCGCCGGGGCTCGTCGTCGATCAGTCCGGCCTCGATCAGGAACTGGCGGGCGCGCTGGCGGGATGCTGCCGGGAGCGGGCCGTGCTCGGTCTCGTACTCAGCTACCAGCTCAAGGGCGGCGGCGCGGCCGGCCGCGTGCAGGGCGGCGGCGCGGGCCTTCTCGGTGGCGGCCTCGGCCAGCCATGCGGACACCGGCTTGCCCTCGTCGGCTGCGGCGGCCTTGATCGTTTCCTCGACCTCGGGAGGGACTGAGATCGACAGCTTCCGCACGGTCATGCGGCCATGATACCGCGTGGTAGGAAAATGTTCCTACCATGCCTCGGGCGCGTCGGTCTGCGTCCGGGGCTGGCAGCAGAACAGGTGGGGGTCATCGAGGGCGCTCCGCCGGGCAGAGCTGGTCACCGGCACCTTCGCCCGCCGCATGACCACTCATGGCCAGTGGGGACCGAGGTAGGGGTCCGGGTAATCCTGCGCCCAGCGGTCGAGGATTCTTGCCAGGGCGGCAGCTTGCCTGCCTCCCGCTGGCAGGTTTTTCTTCAGGACGAACACCAGGACTACGTCGCGTTCGGCGGCGAAATCCGCGACATTCTCGGTAACGACAGCCCGGCCTTCGGCCCGTCCGGCCGCCGCCACTTGCGCGTCGGCGGCCGCCCGGAGGCCGGCCTCAGCGACATGGACGGCGTCGTGGCCGTACGTGGTGCGCAGGAGCTCGGCCGCGGCCATCGGGAACATTTCATCGATGAGGAAGGCGGTCACGCCAGGAGTGCTTCACGCTGCCGTGCCGTCCTGCGGCTTCGCTCGGCCATGGCCCGGTTGCGTTCGATCCGCCCCCGGACCTCGTCTGAGTATTCAGCGGCATAGTCCAAGGCGATGCGGATGAGCCGGGGGTGCAGGTCCGATTCGGCGCTAAGGAGGCTGATTCGCTGTTCCTCGCTGCCCTCGAGCTCTTGAAGGCGCGCAACGACCTCCCAGACGTCCGGGCCGCTGGCTAGCGCCGCGCGCCGGTCATGCACGGGGCCGCGGAAGACGATTCCCGGGTAGTCAAGCTGGTCGGTGCCCTCAACGATGAGCTGATCAAGCAACGCTGTGGCGGTCATGCCCTCGCGAGCGGCACGGGATGCCAGGCGAGTCTTGGCAGTGTCGCTGATCCGGAATGATGTGCTCGTGGCCACGGCGACCTCCTTCACCTTCCAAGAACTATACCGCAGTGTAGCGCGCGTGCACTACGAACATTCGTCCGTGGTCTCGCATGAGGAGGCGATGGCCGAGTTGCTCGGTGTCGGCCGGTGAGGATTGAGTGGTGGAGTTCCAGACGGCTGTGCGCTTGCTCGTCCGGGATAGCAAAACCCTGGATGGCCCGATCCTCACGCTCAACCTCGCCGACCGCACCGACGAATCAAATACTGACCCGGCGGTCGTCAGCGCTAAGCAAGCCGAGCCACCTTCTCGCTCGGAATAGACACCTTGGCCAACAGGTCCGTCTCGGAGCATGCTGTCACCGTGGAGGGACGGCCAGGAAACGGCCAGATCGGGATCCTCGGCCCAGTCGAGCTGCTGGGCGACGGCCCGGTCCCGCTGGGCGGCGTCAAGGAACGCTGCTTGCTGGCCGCGCCAGCTCGTCCTGGGGGAGATCACGGTCGTCGGGAACCTCATTGGCACCAACCCGGATCTGACCGGCCTGATCGCCCTCGCCCAGCAGGGCAAAGTCGTGCTCCGCTCGACCGGCTGCCCCCTGGACGCCGCCAACGAAGTGATCGACGATCTCCGCCACGGCCGGATCCGTGGCCGGGCCATCCTCATCCCCTAGCGGGGCGTTGCTCGGCGAATTCGGCCATGTACAGTGCCGCGTCGGGCGGGCCGCCCCGCCGCCGAACGCGGTACCACGCTGCAGCATGTAGCCCTGTAGCGCAACAGCGGCGCAGCAGACACGGCTGGAAGGGAAACCTGCACCCGGCTGCGCCGGAACGGCGGGCCGCGGCAACGTGGCTATTGTCCGCTGACGCGACTGGCTGCGGTTGAAGTATTTCCGGTGTCCCGGCTAGCAGGTAGACGGAGTTGGGTATGCCTGCGGCAAGGACATGAGCCGCCACACCGGAGATCTTCAATAGAAGCTGACAAGGAGGCCGGGACAATGGCTAGCGCCTCCGGCCAGGAGGAGTTCCTGGCCGTCATCCGTAAGAGCCAGGAGGCCGTGATCGCCGCGGTCAGGAACTTGGCCGAAACCGTCAGGACGGCCAGTCCGAAGCTGGCGTCCGTTTATGCGCCGCTCACGGACAATCTTCCCAAGCCGCCGTCCGTCAGCATGCCTTTCGCGGACAAGCTGCCCGGGCCAGAGGACGCCGTAGCCAGCGCCTACGACTTCGCCGGGCAGCTGCTTGCCAGCCAGCGGAAGTTCGCCGAGGACCTGCTGAGGGCGAAGCCAGAGGGCGCCGTGGCCGGCACCTACGACTTCGCCGAGCAGTTGCTTGCCAGCCAGCGGAAGTTCGCCGAGGACCTGCTGAAGGCGGCGGCGCCGCTGGCGCCTGGCCGCGCCGAGAGCGCGCCGGCGACCGAGACTTACAAGCCAGGCCAAGTCGTTCCTCGCGACGGGACCGTCGAATGCGCGCGGCACCACGATGTCCAAAACCACGTCAAAGCCGGTACCCGATTCGCACCGTGCTCTCATCACCATGAGCATAGTGAGGGCTGTACCTGGCAATACGTTTAGAGCGTGACAGAACTCGATGCGGCGGCCGGGTTAGGCAGCACCATCAAGGCCGGGCCGGGGCTTCGTGCTCCAGCGCCAGGCGGGCAAAGTCATCAGCCTCCGCGGGCCGAAGCGGCGAGCCGCTCGGCGAGCGCGACGACCAGGCCGCGGAGCTCGTCCGGCCGCTCGATGACGAACGGCCGGTCGAGCCAGGCGAGCACCGCAGGTACCCAGTCGAGCCGCTCCGCCCGCAGGTCCACGCGGAGCCAGCGCTCGGCCTCCGGATCCGCGTCTGCCGCGGCCTCCTCGATACTCGCGACGCTGGCCGGAAGCCGGGCCCGGATCTGCTCGGCTGTCGCCTGGATCCGCAGCGTCACCTGATGCCGGTACGGAGCCGTGGCGAGCCCCGAGAGCACGCGCTGGGCCGGGTCGAGCCCGGCGGGCGGCTCGAACGAGCCGGGCAGGGTCCTGGCGTCCGCGATGCGGTCGAGCCGGAAGGTCCGGTCCTCGCCGATCCCGGGATCCGCGCCCGTGACGTACCACCGGCCGGAATGAGTGACCAGCCCGTACGGGTGCAAGGTCCGTTCGCTGCGCCGGCCGTCGGCGGCGGTGTACCTGATCGAGACCGGCCGGTGATGGCGCACCGCGTCGGCGATGCAGAGCAGAACGGAGCTCTCCGGGGCGACGAACTCGCCGGGCGGGGCGGTGAAGGCGAGCGACCCGAGCACGGTGTCGAGCCTGCGGGCGAGCCGCTCCGGCAGGACCCGCCGGATCTTGGCCGCAGCCGTCTCGCCCGCCGTGCCCGTCGCCGTCATCAGCCCGGCCCGGCGTCCCGCGATCAGGCCGAGCAGCACGGCGAGCGCCTCCTCGTCGCTCAGCATGAGCGGAGGCATGCGATACCCGGAGGCGAGCCGGTACCCGCCGTAGCGGCCGCGCACCGACTCCACCGGCACGTCGAGGTCAAGCAGGTGGTCCACGTACCGCCGAACGGTCCGGCCGTCCACGCCGAGCCGGTCGGCGAGTTCGGCCACCGTCCGGACGCCGCCCGACTGCAGGAGCTCCAGCAAGGTCAGCACGCGGGCGGCAGGTCGGGCCATGTCCAAAAATTTAGCGGAAATACCGGACCGTTTCTGTCCGGTATTCGTCCTAGCCTGCGAAATAGAACCGATCCGCAGACCAAGGAGATCACCATGGACTTCGTCTCGATCCGCGTCATCACCGATGACGTCGCGCGCCTGGCCGGCTTCTATGAGAAGGCCACGGGAATGCGGGCGACCTGGTACACCGAGGACTTCGCCGAGCTCGGGACTGCCCACGCCACCCTGGCGATCGGCAGCACCCGCACCGTCCCGCTGTTCGCGCCCGGCGCCGCCCGCCCGGCCGACAACCACACCGTGATTATCGAGTTCCTCGTCGACGACGTGGACGGCGTGCGCCAGAACCTGGCCGGCTTCGTCGAGGACTTCGTCCAGGAGCCCACCACGATGCCCTGGGGCAACCGGTCACTGCTGTTCCGCGACCCCGACGGCAACGTCGTCAACTTCTTCACTCCGGTCACCCCGGCCGCCATCGAGAAGTTCGCCCGCTGACCACACCGCGGCCGCCCGTGGCCTACCCGCCGGCCCAGACGCCATCCCTCAGCCTGAGGCAGGCCCGGACGTCGGAGACGAGCGCGCCCAGGTCCGGCCCGCGTTGCGCGAGCCGGTCCTGGATGGCGTCAAACCCGGCCCGTTCGGTCAGCCGCTTCTCGTTGAGCACCCACTCGCCCGCGGCCGCCAGCCGGCCCTGGGCGGTGGCCAGCACCGCCTGGCATAGGTTCGCCAGGCACGCCACCCGGTCCTGCCGCCCGGCGTAGACATCCGCGAAGGACAGTGCCCCGGCCGCCAGCCGGAACCAGGCGGCGGGCGCGGTCTCCCGCAGCCGAGGCGGGAACGCCGGGCGGGGTAGTTCGCCCGCCAGCACCTGGCCCAGGGCCAGTTCCCCGGCCAGGACGTAGGTCGCGATCCCGGCCACGTAGCCGACCTCCCGGCGGATCTCGAACCGCCCTTCCCCGGCCGCCGCGGTCCACCGCAGCACTTCGTCCGGGTCCCGGTAGATGAGGTCGACTTTGGCCCCGCCGACCGTCAGCCACGCCCCGCCGTTCACGATGCTGCCCCACTCACCCGGCGCGAAGACCCGCCCCGGCCAGCCCAGCGCGCTGATGTCCGCCGGGTCAAGACCGCCCCGGTAATACAGCCCGAAATCCCAGTCGGAACCCTCCACCGCCGCGCCCACCGCCCGCGACCCCC